>Ga0180219_1000062_pt1 | contig 155357 bp, 149 predicted proteins | sample eDN3rd30CBELigMG_FD_151338 | JGI IMG/M metagenome (GOLD analysis project Ga0180219, IMG submission 151338) | Enriched Miracle-Growth compost microbial communities from Emeryville, California, USA - eDNA 3rd pass 30_C BE-Lig MG (version 2)... ...
TGTTCGGCAAGTTGAAGCAACAGCGCCGCATCGCCACGCGCTATGACAAGACCGTCCTGTCGTTCGAGAGCTTCCTCAATCTCGCCGCAGCAAGACTATGGATGCAATCTTTTGTCAACGCGGCCTAGTCGAAGTGGAAACAGCGCTAATTCGGAAGAATTTTCGATCTTCGGGTACTTATCCCAGCGTATCTGCGACCGCGCTCACCGAAGAACCAACTCTAGGGGCGACGACGCACGATATGAAAGCATCTTCAGGCGCTGCGGCTAGTGCTGGACCGCCAAACGCTCGCTCTTCGGGGCGCAAGGGGCGAACGAAAGGAACAGGCTACCAAAGGGCGGATAAACCGATACTCGATCTAATGAAGATCGAAATGGATCGTGATCCAGCCTTGAATGCCACGTCGGCCGCAAAGAAATTTGCTGACCGCGCAAAAGGGGCAAGTTTCAACTCCACGGTAGATCGTCTAGCGAGGCGATATCGGGAGCGGGAGCGGGAGAAATAGGGAATAATAAAACGTCCCGTTTAATCTCTATTATAATCAGTTCCTTGACGTCCAAAGCTGACTTAATTGGTGCCCCACGAAGCGATGGCATACTGCCGCGCCAAGTGGAGTTGAACATGAATACCGAAAAATCCGAAGTCGATAAACTTGGTTACTCAATTCGACAGGCATGCCAAGTTTCTAGTCTAGGGCGTTCAACGCTTTATGGCCACATTGCGGCAGGACGTCTCCGCGTTACTCGCATTGGTGGCAGAACCATCGTTCCTGCCGATGCGCTGCGAGCGCTCATCAATGGCGAGGCTTGAGCCATGCCTCAGATATGCAAAAAAACCCCGGCTGGCACCGGGGCTTCGCGCGATAGCTTTGCAGGCCTGTCGCTATTCCCTTTTACCCTGACCGCGATGCCGGTGCAATTGCTTATCGCGGTGCATCACGTCCGGCCGGAACTGGCGATGATGGTCGCGGCAGTTGCGCTCGGAGGGGATGCCCAATGAGCGCTCGGTTCGATCTTGACGCAATCCGGCGGGACAATCCGCTGCCGGATGTGGCGGCGCGGCTGGTGCCGCTAAAGGCTGCTGGCGGGGAATGGAAAGCGTGCTGCCCATTCCATAGCGACCGTACTCCCAGCTTCACCATTTTTGATGGCGGGCGGCGATTCAAATGCTTTGGCTGCGGAGCGTCGGGCGATGTGCTGGACTTCGTCCAGCGTGCCAAAGGGGTGAGCCTGCCCGAAGCCGCGCGGATGCTCGGAGCCGGTGAGGTGCCGAAGGTCGCCTTGGCATGTGTTCCCCCAGCCAATGCGGACACGGCGGCCAGCCGGGCGCGCGCGGTCGCGATATGGGAGGGCACCGTTCCGGCAGCCGGGAGCCTTGCCGAAGCTTATCTGGGCTTCCGGGGCATCCATCCCCCGTTCCCGCCCGATATTCGTTTTGCGTGCCTTCCCTGCGGCTCGCGTGGGCAGTTACCCTGCCTTGTCGCTGCGGTGCGAGACGTGGCAGGCGCTGTCACCGGCATCCAGCGCATATTCCTGCGCGATGACGGGCTGGGCAAGGCAGATATGCCCAAACCAAAGCTGTCGCTGGGGGCGGTCAAAGGCGGCGCGATCCGGCTGGGCGATCTGGACGGCAGCGATAGCGTGACCGTGTGCGAAGGCCCGGAAGATGGCCTGTCGCTGCTGGCAATGGGCGCAGAGCCGGTATGGGTGGCGGCTGGGGCGACGTTCCTGCCGCACATGCAGTTTCCGTCAGAGGTGCGATCCATCGTCATCGGCGCGGATAACGACCCGGCCGGGGCGCAGGCGGCGGACAATGCCGCCCATGCCTTCGCAGAACGTGGGCTGACTGTCCGCATCATTCGCCCGCTGCCGGGCTTCAAGGACTTTAACGACGAATTGAAAGGGGTGCACGCATGAACGCCCCGGCGATAAAAGAGCGGCTGGACGCCGCCCCCGTTATCTCAACCGAAGGTCCGCGCCCGCTGTTCCGGGAATTGCCGCCAGCGCCGTTGTTTCCCGTCGAGGCGCTTGGCCCGGTGCTGGGCAAAGCGGCAAGCGCAATCGAGACGGTGATTCAGTGCCCGATGGCCTGCGCGGCAAATTCTGTCCTGGCTGTCGCATCGCTGGCGGCTCAGGGCCGCGCCAATGTGATCCTGCCTATCGGACAGGGCAAGCCCGCGCCGCTATCGCTCTACCTTCTGACTGTTCTCGATAGCGGGGAACGCAAATCGAGCGCGGATAACAAGGCCCTGAAGCCGGTGCGCGACTTCGAGCGCAAGCTTGCCGAGGCGGAGGCGGGAGAGCGCAGAGCTTACGATGTCAAGCAGGCCGCATGGGATGCCAGTCACAAGCAATTGCTGATCCAGCACAAGAATGACCGGGCAGCGCTGGAAGCTGCCTTGCATGACCTTGGCCCCGCACCCCAGCCGCCCTTGCTGTCGATTATCGCGCCATCCAGTGATCAGACAATGGAAGGCCTGTTCCGAGTCTATCAATATGGTCGCCCTTCGCTTGCCATGCTCTGCGACGATGCCGCCAGTTTCCTTGGCGGGCACAGCTTCAAGGCTGAACAAAAGGGGACGACGACCGCAAACCTCTGCCGTGCATGGGACGGGTCGAAGCTGGAGCGCGTTCGTGGCGGCGATGGGGTGACTGTTCTCTATGACCGGCGGCTGGCCTGTCACTTCATGGTGCAGCCCGGCGTTGCGGCTGGCTTTCTGAGCGATCCGCAATTTGCCGATCAGGGGCTGATTGCCCGTTTCCTGTTGTCAGCCCCTGCCGGGCGCGCAGGAACGCGCTTCCGCGACGATGCCGAATATCAGGCTGTCACGCGGCAGGCCGCCCGCGATCTGGACGACTACAACGCTGCTGTTATGCGCCTCTTGTGCCAGCCGGTGCAGTGGAAGGATGAGCACGACCATACGCTGGGCGTAAGCATGGGGGAGTTGAATTTCACTCCTGAGGCCCGTGTGCTCTTCGTCGATTTTCTGAACGACATCGAAGGCGAGATCGGCCCTGCCGGGTCGCTGTCCATGGTGCGGGCCTTCGCATCGAAGCTGCCGGAACATGCTGCCCGCATTGCCGCAACGCTCGCCCTGATACGGGATACCGAAGCGGATTCCATCGAGCCTTCCACGCTGGCCGATGGGATCGAACTTGCCAGATACTATCTGGCCGAAGCGGTGCGGCTGGTGGAAGCGGGCGCAATCGATCCCGCACTGCGACAGGCGGAAACTCTGCGCCAATGGCTGATGGCCCGGCAAGGTAACATCATCGGGCTTACCACCATCTATCAATGCGGCCCCAATTCCATTCGGCAGGCAGCCAAAGCCCGCGCTGCCATGGCAGTTCTGGTCGAGCACGGCTGGGCGCGGTCTCTGCCTGATGGTGTAACCATAGATGGCAAACGCCATCGCGACGCATGGGAGATTGTCAGATGCTGAACATAGAGCATCGCGGCTGGAATGCTGGTGATGATCGGGTGATCGTCCGGCCCTGCTTTAGCGGATTAGCAGGTTTAGCAGCATCCACGGCTGAAAATGAAAAAGCCGTTTCGGCCGGACTGCCTGCTAATCCCGCTAAAGTTGCTAAATTCCGCACGTGCGAGCCGCTTGCGGTCGTTCCACGCGAGTCCGCGATTGTTTCGGGAAGGGGGAAAGTTCATGGCTAGCTCAGCATCCGAGGGCACAACGCAGGTCTCGGTAAAGCCCAAAGAAGGCGAGACGAGGGGTGAAGCTTGTGCGCGAATCCTGACCGTACCCTATCTGCGGCATGGTGCCATCACAGGGGCCGTTGCCAATAACCTGCTGAGCGCAGCGCCGGATAATCCGGATCGGGGTGATTACGCCGTGGCCATCAAGAGAGAGGCAGAGCGGACGGTCGGCGGTGATCTGACAATGGCCAGTGAGACGCTGACCGCGCAGGCTATAACGCTGGATACCATTTTTACCGAAATGGCGCGGCGGTCACTGCTCAATCTGGGGGAATATCCGTTGGCAGCCGAACGCTACATGCGACTGGCGCTCAAGGCTCAATCCAGTTCGCGGGCCACGATCGATACGTTGGTAAAGCTGCACCAGCCGCGCGAGCAAACGGTGCGCCATGTGCATGTGAACGAAGGTGGGCAAGCCGTCATTGCCGAACAATTTCACCACCACGCCGGGGGATCAGAAAATGCCAAATCAGCCGAACAACCCCATGCACCCGAAAGTGGAGCGGCTGGCGCTAGCCCCGCGTTGCCTTGCTCGGACCCGATCGGGCCAGCCGTGCCAGTCGCCAGCGGTGAAGGGAAACCGCCGTTGCAGAATGCACGGCGGGAAGGGAAGCGGAGCGCCCAAGGGAAATAGCAATGCGTGGAAACACGGCGCACGCTCTGGCAGCACGCGGGAGGCGCTGGCGCTCATCAGGGCGTTAGGTCAATCTCTTGATGGCCTGAAAGATTAGAGGCGGCGAATTTACAGCAATCCGCACGCATCCGTCCGCGTCCCGCCAAAACCAAATTACAGTGTGGGAACTAATGTGGGAACGCGCGGGACTGAAATTCCCTAACGCATTGTTACTTAAGTGAAAATGCGAAGAATGTTGGCTCCCCGAGTAGGATTCGAACCTACGGCCATTCGATTAACAGTCGAATGCTCTACCGCTGAGCTATCGGGGAGCAGCCGGGCTTTCGTCCGGCGAGGCCGCGCCTATAGCAGCGGCTTTTGCGCGATGGCAAGAGCCGTCAGGCGATAAATTGTTCGGCGGCGATGCGGTCGTCGAGCGTGTGCTCGGGATCGAACAGCAAGGTGAGCGGCATGGCCAGATCGATCGCGATCTCGACGGAGGCGACGTCGCGCACTTCGCGCTGGTCGGCGACGGCGGAGACCGGGCGCTTGACCGGATCGACCACGCGCAGCTTGATGCGCGCGCGCTCGGGCAGGATGGCGCCGCGCCAGCGCCGGGGGCGGAAGGGGCTGATCGGCGTCAGCGCCACCAGGCCGCAGTCGAGCGGCAGGATGGGGCCGTTGGCCGAGAGATTATAGGCAGTGGAGCCCGCCGGCGTGGCGACCAGCGCGCCATCGCAGACCAGCTCCGGGATCACAACGCGCCCATCGACGGAGACCTCCAGCCACGCCGTCTGGCGGGTCTCGCGCAGCAGCGATACCTCGTTGATCGCGGGCAGGGCGATCTGCTCGCCATTCACCGTCTGCGCGATCATCCGCAGCGGATTGACCTTGAACGCCTTGGCGCGGGTCAGGCGATGCTCCAGCCCGTCGAGCCGCCACTCGTTCATGAGGAAGCCGACGGTGCCCAGGTTCATGCCGAAGATGGGCAGGATACGGCGATTCTCCAGCATGCCGTGCAGCGTCTGGAGCATGAAGCCGTCCCCGCCGAGCGCGATCACCGCATCCGCCTCGGACGGATCGACGAAGGGGAAGACCGCGCTCAGCCGACGCTCGGCCTCCCGCGCGGCATCCGTGGGCGAGGCAAGCAAGGCGAGCTTGCGATCCTGGACATCGTTCAACATGGCGAAATACCGCTCAGCCGCCGGTCACGTTCATGTGCCGCTGCGTGGAGGGCGATGCCCCCCGCGCGACACTGAAGCTGTGCGCGGCCGGCTTGGCGGCCAGCGCCCGGTCGAGCAGGGCGTCGATCCCGTCGACGCCGCGGGCGCGGAAGGCGGTCTTGAGGTCGATATGATCCTCATGGCCCAGGCACATATAGATGCGGCCCTGGCAGGTGAGGCGCATGCGGTTGCAGCCGGCGCAGAAATTGTCCGAGAGCGGCGTGATGAGGCCGAGCCGCGCGCGCAGGCCCGAGACGGCGAAATAGCGTGCCGGGCCGCCGGTGCGCTCGTCCAGCGGGATGAGGTCATGGGCGGCGCGGATCGGCGCGATCGCCTCGACGAGCGGCAGATAATGATCCGCACGCGCCGCCTCGACCGTGCCCAGCGGCATGGTCTCGATGAGCGTCAGGTCGCAGCCATGCGCCTCGCAGAAGCGGAGCAGCGGCATCACCTGATCCTCATTGACGCCGCGCAGGGCGACCATGTTCAGCTTCACCCGCAGTCCAGCGGCGCGCGCCGCTTCGATGCCGGCAATCACTTTCGCCAGATCGCCGCCGCGCGTGATATGGGCGAAGATCGCGGGATCGAGCGCGTCCATGCTGACGTTGATCCGCCGCATGCCGGCATCGAACAGCATCCGCGCATGATGGGCGAGTTGCGTGCCGTTGGTGGTCAGGGTGAGTTCGTCGAGCGCGCCGCTCTCCACATGCCGGCCGAGCGTGCGCGCCAGATCGGCGAAGTCGCGCCGCACCAGCGGCTCCCCGCCGGAAAGGCGGATCCGCCGGACACCGCGCGCGATGAAGCGCTCGGCGATGATGGCGATCTCCTCCAGCGTCAGTATCTCGCGCCGGGGGAGGAACTGCATCGTCTCGCTCATGCAGTAGCGGCAGCGCAGGTCGCAGCGGTCCGTCACCGAAATCCGCAGATAGTCGATGCGTCGGCCGTGGGAATCACGCATGCCAGAGGACTCCGGGCGCGTGTCGATTGCGTTCGCCATGTGCATGAATTAGGCGATGCCACAGGTTGGCGCAACCATGCCACCATTCAGGGACTGGGCTGACGCCAGGTGACAGAGGTCGCAACGTTGCAGGATGATGGGCCCGATCGCGCGAATGGCGGCGATACGGACGGGGCGAACGGCCTGCCGCTGTTCATCCTCTCGCGCGACCAGCGCAATCAACTATCGCAGATGGCGGCGCTGACCGGGTGGCGGCCGCTGGCCGCGCGCAGCCGGGAGCATGCCGAGAGCCGCTTCCTGGGCAGCCTGGCGCGCATCGCGCTGATCGACCTGCGCGGGGTGGATGGCGAGGAGGCGCGGGCGATCGTCTCCGATCTTGCGAGCGCGGTCGAGGCCTCCGGCGGCGCGATGCTGGCGCTGCTCGAGGATGCCGGCGCGCCGGACGTCCCCGGCCTGATCGGCGCGGGCATCACGCATTTGCTCGACGGTCCCATTACCCCGGCGCGGCTGCAGGCGGCGCTGCGTTCGGCCGACAAGCTGGCCGAGCGGCTGAGCGGCAGCGTGGCGGCGGTGCGCAATCGCCATGCCGTGCAGCGCAGCGACGCGCTGTTCTGGCGCTGGAACGGCGCCGAGCGCGTGCTGTCGATCAGTCCTGCGCTGGCCAAGCTGCTCGTCATGATGGCGCCGGGCGTCGATCACAGCCGCTGGCGGATCAGCGATCTGGTGCGGGCGTTGCCCCGGCCCGACCGGGTCGGCGCGATCGCCGCGATCCGGCATGCGGTGGACGATCTCATGCCCGCCGCCTTCGCCCATGGCGTGCCCGGTCAGGCGGATCGTCGGCTCGTCCAGCATCTCTATCCGGACGCCGGCGGCTTCTCCGGCGAGGTCGAGGCGCTGGACACGCCGCGCCACGCCGAGGCGCGCGATCGCGATCCGATGACGGGCCTGGCCAGTCGCCAGGGCGCGGTGCGCTGGCTCGACCGGATGCAGGAGAAGGACTGCGGGCTGGTGACGCTGCTGATCGGGCTGGGCGAGTTCGATCGGGTGAATGGCGCCTATGGCCGTCTGGTCGGAGACGCGATGCTTTCCCGCGTGGCGACGCGCATCACGCGGCTGGTCGATGCCATGGGCGGGCGCAATGTGGTGGTCGCGCGCCTTGCCGGCACGGAATTCCTGATCGGCCTGGCGGGCGAGCGGGACGCCATCAATGCGCTGGTCGAGCGCGCGGCGCTGCTGGCGCGGCAGCTCGTCACCGAGATCGACCGGCCGTTCAATGCGGGGGACTATCTCATCCGCCTTTCCGGGCGGTGCGGCGTGGCGCGGGCGGAAGCCGGCGAGGCGGCCGAGACCATCATCCGCCGCGCGGGCAATGCGCTGGCCGATGCCCGGCGCGGCGGCGCGCAGGGCGGCATCCGCGTGCGCATCGCCAACGAGGGCAGCCGCGATGTCGACGACGACCGGCTGCAGAACGACCTGCGCCACGCGCTCGACAACGGCCAGATCCAGGTCCTCTTCCAGCCGCAATATGACATGGCGAGCGATGCGCTGGTGGGCGTGGAGGCGCTCTCGCGCTGGCAGCACCCGCATTTCGGCGAGATTGGCGGCGGGGCGCTGTTCTCCATCGCCGAGCGATCCGACTTCCTGCTGCCGCTCTCGGACCATATCCACGCGCGCGCGCTCACCGAGGCGGCGGCATGGCCGGCCGCGCTGTCGCGATTGCGGCTCTCGATCAACGTGACGGCGGCGGACATCGCCGAACCGGACTTCCTGACGCGCTTCCTGCAGCGGGTCGACGCCTCCGGCCTTGCGCGCGAGCGGCTGACGGTGGAACTGACCGAAAGCGGGCTTGTCGAGGATCTGGCGAGTGCATCCCTGCTGCTCAGCCAGTTGCGGGACGCCGGGCTTGCCGTGGCGATCGACGATTTCGGCACCGGCTATTCGAGCCTCGCCTATCTGAAGGCGCTGCCGCTCGACTATCTCAAGATCGACAGCAGCATCGCGCAGGATATCGCGGGATCGGGGCGGGACCGGATCATCGTGCGCGCCATCATCGACATGGCACGGTCGCTGGGGCTTGGCGTCATTGCCGAGGGGGTCGAGACCGAGCAGCAACTGGCCCTGCTCGCGCGCGCCGGAGCGACCTGCTACCAGGGCTTCCTGCGCTCGCCGCCGGTGACGAGCGAGGTGCTGATCGCGCTGGTGGCCGCGCATGGGCATTTCGAGGGATCGAGCGGCATCTGACGGGGCGTCGCCCGATGTTCGCCGGGCGATGCTTCAATCAGGGCGGGCACAAGGTCCCGGCGTAGGCGCTCAGGCGGCCGCGCGGAATTCCAGCTCCAGCCGGTCCCAGATCTCGACCAGCGCATCGACCAGCTCGCGCATCATCGCTTCGCTGTGCTGCGGGCCGGGGGTGAAGCGCAGGCGCTCGGTGCCGCGCGGCACGGTCGGGAAATTGATCGGCTGGACGTAGATGCCATATTCGGCGAGCAAGATGTCGCTGATCCGCTTGGCCTTGACCGGATCGCCCACCATCAGCGGCACGATATGCGTGACCGAGGGCATGACCGGCAGGCCCTTGGCGGCCATCTCGGTCTTGAGGAAGGCGGCGGCGGCCTGCTGCGCGTCGCGCTCCACCTGGCTGGACTTGAGGTGCCGCACGGCGGCGAGCACGCCCGCGACCAGCACCGGCGAGAGCGAGGTGGTGAAGATGAAGCCGGGCGCATAGCTGCGGATCACGTCGATGATGACCTGATCGGCGGCGATATAGCCGCCCATCACGCCGAATGCCTTGCCCAGCGTGCCTTCGATGATCGTCACCCGGCCAGCGACCTCGTCGCGCTCGGTGATGCCGCCGCCGCGCGCGCCATACATGCCGACCGCATGGACTTCGTCGCAATAGGTGAGGGCGTTGAACTCGTCGGCGAGATCGCACAGCGCGGCGATCGGCGAGACGTCGCCGTCCATCGAATAGACGCTCTCGAAGGCGATGAGCTTGGGCGCCTCGGGGTCCTCGGCGGCGAGCAGCTCGCGCAGATGATCGAGGTCATTGTGGCGGAAGACCCGCTTTTCGCAGCCCGAGTTGCGGATGCCCGCGATCATCGAGGCGTGGTTGAGCTCGTCCGAGAAGATCACGCAGCCGGGCAGCAGCTTGCCCAGCGTCGCCAGCGTCGCCTCGTTCGAGACATAGCCGGAGGTGAAGAGCAGCGCGCCTTCCTTGCCGTGCAGGTCGGCCAGCTCGGCCTCGAGATCGATATGATAATGCGTGTTGCCGCCGATATTACGGGTGCCGCCGGAGCCGGCGCCGACATCGTGCAGCGCTTCTTCCATCGCCGCGATGACCTTGGGGTGCTGGCCCATGGCGAGATAGTCGTTCGAGCACCACACCCGGATCGGCTTCGGGCCGTTATGGCCGTGGAAGCAGCGCGCGTCCGGGAACATGCCCTTGTTGCGCAGGATGTCGATGAAGACTCGGTAACGGCCTTCGCCATGCAGACGCTCGATGGCCTGGGTGAAAACATGCTGATAATTCATGGTCGGCAGCTTGTCCCGTCTTGTTCCCGCGCCTCTAGCCATCAATGCCGCGGAAAGCCACTGATAACCGTTCGCATAATGGCCTCCGCCCTGGCCCGCGCCGCGCTACAGTGCATTGATCTCGCGCAATCCGAACCGCTCGAGCGCAGGCCCGAGCGCGCGGACCCGGTCGTCGACGCGGGTGAACACCGCGATTCCCGGCTGGGGCGCGTCCGGCCATGGCGCGTCGCCATTGAGATAGGCGATGCGGCGGGCAATGCCGGCGCCGCCATCCAGGAATGTGACGGGGTGCGGGGCAGCCGCGGCCAGCTCCGCCTCCACCAGCGGGAAATGGGTGCAGGCCAGCACGACCATGTCCATGCGTGAGCCGCCGGGCTGGTCGGTCAGGCCGGCGAGCGCGCGGGCAGGCACGGCGGGATCGGCGGGCTCGCCGCGCAGGCGCGCCTCGGCATAGGCGACCAGCTCGGCGCTGCCATGGCGCAGCACGGTGCAATCGGCGCCATGTTCGGCCGCGAGCCGGTCCACATAGGGCTGGCGCACGGTCGCATCGGTGCCGAGCACGCCGATCACCCGCGTGCGGGAGGCGAGCGCGGCCGGCTTGATGGCGGGCACGGTGCCGACGACGGGAATGTCCAGCGCGGCGCGGACGGCGGAGAGCGCGATGGTGGACGCGGTGTTGCAGGCGATGACGGCGATGCGCGGGCGATAGCGCTCCACCAGCCGGCCGAGCAGGGCGGGCACGCGCGCGGTCAGCTCCGCCTCGCTCTTGGTGCCATAGGGAAAGCCGGCGCTGTCCGCGGCATAGACGACCGGCATGTTGGGCATCAGCGCGCGGGCCGGCGCGAGGATGGAGAGGCCGCCCACGCCCGAGTCGAAGAACAGGACGGGCGCGGCGGCGGCTTCGGTCGGGTCTGCCATGGCCTGTTCCTTGTCGCGCGGGCGGGCCAAGTCAATCGGGGACGATCAATAAGGGCGTGGGGGAGGCCATCGGTCTGGGCCGGCCGGCGCGCGCAAATTCGGTTGAGGGATCAACATCGCTCTGCCAACAAGGCCGCCAACGACGATCCTGAAAAGTCGGAAGGAGAGAGAATGAATTCGCACGCCCAGGCCGATCGCGATGCGTTGATCGAGATGATTACCGGTTGCTGGAAGACCCGCGTCATCGGCGAGGGGGTCCGATTGGGCATCTTCGATCGGCTGACCGAGGGGGCGCTCTCCGCCCGGACATTGGCCGACGCGACCGGCGCGCATGCGGACGGCGTCCTGCGCCTGCTGCGGGCGCTCGCGGTGCTTGGTCTGGTGCGGCATGAGCCGGGCGGCGAATTCACGCTGACCCCGCAGGGCGCGCTGCTGCGCCGGGACGCGGCGGATTCGCTGAACGGTCTTGCGGGGCATTGGTCGACCCGCATGTGGGACAGTTTCGCCGGGATCGGCGCGAGCTTCCAGACCGGCGAGGCCTCCGCGCCGTCCGGGCCGGCGCATTTCGCCGAGCAGCAGGCGGACCCGCTGGCATCCGACATCTTCAATCGCGCGATGGCGGAGGGCAGCCTGCGGGTCGGGCGCGCGCTCGCCGGGGCCTATGATTTCTCGGGCTGCAAGACGCTCATGGATGTGGGCGGCGGCTATGGCGCGCTGCTGGTCGGCCCGCTCGAAGCCAATGCCCATCTCGTCGGCAAGATCTACGACCTGCCGACGCTGGCGGCGCCGGCGCTCGCCTATCTCGACGAACAGGGCGTGGGCGGCCGGGTCGACTATCTGGGCGGGAGCTTCTTCGAGCGCGTGGCCGATGCCGCCGACTGCCTGCTGCTCAAGTTCATCCTGCACGACTGGGACGATGAAAAATCGCTGCTGATCCTGCGTAACATCGCGGCCGTGCTCGGAACCGGGCGGCTGCTGGTCATCGAGCGGATCGTGCCGGAAACGGTGAGCGCGGCGGACGAGGCGGTGATCCGGGGCGATCTCACCATGCTCACCGTGGGCGGCAAGGAGCGGACCGAAGCCGAGTATCGCGCATTGCTGGGCGAGGCGGGGCTGGCGGTCAGCGCGATCAGGCCGATCGACGGCAGCTTCTCGCTCATCGAGGCGCGGGTGGCATGAGCCGCCCGGTCCGCTCGTCCGTTCAGGCGAACCGGAGCGTGGTGGCGCGGCGGCGCATCGCGGCGCCGGCGAGCGCGAAGCCGCCGATCATGAGCGCCCAGCTTGCCGGCTCGGGCACGGCCGTCACGTCGTTGAAGCCGGTGACGAGGCCCTGGTTCCAGTCATAGGGATAGGCGGAGAAGCGGCCATTGGTGAGGCCGTCATTCTGATCCACGTCGAGGAACAGGCTGCCATCCGCGCTCAGGCTGAACTCGCGCACGGTGAGCACCAGATTGCCCTGCGACGGATCGTAGGCGAAGGTGCTGGCGAGATCGAACACCAGGCGGCCATCGCTGACCGCGGGCGCCGCGGCGTTGAACACTTCGGTGAAGCTCGCGTCGAGCCAAGGATAGTCCACGCCATTGGTCGTGTCGAAGGACGCGACGTCGAGGCTGGACGTGGAGAGATAGAGGACGAACGTGCCCGAGCGCGGCGTGCCGCCGGGCGCCAGGCTGTTGTAGAAGCTGATGCTGTCGATGCCGAGCGCGGTGTCGAACGCGTCCGCGCTGTAGATCTGCTGGTAATAATAGCCCCCGCCGTTGCCGCCGAACGGGATGCTGTTGGCCGTATCGGCCTCGCCGATGACCAGCGCCTGCGCCGGTGCGACTCCCGTGGCGAGGCACAATGCGGCCAGTCCGGCCTTGATGGCATATGTCATATCTTGTCTCCCACTGGTGCGGGCCCGCGCCGCCGGGAGCTCCTTCCATGCAGGCGTGACAGGGCGATGACATGGTTGGCGAGCGGTTAACGGACCTGCCGGGCTTGCCTGCGCGGCCGCGCCTCTCTAGCCAAGGCACCATGACACGCAGCCTGCTTCGCTCGATCGCCCGTTTCCTTGTCGCCGGCTCGCTCGTCTCGGCCGGTCAGGCAGCGCTCGCCGCCGCCGCGCCGGCCGCGCCCGCGAGCGTGCTCTACACCGGCGCGACGCTCATCGACGGGACCGGCGCGCCGGCGCGGGCGGGGCAGGACATTTTGGTGGCCGGCGAGCGGATCGTGGCGGTCGGGCCGCATGGCAGTCTCGGCGAACAGGCCGCGGGCGCGCGGGCCGTCGATCTGGCGGGGCGCTATGTGATTCCGGGGCTGATCGATACCCATGTCCATCTCGCCACGCCGCCCAACCGGGACCGCGCGCTCGCCATTCTGCGCCGCCAGCTCTATGGCGGGGTGACGGCCGTGCGCGACATGGCGGATGATCTGCGCGCGGTGGGCGAACTGGCGCGGGCCAGCCTGGTCGGCGAGATTGCCGGGCCGGACATCTATTATGCCGCGTTGATGGCGGGCACGCCCTTCTTTGCCGATCCGCGCGTGCTGGCGGTGAGCCGGGGCTTCGCGCCCGGCACCGCGCCCTGGATGCAGGCGATCGACGCGCGCACGGACATGCGCACCGCCGTCACCCTGGCGCGCGGCACGTCCGCCAGCGCGATCAAGGTCTATGCCGATCTGACGCCGGACCTGATCCGGGCGATCACCGCCGAGGCGCATCGCCAGCACATCATGATCTGGGCGCACAGCGCGGTGTTCCCGACCCGGCCGGCCGACGTGATCGATGCCGGCGCCGATGTGGTCAGCCATGTCTGCTACCTCGCCTATCAGGCCGAGCCGGTGATGCTGGCGGCCTATGAGGACCGCACGCCGGTGAACGAGGCGCTGCTCGCGCCCGGCGGCGACGATCCGGTGATTGCGCGGCTCTATGATGCGATGCGCGCGCACGGCACGATCCTGGACGCGACCGGCAGCCTGTTCGTGACCTTCGAGGAGAAGCGGCGGAACGATCCGCAGGCCAAGCCGCTGCGCTGCACCGGCGCTGCGACGATCCGGCTGACGCAGCAGGCGATGCGCGCGGGCGTGCCGATCTCCACCGGCACCGATTACGAGACCCCGGCGAGCGACCCCTGGCCGGCGGTGCATGACGAGATCCGCTACCTCGCCCATGATGTCGGCATGGCGCCGCTGGCGGTGATCCACGCCGCCACGCTGGTCGGCGCGCAGGCGGCGGGGCAGGGCGACGACATGGGGTCGATCGAGCCGGGCAAGCTCGCCAATTTCGTGGTGCTCACCGCCGATCCGCTCGCCGATATCGACAATATCGAGCGGATCGAGATGACGGTGAAGCGCGGGCGCGCCTATGCGCGGGCCGACTATGTGCAGCCGACCGCCGTGGAGATGGGCGGCGAGGACGCGGATTGATCCGGGCGGTGCGGGCATGAGGTTCATCGACGCGCGGGACGTCGTCCGGCGGCTCGACCATGCGACCTGCATCGGCCTGATGCGCCCGGCGATGATCGCGCTGGCGCAGGGGAACAGCCGGCAATTGCTGCGCTCCATCCTGGACCTGGGCGATGGCGACATGTTCGGCGTGATGCCCGGCGCACTGGACGGCGCGGGCTTCGGCGCCAAGATCGTCAGCGCGTTCCCCGGCGCGGGCGCGCAGGGACGCTCGCACCAGGGCATCATCATCCTGTTCGACCGGACGAGCGGCGCCCCGGTCTGCGTGCTGGAGGCGGGCGAATTGACCGCGATCCGTACGGCGGCGGCCTCGGCGGCGGCGACCGATGCGCTCGCCCGGCCGGACGCGCGCCGCCTCGCGATATTGGGCACGGGCGAACAGGCCTGGCATCATGCCGCCGCGATCCGCCATGTGCGGCCGCTGGAGAGCGTGACGGTCTGGGGCCGCTCAGCGGACAAGGCGCGGGCGCTGGCGGCGCGGATCGAAGCGCTCGGCTTGCCTGCGCAGGCGGCGCCGGGCGTGGCCGAAGCGACGGACGGCGCGGACATCATCTGCACGGTGAGCGCGGCGGACGAGCCGATCCTGCTTGACGCGCATGTCGTCGCGGGCACGCATGTCAACGCTGTGGGATCGAGCCGGGCGGGGCCGAGCGAGATCGACATGGCGCTGGTGGCGCGGGCGCGGTTCGTGCCCGATCATCGCGAAGGCGTGCTGGCGCAGGGCGCGGAGTTCCTGCGCGCGCGGGCGGCCGGGCTGGTCACGGACGCGCATGTGCTGCCCGAGATCGGTCATGTCTTCGCGGGCACGGCGCCCGGACGGATCACGGCGCAGGATGTGACGATCTACAAGTCGCTGGGCTCGATCGCGCAGGATCTGGCCTGCGCCGCGTGGCTCTGGCGCGCGGGGGAATAGGGACTTCGGCAGTGCCCTCTCCATGAAGAGGGCACTGCGTCCGTCATAGGGTCCGGGCCGTTACCAGGTCACGTTGATCCGGCCGTAGAGATAGCGGCCGTTGAAGCCGAAGGGCGAATAATAGGGGTAGGCCACGGTGCCCGTGCTGTTGTTCGCCAGCGTCAGCGCGTCGGGATAGACGTCGAACAGATTGTTCGCGCCCACCGCCAGGCCGATATTCTGCATCAGCTGATAGCGGCCTTCCAGATCGATGATCGTCTTCTTGCCGCTATGGGTGTCACCCGCGACGGACGAGCCGGGCTGGTTGACGTCGCCATAATAGCTCGCCCGCACCGTCGCGCCGGCGCCGCCCAGCTTCCAGTCGATCGCGCCGACCAGCTTGGTGCGCGGCGTGCCTTCCTCGATGCTGACGATGCGCTGGCGCGAGAACAGCACCGGCGTCGGATCGAGGATGATCGCGGTCGATGTCGGAACGCTGTTCACCTTGATGTCGTTGAAGTTGCCGGCGGCCGTCAGGTCGAAGATGCCGACGCTGCCGCTATCCACCCGGTAGTGCGCAACGATATCGATGCCCTTGGTGGTGGTGCGCACGCCGTTCACGAAGAAGCGGGCGGCCGAGACGCCATAGGGCGCCAGCAGCGCCGCGACCTGCGGGCTGAACGTGTTGGCGATATTCTCGGACAGGCCCAGGCCGTCGCGGATGCGGATCCAGTAGCCGTCGACCGTCAGGTCGAAGCCGCCGGCGCGGATGACCGTGCCCGCGGAGAAGTTGGTGGACTTCTCCGGACGCAGGGGCAGGCCGCCCAGCGCGCCCGCGATCGGGCTGACCGACGGGAAGGTGCCGGTCTCCACGATGTCGGGCGCCACGAAGACCGAGGCCGTCGACGTGTAATATTGCTGCTGGAGCGAAGGCGCGCGGAAGCCGGTGGAGGCAGTGCCGCGCAGCGCGATCCACGGCGCGATGTCGAGGCGCGCGGAGACCTTGCCGGTGGCGACGTCGCCGAAGTCCGCATAATGCTCGCCGCGCACGGCCGCGCCGAGGGTCAGCGCGTCGCTCACCTTGGCCTCGAGATCGAGATACAGCGCCGCATTCTCGCGCGACTGGTCGATCACGTTCGAGGGCTGGAAGCCGGGGAAGCCCTGCGCGCCGCTGCCCAGCGCGGTGTTGGCGCCCAGCGGTCCGCGATCGTAGGAGGCCGGCTCGCCCGCGACGATCTTGTAGCTCTCGCGGCGGAATTCCCAGCCCCAGGCGACGTTGATGCTGCCCGAGCCCAGCGCGAACTCCTTGGCCATGTCCATGCCGCCGATGATCTGGTCATAGACCAGCGCGCCGTCATAGAAATCGGTCTGCGAGGCCGCGCCATAGGTGCTGTTGAGCGAATTCTCGGTGCGGAAGTCGAGGCGGTTGCGGCCGTAGGAGACCTTGATCGTCGCCGCCCAGTCGCCGATGTCGCCGCGCAGGCCGCCGGTGAGGGTCAGGTCCTTGGAGCGCACGTTAATCAGCGGCAGGAAGCCGTCCGGATAGATCGACGCGACATTGTTGGCGTTGCTCGGCACGCGCGGGAAGGCGGCGCTGGTGCTGTCACGATACTGATAGCCGCCGAAGCCGAAAATCTCCCAGCTGTCGCCGACCGGATGCGCCGCGTTCACATAGAAGGTGCCCTGCTCGACTTCCGGATCGCCGAAGCGCGAGCGCACGATGGCGGGCGTGGCGCGCGGATCGATGTCGCCGCGGCTCGTCGCCTTGCGGTTCAGATATTCGCCGCTGACGGTGAGGAAGCCTTCCTGGCCCAGGCCAATGCCCTGCCAGGCCGAGACCGTCACCGTCTCGCCGTCCGATGCGTGGCGCGAGGAGCGCGGCGCGTTGATGTCGGTATCATACTGGCCATAGGTCACGCTCGCGCCGCCGCCGCTGCGCGCTTCACGCAGGCGCAGGTTGACGACGCCGGCGATCGCGTCCGAGCCATATTGCGCCGATGCGCCGTCCCGCAGCACTTCGATGCTCTCCAGCGCGACATTGGGGATGGTGTTGAGATCGACCGCCGCCGAACCGCGACCCACCGATCCGTTCACGTTGAGCAGCGCCGAGCTGTGGCCGCGCACGCCGTTGATGAGCACCAGCGTCTGGTCCGGGGCGAGGCCGCGCAGGGTTGCGGGACGGATCGAGTCCGTGCCGTCGACGGCGGCGTTGCGCGGGAAGTCGATGGACGGCGCGACGGTCGCCAGCGCGGCGCCCACTTCGCTCGTGCCCTGCTGGCGCAGGCTGTTGCCGGAGAGCACGTCGATCGGCGCGATCGAATCGAGCCGGGTGCGGCCTTGGGTGCGCGTGCCCGTGACGATGATGTCGCCCTGATCGTCGCCGGCATCGGCGCCGACTTGCTGCGCCTGCGCGGACGTCGCCATCGGCGCGAGGATCAATGTTGCGGAAAGCAGGAGGCTTTGGCGGAAACGATGCATGAGGAAGCGTCCTAAGTAGATCTGAGGGGAGGCCGATTTAGTACTATCGAATCCATAGACAATATTTGTCTGGCTTTTCGGTGGTTTCTGGGCGTCCGGTGCGTCATTTCGGTCACAGTGGTGGCGCGGCCGGGCGCGGGGCGGGCATGGCGCCGAACGGCGTGCAAGCGAAGGCCGGCGCGCTCATGCGAAGGGCGCACGGCCCCCTGGCGATCAGGATCTGTTGCACATGCGAAGGCGCTCGGAGCCGCAAATCCGTGCGACCGGACGCATCCTCAGGAGACGGATTTGAGCTTGCTTTCCGCGTGGCGCGTGGCCGTCCATATCGCGATGGTGAGGGCGCCATGCAGATGCGCGTCGGTGCGTCCCGAGAGCCCGGCTTGCGCCAGCCATTTCTCCACCGCCTCATCCGCGAAGCCCAGCCGGGCATGGGCGAAGCGCTTGCGGAAATCCTCGCGATCATGGGGCGCCACGTCGACGATGACGATGATGCCGTCCGGCGCCAGCACGCGCGCCGCCTCGGCGATCACCGCCTCGGGATGATGGGCATAATGCAGCACCTGGTGGAGGATGATCGTATCGACCGATCCGTCCGGCAGGGGCAGGGCATACATGTCGCCCTGGCTGAGGACTGCGTCCACGCCCGCGCTGGCCAGATTTTCCCGGGCGTAGCGCAGCATCTCGGGCGAGCGGTCGATGCCGAGCGCGGACGCGGCGCGGGGCGCGAGCATCTGGAGCATGCGCGCCGTGCCGGTGCCGATGTCCAGCAGGCGCCCGAGCGGTCGATCTCCCAGGGCCGCCAGCACGGCCGCGTCGACCTGCGCCTCGGGCACATGCAGCGAGCGCAGTTCGTCCCAGCGGGCGGCATTGCGCTCGAAGAAGCGCTGCGCCTCACTGGCCCGATCGGTGCGGATCGCCTTGAGCTTGGCCTTGTCCGCATCGAACCAGGCATCCTCGCACCCGGATGCCGCCCAGCGATCGAGCAGTTCGAAGACGGGCTGCACCTGGACCGGATCGCCCAGGCTCAGGAAGACCGAATTGCCCTCCTTGCGCCGCCGCACCAGATCGATCTCGAGCAATATCTTGATGAGCTGCGACATGCGTGGCTGGCTTTGCCCGAGCACCAGCGCGAGCTCGCCCACCGTCAGCTCCAGATGGCGCAGCAGCACGAGGATCCGCAGGCGGGTCCTGTCGCCGAGCGCGCGGAAGATATCCTCTGCGGGATGAGTCATGCCGGTCCTCTAGGTCGCGCTTCGCCTTGTGTCAAAAATGCAAATAAGGCTATATAAGGAAATATGCATATATAGAATCGACCGGAGAGAATCCATGAGTCTGTTCATCGTCCGCTTCCGTCCCGAAAACTACCGTCCCAGCCTGGTCGGCATCTACCGCGCCGCATCGCCGCGCGAACTTGCGGAGGCCGTGGCGCAGGATTGCCCCAGCCAGGTCTGCGAATATGCGCTCGTCCAGCATGGCGCGATGGATGGTGCGGCCGTGGAAAACGGCACGGGCGCGCGCCTTCATGCGGACGCTGCCGACATAGACCTGCGTGCGGCCAACGATCTGAGCGAGGATTGGCGCGAGCTGTTCGGCGACGCGCCGCTGGCCTGGCATGGCTTCGATGCGGCCCGCCGGTCCGGCGCGCCACTTTCCGCACGAGCGGCCTGAGTTGCCCACCGACCAAGCCGCATCGCGCGGCGCCGATTCCGATCCGGCCGGGCGCTGGCTGCGGCCGATTCTCGACGGACATCCTATCCGGAAGGACCTGAAATGAGCGCTTCCATGCCATGTCTTGAGGACCGCCCGACCGGCGCCGAACGAACGGCCGCCGCGCCGCACGGGCAAGGCGTTCTCCATCCCCATCCGATCAATCGCCAATCCGGGACAAGCAGCATGGCCCATATCGCAGTCATCGGCGGGGGGATCACCGGCATCACAACGGCCTATGCGCTCATCCGCGCGGGCTATGCCGTGACGATCGTCGACCGCAATCGCTACCCGGCGATGGAGACCTCCTTCGCCAATGGCGGCCAGCTTTCCGCCAGCAATGCGGAGGTGTGGAACAATCGCGGCACGATCATGCGCGGCCTGCGCTGGATGTTGCAGCCGTCCGCGCCGCTGCTGCTCAACCCCCGGCCAGGCTGGCACAAATATAGCTGGCTCGCCGAATTCTGCGGCGAGATCCGCCACTATCGCGACCATACCATCCAGACGGCCCGGCTCGCGATCAATGCGCGCGAGCATCTGTTCCGCATCGCGCGCGAGGAGCAGATCGACTTCGACCTCGCGCAGCGCGGCATATTGCATGTCTATCATGACGCCGCGTCCTTCGAGAAAGCCGAGGCGGCGAACCGGCTGCTGCGCGAGGCGGGGCTCGATCGCTTCGCCGTCACGCCGCAGGAGATGCAGGCGATCGAGCCGACGCTGCACGGGCACTTCCATGGCGGCTTCTTCACGCCCTCGGATTCGACGGGCGATATCCACAAATTCACGCGCGGCCTGGCGGCGGCCAGCGCCCGGCGAGGCGCGGCATTCCGGCACGATGCCTCCGTCGCTCGGATCGAGTCCGATGCGGCTGGAGCGCGCATTGTCCTCTCCGATCCGGCGGGCGAGACCATCGATTGCGACGCTGTCGTCGTCTGTGCCGGGGTCGAAAGCCGCCGGCTCGCGGCCGGGGTGGGCGATCGCATCAACATCTACCCGGTGAAAGGCTATTCCATCACCGTGCAACTGCGCGACGAGGCCAGCCGGGAGGCGGCGCCGCAGGTCAGCCTGCTCGACGAGAGCGCCAAGATCGTCACCAGCCGCCTCGGCCCGGATCGATTCCGCGTTGCCGGCACCGCCGAGTTCAACGGCTATAACAAGGATATCCGACACGACCGCATCGCGCCGCTCGTCGCCTGGTCGGCGCGGCTGTTCCCGGGAGTCGCGACCGATGCCGTCATCCCCTGGGCGGGCCTGCGACCGATGACGCCGTCCATGATGCCCTTCGTCGGGAAAGGCCGGCGGCCCAACATCTATTATAATACCGGCCACGGCCATCTCGGCTGGACCCTGTCGGCCGCCACCGCCGAACTCATCTGCGCGCAGATCGAAGAGGCGCACGCGTCGCTCTCGCGCATGGGCTGAGCGGCGCAACCGGGGCGGGGCGAATATCTGTCCGGATCAAGGATACGGAACGGGCTCCGGGGCTGCGCATGGCGGCCCCGGGCTCCCGCCTTCGCGGGAGCACAAGCTGGTTCCATCTAAAACGGACAGACTCTTCAGTCCGCTTTTCCTGCGTGGAATTGCTGGTGACCCCTACGAGAATCGAACTCGTGTTTTCGCCGTGAGAGGGCGACGTCCTGACCGCTAGACGAAGGGGCCACTGGGCGGGCGATCGGGTCGCCGCCGTGTAGAGGCGCGCCTTTAAGGGGCGGGAGCGGCCGGGTCAAGCCCATATGATCAGGCCGGCGCGATGTCCTCGACATGAAGTTCCGCGGCGGGTCGGGGCCCCCAGTCGTCGATCTTCGCGCGGCCGGCGAGCCAGAAGCGGCGGCCGGGCTGGGCGCCGAGCAGCGCCTGGCCGAGCGGGGTCTGGCCGTGACGGAAGGCCATCGCCTTGAGCGAGCGCCCATCCTCGCCACTGACGATCGCGCGGACATGATCCGTGCCCACGATATCGGCGCGCACGACGCGGACCGGGCCGAGCACGACGCGCGGCGCCGGCCAGCCATTGCCGAACGGGCCGGCGCCATCCATGCTGCCGATCAGATCGGGCGTGAGCCCGGCGGGCGCGACGAGCAGGTCCACGAGCAATGCCTGGGTGGCGGCGGCGCGCGTGACATCGGCGGCGAGGCGGTCTTCGAGGAAGGCGGAGAGGTCGTCGAGGCGATCGGCCGCGATGGTGAGGCCCGCCGCCATGGCATGGCCGCCGCCCGCGACCAGCAGGCCGTGATCCTTGGCCGCGAGTATGGCCGCGCCCAGGTCCACGCCGCCGATGGAGCGGCCCGAGCCCTTGCCGATGCCCGCCTCGTCCAGCGCGATGACGATGGCGGGGCGGCCGGTCTTTTCCTTGAGCCTTCCCGCGACGATGCCGATCACGCCGGGATGCCAGCCGGCCTGGGCGAGGACCGCCACGGCGCGACCGCCCTGCGCGGCGAGCAGCGCTTCCGCCTGTTCCTGCACGGCCGCCTCGATCGCCCGACGCTCCTCGTTGAGGCGATTGAGCTCGGCGGCGATATCGGCGGCTTCCTCCGCATCCTGCGTGGTGAGCAGCCGCACGCCAAGGTCGGACCGGCCGACGCGACCACCGGCATTGATGCGCGGGCCGAGCGCGAAGCCGAGATCCGAACATTGCGGCGCGCGCTCCAGCCGGGCGGCGGAAAGCAGGGCGTTGAGGCCGATATTGCCGCGCCGCGCCATCGCCTTGAGGCCCTGCGCCACGAAGGCGCGGTTGAGCCCGCGGATCAGCGCCACGTCCGCCACGGTGCCCAGCGCGACGAGATCGAGCAGGTCGATCAGCCGGGGCTCGGGCCGATCGGCGAACCAGCCGCGCGCGCGCAGCACACGCAGCAGCGCCGCGCCGAGGATGAAAGCGACGCCAACGGCCGCCAGATGGCCATGCGCCGAGCCGATGTCGCTCTCGTCGAGCCGGTTGGGATTGACCAGCGCATGGGCGGGGGGAAGGGCGCTCGCGCATTTGTGGTGATCGACCACGATGACGTCCAGCCCGGCATCGCGCGCGGCCTCCAGCGCGTCGAAGGCCTGCGCGCCGCAATCGACCGTCACGACCAGGCTGGAACCTTGCCGGGCGAGGCCGACCAGCGCCTCGCCCGATGGGCCATAGCCCTCCATCAGGCGATCCGGGATATAATAGCCGGCCTCCAGCCCAAGCTGGCGCAGCAGGCGGATGAGCAGCGCGGCGCTGGTGGCGCCATCCACGTCATAATCGCCGAAGATGGTCACGGCCTCGCGATCGATGACGGCGGCGGCGAGGCGCTCGGCCGCCCGGTCCATGTCGCGGAACACGGCCGGATCGGGCATCAGCGCGCGAATCGTCGGGGCGCGCTCCTGCGGCAGGTCCTCATGCGGGCAGCCGCGCGCGCGCAGCAGATCGTCGACCAGATCGCCTCCGCTGCCGGCGGGCTCCCGCCCCCGCCAGCGCCAGGGGCGGCCGGTCAGCGACTGTTCTATATCGAGGGCAAAGCGCATGGATGGGCTCTAGAGCATGATCGGGCGCGTTAGAAGCGGCGTTCTTCCCGAACGTCCTGGCCCCCACCCGCCAGACACCCGTCTTGCTTTCATCCGCCAACCCGTTAGCGCATGCGCATGGCACCGATCCTGTCCGTTCGCGGCATCACCAAATCCTATGCGAGTGGTCACAAGGCGCTCGGCGGCATCGACCTGGATGTGGAAGCCGGGGAGATTTTCGCGCTGCTCGGCCCCAATGGGGCGGGCAAGACGACGCTCATCTCGATCATCTGCGGCATCGTGACGGCGAGCGGGGGCAGCGTGGCGGTGGCGGGGCACGACATCGTGCGCGACTACCGGCAGACGCGCGCGACGATCGGGCTGGTGCCGCAGGAACTGATGACCGACATGTTCGAGCGGGTGATCGACACGGTGCGCTTCAGCCGCGGGCTGTTCGGCAAGCCGCGCGACGACGCCCTGATCGAGAAGATCCTGCGCGACCTCTCCTTGTGGGACAAGCGGACGGCGAAGATCAACGAGCTTTCCGGCGGCATGAAGCGGCGCGTGATGATCGCCAAGGCGCTGAGCCATGAGCCGCGCCTGCTGTTCCTGGACGAGCCGACGGCGGGCGTGGACGTGGAGCTGCGGCGCGACATGTGGAACCTGGTGCGCCAGCTGCGCGCGGGCGGCGCGACGATCATCCTGACGACGCATTATATCGAGGAGGCCGAGGAAATGGCCGATCGGGTCGGCGTCATCAGCAAGGGCGAGCTGATCCTGGTGGAGGAGAAGACCGCGCTCATGAAGAAGCTGGGGCGCAAGACGCTGCGGATCGTACTCGAAGAGGCGCTCGCGGCGCTTCCGGACGGGCTGGCGGACTGGTCGCTCGCTCTCGTCGCGGACGGGCATGAGCTGGAATATGAGTTCGACCGGCGCGCCGAGCGGACCGGCGTTTCCGCGCTGCTGCGGCGGCTGGGCGATCTTGGCATCGGCTACAAGGACCTCAACACGCGGGAAAGCTCGCTGGAGGATATTTTCGTGAGCCTGGTGCATGCGCCGGGGGAGGGCGCGAGCGCATGAGCGGGTTCAACATCCATGCCGTCAAGGCGATCTATGCGTTCGAGCTGCATCGCTTCCGGCGCACGCTGATGACCGGGCTGATCGTGCCGGCGCTCACCACCTCGCTCTACTTCATCGTGTTCGGCAGCGCGATCGGCTCGCGCATGACGGAAGTGGACGGCATCCCCTATGGCGCCTTCATCGTGCCGGGGCTCATCATGCTCTCCATGTTCACGGAGAGCATCTTCAACGCGAGCTTCGGCATCTACATGCCCAAATATAGTGGCACCATCTATGAGCTGCTGTCCGCCCCGGTCTCCGCGCTGGAGACGCTGGTCGCCTATGTGGGCGCGGCGGCCACCAAGTCCATGATCGTGGGGCTGGTCATCTTCGCGACCGCGCATCTGTTCGTCAGCGTGCCGGTGGCGCATCCGCTCGCGATGATCGCCTTCATGATGGTGATCGCGATCAGCTTCTGCCTGTTCGGCTTCATCCTCGGCATCTGGGCGCAGAGCTTCGAGCAGCTGCAGGTGATCCCGATGCTGGTGGTGATGCCGATGACCTTCCTGGGCGGCGCCTTCTATTCGGTGCACATGCTGCCCGAGCCGTGGAAGACGGTGACCTATTTCAATCCGGTCGTCTATCTCATCAGCGGCTTCCGCTGGACCTTCTTCGGCAAGGGCGACGTGGCGATGGGGCTCTCCCTCAGCTTCGTCCTGGGGATGCTGATCGTCTGCCTGGCGGTGATCTTCTGGATGTTCAGGACCGGCTACCGGCTGAAGAAATGACCGCGGCCCCCTCCCGTGCGCGGGGAGGGGGCGTGGCGCGTCACTTCACCCGATGCTCGCCCTTCACCCAGCGGATGGTGCCGGAGGAGGCGCGCATGACGACGCTCTCCGTGGTCATGCGGCCGTCGCGGCGGACCTTGACACCTTCGAGCAGCGAGCCATCGGTGACGCCCGTCGCCGCGAAGATGCAGTCGCCCTTGGCGAGATCCTCGAGCTTGTAGATGCGATCGAGGTCCTCGATGCCCCATTTGCGGGCGCGGGCGCGCTCGTCGTCGTTGCGGAACAGCAGCTTGCCGTTGAACTGGCCGCCCACGCAGCGCAGCGCGGCGCAGGCCAGCACGCCCTCGGGTGCGCCGCCCGAGCCCATATACATGTCGATGATGGTGTCCGGATCGGTGGTGGCGATCACGCCGGCCACGTCGCCGTCACCGATCAGCACCACGCCGCAGCCGATGCCGCGCAACTCGGCGATGAGCTTCTCATGGCGCGGGCGATCCAGCACGCAGACGATGATCTCGGAAGGCTTGACGCCCTTGGCCTTCGCCACGGCCTCGACATTCTCGGTCGGGGTCTTGTTGAGGTCGATGATGTCCGGCGGATAGCCCGGGCCGACCGCCAGCTTCTCCATATAGACGTCCGGCGCGTTGAGCAGGCAGCCTTTCTCGGCGGCGGCGAGCACGGCGAGGGCGTTGGGCCCGGCCTTGGCGGTGATGGTCGTGCCTTCCAGCGGATCGAGCGCGATGTCGATCTTGGGGCCCTTGCCGGGCGCGCCGCCGACCTTCTCGCCGATATAGAGCATCGGTGCCTCGTCACGCTCGCCTTCGCCGATCACCACGGTGCCGTCCATATAGAGCGTGTCGAACGCCGCGCGCATCGCTTCGACGGCGGCGGCATCGGCCGCCTTCTCGTCGCCGCGACCGACCAGCCGGGAGGCCGCGATCGCCGCGGCTTCGGTCACGCGGACCATTTCGAGCACGAGCACCCGGTCGAGAACGGAACTGGCTTCGACGTTGTTCGGCTTCCCCATCCCACGGTTTCCTTTGACTTCAAGCTGATTGCAATGGCGCTCCCGATAGGCGAGGAATGTTGCAATGTCGATAAGAGCCGTCCCGTTCGGGCCGCTATTGGTCGCACTGCTGCTGGCGGGCGCCGCGCGCGGGCAGGATGTCGGCGTGCCGGCCGGGACCGTGACGGCGCCGGCCGATCCGGCCGCGATGATGCGGCGCTATGATGCGCGCACCCGCGTGGTCCGCCCCTGTCCCCGCGCGCAACCCGGTGAGGTGGTGGTCTGCGCCCGGCCGGATGACGAGCAGACCCGCTATCGCCTGCCGCTGCCCGAGGAGCGCGAGCGCGCCGACACCGGCCCGATTCGCGGCGAGGTGCCGCGCGCCTCGGCCGCGCCCGTGCGGCAGGGGAGCTGCGGTGTGGTGGGCCAGCCCTATGGCTGCACGGGCGGCCTGCCGGTGACGGGCGCCGTCATGCTGGTCGGCAAGATCGTGGCGGGACTGGTCGATCCCGACGGCGACCACGAGCCGCCGCCGCCCTTGCCCGAGCGGTTCGTGGGCGCGGGCGAGCATTGATCCGGGATCGCCCTCCATGTTCCGGTCCGGCACGGGCATTGGCCTCAATAGAAGGTCAATGTCCGTTTTAACGCACGCCCGGCCGACATCAGTCGAGGATGTGCATGACCATCGGATCGCCGAGCAGGCTGTCCAGCCCGCGCAGGCGGCGCAGCAGGTCGTCGATGCAGGAGAGCGCCCCGGCATGGGTGACGACCGCGACGAGCACGCCCCGGTCGTCGCTCGCCCCGCGCTGGATGACGCTCTCTATGGAGACATTGGCATCGCGCATGGCCGCCGTGATCTCCGCCAGCACGCCGGGCCGGTCCTTGACCATGAAGCGCAGATAGGCGCGGCCGATGCGCGCGCCGGCATCCGCCTTCACCTGGGGCTGCAGCCATTGCGCCGGCATGGCGAAGGCTGGGCCATATTCGTCGCGCGCGACATCGATGACATCCGCGACCACGGCCGATGCGGTGGGGCCTTCGCCCGCGCCCTGGCCCTCGAAGAACAGCCGGCCGACGAAATTGCCCTCCGCCACCACGGCATTGAGCGCGCCATCGACATGGGCGAGCGGATGATCGACCGGCACCAGCATGGGGTGGACGCGCTGGAACAGGCCGACATGCTCGTCGTCCTGTTCCGCGCATTCGGCCATGCCGACGAGGCGGATCTTGTAGCCGAGCGCCGCCGCCTCGCGGATATCCTCGGCCATGACATGGCGGATGCCGGTGATGGCCACGTTCGGGAAATCGATCTCGGAGCCGAAGGCGAGGCTGGCGAGAATCGCGAGCTTGTGGGCCGCGTCGATGCCGTCGATGTCGAATGTGGGGTCCGCTTCCGCGAAGCCGCGGGCCTGGGCGTCCTCCAGCACATCGGCGAAGGCGCTGCCCTGGCGCTCCATGGTGGAGAGGATGAAATTGCAGGTGCCGTTGAGGATGCCGTAGACGCGCATGATCCGGTTGGCCGCCGCGCCTTCGCGCAAGCCCTTGATGACCGGCACGCCGCCGGCCACCGCCGCCTCATATTTGAGCGCGCCGCCGCTCCGCTCGACCCGATGGGCGAGATCGAGCCCATGATGCGCGATCATCGCCTTGTTGGCGGTGACGAAGGGCTTGCCCAGGTCCAGGCACTGGCGGGCGAGGGTGAGGGCAGGGCCGTCCGCGCCGCCGATCAGCTCCACGATGACGTCGATGTCCTTGCGCGCGGCGAGCGTCGCCATGTCGTCCACCCATTCATAGGGGGACAGATCGATGCCGCGATCCTTGTTGCGATCACGCGCGGAGATGGCGACCACCTCGATCGGCCGGCCGGCGCGGCGGGTGACCAGCGTGCGATTGACGTCGAGCAGGCGAATGACGCCCGCGCCGACGGTGCCCAGGCCGACGATGGCAAGGCGGAGCGGGGCGGGTTCGATGGACATGGGATTCTTCCTGATTCGGCATGCGCGGGCGCGCGGAGACGCCCGGCTCTTAGTGCGGGGGAATGAAAAGCAGAACCGCCTTGTGCGCGGGCATCGCTCAGGCCGGCGGGCGTCCGATCCTGTTGCACGGGCCCAGCGCATCGAGAAAGGCCATATAGTCGCGCCGCGCGGCATCCATGTCCGGCAGCGCGAGGCCGTCCAGCGCCTCGACCGGCAGGCTGCGGGGCAATCCGCAGGCGAGCCGGTACCAGAGCAGCGTGTCCCGATCCGGGAAGGCCGCCGTATCGTCGACCACCTCGCCGAGCGCGGCGGAGAACAGCGGCTTCTCGTCCGGGCGGCGGATGATCGAGAGCGAGATGGGCGAACCGTCGGCCGTCTCGAGGAACACCTGCGTCTCGCCCTCGCCCTGGATCGAGCCCGCGACATGGAAGGCCGAGCTGATGCCGGTGATGGCCGGCGGCGAATCGGCGGCGAGGACATCGGCCAGCACCTTGCGGACCTGCGCCTCGTTGGCGGCGGTCCACTCGATCATCGCGCTGCTCGACAGAAGCTGGAAATAGTCGACGCGCTCGCCGATGCTGCCGAAGATGAGGAAGGAGCGCTTCTTGAGGTCCGGCGTGCGGCCGTTGCCCACCGGCAGATCGAGCAGGAAGCTGATGCGCCGGGCGACGGAGCTGTTGCCCCGAATCAAGCCGGTCGTGTCGGCCTCGACAAAATAGCGGGCCAGCCCCGGTGCGAGGCCGGGCGCGCGGGCTGCGGGGACCGGGGCGAGCGAGCGGATGCGCACCGTGGCGATGGCGCTGGCGGCCGTCACCAGGTCCGCCACATGCGCATAGGTGATGGTGGGCGCGGCGGCCGCCGGTGCGGCGGCGGGGGCCTGCGCGATCGCGCTGGATTGCGGAAAACCGGCCAATAATGCGGCGCTCAGGGCAATGGTGCAAAAATCATGCCGTCGGGCGGGGCGGCGAGTCGAGTGTCTCATTCTGATCTTCTCCAGCAGGCTCGGGGACGTTGGTAACATAGGGATTCGGCGCTTGGGAGCCCTTGCCAATAAAGCGTTTGCCTCATCGGCGAGCCCGCGATAGGACAAGTCTCGAAAGAGAGCACGGGCGACCAGATCGCGCGATCGGGAAAGTGTTGTGTTCGCAACACTGATTCGGCGTTTCTGGAGCACAGCGCTGCATTGAGCTAAGGAGTGATTTTGCTGAATGGCCTATGCTGACCACTCGCAATCGTCCAGTCGGACTGTTGCTATCATCATTGTGGCACTTATTCACGTGGTCCTCGGCTATGCGTTCGTGACGGGGCTTGGCATCAAATATGTCAAGAAGGCTGCCGAGCAGCTGAACGTCATCGACGTGGCGGAGGAACCGCCGCCACCTGAGGAAGAGCCGCCGCCACCCCCGCCGCCGCCGCCGGACATGCCGCCGCCGCCGCCGCCGCCGCCTACAGCGCCGCCGCCGGTCGTGCAGTTGCCCCAGCCTCCGGTCTATGTGGCTCCGCCCCCGCCGCCGGCTCCGCCTCCGGCTGCGCCGCCCGCGCCTCCGGCTCCGCCGCCGCCGCCGACGGTCAGCAAGGCTGCAGGTGCGCGTGGTAATCCAGCGAACTGGATCACGAACGACGACTATCCGTCGAGCGCGATCCGCGACGAGGCCGAAGGCACCGTTGCGATTGCATGGGAGATCAATACCGAGGGCCGTGTCGAGAATTGCCATGTCACCTCGTCCAGCGGCAACCGTGCCCTTGATGACGCGGCCTGCAATCTGATCACGCGTCGCGGCCGTTATACGGCGGCGCTGGATCAGGCCGGCAATCCGATGCGGAGCACAGATCGCCGTCGTGTTGTTTGGCGTCTCCCTAGGTAATTCCACATTTCGGCCGCTCCGGACAGGGGCGAGGGGCGGCCGCTTCACTGACTGGATCTGAGAGGAAGTAAACTAATGTTCACGCAACTTGCCGCAGCTGCCGTGCCGGCTGCATCGGATAATCCCTATGGTCTCATGGAAGCCCTCGAGCAGGGCGGCGTCATCGCCTGGACGGTGTTCATCATCCTCGTCGGCATGTCGATCTTCTCCTTCTTCATCCTCTTCTCGAAGCTCATCGAGCAGCAGAAGGTCCTCGGTCAGGGCAAGAAGGTGCGCGCGGGTTTCTGGCGCACCAACTCCCTGAAGGAAGGCGCCGCCAAGCTCGAGAAGAACAGCGCCTACAAGCAGCTGGTCGACGACGGCATCCTGGCCCAGGAGCAGCACGGCAAGCTGACCAATCCGGTCGAAGCGCATGACTGGCTGCACGCATCGCTCGGCCGTTCGGAAGCCGCGATCAACTCGAAGCTGAACGGTGGCCTGGCCTTCCTCGCGACCGTGGGCGCCACTGCGCCGTTCATCGGTCTGTTCGGTACGGTTATCGGCATCTACCGCGCACTCATCAAGATCGGTGCGTCCGGCCAGGCGTCGATCGACGCGGTCGCCGGTCCGGTCGGTGAAGCGCTCATCATGACCGCTCTCGGTCTCGCGGTCGCCGTGCCGGCGGTGCTTGCCTACAACTGGCTGCAGCGTCGCAACAAGTCGATCTCCGAGGATCTGAGCGGCTTCAACAACGACCTGCTCGGCTATCTGGTTTCGAACGGCGCTGTCCGTCCGGTGGCCGTTGCCGCACCTGCCGCTGCGGCGCCGAAGCCCGCCGCCGCCAAGGCCTGATCGTTCGCGGATGGCGGGTCATCCGGCGGTTCCTCGATATGGGACCGCTCAGATGGCCCGCCACCCGAGGACGGCAAGCCTTTAGCCAAGAGTTAGGATTTTGATCGATGGCAATGAGTGCAGGACCAGGGGGTGACGACGCCCCGATGTCGGACATCAATACGACGCCTCTCGTGGACGTCATGTTGGTGCTCCTCATCATCTTCCTGATCGCAGTTCCGGTCGTCATACAGACCGTCCCGGTGAAGCTGCCGAAGATCGCGTTCGAACCGACCACGACCAAGCCGGAGAACATCTCGCTGACCATTCGCTCGGAGAATGGCGAGTGCGAGGTTTACTGGAACATGACGCGAGTGCGGGCAGGCGATCTGCTCAACCGCGCGGTCGACAAGCTGAAGTCGGATATCGAGAAGGTCGGCGGTGTCGAGCACATGAACCCCGACGATCTGCCCGAAGCGCATATCCGCGCCGACGTGGACACGCCCTATCGGTGCATCGGCGGCGCGATCTTCACGATGCAGCGTGCCGGCTATCCGAAGGTTGGGTTCATTTCCGAACCTGAGCCGGGTTCCATCCGCGTCCAGCGCCTTTGACGCTCGAGTTTAGGAGACCAGTCCCATGGCAATGAGCGGTGGCCGCGACGACGGCGAGCCGATGATGGAAATGAACACGACGCCGTTGATCGACGTCATGCTCGTGCTCCTCATCATGTTCATCATCACTATCCCGATCCAGACCCACGCGGTGAAGATCGACCTGCCGCAGAATGCGGAAGTCCCCCTGGACGCCGTCGATCCGGTGAAGAACCGGCTCTCGCTCGACGCCGCCGGCACGATCTTCTGGAACGGTTCGCCGATCGATCGGGTGACGCTGCGTCAGTATCTGCAGCAGTCGGTGCAGATGACGCCCGAACCCCAACTCGAATTCGAGCCCAACCAGTCGACCCGCTATGTGGTCGTCGACGATGTCCTGGCGAGCATCAAGCGCGCCAAGGTGACGAAGCTGGGCTTCGTTGGCAACGAGCGCTACGGCGGCGCGTTCTAAGGCGAAAGCCTGCGGACATGGGCGATCCTCCGGATCGGCCCGAGACGCGCGACGCATGGAAAAGGGGGCTGAGGCCCCCTTTTTTTGTGCGGCGATGGCTCGACGAGGCCTCGGCGGACCCCGCCCCGAATGGGGGCCTGGCCGGGGAGATCAGGTCCGGCGCCGCGCCCTGCCGCGTCAGGAGGAGCATCTGCTGGATGAACTGGTCGCGCCGCGCCGGCGCATGGCTCTTCCCGACGATTGCGAGCGCCTGGATGACACCTGCCCGATCGAGGTCGGTGCAATAGGTCGGCGTGCCTGGTTGCTGGCGCCATGACTCCGCGATCGGGCCTGCATCGACGCCGTCGAACCCGATCTCGTCGAGCAGCGTCATCACGACTGCCTTGGCGGCCGGATCATGTCCTGCCACCGGCAAGGCGATACGCTTCCGGCGGCGGTCATTTGAAATGGTTATCAGATGCTTCATCATATTCTTTAGCCGAGAGGAAGCGCCGCCAGCCTAGGATACCGCACGATCAGAACAGAACCAGGTCGATATGGGCGCGCTACGACAAGACAGTTCACCACATCATGTTTCGCGACTGCACAACCGGCAGACCGTCCTGCTGGGCGTGCAATTGCGCCGCACGGGCGAACGTTGGTTCAGCTGCCGCATCCTGGACGTGTCGCTGGCAGGCTTTCGCCTGACGAGTCACGCCACGCTGCGACCCGGCATGGACGTCTGGATCATGTTTCCGGGTTTCGAGGGGCGCAAGGCCCTGGTCACCTGGGCAGTCAACCATGAAGCGGGTTGCCAGCTCGAGCGGCCGCTGCATCCCGCGATCTTCGATCATATCGTGCGCATGTCCGATCCTACGGGGCGAGGTTGATTGTCGGGAGGGCCGCAGGCGTTTCCGGGGCGGGGAAGATGTTGACAGGGCGGTGATCCCGATCGCCATCGAGGCAGAGCCGAATGCGATGATCCGTGATCCATGGAATGAGAGTTCGCCCCGGACAGGCGCAGCGCGCTTCCGTTGCGATCTGCGCGTCCGGCTTGCGGGCGTCACGAGGCGATCATGCCGCCGGGCGCCTCGGGGAATGGCGAGACGCTGAATGACGGCGTTCCGAACGGACGGTTGGTCTGACGATCCCCCCGGCTCACGCGATGCCCCCAAATGCCGACGGCCGAACCAATGACGGCGATCTGCACTTCGCCTCGGATAGCCGGCCTGACCCAGCGCCGCCGTATAACGACCGCGTGGTCTTATGATCTTCGGGGCGTGCGCGGTTTCGCCCATGGTTGGGTCGGATCGCCGGAACGGGCGATGACGGATCTGGGCCGGGCCTGCATGGGGAGGCGGGTCTGTGGATGGGTGAGGTCATCTTGCCGATCGCCGGCTCGAACAGCCGCTGCCGTCTATATCCTTCGCTCATGGCATGCGTCCGCCGGGCGGAGCACATGGCCGTGGCAGGCGTGAGCGATCCGGCAATGAGGGTGCGCCGGAAGGGCGACCGCCATCAAGGGCGCCGCCTTGGTATCCGCCAATGGCGTCGAGGCGAGGGAACGAGTGTTCGCTATCCTCGCCGCCGGCCAAGTCGGGAACATCATGCAAGCACCCAGCCTGTTCCAGGGTCAGATCGGGGATGCCGCCCTCGCGGACAAAGCTTGTGACGGCAATGCCGGACGCGCAGCCGTCGCTGACATGCGGGCCGAGGCTGCAATCTCATCGAACCGGCCCCGCAAGCTGCTCGGCCTGCACAACGCCAGCCTCTGCAAACACCGCAGGCGCATCGAGCGCTGCTTCGACCGCCCCGAGCACGTCCGATGCTTCGCCGCACGTTGCAATCGGCGATCCATCCACTTCAACGGCTTCCTATGCCTCTTCGCATCCATGATCTGGTTATGCTGAATGTCGAGCCGGCCTGACCCGTCCGATCTGATCGCTGGCCTTGCCCGGCGGCCCATTGCGCATCGTTCAATTCGTGTCGCCTGACCGCCATCAATCATGCCGTGCCTCAGCACGGAGCCCTATGAATCGACTTTCACGACGCTCGGGCAATCCCGGAGCCATGTGATCGTCTACCGGTCGCGAACCGCCGCTATGTCGCGCGGCTTCCCCCATTCCCCGTCCCTCGCCACGTCAGGTCGGGCGCCGGTCGATTGGGCGCGCCAACCCGGCGGGATCAGGCGGTTTCGGCGAATTGCAGGGCGGCGAGGCGGGCGTAGAGGCCGCCGCGCGCGGTGAGTTCGGCATGGGTGCCGATCTCGACGATGCGGCCGGCTTCCATGACGACGATGCGGTCGGCCGCGCGCACCGTGGCGAGGCGATGGGCGATGACGATAGTGGTGCGGCCTTCCATCAGCTGATCGAGCGCATCCTGCACGAGCCGCTCGGATTCGGCGTCGAGCGCGGAGGTCGCTTCGTCGAGCAGCAGCAGCGGCGCATCGCGCACCAGCGCGCGCGCGATGGCGAGGCGCTGGCGCTGGCCGCCGGACAGGCGCGTGCCGCCTTCGCCCAGTTCGCTCGACAGGCCTTCGGGCAGGGCCTGCAGGAAGCTCTCGGCATGGGCGGCGCGGGCGGCGGCCAGCAGTGCCTCGTCGCTTGCGTCCCAATGGCCGTAGCGCAGATTGTCGCGCGCGCTGGCCGCGAACAGCACGGTCTCCTGCGGCACCAGGGCGATCATCGCGCGAATGGCGCCCGGATCGGCATCGCGCAGGTCGACGCCGTTGAGCAGGATGCGCCCGGCCTCGGGATCGTAGAAGCGTTCGGCCAGCGCGAGCAGCGTGGACTTGCCGGCGCCCGAGGGACCGACGATCGCCACGCGCTCGCCCGGCGCCACATCGAGCGAGAAGTCGATGAGCGCGGCATCGTCGGGCCGGGTCGGGTAGCGGAACGAGACATTCTCGAATGTGAGCCGCGCGCGGACCGGATCGGGTATGGCGACCGGCATGGCGGGCGGCTTGATGTGCGGCTGCGCGCTCATCAGTTCGCTCAGGCGACTGGCCGCGCCGGCGCCGCGCAGCAGATCGCCATAGACTTCGGTCAGCGCGCCGAACGCGCCCGCCACGAGGCCGCCGGTGATGACGAAGGCGGCGATGCTGCCGCCGGACATGCGCCCGGACGCGACATCGAGCGCGCCCTGCCACATGATGAGCGTGATGGAGCCGAAGATGACCAGGATGATGCAGGCGGTCATGCCGGCGCGGACGGTGATGCGCCGGCGTGCGGTGCGGAACCCGTCCTCGACGGCCTCACGAAAGCGCGTCGCTTCGCGGCGTTCCTGCACGAAGGCCTGCACGATGCGCATGGCGCCGAGCACTTCTGTGGTGATGCTGCCCACCGTGGCGAGCCGGTCCTGGCTGTGGCGCGAGAGGTCGCGCAGGCGCCGGCCCACGAAGATCACCGGCCCCAGCACCAGCGGGATGCCGAGCAGGAGCATCGCGGTGAGCCGGGGCGCGAGCGTGAACAGATAGACGATGCCGCCGATGCCGGTGAGGACATTGCGCAGGGCGACCGAGACGGTCGATCCGACGACCTGCTCGATGATGGCGGTATCGGCGGTCATGCGCGAGGCGATTTCGGCCGGGCGGTTCTGCTCGAAGAAGGCGGGCTCCTGCCGCAGCAGATTGGCCTGGGCCGCGATGCGCAGGTCGGCGACGACCCGCTCGCCGAGCCAGGAGACGAAATAATAACGCAGGGCCGTCGCCACGGCCAGGATCACCACGATGATGAGCAGATAGTTGAACCAGCGGTTGATATCGCCGCCGCCGGCAAAGCCGCGATCGATGACGAGCTTGAAGCCGCTGGGAATGGCGAGCGTGGCGGCGGACGCGGCGATGAGCGCGAGCGCCGCGCCGACGATGCGGCCGGGATAGCGCAGCGCCATGGACCAGACCAGCCTCAGGCTGCCGATGCTGGCGGAGCCGGACGTGCCGGATTCGTCGGATGGGGAAGGTGAGGACGCCATATCGCCGCGCCCTAGACGATCATGGCGGCAATGGGGAGGGCTTTTGCGCCCCGCGCTTGCGCCATGCGACGCCCGATCCGCCCATCGGGGGCCATGCCGACGCCGACAATGGCTTACGCTGTCGCGGTAAATGTGATTTATTGCATCGCAACAGGACGAGGGCGCCTTATATGAAGGACCTAATAAGTCAGGAGTCGCATGCTCTACAACGCCTATGAAATTCAGCGCAGCCTGCTTGCCAGCGCCAGTGCCATGGCCACCGCCGGCGCGGAGCTGCTGCACAATCCGGCCAATCCCTTCGCCTATTTCGGTGGCGGCCCGATGCTCGCTTCGGCGCTCGATGTGTTCGCCCATGCCGCAGCGCCGCGCGGAAAGCCCGCCTTCGAGCTGCCGACGACGCAGATCGGCGGCGAGACCGTGGTGGTGAACGAGGTTGTCGAGGCGCGCAAGACCTTCGGCCAGCTCAAGCATTTCGTGCGCGAAGGTGCCGGCGAGGGCCAGCCCAGGCTGCTGATCGTGGCGCCGATGTCCGGCCATTTCGCGACGCTGCTGCGCGGCACCGTTGCGCGGCTGTTGCCCGGCCATGATATCTACATCACCGACTGGCGCGACGCGCGCGAGGTGCCGCTCTCGCAGGGCCAGTTCGATCTGGACGATTATGTCGATTACATCATCGACTGGCTGGAGCATATCGGCCCGGGCGCGCATATGCTGGCGGTCTGCCAGCCCTCCGTGCCCTGTCTTGCCGCCGCCGCGCTCATGTCGGCGCAGGCGCATCCCTGCCGGCCGCGCACGCTGACCATGATGGGCGGGCCGATCGACACGCGCGAGGCGCCCACAGCCGTGAACGAACTGGCCGAGGATCGCCCGCTGAGCTGGTTCCGCCAGAATGTGGTCGCGACCGTGCCGTTCAGCTATCCGGGCGCGGGGCGCAAGGTCTATCCCGGCTTCATGCAGCTTGCCGGGTTCATGACGATGAATCTCGGCAGCCATCTGATGAGCCATTGGCAGATGTTCAAGCATCTGGTGCAGGGCGATGAGGATGGCGCGGAGGCGACCAAGAAATTCTACGAGGAATATCGCTCGGTCTGCGACATGACCGCGGAATTCTACCTCCAGACCGTCAACGAGGTGTTCAAGAAGCACAGCCTGCCCAAGGGCGAGCTGACGCATCGCGGGGTGAAGGTGGATACCGGCGCGATCACGGATATCGCCCTGCTCGCGGTCGAAGGGGAGAATGACGACATCTCCGGCATTGGCCAGACCCGTGCGGCGCTCACCATCTCGCCCAACCTGCCGGCGGCGATGAAACAATATTATCTCGCCGAGGCGGTCGGCCATTACGGCATCTTCAACGGCTCGAAATGGCGCAACCGCATCGCGCCGGTGGTCGAGGACTGGATCGCCCGCCACGACGATCTGCCCCGCGGCTGAGCGGAGCACGGCGGATGCGGGCGGGGGCAGGCACCAGCGCGATCGGCCTGCGCGACGTCGCGGTCGAGCGGTTTCCCGTCGCGGGGGCCTTCACCATCAGCCGGGGCGCCAAGACCTTCGTGGACGTGGTGACCTGCACGGTGACGGACGGCCGGCATGTCGGGCGCGGCGAGGGGACGGCGATCTACTATCATGGCGAGACGGCGGAGGCCTGCGCGGATGCGATTCGCGCGGTGGCGCATGAGCCCGGTGCCTTCGATCGCGCGGCGCTGCGTGCGCTGATGCCGCCCGGCGCCGCGCGCAACGCGCTCGATTGCGCATTGTGGGATATCGAGGCCCGGCGCAGCGGACGGCCCGTCTGGGCGCTGGCCGGCCTGCCCGAGCCGCGCCCGGTGCGCACGGCCTATACGATCAGCCTGGGTGAACCGGACGCCATGGCGCGGGCGGCCGCAGCGGCATGGTCGCGCGGCTTCACGCTGCTCAAATGCAAGCTCACCGGTGCGGGTGACGAGACGCGCATCGCGGCCGTGCGGGCCGGCGCGCCGGGCGCGGACCTGATCGTCGACGCCAATGAGAGCTGGGCCGGGCTCGATGTCGCGGCGCAGGCGGCCGCGCTCGCCGCCCTGGGCGTGCAACTGGTCGAGCAGCCGCTACCGGCCGGGGCGGACGCCGATCTGGGCGGGGTGCGCGCGCCGGTGCCCCTGTGCGCGGACGAGAGCTGCCAGAGCCTCGCGGACCTGCCGCGCCTTGGCGGCTATCAGGCGATCAACATCAAGCTCGACAAGGCGGGCGGGCTCACCGAGGCGCTGGCCATGGCGGCTGCCGCCCGCGCGCGCGGCCTCAGGATCATGGTCGGCTGCATGCTGGGCACGTCGCTCGGCATCGCGCCGGCCTTTCTGCTGGCCCAGCAGGCCGACTGGATCGATCTCGACGGCGCGCTGCTGCTCGCGCGGGACAGGCCCGGCGGGCTGCCGGTGATTGACGGCATGCTTCAAGCCGGCACATTATGGGGTGACCCGTCCATAATTAAAGGTTTACCGGCTTGACTTAAACTTAGGCTATCGGTCACTTCCCCATCCGACCCGAACCAGGGATCGCGCGGGCAGGCAGAAGCTGAACTGAGGAGGTGTTGCGTGCGCTTTGCGCGAATTCTCGCTATATCGCTCGCCATGGTGACCTTCGCCATCACGGGCTATTATCTCACCAAGATGCCGTTCGCCTGGCTGCACCTCCTGCCGGCGAATATCGGTGTCATCATGAGCCTCTACTTCTGGCGCAAATCGCCCAAGAGGAAGAAGGCGCGCCGCATGGCCGCCTTCGCGAGCCTGATGGTGGTCCCGTTCATGGCGGGATCGGCCGCGCTCGGCCTGTTCACATCGCCGATCAAGGACTGGCCCGTTTTCCTGACGCTGGCCGCCCTGGCGCTGATCGTGGCGGTCATCGCGGCGACGCGGGTGACGCGCAAGCAGGCCCATGTGTGGGCCGACTATTATTCCGAACTGAGCTGATCGTCCGGTCCTGACGGATAGGGCATGATCATCCTGCCATCCGGCGCGGCGGTGAAGCTCGTCTGCGTCGGATAGGCGAAGTCGATGCCGCGCGCGTTGAACATGCGCAGGATCGCGACGCCGATGGCGTGACGGACGGCGATCATCTCGGCGCCGTCGCCGGAGAGGACGTCGAAATCCAGCTGGAAATCGAGTGAGCTGGCGCCAAAGCCCACGAAGCTCGACTGGACGAACGAACCGCCATTGGCCGTCACGATCTCGCGCAGCATGTCGGGGATCGCGGCGCAGGTCTCCGGCGGCGTCTGGTAGATCACGCCCAGCGCAAAGCTGACGCGCCGCCGGGTGAGGTGGGTGTAGCTGATGATCTCCTTGTTCAGGAGTTGCGCGTTCGAGACGATCATGCGCTCGCCGGTCACGACGCGCAGCCGGGTCGACTTGAGGCCGATCCGCTCGACGGTGGCGGTCTGGGAGCCGAAATTGATCGCGTCGCCCACGCGGAACGGCTTGTCGAAGATGATCGAGAGCGAGGCGAACAGGTCCGAGAAGATGCCCTGCGCGGCCAGGCCGATGGCGATGCCGCCGATGCCGAGCCCGGCGACCAGCGCGGTCACGTTGACGCCCAGATTATCCAGCGTCACCACCGCCGCGATCGCGAAGATGGTCACCGAGACGAGCGCGCGGATAAGGCCGCTCGCATTGGCCAGCGTTTCGTTGCCGCCCATTTCCGGATCGGAGCGCAGCTGGATGACGCCGAGCGCCACCGCCCGCAGCCAGATTGCCACCTGGAACGCCGCCACGATGGTGAACAGGAAGCCGATGATGCGCACCAGGCCGGCCGGCGGATCGGCGAAGCCCACCACGAGCCGGGCGGCGACCAGCATCATGAAGACATGCGTGGTGCGCGAAAGGGCATCGGCAAACACGCCCATGAACGGCGCGGATCCGGCGCCGCGCTTCAGCAGGCGCTGGACGAGGCCGTTGAGGAGCCCGAGCGCCGCATAGATGACGACGCCGGCCGTGATGGCGATGAGCACGCCCACCCAATTGTCCAGGACCCACTGGTTGAGGCCATGGAGCATGTCGAGCGGGCGATTGGAAGCCTGGTGCGTGGTGGGCATGGACAGGATCGCGGCACTTTCCAGGAGAAGGGGGAGGGCGGTCAGGCGGTCGTCGGAACAATCGCCATGATATAATTGAGGTCCATGCGCTCGCTCAGCGAGAAGCCGTAGCGCGGATCGGCCACCAGCCCGCTGCGCGCGATGACCGACAGGCCCTGCGCGGCCAGCAGCGCCTCCATCTCGTCCGGCGTGATGAAGCGCGACCAGTCGTGCGTGCCCCTGGGGATGCGCCCGAGCCCTTCGGCCAGCGTCACGATCATCAGGCGCGAGAGGGCGGTGCGATTGGGGGTGGAGAGGATGAGCAGCCCATCGGGCCTGAGCAGGCGCGCGAGGGATCGCACGAACAGCGCCGGATCGGTGACATGCTCGATGACTTCGAGCGTGGTGACCAGATCATAGGCCGGCTCGTCCAGCGACTCGACGCCGCAGGCGCGATAGTCGATCGTGAGGCCGCCCTGCGTCGCATGGTCCCGCGCGACCGCGATATTCTCGGGCGCGGCATCGATCGCGGTGACCTGCGCGCCCAGCCGCGCCAGCGGTTCGGCCACCAGCCCCGCGCCGCAGCCGATATCCAGCGCGCGCCTGCCGGCGAGCGGGCGGAGCGCGGTCGCGTCGCTGCCCCAATGGCGGTCGATCGCGTCCCGGATGAAGCGCAGGCGCGCCGGGCCCAGCTTGTGCAGCATGGCGCTGCTGCCCGCCGGGTCCCACCAGTCGGCCGCCTGAGCGCCGAAATGCGCCGCTTCGCGCGGGTCGATCGTGCCGGTTTGCGCCTCGCTTGCCATTATTTATCCTGCTGACTAAGAGGGCGCCGTCTCGAAAGGCCGGGAGACCGTGACGCCCGATTGTCCCGACCCCCTTGATAATCGATGAAAGGTGCGCGGCAAGCCCATGGCGCGAATTGTAATGAAATTTGGCGGCACCTCGATGGCCGGCATGGAACGCATCCGCAAGGTCGCCATGCGCGTGAAGCATGAGGTTGGCCTGGGCAATGAAGTCGCTGTCGTGGTCTCGGCCATGGCCGGCGAGACCGATCGCCTGGTCGGCTTCTGCAAGGAAGCGAGCCCGCTCTACGATCCGGACGAATATGATGTCGTCGTCGCCTCGGGCGAACAGGTGACGTCCGGCCTGCTGGCGATGACCCTCAAGGCGCTGGGCGTGAATGCGCGCAGCTGGCTGGGCTGGCAATTGCCGATCCAGACCGGCGGGTCGCACAGCAAGGCGCGGATCGAGGATATCGACACCGACGGGCTGATCGCCGGCATGACGGCGGGGCAGGTGGCGATCATCCCCGGCTTCCAGGGCATGATGGGCAATGGCCGCATCTCCACGCTGGGGCGCGGCGGGTCCGACACGTCGGCGGTGGCCGTGGCGGCGGCGGTGAAGGCCGACCGCTGCGATATCTATACCGATGTGGACGGCGTCTACACCACCGATCCGCGCATCGTGAGCCGGGCCCGCAAGCTCGATCGCGTCACCTATGAGGAAATGCTGGAGCTGGCGAGCGTCGGCTCCAAGGTGCTGCAGACGCGCTCCGTGGCGCTCGCCATGAAGGAAAATGTGCGCCTGCAGGTGCTCTCCTCCTTCGAGGAGCCGAGCGAGGATCCGGAGCCCGGCACGATGATCGTCAGCGAGCAGGAAATCGAGGAAAGCGACATGGAACGTCAGGTCATCACCGGCATCGCCCACGACAAGAACGAAGCCAAGATCATCGTGACCCGCGTGCCGGACAAGCCGGGCGCGGTGGCCAACATCTTCACGCCGCTGGCCGAGGCGAGCATCAATGTCGACATGATTATCCAGAACGACTCCAAGGACAATGAGGAGACGGACGTCACCTTCACCGTCCCGCGCGCCGATCTGGCCCGCAGCGTCGACATATTGGAAGGCCACAAGGATGCGATCGGCTTCCGCCGCATCATCACCGATGTGGAGGTCGCCAAGATCAGCGTCGTGGGCGTGGGCATGCGCAGCCATGCCGGCGTGGCCGCGACGATGTTCAAGACGCTGGCCGATCGCGCCATCAATATCGAGGCGATCTCGACCAGCGAGATCAAGGTCTCGGTGCTGATCGACGAGGATGAGACCGAACTCGCCGTGCGCGTGCTGCACACCGCCTATGGGCTGGACGCGGAGCAGCCGGGGGGCTGAACCGGCGCGCCGGCCGCTCGCTCGCAATCTTCTGTCGCCAAGTGCCGCGCGAGCCTCTATCGGCATGCGCTTCATGAGACGACGAACGATGGGGCGGGAATGAGCGAAACGACAATCGCCGGTGATCGGCTGACGGCGCTGATGGCGCGGGGCACGGCCTTTCTGGGGACGCAGACCGCGATCATCTGCGGCGCGATGAGCTGGGTGTCCGAGCGGCATCTGGTCTCGGCGGTCAGCAATGCGGGCGGCTTCGGCCTGATCGCGTGCGGGGCGATGACGCCCGACCTGCTCGATGCGGAGATCGCGGCGACCAGGGCGCTCACGGACAAGCCGTTCGGCGTCAATCTCATCACCATGCACCCCATGTTGTTCGATCTGATCGCGGTGTGCGCGAAGCACCGGGTGGGGCATGTCGTGCTGGCCGGCGGCCTGCCGCCCAAGGGCAGCGTCGAGGCGATCAAGGAGGGCGGCGCGAAGGTCATCTGCTTCGCGCCCGCGCTGTCGCTGGCCAAGAAGCTGCACCGCTCCGGCGTCGATGCGCTGGTGATCGAGGGCATGGAAGCGGGCGGCCATATCGGCCCGGTCGCGACCGGCGTGCTGGCCCAGGAAATCCTGCCGAGCATGGCGGGCGAACTGCCGGTGTTCGTGGCCGGCGGCATCGGCCATGGCGAGGCGATCGCGGCCTATCTGGAGATGGGCGCGGCGGGCGTGCAGCTCGGCACGCGCTTCGCCTGCGCAGCCGAGAGCATCGCCCACGCCAATTTCAAGAAGGCCTTCTTCCGGGCCTCCGCGCGCGATGCGGTGGCGAGCGTCCAGGTTGATCCGCGCCTGCCGGTCATCCCCGTGCGCGCGCTCAGGAATGCCGGAACCGAGGCGTTCACCGCCAAGCAGCGCGAAGTGGCGCACAAACTGGACGAGGGCGCGGTCGACATGGGCGCTGCCCAGCTCGAGATCGAGCATTATTGGGCAGGCGCGCTGCGCCGCGCGGTGATCGACGGCGATGTCGAGGGCGGTTCGCTGATGGCGGGTCAGTCGGTCGGCATGGTGACGCGCGAAGAGCCCGTCGCCGAGATCATCACGGCGCTGATGGAAGAGACGCGGACGGCACTGGCGCGCCGGGCGAACTGACCGCCGATCGCGCGGCCTTCAGGCGCATGAGGATGCGATAGGTCGCGATCGCAAGGGCGATCGTCCAGATCGCCGATGCCGCAAGCAGGCCGGCACCGATCGCCCCGTTGAACGCGCGTTCGACGGCGGCGATGTGGGCGGGATCGACGCCTTCGCCGCTGATCCTGAGCCAGGTGGGCTGGCGGAACAGCAGGGCGAAGATGCCGTAGCCGAGGGCCAGCATCGTGCCGTTCAGCACGAGCCGCGCCACCAGCCGGCGCGGGGCGGCCCAGGCCAGGGCATAGGCGGCGACCGGCGTGAGGATGAGGAACAGGATCGGCCAGGTGAAATGCGCCAGGGCCGGATGGGCCTCTATCCGCAACGCGCCGCCGGCATGGCCATCGAGCGCAATGCGGTAGAGGCCGGTCCAGCAGACGAACAGGGCGAGGCACAGGCCGATGACGACGGCCGGAAGCCAGGCGGGATCATGGGCGGCGCCGACCGGCGGCAGGTCCCTGGGCTGCCAGCGCTCCAGCGCTTTTCCGGGGAAGCCGCAGCGCTCCAGTATCGCGAAGAATATGATGGTGAGGCTCGCGCCGTTGACGAGGGCCAGCACGCCATTCCCCAGCCCGTGTCCGAGGATCGCGGGGAGCTGCCCCCGTGCCCCGGCCAATGCGGCCGCGAGCGTCGCCAGGATGACGATGGCCGCGATGGCGATGGTGACGCTCAGCAATGTGGCGGCGAAAACGGGAAAGGTCTCCGGGCCGATCAGATGCCGTCCGGGCCGATATCGCGCCGAGACCAGTCGCGGGTGCGGGCACTGCCCGATCAGGTCGGCCAGTTCATCCTCGCCCAGATCGTGACCGAGGACTTTTTCCTTTTCGGCGATCCTGTCCTGCAAGGACCGCGTTTCCGCGTCCATGATCGTGTCGGCCTCCGCGCGCGGCAGGTCGCGGCGGATCGCGTCGAGATAGCGTTCGGTAAGGTCCGTCATGACGATCCTTCACAGGCCGGGGATGAAGTCTGACGCAGCGTGCCAGCCCGCGCGCGCCGGGAAAAGCGTTCTTTTACACGCAGCGCAGGTCGCCGGCCCGCCCGTCCCCGCGCAGTTCTTCACGCTCATTCTCGCGCGCCATGCGCGAATGGGCTTGACGGAATGATCGCTTATGTTGATTTTGTCCGAAATCGCATCGTCGAATGCGGCATCAGCGGAGAGAGTCATGCGTCCAGGAAAGCCCTTGTCGTCTTGCGGCCCCATGCGCAGCCGGGCCGCGCACCATGGCTGAGGCGGCAGTGGGGGCGCCGGGGACCGAGCCGCGCTACGAGTCCGACTTTTCCTTCCGGAAAATCAAGCTCGCCACCATCATAACCATGGCCAACATGTTCGCGACGAGCCTTTTGCCGTTCGGCGCGATCACGCTCGTCAACGTGCCGATGACGCAGGAATTCGGCTGGTCGCAGACCCAGTACAGCTGGGCCATGACCGCGCTGATGTGGTGTGGTGCGGTGACTTTGCCCTTCTACGGGCGTTTCATGGACAAGATGGGTGTTCGGTTGCCGATCCTGTTCGGCACGGTTGGCGTGGCGCTGGCGACCATGGCGATCGGCTTCATCGACGGCGCGCTCTGGCAATTCTATCTCTGTTTCGCGCTGCTCGGCATCTTCGGCAGCACGGCGATCGGCTACACCAAGATCGTCAGCGCGCTGTTCACCCAGCATCGCGGCAAGGCCATGGCGCTGCTCGGCATCGAATCGACGCTGGCGGGCGCGGGCATCCCGCCGCTGCTCAACTGGCTCATCAGCGATTTCGGCTGGCGCGAGATGTTCATCATCTGCGGCTGCATCGTGCTCGCGCTGATCCCGCTCATCTATTTCACGATGGACGAGCCGGGCGAGATCAGGAGCGACCGCCGCCTGTTCAAGCCAAAGGCCGAGGTTCCGGTCGATCGCGCGGCGACGCTGGAAGGCCTGACCGAGAAGCAGATCGTGCGCGATCGCATCTTCTGGCTCATCGTCATCGCGACGATCATCGGCACCGCGCCGCGCATGGGCATGATGCCTTTCCTGGTGCCCATGCTCAACGAGAAGGGATTCACCCAGGCCGACGCCGTCACCTATATGAGCATCACCACGCTGATCGCGCCGTTCGGCACGCTGATCGGCGGCTGGGCGGTCGACCGGTTCAACAACAGCCGCGTGGCGGTGCCGTTCCAGCTTGTCTCCCTGCTCGGCCTCTTCCTGTTCACCCTGGTGACGGCGAGCTTCGGCGGCTGGTATGTGCTGGGCATCGCGGTCGGCCTTGGCGGCTTCGCCTTCGGCACCGCGCGGCCCATCGGCACCTATCTGCATGTGCGCTTCTTCGGCCTGAAGGCGTTCGGCTTCTATCACGGGTTCGAGAACATGTTCCTTGCCTTCGCCATGGGGGCTTCGCCGCCGGTGGTCGCCTGGCTGTTCGAGAGCAGCGGCTCCTATACGAGCAGCTACATCATCATGCTGGTCTCGCTGGCGATCGGCACGGTGCTCTACTGGCTGCTCGGCCCCTATCGCTACGCCGCGAACATCGGCGCGGTGGCGCTGCCGGCGGAAGGGGCGGAGGCCGAACCGGTCGCCGCGCCGCTGGCGCATGGCGGGCAGCCCGCGCCGGCGGCGGGCTGATCGCGCGCGTGCCGGAGGGCCCGGCCGGGCTTCATCGGGTGAAATAAAAGTCTTGCGGCGGCAGGCCTGCCTGTTGTTGGTCAGCCGCTGGACTTTCTGTTAGCAAGGCTCGCATGACATCGCTGCATCGACCGGATCCCGCCTCCAGCGCGGCCGCCTTCGCGGCCCGCAAGATCCTGCAACGCCTGCTGGAGGTCATGGCGGCGCGCACCAATGTCCAGGCCAAGCTCAACAAGGTGGTGGAGATCATCGCCGAGGAGCTCTCCAGCGAGGTTTGCTCTGTGTATCTGCTGCGCGAAGGCATGCTGGAGCTTTATGCCACGCGCGGCCTCAAGCAGGAGGCCGTGCACGTCACGCGGATGGGACGCGGCGAGGGGCTGGTCGGCACCATCGCGGAGAATGTCGAGACGCTGAACCTGGAGGAAGCGGCCGCCCATCAGGACTATGCCTATCGCCCCGAGACGGGCGAGGAATCCTTCCACAGTTTTGCCGGCGTGCCGATCGTGCGGCGCGAGAAGGCGGTGGGCGTATTGTGCGTTCAGCATGTCGAGCCGCGCGGCTATCAGGAAGTCGAGATCGAGGCGCTGCAGACCGTGGCGATGGTGCTGGCCGAACTCATCAGCAATGCCGGGCTGGTCGATGAAACGCCGGGCGAGGACCGTCCGCTCGAAACCGGCGCCACGATCCTGTCCGGCCTGCAGATCGTCATGGGCATGGCGCGCGGGCGCGCGGTGTTCCACCAGCCGCGCATCACCATCGAGCATACCGTCGCCGAGGATATCGAGGTGGAGCGGCAGCGCGTCTATTCGGCCTTCGCCAAGATGCGCGAGCAGATCGACCGGATGGCCGGGCAGGCCGAGTTCGGGGTGGATGGCGAGCATCAGGAGGTGCTCGATACCTACAAGATGTTCGCCTATGACGAGGGCTGGTCGCGCCGCATCAACGAGGCGATCGACGCGGGCCTGACCGCCGAGGCCGCCATCGAGCGCGTGCAGCAGCGCACCCGCATGCGCATGCGCCAGATCGACGATCCGCTGCTGCAGGACCGGATGCACGACCTGGAGGATCTCTCCAACCGGCTGCTACGCATCGTCTCGGGCCAGCTCGGCACGGCCGCGCAACTCGGCCTGCGGCAGGACACCATCCTCGTCGCGCGCAATCTGGGCCCGGCGGAGCTGCTCGAATATGACCGGCGGCGGCTGAAGGGTGTGATCCTGGAGGAAGGCTCGCTCACCGCGCATGTCACCATCGTGGCGCGGGCCATGGGCGTGCCGGTGCTGGGGCGGGTCAAGAATACGCGCCAGCTCATCAATGATGGCGACCTGCTGCTGCTCGACGTCAACCAGAACCGGCTCTACATCCGCCCCTCGGTGCCGATGGACGAGGCCTTCGAGAGCGGCCTCTCGCTCACCCAGAAGCGCCGCGCCGCCCACGCCGCGCTGCGCGACGAGCCGGCGGTGACCAGGGACGGCACGCGGATCGAGCTGATGGTCAATGCCGGCCTGCGCGACGACGCCTCATCGCTCGACGTGACCGGCGCGGACGGCATCGGCCTGTTCCGCACGGAGTTCCAGTTCCTCGTCTCGGCCACGCTTCCGCAGCGCGAGCGGCAACAGCGGCTCTACAAGGATGTGCTGGACGCCGCCGGGAGCAAGCCCGTGATCTTCCGCACCGTGGACATAGGCGGCGACAAGGCGCTGCCCTATCTGCGCTCGGTGGATGGCGAGCAGGAGGAGAACCCGGCGATGGGCTGGCGCGCGATCCGCCTCTCGCTGGAGCGCGACGGGCTGCTCAAGGCGCAGGCACGCGCGCTCCTCGAGGCGGCGGCGGGCCGGACGCTGCACGTCATGTTCCCGATGATCTCGGAGCCGTGGGAGCTGATCGAGGCCAAGACGCTGTTCCAGCAGCAGCATGCCTGGCTGGGCGGGCAGGGCAAGAAGCTGCCCAAGGCGGTGCACTACGGCGCGATGCTGGAAGTGCCGGCGCTGGCCGAGATGCTCGACTTCCTGCTGCCGGAAATCGATTTCCTGTCGATCGGCACCAATGACCTGACGCAGTTCCTCTTCGCCGCCGATCGCGCCAATCCCAAGCTGGCGGAGCGCTATGACTGGCTGAGCATCGCCATATTGCGCTTCCTCAGCCGCATCGTGCGCGCCTGCGACGAGGCCGCCATTCCACTGGGCGTCTGCGGCGAGATGGGCGGACGGACGCTGGAGGCCATGGCGCTGCTCGGCATCGGCATCCGCCGGCTGTCGATCACACCGGCGTCGATCGGGTCGGTGAAGGCGATGGTGCGCTCGCTCGATCTCGCGGCGCTGCAGCCGCGCTGCGCGGAATGGCTGGTCGGCGGAGCGAGCAGCCTGCGCGAGCCGCTGCTGGGTTGGGCGACGCAGCAGGGCGTGGAGCTCAATTGAGGGCGCGTTCGCGTAAATAGCGTCACAGGCTCGATTTTCGGTTGCAATCGCGTTGACACCATGCGCCAAGCCGTGAAACAACGCCGCGCCAGTCACCGACCCAAGAGGGACGCACAATGGCCAAATTGCCCAAAGAGGCGGATACGGAAGCCGAGGTCGCAGCGGAGCCTTTGACTGCTCCCGAACGCATGCGCAAAGCCCGTGAAGCCGCCGGCCTGACGTTGCAGGACGTGGCGACGCGCACCCGCGTGCCGCTGCGCCATCTCGAGGCGCTCGAGGAAGGCGACTATAAGGCACTGCCGGGCACCACTTATTGCGCCGGCTTCTCCCGCGCCTATGCCCGCGTGGTGGGTCTCGACGAGAGCGAACTGGTCGCGCAGGTCCGTGCCGAGATCGACGCGATGGGTGGCATGGGGAGCGATCCCTACGAGTTCGAGGAAGCCGTCGATCCGAGCAGCGTGCCGCCACGGCTGCTGGCCTGGACGGTGGCCGTCCTCGTCATCCTGCTCGCCGGCGGCTACGCGATCTGGCGGATGCAGCTCAACACGCCGCCCACGGACGAGCAATTGCGCGCCGAACGCGAGACGGAGACGCGTATCGCCGACCCGAACGGCGCCGCGCGGCCCGTGGCCCGGCCGCCGCTGCCTGCTGTCGGCCCGGTCGTGATGACCGCGGTGAACGAGGTGTGGATGCGCGTCTACGAACCGGACGGCACCAAATTGTTCGAAGGCACGCTCGCCAAGGACCAGAGCTTCACGCTGCCGCCGACGGCGCGCAATCCGATGATCCTCACCGGCCGGCCGGATGCGCTCTCGGTGACGGTGGGCGGACAGGCGGTGCCGCCGCTCGGCACGGCGGAGCGCACCGTCTCCGATCTGCCGGTGAGCGCCGCCGCATTGCTCGCGCGCGGCGCGGCGCGGACCGAGGATGAAGAGGCGCCGGCGCCCGCCAACCGGGCCGGCGGCTGAGCCGTATCGAACCCGTTCATCGGCCGGACGCTACGCTCCGGCTTTACCCGCATCCGGGATCGGCTCTATGGATGCGGCACGCCCATTCAGGAAGTGGATTCCATGTCAGCCATGCCTTCTTTCCGTCCCATGTTCCGCGCGCTGCTGATCGCGGGCGTCGCCCTGCCATCGCTGCTGGGCGGGAGTGCGGCACTCGCCCAGCGGACGACCGTGGATAGCCGCGTCGACCGGCTCGAGCAGGAGATGCGGGCAGTGCAGCGCAAGGTGTTTCCCGGCGGCGCGGGCCAGTTGGTCGCGCCCGATGTGACGCCCACGCCCACGCCCGGCATATCGCCCGGCGCGCCCGCCACGCCGCCCATCGCCGATCTGGCGGTGCGGGTGAGCGCGATCGAGGCCCAGATGGCGCGCCTGACCGGCCAGCTCGAGGAAAACCAGAACAAGCTGCATCAGCTCGAGGAGACCGTTGCGCGGCTGAGCGCGCCGCCGCCGGCGCCCGTGCTGCCGGTCTCGGCCGCGCCGCCGGCCACGGGCGGACCCGATACGCCGCGCGGTTCCGGCGCCACGCTGCCGCCCGCTACGCCGAAGCCGGCCGCCGCTTCGGGCGATCAGGCGGATCGCAACCAGCAGGTCGCGGCGATCGAGCGGCCCAGCACTGGCAATGCCGCGCTGGACAGCTATACCTATGGTTTCCGCCTGTGGAGCGCGCATTTCTACCCCGAGGCGCAGGCCCAGTTGCAGACGACGCTCGACCGCTATCCGAACGATCCGGTTGCCAGCCGCACGCAGAATCTGCTCGGCCGCGCCTTTCTGGATGACGGCAAGCCGTTCACGGCAGTGACGACCTTCTACGAGAATTATCGCAAGCGGCCGCAGGGCGATCGGGCCGCCGAGAGCCTGGCCTGGACCGGCGAGGCGCTGATCCGCGTCAACGACCTGACCCGGGCCTGCGTCGTCTATGAGCAGATCGGCGAGGAATATGGCTCGACCATGCCGGGCAATGTCCGCCAGATGATGACGGACGGCAAGGCACGCGCCAAATGCGGTGCCTGAGGGCTTCGCAACCCGACTGGATGCCGCCACCGCGCAATTGATCGGCCGCCCGGTCGCGGCGGACGAGCGCATCGGCATCGCGGTATCCGGCGGCGCGGACAGCATGGCGCTGCTTGCCGCCGCCGCCACATGCTGGCCCGGACGGGTCGCCGCCGCGACGGTCGATCATGGCTTGCGGCCCGGTGCGCGCGCCGAGGCGGAGATGGTGGCGCGCTGGTGCGCGGCGCAGAGCGTGCCCCATGCGATCCTCACCGCGCAGGTTTCGCCGGACGGCAATCTCCAGGCGCTGGCCCGCGCGGCGCGCTATGCCTTGCTCGATGACTGGCAGGCCGCGCACGGTCTCGCCTGGCTGATGACGGCGCATCAGGTGGACGACCAGATCGAGACGATGATCCTGCGCCTCAATCGCGGCGCGGGGGTCGGCGGGCTCGCCAGCATCCGGGCGCGGCGCGGCGCCCTGCTGCGGCCGCTGCTCGGCGAGCGCCGCGCGGTGCTGCGCGCCTATTGCGTCGCGCGGCACGTCCCCTTTGTCGACGATCCCAGCAACGGCGATGCGCGCTTCGACAGGGTGCGGCTGCGCGGCGCTCTGGGGGGCGCGCCCTGGATCGAGCCGGAGGGGCTCATGCGGTCCGTCGATGCGCTGGCGCAGGCCGATGCCGCGCTGGGCTGGACGGCGGACCGGCTGGCCGATGATTTTCTCGATCTGGGCGATCGGTCCGCGCGCCTCTCGAATATCGATCTGCCGCCCGAATTGCTGCGCCGCCTGCTGCTGCGCATGATCGCCCATGTGCACCCCGAGGCCGAAAAACCGCGCGGTCCATCGCTTGATCAAGCGCTTGTTCAACTTTTGCATGGTAGGACGGTGAGCCTGGCCGATTGCGTCGTGGCGGGCGGGGCGGCATGGACCGTGCGGCGCGCCCCGGCACGAAAGCAGCGCTAGACCATTGTCTTCCTGCGGCGATGTCCTATTTTGAGCGCGAAAGCGAGACGAGATGAACGACAACAAGGAACCTCAGGGCAATCCCTGGATCAAGAGTGCCCTCATCCTGGCCGGCGTGTTTCTCGCGCTGCTCATGTTCGTCACTGTGTTCGACAGCAAGGGCATGAGCCAGAAGGGCACGGCGATCGCCTATTCGGATTTCCGTGAGAAGGTCATCTCCGATCAGGTCAAGGACGTGGCGATCAGCACGGACCGGGTCAGCGGTACGCTCAAGAACGACCAGAAGTTCACGGCCTATGCGGTGCCCGACCCGTCATTGCCCGCGCTGCTCGACGAGCATAATGTCCGCTATAGCGGCCAGCCCGAGGAACAGCCCAATTTCTGGATGATCCTGCTGTATCAGTCGCTGCCGTTCGTCCTCATCCTGGGCATCGCCTTCTTCGTGCTGCGCCAGATGCAGAAGGGCGGCGGCGCGGGCGGCGCGATGGGCTTCGGCAAATCCAAGGCCAAGCTGCTCACCGAGAAGCAGGGCCGCGTCACTTTCGACGATGTCGCCGGCATCGATGAGGCGCGCGAGGAACTGGAGGAGATCGTCGAGTTCCTCAAGGACCCGAGCAAATTCGCGCGACTGGGCGGCAAGATCCCCAAGGGCGCTCTGCTGGTCGGCTCGCCCGGCACCGGCAAGACGCTGCTCGCCCGCGCGATCGCGGGTGAGGCGGGCGTGCCCTTCTTCACCATCTCGGGTTCGGACTTCGTCGAGATGTTCGTGGGCGTGGGCGCAAGCCGCGTGCGCGACATGTTCGAGCAGGCCAAGAAGAACGCGCCGTGCATCGTCTTCATCGACGAGATCGACGCGGTCGGCCGCCATCGCGGCGCGGGCCTGGGCAACGGCAATGACGAGCGCGAGCAGACGCTGAACCAGCTCCTCGTGGAGATGGACGGCTTCGAGGCGAACGAAGGCATCATCATCATCGCCGCCACCAACCGGCCGGACGTGCTCGATCCGGCGCTGCTGCGCCCGGGGCGCTTCGACCGGCAGGTCGTCGTGCCGCGCCCGGATATCGAGGGGCGTGTCAAGATCCTCGAAGTCCATATGAAGAAGGTGCCGCTGGCGCCGGACGTGGACCCGCGCACCATCGCGCGCGGCACGCCGGGCTTCTCGGGCGCCGATCTCGCCAACCTGGTCAACGAGGCGGCGCTGATGGCGGCGCGGCGCGGCAAGCGCCTGGTCGCCAGCGCCGAGTTCGAGGCGGCCAAGGACAAGGTGATGATGGGCGCCGAGCGCCGGTCCATGGTGATGACCGAGGACGAGAAGAAGATGACGGCCTATCATGAGGCCGGCCATGCCATCGTCTCGGTGCACGAGCCCGCGTCCGACCCGATCCACAAGGCCACGATCATCCCGCGCGGCCGCGCGCTGGGCATGGTCATGCGCCTGCCGGAGCGGGACAGCTACAGCTATCACCGCGACAAGATGTATGCGAACCTTGCCGTCTCCATGGGCGGGCGCGTCGCCGAGGAAGTGATCTTCGGCTATGACAAGGTGAGTTCCGGGGCCTCCAGCGACATCCAATATGCCACCAGGCTCGCACGCGACATGGTGACGCAATGGGGCATGTCCGACGAGATGGGGCCGCTGCAATATGAGGAGCCGCAGGGCGAGACCTTCCTGGGCTATTCGCAGAGCCAGCGCGTCCATATGTCGAACGAGACGGCGCAGAAGATCGACAAGGAAATCCGCCGCGTCGTCGATACCGGCTATGATCGGGCCAAGCAGCTGCTGAGCGACCATCTCGACCAGCTCCATCTGCTCGCCAATGCGCTGCTCGAGTTCGAGACGCTCTCCGGCGAGGAGATCAAGACGCTGCTCGACAAGGGCGAACTGGTGCGGGAAGGCGAATCGATCCGTCCGCAGGCGGTGCCGGTGGGTGGAAGCTCCATTCCCAAGACCGGACGCCGCAAGGGCTCGTTCGGCGACGCAGCCGCACAAGGCGTCTGAACCCGATGGCGAAAGGCCGGGCCGCAACGCCCGGCCTTTTTCATATCGGGACGATCATCAGGACCATGACCATCTGGCCAGTGAAGCGGAGTGGGGCGAAGGGTGCCGATCTACGTCGATGAGAGCGGCAGCCTGCCTGCCGGCGCGATGACCATGGCCGCAGTCGACATTGCCGCAGATGACGCGGAACGGCTGCTGGAGCGCTTCCGGCGCATCACCGGCCTGCATGGCGAACTCAAGGGCAGCCGCATCGAAATGGTCGAGCGAGCCTATTTCTTCGAGCTGCTGGAGCGGTTCGGCGGCCGGGCGCGGGTCTGCATCATGCCATCGGACAAGAGCGCGAGCGGGCAGCGGCCGCGCGATCTCGATTGCTATGTGGCGCTGCTCGATGCGCTGGTGACCGACTGGCTCGGCGCGCTGGGCAGCGATTGCGCGCATTTCATCATCGACGAGGGCCGCTACGACGCCATGGTGCTGGAGACTGTCCGGCAGGATGTCGCGCGGCTGCTGGGCCATTGCGGCTCGGCGCGCATGGTGGACAGCCGGCGCTCGGCGGGCGTGCAGATCGCCGATGTGGTCGCCAACAGCTTCTTCGGCATCACGATCGGCTCCCGCCGGTCCGGGCAGGTGGGGCTGATCGTGGAGCCTTTCCTGCAGTCCGGCCTCGTGCAGACCCGTCGCATCGCCGCGCCGCCGCCCAAAATGATGCACCCGGCACTGCAGGGCAGCACCGGGCACGATCAGCATCAGCAATGACGATGGCGGCGGCGCTCAGCCGTCGTAATCGGCGCCCAGATTGTGGCTGCGCGGCGGCGTCGCGGCGGTGAGGCGCAGCGCCTCCGCCGAACGGGCGAGCGAGCCGATCTCGTCGGGCGTGTCGTCGTCGTCGATCTGCATCTTCTGCATAGAGCCGACGAAGTCCTGCTTGAGTTCCTCGGGAAGGACGGTCTCGTCCGCGATCTCGCGCAGGGCGACGACCGGATTCTTGTCCCGGTCGCGATCGATGGTCAGCTCGGCACCGCCCGAAATGGCACGGGCGCGCTGCGCGGCGAGCAGGACGAGATCGAAGCGATTGGAAACCTTGTCGATGCAATCCTCGACGGTCACGCGGGCCATGCGTTGCTCCTGGCTCTAGGGATGGCTGGAAAGAGGGTTCCGCTAGCAGGCAGGCGGCGGCAAGTCAAGAAAATCGGCCGCTCCCATGGCGAGCGCGCCCATGAACCCGCTTCCCGCGCTTCTCTCAGAAGTCGGTGCGCATGAGCGGTATGCGCGGCACGCCGCCGGCGCGCTCCAACGCGGCCTGGACGTCTGGCCGCGCCCGTAACTCCGAGAGGCGGCGGGTCATGGGATCGGCCTGGAGATGAGCCGGCATCGGATCGGTCTCGGCAAGGGAAAGGCGGGCATCGGCCTGCTTCCGTGGGTCGCCGAGGAGGGCGATATAATCGGAGGCCGCACGATCGGGATCGTCCATGCACAGATGCACCTCCTCGACGATGCCACCGGGGCCATCGTCGCGATGCGCGATCAGATAGGCAAGATCGGCTTGCGCCTCCTCGGTTCGACCGAGCAGATACGCGGCGCAGCCGCGGATCGAGCGGGCGACGATCTGTCCATAGGGGCTGACATCCGGGCTGGAAACATCGAACGGTGCCAGCATGTCCAGCGCGATGCGGGCATGACCGAGCGAGAGCTGTCGTCCGGCCAGGTTGAGCACCTGGCTGATATTGGCGCCGCCGCCCTCGCCGATATTGGCGGCGCGGGTATAGGCGGCGACCATGTCGCTTTCATGGCCCAGCAAATAATGGGTCTTGGCGAGGCTGTCCCACCACCAATTCAGCTTGTCCTGGGCATCCTCATAGGTCGCGGGGCCGCTTTCGTCCTGCTGCGCGGACAGGAGTGTTGCGAGCGCTTCGTCGAACCGTCCGAGCATGCGAAGGTTTGCAGCCATCCAGAGCAATGGGGCGAGCTGGCGTGGATGCGCGCGCTGCGCCGCCTGCGCCCGTAGCAGATCGGCCTCGACCCGCCCGCGCAAATCGAGATTTGCCGGCATGAGCGTGCGCAGGCGTGGGTCGAGACTCGCCTGCAGGAACCACACGGGCTCGGTCAGTCTGGCCAGCGTCGCCCGCGCCTGCGCCGGATCGCCCTGTTCCACGAGCAGGCCGGCATAGCGAACGCGGAACTCGTCAGCGCTCTGGAACAGGTCCGTGGGTACGAAATAGGTCGAAAGGATTTTCAGCAATGATAGCCGCTCGGCAACCAGCCCTTCCTTTTCGAAACGCGCGTCGAGCCCGTTGAGTGTCGACTGATATAGGCCATTGAAAAAATCGGGTCGTTCGCGGCTCATACGGGTCAATGTATCGAGCCCGGCGCTGCCTGTGCCGTGCATGGCCTCCCACCACAGGCTAAAGGCCCAGGCGAGGTGGCTGGCGTCCGGCAACCTGTTAGCGATCCGTGTGAATTGATAGGCTCGTTGTTCGTCATTTGCCTGATAGGCGCAATAGGCGGCCATCTCGATCAGGATCTGGTCGGTCTGGCGTGAGCCGATCCGCGCGTTTTCGCTGATTCGACGTTCGGCCAGGGCCGGTACCGCCAGGCAATCTTGCGCGCGCAGTGCGTTGACGAGCTCTGCCGGTGGCGCCTGCCCGGTGGAGGCTGCTGTCGGCGCGATGCTTGCCATGCAAAGCAGCGTTCCCAGACCCGCAACGCGGCCAATGCCTTTCATGATGTCTCCCCCTCATGCCCCGCGCCAGGTTTGCCGATAACGCTGCCATTGGCAAGCGCGCGCTCTTGCCCCATGACCATGGGCATGGAGCAACGCCAGCCGCAGCCGGTGATCGTCGATAGTCCGGTCGGCCATGAGGTCGACGGCAATATGCTGCGGCTGATCCCCGGCGGGGAGGAGCGGCTCGAGGCGCTGGTCGACCTGATCGAGGGCGCGCATCGCCGGCTCGACCTCTATTATTATATCTTCGCGCAGGATGATTGCGGCGAGCGGATCGTCGACGCGCTGATCGAGGCGCGCAACCGGGATGTTGCGGTGACGCTGATCGTGGACGCCTTCGGCTCCGCGACCACGCCGGCGCGCTTCTTCGAGCCGCTGATCGATGCCGGGGTGCGCTTCGCCTGGTTCGGGGCGCGACGCTCGACCCGCTATCTCATCCGCAATCATCAGAAGATGGCGATCGCGGACGGTGCGCGCGTGCTGATCGGCGGGTTCAATTGCGAGCGACACTATTTCGCGCGCGCCGACGACGTGATGGCGTGGTGCGACCTTGGCCTGCTGGTGAACGGCCCGCTGGCGGCGCGGTTGCAGGACTGGTTCGATGAACTGGCGGCATGGACGTTCGGCAGCAACCAGCGGTTCGGCCGCCTGCGCCGGATCGTGCGGGAGTGGCAGCCGGGCGAGGGCGGAGCGGTGTGGCTGGTCGGCGGCCCGACACGCTATCTCAATGGCTGGGCGCGCCGGGTGAAGAATGACCTGCAGGGCGCGGAGCGGCTCGATCTGGTGGCGGCCTATTTCTCGCCCGGCCGGGGCATGATCCGGCGGATCAAGCGCATCGCGCGCCGGGGCTCCGCGCGCCTCGTCACGGCCATGCACTCGGACAATAGCGCGACGATCGGCGCGGCCCGACATCTCTATCACAGCCTGTTGCGGGCCAGCGTCGCGATCCACGAATATCGGCCGCAGAAACTGCACATGAAGCTGATCGTCATCGACGACATCACCTATGTGGGCTCGGCCAATTTCGACAAGCGCAGCCTGTTCATCAACCTGGAGCTGATGCTGCGTGTCGAGGATGCCGCCTTCGCCGCCGAGGCGCGCGCGCTCGTCGATCGGCTGGCGGGGCAGAGCCGGCATGTGGACAGGCGCGTCTATCGCGCCATGTCCACGCCATGGCGCAAGATCGGATGGTGGCTGAGCTATCTGCTCGTCGGCGTGCTCGATTACACGGTCACGCGCCGACTAAATTTTCGTCGGCCACGGCGGCGCGGCTGACAGGACCGCCCTTGTGCGCCCAGAACAACCTGGCAGGCGGAATGCAGCGCCAGACCTTGCCCTGGTCGATCCGCCGGAAGCGATCGCGCAGAAAGGGCAGCACGAAGCGCGAATATTGATAGATGAGGAAGGCGCCGCCGGGCCGCAGCGCATGGGCGGTCGCGTCCATGATCGCGTGGGCGACGGCGGACGGCAGGGTTGAGAAGGGCAGGCCGGAGATGACATGATCGGCCTGCTCGAAGCCATGGCTGCGCAGGATCGCCGCGACGTCCGCGGCCGAGCCTTCCACGCAGGCGAGGCGCGGGTCCGGGATCGCGCGGCGCAGATAATCGATGAAGATCGGATTGGTGTCGATCGCGATCAGCCGGGCGTCCGGGCCGAGCCTGCGCAGCAGCTCGCGCGTGAAGACGCCGGTGCCCGGCCCATATTCGACGACGCAGCGCACGCCGTCCCACGCGATGGGATCGAGCAGCGCGCGGACGGCCGTGCGCGATGTGGGGATGACCGAGCCCACCATGCGCGGCCTGGCGATGAATTGCTGGAGGAAGAACAGACTGGGGGACGGAACCTGCTTGCGACCCGTCATCGGGGTGGACCTTCCATCTTGCTTGGGTGATCGGATAATGCCTGACTGGAACGCGGGTTTCTCCGGAGAGCGCCATGACCGAGACAAGAATCGACGCGCTGCCGCCACGCGGCGCCATCGCCGTCATCTTCATATCGCTGCGCACGGATGCCGATGCGGCCGGCTATGCGCAGGCGGCCGGTGCGATGGAGGCGCTCGCGGCGGCGCGACCGGGCTATCTGGGCATCGATGCGGCGCGCGGCGCCGACGGGTTCGGCATCACCGTGAGCTACTGGGCCGATGAAGCCAGCGCTCTGGCCTGGCGCGCCGATGCGGAGCATGCCGCCGTGCGGGAGCTGGGCCGGGCGCGCTGGTATGCGCATTACCGGCTGATCGTGACGCAGGTCATGCGGGCCTATGACTGGACGAAAGCGGACTGAGGGCATCGATCGCCCGCCCTTCTCAGTTCTTCTCGCCCAGATTGAGGCCATGTTTCATCAGCATGGGAAGATTGGCCATGGCGAATATCATCGAGAGGATGGTGACGCCCCAGACCTTGACGGCCAGCCAGGTATCGAAGCTGAGCGATGCGCGCATGACCTCGTTGGCGACGGCCAGCACGGCGAAGAACAGGCCCCAGTTGCGCGAGAGCTTGAGCCAGCCGATTTCGCTGAGGCCGCTATAGGCGGATTGCAGCAGGTAGCGCAGCAGCGGCCTGCCGCGCATCCAGCCCCCCAGCAGCATCACCGCGAAGAAGGCGTAGATGATCGTCGGCTTGGCCTGGATGAACTTGGGGTCGTGGAAATACAGAGTCAGCGCGCCGAAGAAGAGCACCAGGATGGCCGAGAGCCACAGCATCGGCGAGACCCTGCCGAGCCGCAGCTTGCTCGCCACCACGGCCACCGCGATGGCGACCATGAAGGCGGCGGTGCCGGCGAACATGCCGACGAACTTGGTGGTCAGGAAGAAGACCAGCAGCGGCCCGAAATCGAGCGCCATCGGCAGCCAGCTCTCGCCCTTGGGCCCGGGCGCGAGCGGGGCGCCGTCGATGGTGGCGTCCACCCCCTCGGGCTTGGGATTCTCAGCGGACATAAGCGGCTCCGGCAATGGCGCGGGCCAGTTCGCCCGGTTCGAAGGGGCGCAGGTCGTCGATCTTCTCGCCGACGCCCACGGCATGGATGGGCAGGCCGAACTTCTCGGCCGCCGAGACCAGCACGCCACCGCGCGCGGTGCCGTCCAGCTTGGTCATCACGAGGCCGGTGACATGGGCCACATCCTTGAAGATCTCGATCTGCGAAATGGCATTCTGCCCGGTGGTCGCGTCCAGCACCAGCACCACGTCATGCGGCGCGGCGGGGTTGAGCCGGCCGAGCACCCGGCGGATCTTGGCAAGCTCGTCCATCAGCTCGGTCCGGTTCTGGAGGCGGCCGGCGGTGTCGACGATCAGCACGTCGATGCCCTGCGCGGTCGCCTGCTTGACCGCATCGAACACCACGCCCGCCGCATCGCCGCCCTCGGGGCCAGTGACGATCGGGACGCCGAGCCGATCCGCCCAGATGCGTAACTGGCCGATGGCGGCGGCGCGGAACGTGTCGCCCGCCGCCAGCATCACGCCATAATCCTGCTCCTGGAACAGATGGGCGAGCTTGGCGATCGTGGTCGTCTTGCCCGATCCGTTGACGCCGATCACGAGGATGACCTGCGGGCGCGGAAAGGCTGCGATCTCGATCGGCCGGGCGACCGGGGCCAGCACCTTCTCGATCTCCTCGGCGAGGATCTCGCGCAGATACTCCTCGGTCAGTTCCTTGTTGAAGCGGCCATCGGCCAGCCGATCGCGGATGCGCGCCGCCATGGCGGGGCCAAGATCGGTGGTGATGAGCGCTTCCTCCAGCTCGTCGAGCGTCTGCTCGTCGAGCGCGGCCTTGGAGATGAGGCCGACGAGATTTTCGCCAAGACGATCGGAAGTGCGCTTGAAGCCGCCGAAAAGACGTTCACGCCAGGAGAGTTCAGCCATGGGGGAGTCCATGCGCGATGAGCGCGCCTTGCTCAAGCCCCGTGATCGTCATGGGCACGATCGCGCCGGGCCTTTGCGGGGTGGTGAAACGCACGGGAGCGAAACTCACGCCATGGCCGGCAAGGCCGCTGGTCTCGACCAGAACCTGCTGCGTGCCGCCGACGAGGCCGGCCAGCCAGCGCGCGCGCTCCTCCGCGCAGGCCTGCCGCAGCCGTGCCGCGCGGTCCTTGATCCGCGCATGATCGACCTGCGGCATGCGCGCGGCCGGCGTGCCCGCGCGCGGCGAATAGGGGAACACATGGCCATGGACGATGCGGCATTCGCGCACCAGCGCCAGGCTGTTCTCGAACATCGCCTCATCCTCGGTGGGGAAGCCGGCAATGATGTCCGCCCCGATGGCGATCTCCGGCCGGCGCGCGTGGAGACGGGCGACCAGATCGATCGCCTGGGCGCGATTATGGCGGCGCTTCATGCGCTTGAGGATCATGTCGTCGCCGGCTTGCAGCGAGAGATGGACATGGGGCATCAGGCGCGGTTCGCCCGCCAGCAGGTCGAACAGCCGCTCGTCGATCTCGATGCCGTCGAGCGAGGAGAGGCGCAGGCGGGGCAGGGCGGGGACATGGCGCAGGATGCGCTCGACCAGCGCGCCGAGCGTGGGGCTGCCGGGCAGGTCGGGGCCGTAGCTGGTGACGTCCACGCCGGTCAGCACGACTTCCTGCACACCTTCGTCGACCAGCCGGCGGACCTGATCGACGATCGCGCCGGCGGGCACCGAGCGGCTCGGCCCGCGGCCGAAGGGGATGATGCAGAAGGTGCAGCGATGATCGCAGCCATTCTGCACGACGATGAAGGCGCGCACCCGCTCGGCGAAGGCGGCGAGCATCTGCGGGGCCTGTTGGCCGACCGTCATGATATCGGCGACGCGCGGCTGCGCCTCGCCCTCGGCCATGAGATGGGGCGCGATGTCCGCCTTCTCGCTGTTGCCGAGCACCAGCGCCACTTCCGGCATGGCCGCGAACATGGCGGGATCGGTCTGTGCGGCGCAGCCGGTGACGACGATGCGCCGCTCCGGCCGGGCGCGGTGGGCGCGGCGGATCGCCTGGCGGGTCTGGCGCACGGCCTCGCCGGTGACGGCGCAGCTGTTCACGATCACCAGGTCGTCACGCCCGTCCAGTTGCTGGCGGATGGCCTCGCTCTCGGCGATGTTGAGCCGACAGCCCAGCGTGATGATCTGCGGTCCGCTCATGGCGCGGCCTGCCCGAGCGCATCGAGGTCGATCCGCCCGTCAAACACATGGGCGGCGGGGCCGGTCATGGTGACATGGCCGCCCGGCGTCCAGTCGATCAGCAGGTCGCCGCCCTCCAGCGTGACGCGCACCGGCGCCGTGGCGATCCTGCGCCGGATCGCGGCGACGGCGGTGGCGCAGGCGCCCGTTCCGCACGCGCGGGTGAACCCGGCGCCGCGTTCCCAGACGGTGAGGCCGATATGATCGGGCGCCAGCAACCGCGCGAAATTGACGTTCACGCGCGCCGGGAACAGCGGATCATGCTCGATGAGCGGGCCGAGGCTGGCGAGGTCCGCGCGGGTCGAGTCGTCCAGGAAGAAGACGACATGGGGATTGCCCATGTTGACCGCGCCGGGCGGGGGCAGATCGTCCCAGCTCGTTGGCATGACGCGCGTGTCCATCGCATAGGCGAGCGGGATTTCGTCCCATCCGAAGCGGGGCGCGCCCATGTCCACGCTCACCAGATCGCCCGTGCGCGCCGCGCGCAGCAGGCCGGCCCGGGTCTCGATGGTGACATCCCGCCCGACGAACAGCGGCACGCAGCGCGTGGCATTGCCGCACGCCTCCACCTCGCTGCCGTCCTGATTGAAGATGCGCATGCTCACATCGGCGCGATCGGACGGGCCGACGAGGATGAGCTGATCGCAGCCGATCCCCGTCCGGCGATCGGCAATCGCGCGCGCCAGCGCCTCCGTCATGGTGACGGGCGTCTCACGCGTGTCGATCACGACGAAATCGTTACCGAGACCGTGCATCTTGGCGAAGGGCAGGGACATGAGGCGCATTTAGGGATGCGCCGGCGCGAAGTCCATCGCGGCCATGACGGACGATGGGCCGCCGGCGCATGCCGCAAGGCTCGTCGCAAACGCTGCGCTAAACTTTGACTACGCCCGTTAACCAGGTTTATCCTTCCCCCCATTCAGCAGTGGGGGATAAGATTATGAAGAGGATGCTCATCGCATGTGCGGGCGCAATGGCACTGGCGACGCCGACGCAAGCTGCGACAATAACAAGCTACGAAGCCTTCGGAACGATCAATTCGTTTACAGGCGAGTTGGACGACGATGGATTACCAGTGTGGATCAGCGAAAGATATTTTGGATCCGTCACGCTCACGGTGTCGGACGATCCTGATTTGTTCGATATTTGTGGGGATGGTTATTGTGGTGCGGATGGAAGCGGAGCCTACTATGATGTAGATCGATTCCCCGATCAGCAATTTGGGATCTATCTGGCTTTCTCTGGAAATAGTGATGAGCCAGCGCCGACAGATAGTTCAGTATTTCTTAGCGGTTCGATGTCGGGCTATATCTATGGGATCGACTATTGGGCGACATTCGATTATATGAAGGTGAAAACCTGGGATGTCCAAGGTGATGGACATAATCTGGTAGGATTTTCTATCAACGGGCCGGCTCCAGTCGTCCCTGAGCCGGCCACCTGGGCAATGATGCTTGCCGGGTTCGGGCTGGCTGGCGGGATGATGCGTCGCCGGAAAGTTTCAACGACATTCGCCTGAGGCCGGCGCTGGATCATCGCGCCCGGAGGAAAAATTCTACGGGCACGACCAGTTCCAGCGTGTCGCCGGTCTTGTCGGCGGGCGGTTTGGGGAGCGGCGAGGCGCGCCTGGGCAAGGCTACGGCCTCGCGGTCCAGTTCAGGGTAGCCGGATGAGCGTTCGATCCGCGCCGACAATATGTTGCCGTCCCGGTCCATCACGAACCTTATATATGGCACGCCTTGCTGCCGCCGGGCTATCGCGATGGGAGGATAGCGGCGTTTCTTGTTCAGCTCCGCCAGAACCCGGCCTTCCCATGTATCGGGCGCATTGCTCGACACTTGCGGGGCAGGCGGCGCCGGCGCTGTCTTGGGTGCCGCCGTTTCCGGCTCGACCGGGCCGGGATCGGCAGGCTTGGGAACCGAGACAGGGAGCGGCACCGTTACTGGCGAAAGCGGGACCCTGCTCGGCTCGACCGGCGCTGCCCTGGGTGGCTCAGGGCGCTCCTTCTTCTCCTTGACCGGCTTGGGCGCTTCCTTCTCCTCCGGGGGCGTTTCCGGCGGAGAAGCAGGCGGGTTCATGTCGAACACGCTGAGCACAGGCGGTGGGGCCTGCACCGGGGCGACATAGCTGATCGTGAAGAAGAAGCCTGCCAGCGCCAGCGCATAGATACCCGCGGTTGCGGCCAGACCGGCAAGGCGGTTGCTGCCATCGGCCCGGTAACCGTGGCGCGCCGGGGTGTATGGTAGGGCGGCCGGTTCCTTGTGCGGCAATGGGGCACCATCCGCCTGTTCGGATTCCGATTGGAGAGCGCGCATGGGTTTCATCCTTGCGGCCCAGGCAACATGAGGAAGACGGCCAGCACCAGCGGCAGGCCCAAAGCGAGAAGCCAGCCCCACGCGCGCACGGCGCTGCGGGCGTGGAAGGCGGTCATGGCAATGACAGCGAAGATGGCAAAGCTCGCCAGCGTGGCGGCAGTGACAGCTTCCACCCGGTTCATGCCGATCCGGGCCAGCAACAGCGACAGGACGATGGTGGCGAGCGAGGTCACGCCATAGGCGCCCAGTGTGCCCGCGAGGACGCGGAATGCGACCATCCACCGCCTGCGCGCCTGTTCGGTCAGGTGGATCATGGGCGCACCTTCCGCATGATGCGTTCGCGGTTGGTATTGACGGTGACGACCAGCGCGGCCGCGAAGCTCACCCAGCCGGACCACGCCACCGCGCCATATCCCCAGCCAAGGCCTGCCCCGGCGACCACAAAGGCCGCCATCAGCGCCGCGAAACCCGAGAGGCGTATGGCGCGGCCCAGCGAAGGAGGCAGCTTGCGGCCAAGCCAGTCCTGTTGATGACGGGGCATGGCGAGCAGCAGGAGGGCGAAGCCGGCGAGCGCCAGCAGGAGGATTCCGGCATGGATCATAGGGCCGCCTCCGCCGCCATATGCGTCTTGCGACGGGGCGTGGCTTTCGGTTTGTGGGTGGCGACTTTCCAGGCTGTGAAGGCACCGGCGGCCGCCGTCGCCAGCATGACGCCATCAAAGCCGACGAACACCCAATCGGCCCCGATCAGGCTGGGGATCAGGCCGCGCGCCGTGGTCAGGGCGTTGACGACCGGAACCAGCGCATAGAGCGCCGCACAGGCGGCCAGCGCCTCGACCCATGCCCGCTTTGCCGGACGGGCGAGCGCCCAGACGAACACACCGCCCCAGGCCATGAACAGGCTGTTGATCTCCCAATCCGCGCGGTTCGCCATGCCAAGCGACAGCAACCGGTTGGCGAGGAAATAGACCGCGATTCCGGCGGGCGCTCCGGCGATCACGCCGATGTTGAGGCGCTCGACGAGTCAGAAGCCGAAATGCGGCCATGACGGATCAGGCAGCTTCGCGCGGCGCTTCACCGTCCACAGAACGAGGCCGCTCGCCACCATGATCGTGCCGCCCATGCCGGACAGAAAATAGAGCCATCGCAAGGTCGAGCCAGCGAAGCGGCCAGCATGAACATCGATCATCGCACGCTGGGTCGCCTGTGCGCCGCCGATGGCGGGTGACGGCGGGCGCACGGTGCCCTTTACGGCGCTCAGATAGACCGGCCGTATCGAACCGCCGAGGCGCTCCAGCGTTGGCGACGCCTGCGCGACGGCCGCGCTATCGCCCGGCTGAAATATGGTGATCGCGGAGAGGCGCCCCCGCGTCAGCGTTTCCGCTCGCGTCATCAGGTCGGGGAGCGTCATCATACGCGCCGGCATTCCGCTCGCTTCAACAGCAGGTGCCGGTGGGAAAGCCGCCTTGAAGAAGGCTGCGGGTGCCGGATAATTGGCGCTGATCGCCCACGGCATGAGCGTGAACAGCAAGGTGACGAGGCCGGTATAGGTAATCATCAGGTGAAAGGGCAGCGCCAGCACTGCGGTAACATTATGAGCGTCGAGCCAGCTACGCTGCCCTTTGCCGAAGCGCAGCAGGAAGAAGTCAGCGAAAATCTTCTTGTGGGTGATGATCCCGGACAAGATCGCCACCAGCATCGCCAGTGCCGCGATGCTGACGATCATCCGCGCCCACATGATCGGCATGTAATGAAGGTCGTAATGGAAGCGGTAGAGGAAGAAGCCGCCCCGCGTGTCGCGAGCCATGAACTCCTGCCCGCTTGCGGGATCAAGAATTGCCTTTCCGGCCTTCACCTGACCATCCGCGCTCGCCTTCCATGAGAGGGACAATGGCTCGCCGCCGCGTGCGGGCGGCAACGTGATTGTCCAGCTGGCCGCCCCCGGTGCCTGCCGCTCGAGAAATGTCGAGGCGGCATCGAGCGCAGCCGGCGTAACGGTGGCGCTGCGCAACTCCGGCCGCATCCAGCGGGAAATCTCCTGCTGGAAGAATGCCGTCGTTCCGAACAGGAAGATCAGGAACAGCAGCCATCCGGGCAGGAGCCCCGCCCATGTGTGCAGCGACGCCATCGACTGCCGGAACGAGGTCGAGGCAACCGATGCCGTTGGCATCCGGGGATTATAACGGTTCACGGTTGTGCCGTCAGAAGCGGTAACGCGCCGTCACCATCGCGTTACGGGGCTCCCCATACACGCTCGTGGGATAACCAAGACCGGACTGCCCGGTCAGCGAACGATAATATTTCTTGTCGAACAGGTTGTTGACATTGACGCGAACGTCCAGGTTCGGCGTTGCCTGCCAGCTGGCATTCAAGCCCACCAGCGCATAGGCCTTCTGTTCCTCATGATAGGCGATGCCGGAGGTGGCGCCGTTATTGTAGATCGTGCTTTGCCAGTAGAATGAGCCACCGATCCGGATGGTGTCCAGATTTCCCGGCAGCCGATAGTTCGTCAGCACCTTGACCAGATGGCGCGGCACGTCGGTGTCGAACAAGGTGCCGATCTTCGTGGCATCCGCATCCTCGCGATATTTGGCCAGGGTATAGGAGTAGCCGGCAGTGATCTGCCAGTCCGGCGTGATGGCCCCGTCGACCTCGAAATCGATCCCTTCCGCCCTCACCAGACCTGCGGCCTCATAGCAGGTAGCGGTCGGATAGGTGCTGCACAGCGTCTGGTCGCTGATCCGGGCGGCGCGATTTTCCTGATCCATCCGGAACAGGGCCAGCGAGACATTGAGGGTATCGTCGAAGTAGGCGCCCTTGATGCCGATTTCGTAATTCTTGCCTATGATCGGGGCCAGCAATTCATGGTCGACGTCGTAATAATTCTGGGGCTTGAAGATGTCGGTGTAGCTGACATAGGCCGAATGATGACCGTCCAGATCGTAGATAAGGCCGGCATATTTCGTGAGGTGATGCTGCACCTCATAATGGTTCGATAAATTCCAGCGCGGCTGCGCATCCGTATAATTGTACCAGTCCAGACGCCCGCCTGCGATGAGTTTCAAGCCATCGGCCAGATTCAGCCTCGTCGTTACATAGGCGTTGAACTCCTTGATGTCGCTGTCCAGCCACGGCAGGATCGTGAGGTCCGGCCTGGCAATCGCGGACGGATCAAAGTTGTAGAGATCGATGTTGCTGGCCATGAGGCCGCCCTGATTGGTGTTGCCATCGAACTGGACCCGGCGATGCCCGCCGCCCAGGACCAGCTCATGTTCCCGGCCGAACAGCTTGAAAGGGCCACTTGCGTAAAGCCCGTAGCTGCTCTGGTTTTCCTCATGCTCGTTGAGCGCGTTCAGCAGGTCATAGGTTCCGCTGGTGACGTTCGACCGGATGTAATGGCCGAGCATGTTCAGCTTCGCCCACACCTTGTAGGCGGAGAGGTTGACCTTCCATCCGCTGTCGAACCGATGCTCCAGCGACGCGAAGACCGACGTGCTGTCCTTGTCCCAATATTCCCAGTCGCTCGCATAGGATGTCGATCGCGGCAGGTCGAAATGGCTGCCGTCGGCCGCAACGGGCATGCCCGTAAAGCCATTGCCATCAAGATCGTCTTCCTGACGCATGGCTGAAATGCTCAACGTGGTGCGCGATCCGAAGTCCTTCTCGACGATGCCGTAGATCATGTTCCGCTTGCTATGCTCGCGGTCGCGGAAGTTTTCCTCGTCATTATAGGTGCCGACGACCCGTGCCCTGAGCGTCCCGTTCTTGTCGAGCGGTCCGGAGAGATCGGCCTCGATGCCGTAGCGATTCCAGTTGCCGACATTGCCCGCAATCGAAAATTGCGGTTCCAGGGTCGGGCGCTTGCGGACGAGGTTGATCGCCGCCGAAGGGTTGCCGGAGCCCACCGTCAGCCCCGCCGCGCCGCGAACGATCTCCACGCGATCGTAGATGGCGATGTTCGGATCGACGAGATCCTGTGACAGTTGCGAACTCGAAAGCGTGACGGGAAGTCCGTCAAACAGAAGGTTGTCGATACTCAGGCCGCGTGCGTAGAAGCGCTGGCGCTGCGGCCCGCTCGCCCAGTAGAACACGCCCGGCACGTTCTGGATGACATCCTTGAGAGCCAGCGCGCCCTGGTCTTCGATGGCCTGCCGTGTGACCACCGTGACGGACTGAGGAGTCTCGCGGATCGACAGCGGCAGCTTCGTCGCCGTCGCCATGTTGGCGGTCGTGTAGGAGCGGGTTCCTTCGGTCGCCGCCGGGTCGCTGGTGATGCTGGGCGCAAGGCCCGCATAGGGGCTACCGTCACCTTCCACGCGCACTGGCCCGAGGGTAATCGTGCCGTCCGCCGATTGGGGCGCGGGTTCGATCACAACGGCCCGACTGGATTGCCAACGGAACGTCAGGCCAGTGCCTGTGAGCAGATGCGACAGCGCTTCAGCGGGCGACAGATTGCCCGATACGCCGTTGGTAGAGCGGCCCCGCGTATTGGCGCTCTCTGCTGTCACCTCAATCCCGGCCTGACGCCCGAAGAGGATCAGCGCATCGGGAAGCGCCTGCGCCGGAATGTCGAACGATCTCACACTGGACGATGATTGCGCCAAGGCCGCAGTCGGCGCGATGACTGCCGTGCCCGCCGTGGTCGCCAACAGCACCGTCATGACCATCGCACGGTGCGTTTGATTCCATAGTCCACTCTTCAATCGCATTCCGATACCCCTAGACAGAGACCAAGATTCATGGGGCATCGACGAGTTCTGATAATAGTTCGCATTCGCGTGCCCTTCTAACAAGGACTCTGCGGCGCGGACCCATTTTCAGATTTTTTTGCGATTTTTCCGAAAAAAATTATAAACCAATGATATTTATAGATATTTCAATCGCGCACGACGATGAGCCAGGGCGTGATCTGCGTCACCGTGCCTCCCAGGGGCAGTACCATCGACCGGATTGCCTTGCCCGCATCGCGCGGGTCATAGACGCCGTTGACGCGGCGGTTCGCAATGGCGCTCCCCGTGATGATGATCTTGCCGCGATACCATGGACGGATATCTTCGATCACATCCGCGACCCTCCGGTCCCGCGCATTGACCTCGCCCAGCGCCCATGACGCGATCAGTTGCGGCGCGGCATGATCGCTCCGCGCTTCACCGTCAGGGACAATCGATAGCTGATCCCCGGCTTCGAGAATGTAGGAACCTCCCCGCCGGTCCATGCGATCGACCTGGACACGGCCATGCTGGACCCCGATCTGCGTCGTTGATGCAAGGTGGCGAACGTCAAAGCCCGTTCCCAGAACCGTGGTTCTCACCTCATCCGCATGGACGCGAAACGGGCGAGCCTTGTTCGGCTCCACCTGAAACAATGCTTCTCCGGCCAGCAGATCGACATGGCGTTCACCCTCGCCATAGCGCACCCTTATCGCGGACCCCGGCCCCAGCCGCGCCGTCGAGCCATCCTCAAGTTGCACGGTGCGCAGTTCGCCCGTGCCTGTCCGATAATCGGCCCGCAGCGCCACGAGGGCGTCCGGTGCGAGCCAGGCCGCCAGCGCCATGGAGGCGACGGCGGCGGCGATCCGGCCCTTGGACAAGCGGGGCGAGGGCGACGTGGCCTCCTGCCTGCTCCGGTCACGCCGACGCAGCCAGCGCGCTCCATGCGCGGGAATATCAGGCGTCCGCCACCGATGTGGCATTTCCGGTTCGGTGTGGCCGATCAGCTCGTAGCTATGGTTCAACTCCTGCCAGACCGCGGCATGGCGGCTGTCAGCCGCGAGCCATTGCTGAAACCGCGTCCTGACCGTCCGGTCATCGGGCTTTTCAGTCAGCGCGAGCAGCCAGTCGGTCGCTTCGTCAAGGATGTGGTCGGAATCCTCCATCACCGGCACGGCACGGCCTTGAATTGCGACAGCCCAGATTGCCGATCGCTGCAAAGGCGAACCCTCGTCCATGCCTTATAGACGAATCCAGCCGCCGGGATTTTCAGAAATAACCTCATGAAGCTATTTGTTGCCGTTGCGGCGGCGATGGCAATGTTTGATCCCGTCGGCAACAAGGGTGTGCGCCAGCCCTATCGAAATACCCATGGACCGGGCAATATCGGCCAGCTTATGCCCACCGAACCTGTGCATTTCGACGGCGATCCGGGTGCGCTCGGGCAGGTCCGCCAGCGCGCGGCGAATGAAATCCAGCTCGTTGCGCGCCAGCACCACGTCTTCAGGGGAGGGGGCATCGCTTGCTACCGAGCCAGCGATCGCGTCCACATCCATCGAATGACGCTCGGCCTCAAGGCTCGCACGGCGGGTGCCGTCGATCGCCAGATTGCGGACAATCCGATAGAGATAGTGCAGTGGCTCCTTGAGCATCGCGGAATCGCGGGCGCGCTCGAAGCGCAGCCATGCGTCCTGTACGATATCGTCTGCCTGACCGTCACTGCCGGTAATGGCGCGCGCGTAATTGACCAGCGAGGCGCGATGCGACTGGAACAATTCTAACGCTTCGCGCTCATGTAGCACGATCTTCGAGATTCCCTTCTGCCCGACGCACTCGCCGGGAGTCGAAGCGTCACCAATCCAGCTCTGCGATCATTGCGAGTGGATCGCAATAAGCGCTAGGCCTGAATGCAGGATGTTGCAAGGGAGATCGGCCCATCGCGCACCCGGGCGCTATCCATCATCGAGAAATTTTCCGGAAATGAGCGCGGCCCGTCTGGTCATTCATAGGAGGGGCAAATTTACAGGGTCGCGCGGACAGCGGGCCACATATGATCGTTCGGGACCGTGAATGTGAAATAGTTGAAAACGGTTCGCAATAAGGATAGTGTCGGAGGCTTCGCAAGAAGAGGTTTTCGGTCAGCGTGCCAGTCGATCCAGCAACAGTGCCGAGGTTTTGGGATTGCCAGCCGAGCCCTGGCTTGTCGGTCGGCGCGGGCACCCGCAGCTTCGATGACGATGCCGAGGCGAGCGAGAATCTGGGGCCGGGCATCAAGCTCGCCATCCTTCTTGAAGGATGCATCGAGGTCGGGATCGAGGACCGTCAACGCGCCTGCGAGGCGGGGCCGAGCGTCAATCTCTTCGCCAGCCGCGACGCATGGAGGCTCGATCACCGCTTCCCCGGTAAAAGCTCGCTTCGCTATCTAACGATGCATCTCGATGCGGGCATGACCGAGGATTTGCTCGGCGGGGCGGGGACAGTGATCGCCGCGAATATCGCCCATTTCCGGGGAGCCTGCCCGACCGCCATCCGCTCGATCACCGAACAGATCCTGCACTCGCCTTATTCCGGGACGGCCCAGCGTCTGTATGTCGCTGGAAAGTCATTGGAACTCGCGGCGCTCGCGATCGACAGCATGGCCCGTAGACATATGGTCACGATGACGCCGCTGGCTTCACCGGCAGAGGTCCGTCGCCTCCATGACCTGCGCGATCGGCTGGATCGCGACTTTGCGGAACTCCCGACGCTGGAATGGCTGGCGCGCGACTGCGGCCTCAATGTCCGCAAGATGACCGCCGGGTTCCGGCGCCTCTTCGGGCAGAGCATCGGCGAATATCTCCGGGAGGTCCGTTTGCGCGAAGGCTGGCGGCTGCTCGACAGCGGCATGAGCGTGACGATGGCGGCGGAGCATGTCGGCTATACGTTGCCGCACTTCACGACGGCGTTTCGTCGCCGGTTCGGCATAGCGCCCGGCAAGCTGAGCGGGAGCGACCTGTCCCCGCCCGATTGCTGAAAACTCCGTCCGGCGATCGAAAAGACAGGCCGGCGCAAGTCCCCTATGCGCTTCGCTATTGCGACTGAATAGCGAATATGGGGCATCGGGATGGGTTCAAGGAATAGTGTCGAATTGCGGCTCAGGCTGACTGCCAGTGTCGCCTGCCTGGTTTTCACATCAATGGCGGCGGGCACGGCGCAAGCCGAGGATGCCGACGCGGCGACCGAGGAAATCGTCGTCACCGCGGCATTTCCTGAAGGCGTGGGCGTCGGAACCAAATTGCCGCTGAAATTGTCGGAAACGCCGCAGACCATCAGCATCATCGACCGGGACCGGCTCGATGAGCAGCGCCTCGTGACGCTCGACGACGTGATGACCAATGCGCCCGGTGTGACCGTTCAGCCCGGCACGCGCTTGCGGACGGCCTATCATTCTCGCGGCTTCATCATCGACACGCTGAACTTCGACGGCATCCCGACCTCCGGGTGGAACGAGGCCGTCAATACAGAAGATATGGCGATCTACGAACGGGTCGAAATCCTGCGCGGTGCTAGCGGGTTGCTCCAGGGAACGGGCAATCCCTCCGGCACGATCAATCTGGTGCGCAAGCGGCCCGGCGCGGAGCTGGCCGCCCAGGCGACCCTGAGCGCGGGAAGCTGGAACAATTACCGGGCCGAGGGCGACGTCAGCGTTCCGCTGGCTGCGTCTGGCGACCTGCGCGCGCGCGTCGTCGGCATCTTCGAGGACCGGGATTATTTCTACGACGTGGGTCATCGGCACAAATATCTCGCCTACGGCACCGTCGAATGGAACCTGGCGCCGCGCACGGTGCTGGCCGCGACGATCAAGTGGCAGGACGTCTCCGATGACGGCACGCTGATGGGCGTGCCGCGCTATGCCGATGGCGGCGCGCTGCCGATCCCGCGCTCGCGCTACCCCGGCGCGCCCTGGTCCGACCGCAACTGGAATAATGTGCAGATGTTCGCCGAGCTGAAACATCAGTTCGGCAGGGACTGGGAAGCCAAGGTAGCGGTGAGCCACATCGTCGGCGACAGCGACATGAGCTATGCGAGCGCCATGGGGGCCGTTGACCGCACGACCGGCATGGGGTCTGTCCTCTATGGCGGGGCCTACGACTTCAAGAACCGCGAGACCGATCTCGACGGCTACGTCTCAGGCGGTTTCGACCTGCTCGGTCGTCGTCACCAGATCCTTGTCGGCGCGAACTACTGGGACGGCCATACCCAGCAGATATCCTATAATCTCCCCGGCCTGATGCAGCCTGTCGACCTGTTCTCCGACACGCCGGTTACCACGCCGCGGCCGACAAGCCGGACCTGGGGCGGCGAGCAGACGACCGATACCACCCAATATGGCGGCTATGCGGTGCTTCGCCTGAGTCTCGCAGAGCCGCTGACCCTGATCGCAGGCGGGCGCCTGAGCTGGTGGCGGACGGAGACGATCCGCCGCGCCACGATCGGCGGGCCGCAGACCCCCACGGGGCGGTATCGCATCAACCGCGAGTTCACGCCCTATGGCGGGATCGTCTGGAAGGTCGGCGGCCCGTTCTCGCTCTATGCGAGCTATGCCTCGATCTTCACGCCGCAGAACAACCTCACCCATGACGGCGAGGTCCTCGATCCGATGACCGGCAGCAACATCGAGGCAGGCATCAAGGGCGAATGGTTCGGCGGGAAGCTCAATGCCTCGCTCGCGGCATTCCGTATCCGGCAGAACAACCGGGCGCAGCTCGATCCCGACTATCCGTGCATGCCAGGCTCGGTCTGCGCCTATATCGCGGATGGCAAGGTCGAGAGCAAAGGCTTCGATGCCGAGGTGCAGGGCGACATAGCGGAAGGCTGGTCGATCCAGGCCGGCTACACCTATGTCGACACCGAATATCTGCGCGACCGGACCGCCTCGGGCGCGCCGAGCGGCAATGAGGGCCTGCCTTTCTCCAGCTTCACGCCCCGGCATATGGTGAAGGTCTGGACCCATTATCGCCCGCAGGCGCTGGACGGCAAATTCGGGATCGGGGCCGGGGTCAACTGGCAGAGCAGCTTCTATAGCCAGCAGGGCGCCGTGCGGATGACGCAGGGCAGCTATGCGGTCGTGAACCTGCGCGCCGATTATGCGGTCACCCCGCGCATCGATCTTGGGCTCAATGCGAACAACCTGTTCGACAAGCGCTATTTCGCGTCGATCGGCGGGACGAGCTGGAACAACTGGTATGGAGAGCCGCGCAGCGTCATGGCGACTCTCCGCGTGCGCTCCTGATATGGGCGTGACCCTGTTCGACCCACTGGCCACGCTCGTTCGGCTGGACGCCGACGGCCGCGCCGACCCGCTCTCGCGCTCTCCCGACGCCTGGCGGGAGATCAATCGGGCCAGGGGTTCGCGTGTTCTGGGAATGAGCGAACCCAAGGAGCCCGCGGATCTGCACCCGGACAATTGGGAGATGCACCCGGAGGGCGACGAGATCCTGCATCTCGTCGAGGGCGGCATCGATCTCGTCGTCGAGGATGCGAATGGCGAGATGTGCATGCCGCTTCCGCCGGGGCAAAGCTGCGTTGTCGAGCGCGGCACCTGGCACCGGCTGCTCTTGCGTGCGCCATCCCGCCTCATGTTCCTGACGCCCGCGGGTGGCACGCGCATGCGCCCTCGTGACGCATGAGGTTGCGTGCCGCTCTCTGGAAGCTGCACCGATGGATCGGTCTGGCCTGCGCTTTGCCGTTCGCCGTTCTGGCGGTCACGGGGACAGGCCTGCTCGTCTCTCACGCCCTCGGTGCCGGCGCCGCGCCGCGACTGGATCAACCCGCGACCTCGCTCGCCGGGGTCGATCCGGCGCTGGCCGCCATTCGCGCGCGCTACCATGATGCGTCGACGGGCTTGATCCTCCCTGCGCCCGACAGACATCATGCCTGGCTGGCATCGGTGCGATCGCAAGCAGCCGGGTCCCTCACTATCCCGTTCGATCCCGCGACAGGCGAAATCTATCCGGCGCGCGAGGCAGGATCGGCGACGCGTGAGACATTGCTGTCGATCCATAACAGCCTCCTGCTGGGGATCGGCGGCAAGGTCATCGCCCTGCTGACGGCGATTGCGGTTCTCATGCTGACCATATCGGGATTTGCCGTCATGCGCCGTCGCCTGCGCATCCTGGCAGCCAGGCCCTCGAGCATCGCCGGCCTTCATAAATGGATAGGGCTGGTCGGCTGTGCTTTCCTGTTGGTCTGGTCGAGCAGCGGGTTCCTGTTGCTCGGCTTCAAGACGCTGGGTGAGACCAGGCGGTCCGGGCCTCCGCGGGCGGCGGTGTTGCAGCCCGCATCCGATGGAGTCCGAGCGCCCTTAGGCCCCATTCTGGAGGCCGCGCTCGCGAAATATCCGGGGACCGAGCTTCAGGGGATCATGCCGGGGCAGGGCGCAGGTCCGGTCACGGTGATGCTCCTTGATCGCAGCGCCGCCCCCTGGGGCAAATCCCGCACCATTGCCTTCGATGGTGGCACCGGAGCGATGGTGCCGGACCGGCCTTCTCCCACCTTCATGAAAGTGATGATCGCCGCCAAATCCCTGCACACCGGCCTGTGGGACGGGGTCCTCGTCCTTGGCCTTTACCTTTTCGCCGCCGCGCTTTGCCTGGTCCTCATCGTGACGGGACCATGGCTCTGGTTGCGGCGACGTCCCTTGAGAAGGCAAAGTCGATGAGTAACGCAACGTCCTTCCAATCCTATCGCCTGCTTGTCACCGTGGGCGCGCTCTATGTGACGCAGGGTATTCCGCTGGGCCTCGCGATGGAGACATTGCCGACGCTGCTGAGACAGGACGGTGCATCGCTGGCGGGCCTCGCTTTCCTGCCGCTGGTCGGCTTGCCCTGGATCGTGAAGTTCCTCTGGGCGCCCTTCGTGGACAATCACTGGTCCGCGCGTCTGGGCAAGCGGCGAAGCTGGATCATCCCGATGCAGGCGGTCGTGCTGGCCTGCCTCACAGGTGTGGCCATCGCTGGAATCGGAAGCGGGACGACCGCGATCGCCGTCAGCCTCTTCGCGCTCGCATCGCTGGCCTCGGCGACGCAGGATACGGCCACGGACGGGCTCGGCGCCGAGAACTTCGCGGGTGCGATGCTGATCCGCGCCAATGCGGTCCAGGTTGGCGGGACGATGATCGGCTTTTTCATCGGCGGATCGGGATGCCTCATTCTTGCCGGGCTGTTCGACCGGCAGACGGCTCTGTTCGCGATGGCGCTGATCGTCCTTGTCGGGCTGGTTCTGATCCTCGGGTGGCGCGAGCCGGCGGTCAGCAGGATGAGCGTCGATCGGCCGGCTAGGGCCAGTCTTCGGCGCTTCGTAACCCGGCCGGGGGCTCCCTTTGTCCTTGCCATCGCCTTGATGACAGCGGTCACGGCGAGCGCGGGCTTCGGTCTCTCCAAACTGTTCCTTGTCGATCGGGGCTGGGCGCTCGACGCGATCGGCAGGGTCGGGATGATTGGCGGCATGGTGACGGTCGTGTTCGGCTGCGGCGGCGGCGCCTGGCTCATCCAGAAAACCAGCGTGCAGCGCGTGTTGGTCCTGAGCCTGTCGCTATCGGCTCTGGCGGCCATCCTGTGGATCGCGCAGGCCGCAATGATGTTGCCATCTTCCACCTTCGCCGTGGTTTCCGCAGTTCTTCTCGGATCGGCCGGCAGCGGCGGGGCATCCGTCGCGGCCATGACGCTCGCGATGCGTTTCGCGGCGCAGGCCGATCAGGCTGGAACGGATATGACCGTGGTGCAAAGCAGCCGTGATTTCGGGGAAATCGGAACCTCCTCGCTGGTGACCGCTATGGCAGGCGTGCTGGGCTATGCGGCGGGGTTCATGGTTGCAATCGTCGTTGCGGGTTTGGCGATGATCGTCATCGCGGTTCGACAAGCGGCTGTCAGGCGGTCGCATGAATCCAGGGCAGCGCAGAACCGATCGGGTGCATGAAGATGCCGTCGCTCGCGCCCCTGACATATCGCGACAACTTGCGAACTATAGTCGCTGCCGCTATGGGCACCTTGCGAGCCATTCGCATTAACCGGCGGATGACAACGGGCGCGGGAGGCGTGGCGCTGCTGCTTCCGCTAGATGGAATTGGTCGCGAGACGTGCCGACGAAGAACAGGATCCTCAGCCTCTACGTCGCCCATCGCGGGGAACTGGTGAATTATGCCGCCAGCATCACCGGGGATCGCGATGCGGCCGAGGATGTGGTGCAGGAAGCCTGGACGCGCCTGGGCGCGGCTCGCCCGCTCGAACGGCCGACCGGCTATCTCTTCCGTATCGTTCGCAACCTTGCGCTCGATGGCCGCCGTCGCCGCAGCTTCGAGCAGCGCCATTTCGTCGAAGGAGCGGAGGCCGAGGACGAGGCTGCCCGCGCCTCCAGCGAAGCGCCGACGCCCGAGGCGGCGGCGGTGGCGAAGGACGAGTTGCGCATGGCGTTGGACGTGCTGGAATCGCTGCCCGAGAAGATGCGCATCGCGGTCGAGATGCATCGCCTGGGCGGCGCGAAACTCAAGGATATCGCCGCCCGCCTCGACATATCGGTCACGGCGGCTCACGAGCTGGTCGCCGAGGGTGTCCAGCGTTGCCGCGTCCGGTTGCGCCGCCCCAATTGAGATGGACGAGCGCAATTATTTCCGAAAAAGCATATCGCTCGCGCGTTTACTCAATAAGGCGCCGCCGATGCTGTCGCATCGAACCGGAGCTTGCTATCCGTCCGATCGGGCGGGCAGAGGGAGAAGCATGACGGCGCCATCGGACATTCCCGGCGATCAGGATCGTGCGCGTGCCGACAGGGAGGCGACGGACTGGCTCATCCTGCTTCAGGACGATCCTGACGATCATGATATGCGCGAGCGCTTTGCCCAATGGTTCGACGCCAGCGCCGTCAACGCCGCCGCCTGGGCCGAAACGCAGCATGTGGCGGCGGTCTTGAATGCGACGCCGCCCGCTCATGCCGAATATTGGGCCGATCTGCCGGGGGCGCATGCTTCCGCAAATGTGACGTCGATCACCGTTGAGAGATCGCGCCGCCGTCTCGGGAAGCGGATCATGGTGGGCGCGATGGCGGCAGCGGCGGCGTGCCTGGCGGTCGTCACCGCGCCCGATATTCTGCTGCGGTTGCAGGCCGACCACGCAACCGGGATCGCCGAACTGCGCACGGTAGCGCTCGAAGATGGAAGCAAGGTCAGCCTCGGCGCGGCGAGCGCGATCGACGTGGCCTATGCCGGGGGCGAGCGGCGCGTGCGCCTTCTGCGCGGTGAAGCCTATTTCGAGGTCCACCGCGATCCCGCCCATCCATTCCGGGTTTCTTCCGGCGACGTCGAGACGACCGTTTTGGGGACCGGCTTCGAGGTGCGCCTGAAAGATGAGGGTGCGGATGTCGCCGTGCGCCACGGGCTTGTGCGCGTGGACTATCGCAAGGGCACGCCGCCGGTCGCGGAACGCCTCGCTGCCGGCGAACGGATCAGCGTGCGCTGGACCGGCGGGAGCGAGCGCGGCGAGATTCGACCCGACCGGGTCGCCGCCTGGACGGACGGGAAGCTGATCGTCAACGACCGTCCGGTGCGGGAGGTCATCGACGCGCTGCGTCCCTGGTATAGCGGTGTGATCCTCACCGCCGGATCGGGCCTCGACAAGGAACGCGTCACCGGCGTCTATGATCTGGGCGATCCGGCGGGCGCCCTGGCGGCGCTCGGGCAGGCCCATAACGCTCGCGTGCGCCAGATATCGCCCTGGATCATGGTCATTTCATCAAACTGAATCAGAAGCTTGCCGGATATTTTTGGGCATAGCGCGAATTATCTCCGAAATGTGGCGCGCCTCATTCGTTGACCAACCATGGGGTCATGCGGATGCAAGTCATTTGCAACAGGCGCGCGACTCCCGTTGGTTCGTCATCGAAGGGAGACAAGATTGTGGCATCGGGGGTGAGTAATTCTGCGGGTCGGGAACGGCGCGGTCGGGCATTGGCCGGCATTTTGTTGCTGACCACCGCGCTCGGCGGCTTGGTGGCGCCGACCGCCGCGCTGGGACAGACCGCGGGCCAGGAAGCGGGGCGTAGTTTCAATATCCCCGCGCAGGCGCTGGGTGAAGCGCTGACGGATTTCGGCCAGCAGTCGGGCTTGCAGGTCAGTGTCGATGCCGCAGCCATTCGCGGCGTGTCCTCGCCCGGCGTGACCGGGACCATGCCATCGGCCCAGGCGCTCAGCCGGCTGCTGACCGGGACCGGCTTCACCTTCCGCATCAACGGCAATGTCGTGACGCTCGAAAAGGCGCCGCAGACCGCCGATGGCGCGATCCAGCTCGGGCCGGTGCGGGTGGAGGGCGCAGGCGCGCCGGTGAGCGGGGTCCGCTACGATCCGACCGTGACCGAGCGGAGCGGCTCCTACACGGCCCCGGCCATGCGCACGGCGACGGGGCTGCCCATGTCCATCCGCGAAACGCCGCAATCGGTGACGGTCATCACCGCCCAGCTGATGGAGGACAAGCGGATCGAGGATGTCATCGACATCGTCGAGCAAACGACCGGACTTTCGATCAACCGCTATGAGAGCAATCGCGGCAGCATGTATTCGCGCGGTTTCAAGATCGAGAATTATCTGATCGACGGGGTGTGGACGAGCATCGACGAGCAATGGAGCGCGGGCGAAATCCTCAACAGCACGGCCATTTACGACCATATCGAAGTGCTGCGTGGGTCGGACGGCCTGATGATCGGCACGGGAAACCCCTCCGCTGTCATCAACATGGTCCGCAAGCGGGCGGACAGCGACGTCCTCACCGGCAGTCTCTCGGCCGAGGCCGGAAGCTGGTCGCAATATGGCTTCTCGGTGGATATCAACACACCGATCACGGCGAACAAGCACACCCGCATCCGTCTCGTCGCCGACTATGACAGGAGCGGCAGCTATGTCGATCGTCTGAAAAACCGCCAATATACCCTGTTCGGCACGATCGAGCAGGACATCGGCACGCGCACCTTGCTGACCGCCGGCATCAGCCATCAGGACAATCACGCCGACAGCCCGACCTGGGGCGGCGTTCTCGCCTGGACCCTCGACAGCAACGACGCGGTGATCCGGCTCGATCGGGGCCGCAATCTCAATCCGGCGCCTGATTGGACCTATTGGGATTCGCGATACACCACCGCGTTCGCCAGGGCCGAGCATGATTTCGGCGGCGGATGGAAAGCCAAGGCGACCTACACGCATGGCGAGCGTGAATCCGAATCAAGGATCGCGCTGCTCTATCCCTATCCGATCGACCCGGAGAGCGGGCAATCCGTCATGGCGCTGGCGCCGGGCATGAAATTCCCCTTTCCCGGCTATGCCGGCACCTATTGGGTCCAGAACGATAAGGACGACATCAATTTGCGGCTCGACGGTGGGTTCGACCTGCTGGGTCGCCGCCATGAGCTGATTTTCGGCTATGACCGCTCGGAGGAGAAATTCGTGGCGGACGGCGCCGCGATGAACCCCACGCTGGCGGGCACGCCCAGCTTCTTCGACTTTGACGGGAAGGCGCCCGATCCGGGCTACGGAACGCGGGGCAACTTCAAGGACCACAAGATCACACAGAGCGCTTTCTATGCGGCGGGCCGTTTCGCGCTGCTGGAACCGCTCAAGCTGATCGCCGGCGCACGGCTGATCGATTATGACGTGGTCGACAACAAGGCGCCTGCCAACAACTACGCATCCAACGACAGGTTCCTGCCCTATGCGGGGCTCGTGCTCAGCCCTTTCGGGAATGTGTCGATCTACGCGAGCTATACGAGCATCTTCCTGCCGCAGAACAATCTCGATGCCGACAACAAGATCCTGCCTCCGGTCGAAGGCAACACCTATGAGGGCGGCATCAAGGCCGAGTTCTTCGGAGGCCGCCTGAATGCCGCGCTGTCGATCTTCAGGATGGAACAGAGCAATGTGGCGAAATCGAACGGCCTGGTTCCGATCGACCCCGCAAATCCCACCGGCCCCAAGCGGACTGCCTGGATTGCGGTCGACGGCGTGGTGAGCAAGGGGTTCGAGGCCGAGGTCGCCGGCGAGGTTCTGCCGGGCTGGAATGTCACAGCGGGCTATAGCCAGTTCAAGGCACGGCAGCCCAGCGGCGCCGACATCAACAGCCTGATTCCGCGCGAGCAGTTCAACCTGTTCACCACCTACAAGCTGCCCGGCGCCCTGCAGGGACTGACCATTGGCGGCGGCGTGCGCTGGCAAAGCGAGGTCTGGGTGCATCAGGTGCTGGCGCAGGCGCTCGGCGTGCCGAAGCTGCAGCAGGACGCCTATCTCGTCGCGGACGCACTGGCGCGTTATCAGTTCAATGACCGACTGTCGCTGCAACTGAACGTCAACAACATCTTCGACAAGAAATATGCCGCGCCGACCGACGACGGCATGCAGGTCTACTGGCAGGCGCCGCGCAATGCGCAGTTGAAGATCAAATATCAGTTCTGATCGTGCGCGCGGGAAGGATGGCTCAGGCTTCGGGCTTCCGGGCCCTGCTGCAAGAGGAGCGCTGCATCATGCCGGGCGGTGAGCCCCTCGAGCGTGACGAGCGGCTTGAGCAGGGGCAGGGCGGGGAGAGCGATGCTCCTCGCCTTGCGCCGGGCCCCACCGAACGCTCCAGCTATGCGCCACCGCCTGGTCGGCACATGGCCGCCCTCGTCGGCATGGGCATGATCTACGCCTTGGGGCTGGCGGCCCTCTTGCTTTTGGGTGTCAGCCGCACAGTGCCGGTCAAGGCGCCGTCCGCTTTGACGGTCGTGAACCTGCTCCCGGAAGCATCGCCGCCCGAAGCGCCTCCCGAAGAGAAGGAAGCGCCCAAGCCCACCCCGAAGCAGGAGAGACCGGAACCGCCGAGGGTGGAGCCGATCGAGCCGCTCGTCGTTCCGATCGCGCCGGTGGCCATCCCCTTGCCGGTGACCGCGCCCCGACCTTCCGATCCGGTGACGAGAGAAGCGGAGAAAGCGGCGCCTCAAACCATTCCGGCGGCGCCCGCGCCCCAGATGGCAGGCAATGCGCCAGACAGCTGGGAAGCCCGCATTCTGGCCCGGCTGAACAGTCGCCGCCGCTATCCGGGCGGATCGATCGCGCGGCGGGAGCAGGGCATTCCCTACATACGGTTCGTCATGGATCGCGATGGCAAGGTGCTCTCGTCCCGCCTCGAACGCTCGTCGGGCTTCCCCGACCTCGATCGGGAGGCCGTGACGCTGCCGAAGCGGGCATCACCGCTGCCCAAACCGCCGGACGACAAGCCCGGCGACACGCTTGAAATGGTCGTACCCGTGGAGTTCTTCCTGTCGTGAGACTCGGTTCGCAAGGCCGATGATCTCTATTCTCTGCCTCACGGGCACGGTGCTGATCTTCCATACGGAGATCGACGCTGCGATGAGGACGCGCTCTCGGGCGAAAACCAGCCCTTCACCGGAGAGACACCGGAGCAACCCCTGCCCGAAATGGCAGAAATTGCTCCTAAGTGATTGAAAATGTTGGTCGGGGAAAGAGGATTCGAACCTCCGGCCCCTGCCTCCCGAAGACAGTGCTCTACCAGGCTGAGCTATTCCCCGACCGGGCCGGACACCTAGGTGCCGGCAAGGCAGGCGCTGCCCTATAGTGAGGCCTTTCCGGACTGGCAAGCGCTCGCTGCGGATTTTCGCACAGGGCCTCAAAGCAGGCCGGATGCGCGGAAGCCGAACCGGCGGGGGCCGGCCTCGATGATGTGATCGTGGAGATGCAGGCCGAGCAGGCGGAGCAGCCCCGCGAAGGCGCGGGTCGCCTCGATATCGGCCGCGCTGGGTTCCGGGCAGCCGGAGGGATGGCTGTGGCGCAGGACGACGCATCGGCATCGCGTGGCGAGCAGGCGCGGCACGAGATGCGCGAGGTCGATGGCCAGGTGGTGCCGCTCGCCGGTGAAGGCGATGCGCTCGATCAGGACGCCGGAGGCATCGTAGAGATCGACGGCGCCATGTTCGCGGGACGGCGCCGCCTGCGTCGCGGGGGGCTCGACCATGCGGGCGGCGAAAGACATGAGCGCGGGCATCGCGGCACTGTGGGCCATGAAAGCCATGGCGGGGCCGGCATTGCATCCGCATCGGAGGATGTGGACCGACCCGCCGGTCGGCACGACGGGAATACATCCGATATGGATTGAATTGGCGATATTTGGGGCGGCATATTCGCACGCGCATCGCCTCGGCGTGCCGGCAGGCCGTTCCGTCGTCATCGCCGCCCGAATCTCCCGTCCGAATCCGATGTGTCGGCAAGATGATGTTTGGCGCATGGATGCAGGCGTGACATTGCTGCTGGCGTGCGACAGTCATAATCTGCGGCGCGCGCAAGCGCCCGGTTCGAGGAGGCAGCGGGTGATTCACCCTGAACATCAGTATCTGGATCTCTTGGCGAAAGTCCTCGCGAAAGGCGACGAGCGGCTCGACCGCACGGGCATCGGCACGAAATCGCTGTTCGGCGAACTGGCCCGGTTCGACCTCACCGATGGCCGCATCCCGCTGCTGACCACCAAGCGCGTCTATTGGAAGACCGCCTTCAAGGAGATGCTGTGGTTCCTGACCGGGCGGACCAATATCCGCGAACTGCTCCAGAACAATGTGCGCATCTGGACGGACTGGCCGCTCCAGAAATATCGTGACGCGACCGGGGAGCAGATCTCCCAGGAGGCGTTCGAGCAGCGGATCGTCGAGGACGAGGCCTTTGCCGCGACCTGGGGCGATCTGGGGCCGGTCTATGGCAAGCAGTGGCGGCGCTGGCTCGACCATGAAGGCAGGGAGCACGACCAGATCGCCGCGCTCGTCGAGACGCTCAAGCGCGATCCAGCCAGCCGGCGGATGCTGTTCCATGCGTGGAATGTGGGCGAACTCAGCCAGATGGCTCTGCCGCCATGCCATTTCGTCTACCAGTTCCATGTCAATTCGCGGAAGGAGCTGAGCTGCATCCTCTATCAGCGCTCGGTCGACCTGTTCCTGGGCGCGGCGTTCAACTGGGCCTCGGCCGCCGTGCTGGTGCACATGCTGGCGCAGCAGGCCGATCTGGTGCCCGGCGAGCTGATCTGGTTCGGCGGGGACGTGCATATCTACCTCAACCATCTCGATCAGGTGCGCGAGCAGATGAGTCGCGACCCACGGCCGTTCCCGACGCTGCGCCTGAAGCGCAGGGCCGCGTCGATCGACGACTATCGAATCGACGATTTCCTGGTGGAGGGCTATGATCCCCACCCGCCGATCCATGGCGATGTGGCGGTCTGAAGCGGATCGGGGCGATGATGACTGATGATGCCTATCCAGCCGCCGACCGGCCTGCCCGCGCCGAGCCGGATCGGCCGGTCCGTCATGCCAGCCTGAGCCGCGAGGTGTGGGAGCGCAATCGGCTCGTGGCCTCCATCGCCCTGTTCGCGGGCGCCGGCTTCCTGCTTGCCCTGCCGTTCGCGCTGCGGGCGGGGGCGGAGTTCTTCCTGCCGCTCACGGCCTCGCTGGTGATCGCGGTCTGCCTCGTTCCGCTGCTGGAGTGGCTGGAGCGCCGGCATATCCCGTCTCCCCTCGCGGCGCTGATCGCGCTCGGGGCCTTCCTGTTCTTTGCCAACACGGCGCTGGTGCTGATCGTGGTGCCGGCCTCGGACTGGATCGCGCTGCTGCCGGACCGGATCGGCCAGATCAAGCGCACGCTGGCGCCGGTCATTGATCTCTACACCCAGGCGCAGGGCTTCATCGACGGGTTGATGCGGATGGTCTCCGAATCGCAGTCGCTGGGCAATGAGATCGGCGACTTCTCCCGGCCGGGCTCGCTGCTGCAGATCCTCACCAGCGCGGCGCCGGCGGTGGTCATCAACATCGTGTTCGGCCTGCTGGTGATCTTCTTCTTCCTGAGCGGCTGGACGCGCCTGCGCCGCCGCGCGATTCGCGGGCGGGGAAGCTTCAGCGGCGCGCTCACCATCGCGCGGGTGATCCAGAATGTGGTCGACGCGACGTCCAGCTACGTGCTCACCATCTCCCTCATCAACGGCACGCTCGGCCTGCTCGTGGCGATCCTGCTCAGCCTCATCGGCATGCCGACGCCGTTCATGTGGGGCGGATTCGTCGCGCTGCTCAATTTCGTGCCCTATTTCGGGCCGATCGTCGCGGCGGTGCTGCTCGGCCTTGGCGGGCTCATGAGCTTTCCCACGGTGGGGTGGGCGCTGCTGCCGGCGATCATCATGATCGTGCTCCATCTTGCGGAAGCGAATATCATCACCCCCATGGTGCTGGGCGAGCGGCTCAAGATGAGCCCGCTGCTGATTCTCGTGTCGCTGAGCTTCTGGACCTGGGTCTGGGGCACGGCCGGGGCGCTGCTGGCGGTGCCGCTGCTCATCATTTTGCAGACCATCATGGAGGCCGCCGGCAAGCCGGATATCGCGGGTTTCCTGTTCGAAGCGGGCACGCTGACCAGCACAATGCACGACCCGCCGGACGAATATGACGAAACATGAGCGCAAGCGTGTTGACAGGCGGCGCGCCCTCCCATATTCGGCCGGCCTCGCATCGCTGCGGGTGTAGCTCAGTTGGTTAGAGCGCCGGCCTGTCACGCCGGAGGTCGCGGGTTCGAGCCCCGTCACTCGCGCCATTTTCCTTATGATATTGGATCATGGTCGCCGGCCTCTCTTTATGGGAGGGCGTGAGATGGGCGATGGCTGGACCGGATCGGCGCAGGCGTGGATCGCCTCTCAGGGCGCTAGGGGAGACTGGACGCGCACGCATGTGCTGGACCGGCCGATGCTGGCGCGGATCGACGCCGGCACCTTTCATTCAGCACTGGACATAGGCTGCGGCGAAGGACGCTTCTGCCGGATGCTGCGCGCGCGCGGCCTCTCGACAATCGGGATCGACCCGACCGAGGCACTGATCGCGGCGGCCCGGACGCGCGATCCGGCCGGCGACTATCGGATCGGCGCGGCGCAAGCCCTGCCATTCGGGGACGGCGCGTTCGATCTCGTGGTCAGCTATCTGAGCCTCATCGACATTGCGGACCTCGCCGGGGCGATCGGGGAGATGACGCGCGTGCTGGCGCCGGGCGGGGCCTTGCTCATCGCGAATCTCACCAGTTTCAGCACGGCCTCGGCGAACGGCAGCGGCTGGGTGCGGGACGAAACCGGCAACCGGCTCCATTTCGCCATCGACCATTATCTCGAATCGCGCACCGAGCATGTGAGCTGGGCGGGCATCTCCATCGAGAATCACCATAGGCCGCTCTCGACCTATATGGGCCTGCTGCTGGCGGCGGGCCTGCGCCTCACGCATTTCGCGGAACCGCGCGCCGATGACGGCGATCCCGCACGCAAGGCGCTCTATGATCGCGTGCCCTATGCGTTCGTCATGGAATGGCGGAAGGTCTGAGCGCTCAGCTGCGCCAGCGGCCGGTTTCCATCCAGGTCAGCATGGGGCGCACCGGGAAGATCCAGACGATGCCCGCCACGACATAGAAGACGACCTGCACGGCGCGGGGCCACTGGCCGATCTGCGTCGCGAAGGTGGCGATCAGCACCGCCCAGATCGCGATGATGGCGAGGATGGCGAGCATCCCCACGGGCTTGCGCCAGGTGGGACGCCAGACGGGCTGTTCGTCCATCAGGCGCTCTCCCGCTCGAAGATGCGCTGCTCGGTGACGATCATGTCCAGCGGCACGTCCCATGATTCGATCGGCAGCGCCTCCACCTGCTGGCAGGACCAGGCGAGGCCGATCTTGAGGACATCCTGCAACCGCTCGAAGGCGCGGTCATAATGGCCGGCGCCCTGGCCGAGCCGGTTGAGCGCATCGTCGAAGCCGACCAGCGGCGTGAACACGATATCCGGCACGACCGATTCCGCGCCGAAATCCGGCTGCGGAATGCGCGTGGGGCCGGGCACGAGCATGTCGTCCGGCGTCCAGGCGGCGAAATCCATATGATGCGGGTCCTCCGCCTTCATGCCGAGACGCGGCAGGCAGAGCGGGAAGCCGAGATCGAACAGCGTCTCGGCGATCCGGTCGGTCGGCGCTTCGCTGCCCACCGGCCGATAGAGCGCAATGCGTGCATCGGGCGGCAGCAGGGCGGTGACGGGGGAGGGCAGCACGCGAAAGGCGAGGTTGCGCACGGACGAGGGCAAGGCCGCAACGAAGGCCTTGCGCCTTGCGCGCAGGCTGGCCCGCAAAAGGGTGCGGTCGGCCGCTGGGATTGTCATGATCTCGTGCCTGACCGATCGATAGGGGGTGACGGGACCGCCATGGCCGTTTGCTGGAATATCCTCTGACGCCTGTACGTCAGGTGGGGACCATTTAGTCCGGACCAGGGCCCGGCCAGAGACAGCCCCCTAGGATGTGATATCGCCTCAGGGATGTTCGCTAAAGCGCGCACCGGGCAGTACCCGTCCCTTGCTATCTAGGCGCTGGCGAGCCGCGCCGCAAGGCTGTCGCCGAGCGCTTCGATACGCTGGGCGAGCTGGGCGAGGGCGGCGAGCACTTCCGGATCGTCGATCGGCTCCGCGGGTGCCGGCGGTTCGGCGGCGACAGGCGGCGTGGCCGGCGCGGGCGCCATGATCTGCGCGGCGCGGGCTTCCTTGAGTTCGGAGTTGGCTTCCGAGAGCTTGTCCGCCAGCAGCAGGCCGGCGAAGAGCAGCTGGCGCACCTCGGTCAGGCCGTTGCTGCCCGAGCTTACCGTGTTGACCCGATCGGACATCATGCCGGCGAGCTGGTGCAGCCGCGCTTCCTCGCCGTCCCGGCAGTGGACCGCATATTGCCGGCCACCCACCATGATCTTCACTTCCGCCATGGTCAGGCTTCGCTCCGTGCTTTCTGCAGATCGCCGATCAGCGCATCGAGCGACTTGAGCGCCGCGATCGCCTTGTCCCGAGAGAAGGGGTCGATATCGACCGGGGGGTCGTTCGGCTGGTCCTCCGCCGGCGCCGCCAGCTGGGCCTCGATCATGTGGGCATGATCCTCCGCGACCTGCCGGGCAAGCGCCTCCGCGCGCGTGACCGCACGCTCGATCCGCCCGATTGCCTGCATCATCGCGTCACTCACCATGGCGATCCCTTAACACGCTCCCGGACGAATGCAAAAGCCCGTATCTGCCCCCGTCGCCCCGCCGGGGATCGCCGGGCGCGACTGCATCGAAGGGGCCGCACAGGTTGACGCTGCGGACCCGATTGGACATGGAAGCCCCGCGACGACTCGGGGGCAAACGCTCCCGAAGCCGGGCAAGCGGCTCGATATCCGGCCGCGGTCCATGATCGATCCAGTGAACGCGCCTCTGGGCGGATAGCAAGAAAGGGGCGCGCGCCCATGACCGTCACCGAAAAACGCCTCGCCGACACCATCCGCGTGCTGGCGATGGATGCGGTGCAAGCCGCCAATAGCGGCCACCCCGGCATGCCGATGGGCATGGCCGATGTCGCGACCGTGCTGTTCAGCGACTATCTGAAATATGATCCCGCCGCGCCGAAATGGGCCGATCGCGATCGCTTCGTGCTCTCCGCCGGCCATGGCTCGATGCTGATCTACGCGCTGCTGCACCTCACCGGCTATGAAGCGCCGACGATGGAGCAGATCCGCAATTTCCGCCAGATCGGCAGCCCGTGCGCCGGGCACCCCGAGAATTTCGAGCTTGCCGGCGTCGAGGCGACGACCGGGCCGCTGGGCCAGGGCATCGCCATGGCGGTGGGCATGGCGATGACCGAGCGGCACCTCAACGCCACCTTCGGCGACGATCTGGTGGATCATCGCACCTGGGTGATTGCCGGCGACGGTTGCCTGATGGAAGGCGTCAATCATGAGGCGATCGGCCTTGCCGGCCATCTGCGGCTGGGCCGCCTCAATGTGCTGTGGGACGACAACAAGATCACCATCGACGGATCGATCGAGCTGTCCTCCAGCGAGGATGTGCGCGCGCGCTACGCCGCGACCGGCTGGCATGTGGCGGATTGCGACGGCCATGATCCCGCCGACATCCGCCGCGCCATGGACGAGGCGATGGCCGATCCGCGCCCCTCGCTCATCGCCTGCCGCACCCGCATCGGCGAGGGTGCGCCCAACATGGCCGGATCGCACAAGGTGCATGGCTCGCCGCTGGGCGCCGACGAGATCGCCGCCACGCGCATCGCGCTTGGCTGGGACCTGCCGCCTTTCGAGCTGCCCGAGGATGTGCGCGCCGCCTGGCTCGCGATCGGCCGGCGTGCGCAGGGCGCGCATGCCGACTGGACGAAGCGGCTGGCCGGGAGCCCCGCGCGCGCCGAGTTCGAGCGTCGCATGGCGGGCAAGCTGCCGGCGGATTTCTCGCTCAAGGCCTATCTGGACGGGCTGATCGCCACGCCGCAGAAAGTCGCGACCCGCAAGGCGAGCGAACTGGCGCTCGACGCCATCAACGTCCAGCTTCCCGAGATGTTCGGCGGCTCGGCGGACCTCACCGGATCGAACAACACCAAGTCCAAGGACCAGACGGTCGCGTTCAGCCGGGACGATTATTCGGGCCGCTATGTCTATTACGGCATTCGCGAGTTCGGCATGGCCGCCGCGATGAACGGCATGGCGCTGCACGGCGGCGTCATTCCCTATGGCGGCACGTTCCTCGTCTTCTCGGACTATTGCCGCAACGCGATCCGCATGTCCGCGCTCCAGCAGCAGCGTGTCGTCTATGTGCTGACGCATGACAGCATCGGGCTGGGCGAGGATGGTCCCACGCACCAGCCGATCGAGCATGTGATGTCCATGCGGATGATCCCCAATCTGGAGGTCTTCCGTCCCTGCGACACCATCGAGACGGCGGAATGCTGGGAACTGGCGCTGGAGAATGACACCAAGCCCTCGGTGCTGGCGCTCTCCCGCCAGAATCTGCCGCAGCTGCGCACAGATGCGGGCGAGAATCGTTCGGCGCGGGGCGGCTATACGCTCGTCGCGGCCGAGGGCGCGGCGCGCGTCGTGCTGATCGCGACCGGTTCCGAGGTGGAGATCGCCGTTGCGGCCGCCGCGCTGCTCGCCGGGCGCGGGATCGCCGCCAGCGTTGTCTCCATGCCCAGCGTCTCGCGCTTTCTCGCGCAGGACGCGGCCTATCGCGCCTCCGTCCTGCCGGCCGGCGCGCTGCGCGTGTCGATCGAAGCGGGTACGACAATGGGCTGGTGCGCCGTCACCGGTTCGGACGGGCTCAATATCGGCATCGACAGTTTCGGGCTTTCCGGCCCGGCGCCCGCCCTCTACGAACATTTCGGTTTGACCGCGCAAAACATCGCGGACCGCGTCGCGACGACGCTCGCCTGACCCCTAGGAAGGAGTTTTCGACAAATGGCCACCAAGGTAGCAATCAACGGTTTCGGACGCATCGGTCGCCTCGTGGCGCGCGCGATCCTGGAGCGCACGGATCACGATCTGGAGCTGGTGTCGATCAACGACCTGGGCGACGCCGAATCCAATGCGTTGCTGTTCAAGCGCGACAGCGTCCATGGTCCGTTCCCGGGCGAGGTGAAGGTCGACGGCAATGACCTCGTCATCAACGGCAAGCGTATCCATGTGACCGCCGAGCGCGATCCGGCCAATCTGCCGCACGCCCAGAACGGCGTGGATATCGCGCTGGAATGCACCGGCTTCTTCACGGACAAGGCGAGCGCGAGCAAGCATCTGTCCGCCGGCGCCAAGCGCGTCGTCATCTCCGCGCCGGGCAAGGGCGTCGACAAGACCGTCGTCTATGGCGTGAACCACGAGACGCTGACCGCCGACGATATCGTCATCTCCAATGCGAGCTGCACCACCAACTGCCTGGCGCCCGTCGCCAAGGTGCTGCACGAGGCGATCGGCATCGAGCGCGGCCTGATGACCACGGTCCACGCCTATACCAACGACCAGAAGATCCTCGACCAGATCCACAGCGACAAGCGCCGCGCCCGCGCCGCCGCCATGTCCATGATCCCGACGACGACGGGCGCCGCCCGCGCCGTCGGCGAGGTGCTGCCGGAGCTCAAGGGCAAGCTGGACGGATCGTCGATCCGCGTGCCCACGCCCAACGTCTCGGTCATCGACCTCACCTTCACCCCCAAGCGCGACACCAGCGTGGAGGAAGTGAACGGCCTGCTCAAGGCAGCGTCGGAGAGTGGTCCGCTCAAGGGCATCCTGGCCTATACGGACGAGCCGCTGGTCTCGATCGACTTCAACCATGTGCCGGTCAGCTCGACGGTCGACAGCCTGGAGACGGCGGTGATCGACGGCAAGCTGGTGCGCGTGCTGAGCTGGTATGACAATGAGTGGGGCTTCTCGAACCGCATGGTCGATACGACCGGCGTGGTCGCGGGCCTGCTCTGAATCCAATCATTCGCCCTGGGCGGAGCGGAGGGTGGGCCTCCCGCTTCGTCCGGGGCGAACTGTTTTTCTGCGGGAGAGATCAAGGTGGCGAAACCCTTCAAGACGCTGGACGATATGGGCGATATCGCTGGCAAGGCCGTGCTGGTCCGCGAGGACCTGAACGTGCCCATGTCGGAAGGATCGATCACGGACGATACGCGCCTGCGCGCCGCCGTGCCGACGCTGCTGGAGCTGGCCGACCGGGGCGCCAAGGTGCTCATCCTCGCCCATTTCGGCCGGCCCAAGGGCCAGAAATCGGCGGACCTGTCGCTCAGCCTCGTGACGCGCGGGCTCAGCCAGCTGCTTGGCCGGCAGGTGCAGTTCATCCCCGATTGCCAGGGCGAGGCCGCCGCCGCCGGCATCGCCGTGATGCGCGGCGGGGATATCGCGATCCTGGAGAATACGCGCTTCCATGCCGGCGAGGAGAAGAACGATCCGGGGCTCAGCGATGCCATGGCGGCGCTGGGCGATCTCTATGTGAACGACGCATTCTCCGCCGCGCACCGCGCGCATTCCTCCACGGAAGGGCTGGCGCACCGCTTGCCCGCTTATGCCGGCCGCTCGATGGAGCGGGAGCTGGACGCGCTGGAAGCGGCGCTGGGCACTCCCGAAAAGCCGGTCGCGGCGGTGGTCGGCGGGGCCAAGGTCTCCACCAAGCTTGCCGTGCTGGAGCATCTGGTCGCCAGGGTCGATCATCTCATCATCGGCGGCGGCATGGCCAACACCTTCCTCGCCGCGCGTGGCGTGGATGTGGGCAAATCGCTGTGCGAGCATGATCTGGTGCCGGTCGCCAACGGGATTTTCGAGAAGGCGGACGCGGTGGGCTGCACCATCCATCTGCCCTATGACGTGGCGGTGGCGAAGGAATTCGCGGCCAACCCGTCCAGCTATCGCATCTGCAACGTCAATGAAGTCGCGGCCGACGAGATGATCCTGGACGTGGGGCCGGCGGCGGTCGAAGCGCTGGGCGACGTGCTCAAGACCTGCCGCACGCTGGTGTGGAACGGGCCGCTCGGCGCCTTCGAGCTGGCGCCGTTCGACACCGCGACCGTGGCGCTGGCCCGCACGGCGGCGGCGCTGACCGCCGAGGGCTCGCTGGTCTCGGTCGCCGGGGGCGGGGATACCGTCGCGGCGCTCAACCATGCGGGCGTGGCGGCGGACTTCACCTTCGTCTCGACCGCCGGCGGCGCTTTCCTGGAATGGATGGAAGGCAAGGAGCTTCCGGGCGTCGCGGCCCTGATGGGCTGACCGCCCCGCGCCGGACGTCAGCGTCCGCGCGGGCCGCGCGAGGGGCGCCATGTGCCGCGATCCCGGCTCGATTGGCCGCATCGGCCAGGCCGCGCGCGCCGGGCGCATGGTTGATGCGCTTGCAATTTTATGCCCCTCGGCCAATGAGATCATGAATGAGGACGGCTGGTCGCGGGCATGCGACCGCCGATGTTGATTGGCTCCAGACAAACAGGGATGGGATGATGAATCACGCCGACATGACCGCCAAGATCGCTTCCGGCCATGGCTTCATTGCCGCGCTCGACCAGAGCGGGGGCTCCACGCCCAAGGCCCTCAAGGGCTATGGCATCGAGGAAAGCGCCTATTCGGGTGAAGGCGAGATGTTCGACCTCATCCACCAGATGCGCAGCCGCATCATCACGTCCCCGGCCTTCTCGGGTGACAAGGTGATCGGCGCGATCCTGTTCGAGCGCACGATGGACGGCACCGTGGACGGCAAGCCGACCCCCAGCGCCCTGATCGCGCGGGGCGTCGTGCCGTTCATCAAGATCGACAAGGGCCTGGAGGACGAGGCCAACGGCGTGCAGCTGATGAAGCCGATGCCGGAGCTGGACGCGCTGCTCACCCGCGCCAAGGGGCTGGGCGTGTTCGGCACCAAGGAGCGCTCGGTCATCAACCTGGCCAATCGCGACGGGATCGCGGCGGTCGTGAAGCAGCAGTTTGAGGTCGGCCAGCAGGTGCTCGCCGCCGGACTCATGCCGATCATCGAGCCGGAAGTGAACATCAAGAGCCCCGAGCGCGCGCAGGCCGACCAGATCCTGCTCGAGGAAATCCTCAAGGCGCTCGATGCGCTGCCGGGTGATGGCAAGGTGATGCTCAAGCTCTCCATTCCCACCACCGCCGGCCTGTTCGATCCGCTGGTCGACCATCCGCGCGTGCTGCGCGTGGTGGCGCTCTCGGGCGGCTTTAAGCGCCCCGAAGCCTGCGCCCAGCTCGCGCAGAATCGCGGCATGATCGCCAGCTTCAGCCGCGCGCTGCTGGAGGATCTGCGCCACCAGATGAGCGATGCCGAGTTCAACGCCGCGCTGGGAAGCGCGATCGACGAGATCTACGAGGCGTCGGTCGACAAGGTCGCGGCCTGAGATAGTCCGGCGCGCCGGGAGGCGCACCGTTGATGACAGGATCGGGGCAGCGGCCTATGCTTTGGCCGCTGCCCCTTTTCCATGGCCGGAGAACGAAAATGAGCGCGCTTGCCGATATCCCGCTGAAGACCATCCGTGGCGCCGACGCGTCGCTCGCCGATTATGCCGGCAAGGTGCTGCTGATCGTCAACGTCGCCTCCAAATGCGGGCTCACGCCGCAATATGAGGGGCTGGAGAAGCTCTATGCCGATTACCGGGACAAGGGCCTTGTCGTCCTCGGTTTCCCGGCCAATGATTTCGCGGGACAGGAGCCGGGCTCCAATGCCGAGATCGAGACTTTCTGCACCACCAATTTCGGCGTGGATTTCCCGATATTCGGGAAGATCGCGGTGAAGGGCGAGGACAAGCATCCGCTCTATGCCGGGCTGATCGCGCAATCGGCGACACCCGAGGCGGACGTCTCCTGGAATTTCGAGAAGTTCCTGCTGGGCCGCGATGGCGCGGTGATCGGCCGCTTCTCGCCACGCATGACGCCCGACGATCCCGCGCTTGTCGCCGCCATCGAGCAGGCCCTGGCCGCCTGAGCCGGGCCGCGATGCCGGCGCGCACCCCCTTCGCCTACCACCGCAGCCTGGCGCCGTTGATGTGGGTGCTGGCCGGTCTCATCGTCGTGGAAGGGGCTGTCGTCCATCTGCTCATCGCACTGTGGAGCCCGGCCGCGGCGCTCGCGCTCTCTGTGCTGAGCGTGCTGGCGCTGGCGTGGCTGGTGATGCTGATCCGCTCGTTCCGGACGATGCCGGTCGAGATCGGGGCGGATGGCCTTCTCTGGCGCTGCGGCACGTTGCGCGCGGTCACCGTGCCGCTCGCCGGGATCGCCGGGCTGCGGGCGGAATGGGACGGCGCGCTGGTCAAGGATCGCGCCACGCTCAACCTTGCGCTGATCGCCTGGCCCAATATCGTGATCGATCTTGCCGAGCCGCTCATGCTGGGGCGTCGGCGGATCGAGCGGCTTGCCCACAAGCTCGACGATCGCGAGGCTTTTGTCGCGGCGCTCTCTCCATATGTTGGCGCATCGCTTGTCGCCAAAAACCGGTTCCCACTTTCTGGCGCGATGCTCTAAGGCCGGCGGCATGACCGACATTCCACCCTGCCAGCTCTATCTCATTTCACCGCCCGCCATCGATGAAAGCTTCGTCGATCGCCTGCGCGCCGCGTTGGACGGGGGCCCTGTCGCGGCGTTCCAGCTCCGGCTCAAGGATATCGACGAGGATGCGATCGCGCGGCTCGCCGAGCCCTTGCAGCGCCTGTGCGCCGAGCGGGATGTCGCTTTCATCATCAATGACAGCGTCGCGCTGGCCAAGCGGCTGGATGCCGATGGCGTCCATCTGGGGCAGGGCGATGGCGACATAAGGGAAGCACGCGAGATTCTCGGCCCGGCCGCGCAAATCGGCAGGACCTGCCATGGCAGCCGCCATCTCGCCATGGAAGCGGGCGAGGCCGGGGCGGACTATGTGGCGTTCGGCGCCTTCTTCCCGACCACGACAAAGCTGGTCGAGCATCAGGCCGATCTCGATCTGCTCCACTGGTGGTCGAGGATGATGGAAGTGCCGTCCGTCGCGATCGGCGGGATCACGGCCGGGAATGGCCGGTCGCTGGTCGAGGCCGGCGCGGATTTCCTGGCGGTGAGCGGCGCGGTGTGGGCCCATGCGGACGGACCCGGCGCCGGCGTGGCGGCCTTCGGACCCATCCTGCGCTGATGGCGCGGCGCAGCTCGATCAGGCTGTGCCTGCTGGGCCTCGCACTGGTGGTCCCGGGCACATCGCCGGCCATGGGGCAGGCTGCGGCGCCCGCGCCAGGGATTGAACATAGCCGTGGCGCCGGCTCGCAACTGGTCCTGGCCGGGCGCGTCACGGATGCCGCCCATCTCATGACCGCGCCGGAGCGCGCGCGGCTCGAGGAGACTCTGGCGGCGTTCGAGCGGCGGATCCGGCATCAACTCGTCGTCGTGACGGTGCCGACGCTGGGCGGCCAGGATATCGCGACCTATGCGCGGGACCTCGGCAATCGGTGGGGCATTGGCCGGTCGGGGCATGATGACGGCATCATAATCCTCGTGGCGCCGGTGGAGCGCACGGCGCGCATCGCGGTCGGCCTCGGTCTGGAAGCGCGGTTGACGGACGCCGCCTGCCAGCGGGTGATCGATGCCCATATGCTGCCGGCCTTTGCGCAAGGCCGCTTTTTCGACGGACTTTCGGCCGGCCTCGCCGCCATCACGGCGATCTTCTAGCGAGGGCGCGCCCCCTCGTCTCAGACGCCGTTTTCGAACATCGAGTTGGGATTGACCGGGCTGGCGGAGATTTCCTGTAGCACGTCCCAATGCTCGACGATCTTGCCATTTTCGATACGGAAGATGTCGCACACCGCAAAGCCAGGGTCGCCCGGCCAGCGCATGACATGCTGGTGCGTGATGACATGGTCGTCCTCGACGAAGACGCGATAGATTTTCTGCGTGGCCTCGGGCGATTCGACGCGCACGACGTCGAGCCAGCGCTTGAGCGCCTCGCGCCCCGGCTCGGCCAGCGAGCTATGCTGCAGATAATCCTCGGCGATGAAATCGTCGACGAGGGTCTTGTCCATCGGGATCAGCACCTTGTTGAACAGATCCAGCACCAGCCGGGCATTCGCCTCTTCCTGCGGCGTGCGCGCCATGGGTTTGCGTGTTCCTTTCGTTCGATCAGGCGAAGGCGATACGGCGCGAGCGCGTCCGCAGCACGGTGCCGGTCAGCGCGAAGCCGGCGATCAGCATCATCCAGCTTGCCGGCTCGGGCACGGCGGTGAACAGGCCGAACTGCCGGTCCATGTCGCGATAGGCAGCGGCCTGGATGGCGGCGGTCGGATGCGTGCCGTCGAAATAGAGATAGCCCACGCAGCCGGTGGCCTGCGCATTGTCGGTGATGCAGTCGCTGATCGGGCTGATCGGCGGGAGGCCGAAACTGTCCGGATCGGTCAGCACGCGGCCGAGGAAATCGAGCATGCCGAACCGCATCAGCGTCGTATCGGCATCGAGCGAGAGCCCGGCCAGTTCCGCCGTCAGATAGGCATTGGCAGCGAGCGAATCCGCCAGATGCGCGCCGCCCAGCGGAAAGTCGGTGAGCAGGATGTTGCGCACGCCGATGTCGTTGAGCGACTGCACGCCGGCCGCGATATTGTGTGCGGCGGCGCGTAGAGCGTCGTCGTTGCTCGGGTAGCCGTCCGGCAGGTTGAAGATGTCGTTGGCGCCGAAGGTCATGACATAGAGGCCGTTCGCGTCGACCATATGCCCGCCCGAGAGCCAGGCCTGATGCGCGGCGAACTGCTCGGCCAGGTCCGGGACGATCGACGTGGTCGTCGCGCGCGCCAGGCCGAAGGCGAAATTGGTGCCGCCGGCCAGCGAGGCCGTGGTCGGCGTGCCGAACAGGTCGAGGCTGAGCAGATCGGTGAAATCATAGCCGTTGGTGAAGCGGCCCTCGAAATAGCCGAGCGAGGCGGGCGGAATCGCGCCATCCGTCAATATGAAGAGGTTCCCGGCGTCGACCAGGCTGTCGCCGAACACGGTGAGGGATGTGTAGTTCAGCGTGGATCTAGAGGCGTGCGCGGCCGAAGCCATGCAGGCGGCGGCGCACAGCGCGCTCACGAACAAGCGTTTCATGACGATACTCTCCCACTGGGCTTCTTGCGAAGTCTGGCGCGGAGCATCGGCCCGGCACGGCCATGTCGCAAGGCTTTTTTAAGCATGTTCGCGCGTGCCCGCGTCGCGGCAGGAGATCAGGCCGCACCCGTGCGATGTTCGGCCACGAGCGCCGCGATCTCGTCCAATATGGCCAGCCGCTCCTTCTTGAGCGCTTCCAGGCGTTCGTCCGAGGCCGGCTCGATCTCCACCTCGATCCGGTAGATCTCCTTGCCCAGTTCGTCGAACCGCCCGGCGAGCGGCCGGAAATGCGGATTGCCGACCTTGAGCGCGTGCAGGACCGGCGCATCGTCGGGGAAGATATCGTGCAGCGTCTCGTGCGTTTCGATCGTCATGGACTGCTCTCCCATGTCGGCGCGTCGCCGGCGCCACACAAGTGATGCCTGTCCGCCGCCGGATCAAGCCCGGCGGCGCCATATCCACATATCCACGCCCCTTGCCGATCCCGGCCAAGATCGTTAGATGCCCCACCGGCTCTTTCCACCAAATTCAGACAGACAGGGGCGACCCATGAAGATCAGCGGCGTGGACATCCGTCCCGGCAACAATATCGAATATGAAGGCGGCCTCTGGCGCGCCGTCAAGATCCAGCACACCCAGCCCGGCAAGGGCGGCGCCTATATGCAGGTGGAGCTGAAGAACCTGATCGACGGGCGCAAGAACAATGTGCGCTTCCGCTCGGCAGAGACCGTCGAGCGCATCCGGCTCGACACCAAGGACTTCCAGTATCTCTATGCGGAAGGCGACATGCTCGTCTTCATGGACACCGAGAATTACGAGCAGATCAACCTGCCGACCGATCTGGTCGGCGATGCGGCCGCGTTCCTGCAGGACGGCATGATGGTCATGCTGGAAATGTATGAGGAGCGGCCGATCAGCGTGCAGCTGCCCGAGACGGTCGAGGCGACCGTGGTCGAGGCGGACGCCGTGGTAAAGGGCCAGACCGCATCGGCGAGCTACAAGCCCGCGATCCTCGACAATGGCGTGCGCGTCATGGTGCCGCCGCACATCGTCTCCGGCACGCGGATCGTCGTGGATGTCTATGAGCGCGAATATGTGAAGCGGGCGGACTGAGTTCGATCATTGGCGCAAGGCACAGCAGCGCAGGCATGGCCGGTCCGGCGCGCCACGCGCGTCGATCTCGATGCGCTGGTGCCGCTGTTCGACGGCTATCGGCAATTTTACGGGCAACCGGGCGATCCGGCGCTGGCGCGGTCCTTTCTCGCCGAGCGCTTCGATCGCGACGAGTCGGTGATTTTCGTCGCGGAGGATGGAGCGGGGGAGGCGGTGGCTTTCACCCAGCTTTTCCCCAGCTTCTCCTCCATGCGCGCGCGGCGCATCTACATATTGAACGATCTGTTCGTGGCGCCCTCCGCGCGTGGCGCGGGGGCGGGGCGGGCCTTGCTCGAAGCGGCGCGCGCCTTCGGCATCGCGCAGGGCGCCGCCCGGCTGACCCTTTCCACCGCGCACGATAATCTGCGGGCCCAGTCCCTCTATGAAGGCGCGGGCTGGCAACTGGACAGCGTCTTCCGCGTCTATAATCTTGCCCTTGAGGACAAATGACATGGTTTCCCATTCCGGTCTTCTCACCGTCATCGATCGCGCCGCCCGCAAGGTGGCGCCGCAGCTGCGCCGCGATTTCGGCGAGGTCCAGCATCTCCAGGTGAGCCGCAAGGGGCCGGCCGACTTCGTCACCATGGCGGATCGCAAGGCCGAGCAGACGCTGGTCGGCGAGCTGCGCAAGGCGCGGCCGGACTGGGGCTTCCTGCTCGAAGAGGCCGGCGAGATCGCGGGCGACCCGACCAAGCCGCGCTGGGTGATCGATCCGCTCGACGGCACGACCAACTTCCTCCACGGCATTCCGCACTTCGCGATCTCGATCGCGGTGCAGGAGCCGCGCCTGGACGGCAAGGGCTGGGGCGACGTGACGACCGGGCTCATCTACCAGCCCATCACCGACGAAAGCTATTGGGCCGAGAAATCGCGCGGCGCCTGGCGGCACGACCAGCGGCTGCGCGTCTCCTCGCGCCGGGATCTCTCCGAGGCGCTGATCGCCACCGGTGCGCCCTTTGCCGGGCACGGCGATGTCGTGCAGTTCAGCCGCATCTTCGGCGCGATCGGCCCGAGCGTGGCGGGCATCCGCCGGTTCGGCGCGGCGAGCCTCGATCTCGCCTGGGTCGCGGCCGGGCGTTATGACGGTTTCTGGGAAAGCGGCCTGGCGCCCTGGGACGTGAGTGCGGGCATCCTGCTGGTGCGCGAAGCCGGCGGTTTCGTCACGGATTTCCGGGGCGGATCGGAACCTGTCGAACGGCGGGAAGTGCTGGCCGCCAATGATGCGATGCACAGCCGGCTGCACAAGCTGCTCGCCGGCGCCCTGCGCAACGCCTGAAGGCAGCACGCCGGGCGTCGTTTCGGCCCGGCTGCGGCTTTGGGGCGCCGCCTGCCCGGGAGCCCCACGCCCGCTCGATTCGAATCGAGCGGGGCAGGGGTTGCGCGGATCAGTCTTCCGCGGCTTCGCTGTTGAGCTGGATATAATTGGCGATGCCCATGCGCTCGATCATCTCGAACTGCGTCTCGAGCGTATCGACATGCTCTTCCTCGCTGTCGAGGATCGCGCGGAACAGATCGCGGCTGACATAGTCGCGGACCTTCTCGCAATGCTCGATGGCGTCGCGCAGCAGCGGCAGGGCCTCCATCTCCAGCTCCAGATCGGCCCGGAGCACTTCCTCGACCGTGGTGCCGATGCGCAGGCGGCCAAGCAGCTGGAAGTTGGGCAGGCCGTCGAGGAACAGGATGCGCTGCGCCAGCTTGTCGGCATGCTTCATCTCGTCGATCGACTCGCCATATTCGAACTTGGCAAGGCGAGAAATGCCCCAATGATCGAAAAGGCGATAGTGCAGGAAATACTGATTGATCGCGGTCAGCTCGTTCTTGAGTGCGAGATTCAGGAATTCGATGACCTTGTCGTCACCCTTCATTATATTAGCTCCTGCGTGGATTGGTTCGAAGCGCGCTTATAGCACCGCGCAACGGAGCGATCACGCGCGAACGTCTCGCAATTTTTCGAGCGAATAGTTCGCAATCTTGCGCAATCGAGCGCGTTTGCGAATGAGGAGCAGGTGGCGCGTGAGGGGGCTGTCAGGCCGCGGCGTGATGGCCGGCCGGCTCGGCGCCGATCGCGCGCGCGCCGCAGGGGCGGGCGCAACGCTGGCGCTCGCAGTGCATCACATCGTCCGCATGGTCCAGGCAGACGCGGCACTGCGGCGTCTTGCCGAGAATGGCATAGGCCGCTTCCGGATCGGTCACGCCATGTCGCGCGACTTCCCGCAGCTCCTCTTCCTTGATGGCATTGCAGATGCAAATGATCATGATTCGCATTTAGCGTTGTTGCGAGACACTTGCAAGACCGGCCCATCGCAAAAACCGATCGCCGGCTTTTGGGGCCGGCGATTGCGAATGGGGCCGGCGTTTGCGAGCCATCCGCTTGGCGCGCTTCTTGCGATTCATTCTCAGGCCTGGAAGGCTTGCTTCGCAGATGCGGCAGTCCTAAAGCCCGGCCAACTGGAAATGCCCGAGCCAAGGAGATAATTTTTTGGCCGATCTGTCGCAATATCTGCCGATCCTGCTGTTCCTCGCGGTCGCGCTCGCCCTGTCGGCGGCGTTCGTCTTCCTGCCCATGATGGTGGGGCGGATGACCGGCGCGCACAAGCCCGATGCGGACAAGCTCAGCGAGTATGAGTGCGGCTTTCCGGCGTTCGAGGATCCGCGCAGCCAGTTTGACGTGCGCTTCTATCTCGTCGCCATCCTGTTCATCATTTTCGACCTCGAGGCGGCTTTCCTCTATCCGTGGGCGGTGAGTCTTTCGGAGATTGGCTGGCTGGGCTGGGGCACGATGATGGTCTTCATCTGCGAACTGGTCCTCGGCCTTGTCTATGCCTGGAAGAAGGGAGCCCTCGATTGGGAGTAGAGCTTGAACGGCCCGGCACGCTCGGAGCCCCGCTGCCCGCGGGCATGCCTGCCGGCGCCCAGCCAGATCCGGAATTCTTCAAGGCGCTGACCGGCGAGGTCGGCGACAAGGGTTTTCTCGTTACCTCCACGGAAGAGCTGTTCCAGTGGGCGCGCACCGGCTCGCTCTGGTGGATGACCTTCGGCCTCGCCTGCTGCGCGGTCGAGATGATCCATGTGAACATGCCGCGCTACGACATGGAGCGCTTCGGCGCCGCGCCGCGCGCCTCGCCGCGCCAGAGCGACGTGATGATCGTGGCCGGCACGCTGTGCAACAAGATGGCTCCGGCGCTCCGCAAGGTCTATGATCAGATGTCGGAGCCCAAATATGTGATCTCCATGGGCTCCTGCGCGAATGGCGGCGGCTATTATCACTATAGCTACAGCGTCGTGCGCGGTTGCGACCGGATCGTCCCGGTGGACATCTATGTCCCGGGCTGTCCGCCGACCGCCGAGGCGCTGCTCTATGGCGTGATGCAGCTGCAGCGGAAGATCCGTCGGGTAGGCACGATCGAACGATGAGCGAGAATATTCTGACGAGCGCACCCCGGGTCGAGCCGATCGAGGGGCTGCCGGATGCTATCAGGGCGGCGCTGGGCGCTTGCGTGATCGAGATCGTCGATGCCCATTTCGAGCTGACCGTGACGGTCGAGCGCGCCGCGCTCGCCGACGTCATGCGCACCCTGCGCGACAGGTTCGCCTATCAGCAGCTCATGGAAATCGCCGGCGCCGATTATCCGGAGCGCGCCGAGCGGTTCGATGTCTGCTATCATCTGCTCTCGGTGACGAAGAATCACCGTCTGCGAGTGAAGGTCATGACCGACGAGGATCATGCGGTGCCGACGCTCACGCATCTCTGGCCCGTCGCGGGCTGGCTGGAGCGCGAAGTGTTCGACATGTATGGCGTGCTGTTCGACGGCAATACGGACCTGCGCCGCATCCTCACCGACTATGGCTTCAAGGGGCATCCGTTCCGCAAGGACTTCCCGCTCACCGGCTATGTCGAGCTGCGCTATTCCGAGGAGCAGAAGCGCGTGGTCTATGAGCCCGTGCAGCTCGCGCAGGATTTCCGCAGCTTCGATTTCATGAGCCCGTGGGAAGGCGCGCGCTACGTGCTGCCCGGCGATGAGAAGGCGCAGGGCGATGCCCCCCCGGCGCCGACGCCGCCGGCTCCCCCGCCGCCGCCGCCCGCCGCGCCCACCGTCGACAAGCCGAAGACGACCGAAAAGCCCGCCGATACCGGGGCGGGCGAGCCGGCCAATACGCAAGCGGCCAAGCGCAGCCGCGCCAAGAAGGGCGATGCCGAAGCGGTCGCGCCGGCCGAGGGCGCTGCGCCCGCGGCCAGGCCGAAGCGCGCGCGCAAGCCCAAGACGTCCGAAGGTGACGCCTGATGTCCGACTATATCGAGAAGCTGGAGCATGAGGCGAACGCGGAAGATCCCGCGGTCGGCGATGTCGCGATCCAGAATTATACGATCAACTTCGGCCCGCAGCATCCGGCGGCGCACGGCGTGCTGCGCCTCGTCATGGAGCTGGAGGGCGAGATCGTCGAGCGGTGCGATCCGCATGTCGGCCTGCTGCATCGCGGCACCGAGAAGCTGATCGAATACAAGACCTATCTCCAGGCGCTGCCCTATTTCGACCGGCTCGACTATTGCTCGCCGCTGGCGCAGGAGCACAGCTATGTGCTGGCCATCGAGAAGCTGCTGAACCTGGAAGTGCCGTTGCGCGCGCAATATCTGCGCGTGTTCTTCGCCGAGCTGACCCGCATTTCCAACCATATGCTGAACCTGGGTTCGCATGTGATGGACGTGGGCGCGATGACGCCGAACCTGTGGCTGTTCGAAATCCGCGAGGATTGCCTCAACTTCTTCGAGCGGGCCTCCGGCGCGCGTATGCACTCGGCCTGGTTCCGGCCCGGCGGCGTGCATCAGGACGTGCCGCTCAAGCTGCTGACCGACATCGCCGACTGGCTCGACACCCGCCTGCCGCGCCTGTTCGAGGACGCGATCAGCCTGGTGGCGGACAACCGCATCTTCAAGCAGCGCAATGTCGACATCGCCGTCTGCTCCAAGGAAGATGCGCTGCGCTGGGGCTTCTCCGGCCCGATGCTGCGCGGCTCGGGCATTCCATGGGACATCCGCAAGGCGCAGCCATACGACGTCTATGACCGCATGGACTTCGACGTGCCGGTGGGCACCAATTTCGACTGCTACGACCGGTTCATGGTGCGCGTGGAGGAGGTCCGCCAGTCCGCGCGGATCATGAAGCAGTGCCTCAGCGAAATGCCGGACGGGCCGATCGCCAGCCTCGACCGCAAGGTCTCCCCGCCGCTGCGCGGTGAGATGAAGCAGTCGATGGAAGCGCTCATCCACCACTTCAAGCTCTACACCGAGGGCTTCCACGTGCCCGCCGGCGAGGTCTATGTCGCGACCGAGAGCCCCAAGGGCGAGTTCGGCGTCTATCTGGTGAGCGACGGGAGCAACAAGCCCTATCGCTGCAAGATCCGCCCGACCGCGTTCAGCCACCTGCAGGCGATGGACTTCATGATGAAGGGCCATATGCTGGCCGACACCACTGCCGTGCTCGGCGCCATGGACATCGTGTTCGGGGAGTGCGACCGGTGATGCGCCGCGTGCTTCTTGGCCTCGCGGCGGCGGCGCTGCCGTTGTCGGGTGCTGCGCACGCGCAGTCGACTGGGGCCATTCTTGCGGTCGTGGATTTCATATACAAGACCTATGGCGGCGACGACGCGGCTGCCGCGAAGGCGCTTGCCTCCGATGGGACGCTGAAGATCGAGGATTTGTCGCCCGGAGGGGAAGTGTCGACTGGCCCAATCGATTTGGACCGGTTTCGCCAGTTGACCAGTCCTTGTCTCGTCACGCTTCCCGCGAAAGCGGACGATGTTCAGTTGCGCGTTGAGACGGTGGCTGTGTCTTTTTGCAAGGATGCGGCTCCGGATCGGCAGTGGAGTGCGCAATTTTTCCTGAAAGACCAGAAGATCACGAAGATCGAGCTCTTGCGGATTGACGCCGCGAACAGTGCTGACCTGCCCGTGATCGGTGTGTCTGGCGGGAGCAAATAGGAGCGTTCATGGCTGACACCGTCACTATTCTTTCGGCCCACGACCGCATCGCGATCGCCCATGAGATGATCGCGCGCTACAATCGGCAGGACGCGGACGCCTATGTCGCGCTGATGACCGAGGATGCCTGCGAGGCGGGCTATCGCGGCGCGGTGCTGCGCGAGGGGCGGGAAGGGGTCCGTTCGGGGCTGGCGGCCATGTTCGCGCAGTTTCCGCAGAACCGGGTCGAGATTCTCGACAGCAAGAGCCTTGGCCAGACCGTCCTGCTGCACGAGGCCGTCTCGCGCGCGCCCGATGGCGAGCAGTTCGAGGTGCTGGCGATCTATTCATTCGAGGGCGACAAGGTGTCGCGCGTGGAGTTCATCCGTTAAATGGCTGACGCACCCCAGATTCCAGACGAGGCGGAAGTCCGCGCGCAGTGGGGCGATTTCGCCTTCACCCCGGCCAATATGGCGCGCGCGCAGGAGCTGATCTCGCATTATCCCGAGGGCCGGCAGGCGAGCGCGGTCATGGGCCTGCTCGATCTGGCCCAGCGCCAGGTCGGCGCGCAGACGGAGACGCAGGGCTGGCTGCCCGTGCCGGTGATCGAATATGTCGCCCGGCAGCTCGCCATGCCCTATATGCGCGTCTATGAGGTCGTGACCTTCTACACCATGTACAACATGGCGCCGGTCGGCCGGTTCCATGTGCAGGTGTGCGGCACGACGCCCTGCATGCTGCGCGGCTCGGACGACATATTGGCGGCCTGCTACAAGCGCGGCATGAAGAAAGGCGCGACGACCGCGGACGGCCTGTTCACGCTGACCGAAGTCGAGTGCCTGGGCAATTGCGCCTCCGCGCCGATGGTGCAGATCAACGATGATAATTACGAGGACCTGACGGCCGAGCGCCTCGACCGCATCCTCGACGAGCTTGCCGCCGGCCGCCAGCCCAAGATCGGCACGCAGGAGCCCGGCCGCCACACGGTCGAGCCGGTGGGCGAGCCCACCAATCTGGCGGCGATGGTCACCGGCAATCACGATTATCGGGGAGAATGGTAATGGCTGACGAAACGCCCGCCGCGCCGCCGCCTCCGCCGCCCTTCGTGGGTCCGCTCGAGGACAAGGACCGCATCTTCACCAATGTCTATGGTTATCAGCCCTGGAACCTGGACGCTGCCCGCAAGCGGGGCGATTGGGACAATACCGGCAAGCTGCTGGAGCTGGGCCAGGACAAGATCATCGACGAGATGAAGGCGTCCGGCCTGCGCGGCCGTGGCGGCGCCGGCTTCCCGACCGGCATGAAGTGGAGCTTCATGCCCAAGGAAAGCCGCGATGGACGCCCGAGCTTCCTGGTCATCAATGCCGACGAGTCCGAGCCCGGCTCGTGCAAGGACCGCGAGATCATCCGGCATGATCCGCACAAGCTGATCGAGGGCGCGCTGGTCGCGGGCTTCGCGATGCGCGCGCGGGCGGCCTATATCTATATCCGCGGCGAATATATCTTCGAGGCGAAGATACTCGAGGCCGCGGTGCGGGAGGCCTATGAGGCCGGCCTGATCGGCAAGAATGCCTGCAAGTCCGGCTATGATTTCGACGTGTTCGTGCATCGCGGCGCCGGCGCCTATATCTGCGGCGAAGAGACCGCGATGATCGAAAGCCTGGAAGGCAAGAAGGGCCAGCCGCGCCTCAAGCCGCCATTCCCGGCCGGCGCCGGCCTTTATGGCTGCCCGACCACGGTCAACAATGTCGAGAGCATCGCCGTCGCGCCCACCATCCTGCGGCGTGGCGCGGTCTGGTTCGCGGGCTTCGGCCGCGAGAACAACAAGGGCACCAAGCTCTTCCAGATCAGCGGCCATGTGAACCGGCCCTGCGTGGTCGAGGAAAGCATGTCGATCCCGTTCCGCGAGCTGATCGAGCGCCATTGCGGCGGCATTCGCGGCGGATGGGACAATCTGCTGGCGGTGATCCCCGGCGGCTCCTCGGTGCCGCTGGTGCCGGCCGCCGAGATGATGGATGCGCCGATGGACTTTGACGGCCTGCGCGCGCTTGGCTCGGGCCTCGGCACGGCGGCGGTCATCGTGATGGACAAGTCGACCGACATTGTCCGGGCGATCGCGCGGCTGAGCTATTTCTACAAGCATGAGAGCTGCGGCCAGTGCACGCCCTGCCGCGAAGGCACGGGCTGGATGTGGCGCGTGATGGAGCGGCTCGTCACCGGCGATGCCGAACCGGAGGAGATCGACACGCTCTTCCAGGTGACCAAGCAGGTCGAGGGCCACACCATCTGCGCGCTCGGCGATGCCGCCGCCTGGCCGATCCAGGGCCTCATCCGCCATTTCCGCCCCGAGATCGAACGCCGCATCGCCGCGCGCCGCGGCGTTGCGGCGGTCATGGAAGCGGCCGAGTGAAAGCAGCGATCGCCTTGATCCTGCTGCCGTTGTTCGCGGCACCGGCGGAGCGACCCGCCGGGACGCAAAGTGCAGTCGAGCATTGAGAAGGAAAGGAGTGCAACCGATGAAAATCTATCGCGGACTCGTCCTTGCAGCGGCGATGTCATCTTTTGCGGTTCAGCCGCTTGGCGCGGCCGAGCGACCGGCAAATGGCGGGGACGAGGCACGCGCCACGTTCCTGCAATATGCCAAATGCACGCTCGACGTGCGCGGCGAGCAGGCGCATGCGGCGGTCGGCTACTTCCCGGATTCGCGCGAGGAAATGCGCGCCTTGCAGGGCCTGCCGGCTTCGGAATGCGTGCAATATGCGACGTCCACCTTCTCGACGCGGTTGTTCCGTGGCGCGCTGTATACGGCCATGTATCAGGCGCGGTTCGCCGATGGCTTGCCGGCGCTGGTCGCCAGCAAGCCCGATTTTGCCGCTGGCGCGCAGAGCCGCATCACGTCCGAGCAGCAGGCGATGATCCAGCTGCGGGATTTCGCCGATTGTGTGGTGCGTCGCGATGGCGCAAATGCCCATGCGGCGGTGATCGGTCCGGTCGGCAGCGAGGCGGAGCGCAGCGCTTTCGACAATCTGCAGCCCACGCTCGCAGCCTGCATGACGCGCGGCCAGAATGTCGCGTTCAGCAAGCCGGTGATCGTCGGCCTGCTGGCCGAAGTGCTGTATCGCGAGGCGCAGGGGTGAGCCCAGGCACATGCCTCGACATCTGCGGGCGCGGTGCGCGCGAGGCGAGCATGATCGCCACGCGCCGGATCGCGCCGGCCAATCTCAATGATGCCCCGAACGGGGAAGGACTCTGAAGGCATGCCCAAGGTCAAAGTAGACGGTATCGAGGTCGAGGTTCCCGCCGGGGCGACCGTGCTCCAGGCGTGCGAGCTTGCGGGCAAGGAGATTCCGCGCTTCTGCTATCATGAGCGGCTGTCGATCGCCGGCAATTGCCGCATGTGCCTGGTCGAGGTGAAGCCCGGCCCGCCCAAGCCGCAGGCGAGCTGTGCGCTGCCGGCGGCGGACAATCAGGAGATCTTCACCGCGTCCGAGATGGTGAGGAAGGCCCGCGAGGGCGTGATGGAGTTCCTGCTCATCAACCATCCGCTCGATTGCCCGATCTGCGATCAGGGCGGCGAGTGCGACCTGCAGGACCAGTCCATGGCCTATGGCCGGGGCGAGACGCGGTTCGACGAGAACAAGCGCGCCGTCACCGAGAAATATATGGGCCCCATCGTCAAGACGGCGATGACCCGCTGCATCCAGTGCACCCGCTGCGTGCGCTTCGCCGAGGAAGTGGCCGGCGTGCCGGAGATCGGCGCGATCTATCGCGGCGAGAATATGCAGATCACCACCTATCTGGAGCATGCCGCCAAGAGCGAGCTTTCCGGCAATGTGGTGGATCTCTGCCCGGTGGGCGCGCTCACCTCCAAGCCCTATGCCTTCGAGGCGCGGCCCTGGGAGTTGCGCAAGACCCTCGCCATCGACGTGATGGACGCGGTCGGCACGAACATCCGGCTCGATGCGCGCGGCCGCCAGGTGCTGCGGGTCGTGCCGCGCATCAATGACGATGTGAACGAGGAATGGGCGAGCGACAAGACGCGCCACGCCGTCGATGGCCTGGTCCGCAAGCGGCTCGACAGGCCCTATGTGCGCAAGGGTGGCAAGCTGGTCGCGGCGAGCTGGGACGAGGCCTTTGCCGCCATCGCGCAGGCTGCGGCGGGCGCGGGCGGCTCGGTCGCAGCGATCGCGGGCGATCAGCTCGATTGCGAGACGATGTTCGCGGCGCGCGAACTGGTCCGCGCGCTGGGCGGCTCCATGCTGGAAGGCCGCCAGACCGGCCTCGACTATGACGTGTCGAGCCTCTCCGCGGTGAATTTCAACTCGACCATCGCGGGCATCGAGACGGCGGACGCGATCCTGCTCGTCGGCACGAACCTGCGCTGGGAAGCGCCGCTCATCAACACGCGCATCCGCAAGGCGATCAAAAAGGGCGCGAAGGTCTTCGCCATCGGTCCGCAGGTGGATCTCACCTATGACGTGACCTGGCTCGGCAACGATGCCGCGGCGCTGGCCAATCTGCCCGGCGACATCGTCGAGGCCTTCCGCTCGGCCCATCGTCCCGCGCTCATCATGGGCGGCGGCGCGCTGGCCGTGCCGGGCCTGCAGGGCGCGGCGCTGGCGGCGGTGGAGACGCTCGGGCTGATTCGCGATGGCTGGAACGGCTTCAATGTCGTGCACATGGCCGCCGCGCGCATGGGCGGGCTGATGCTCGGCTATGCGGTGGAGGGTGGCGTCAAGGCGATGGCCGCCGCCGCGCCCAGGCTGCTGTTCCTCATGGGCGCGGACGATGTGCCGTTCGATCTCTTCGGGCAGAGCTTCAAGGTCTATGTCGGCCATCATGGCGACAAGGGCGCGCATGCGGCGGATGTGATCCTGCCGGGCGCGGCCTATACCGAGAAGGCCGGCACCTATGTGAACACCGAGGGGCGGGTGCAGCGCGGCGACAAGGCCGTGTTCGCGCCCGGCGACGCGCGCGAGGACTGGTCGATCCTGCGGGCGCTGTCGGACGTGCTCGGCAAGACGCTGCCGTTCGACAGCTTCGATGCGCTGCGCAAGGCCATGTATGCGGCCGTGCCCGCGCTGGGCGAGGAGGGGCTGGCCGGTTATGGCTGGTCCGCACCGGCGCTGCCGGTGTCGGCCAGCGGCGAAATCGGCTCGCCGATCAAGGATTTCTATCTCACCAACGCCATCTGCCGGGCCAGCCCGACGATGCAGCGCTGCTCGGCGGAGCTGCTCCATGGCGCCGAATTCGCGGAGGCGGCGGAGTGAGGACTACAATCGCAACAGCCGCCACCCTGAAACAAGTTCAGCATGACGAAGACATGGGGAGCATTTTCCAGTGACCTCCTGGTTCCAATCCCTGCTCGGCGCCGACTTTGGCTGGTTCGTCGCGCATCTGATCTATGTCCTGCTGATCGCGCTGCCGCTGATGCTGGCGGTCGCCATGATCATCTATGCCGATCGCAAGATCTGGGCGGCGATGGCGCTGCGGCGCGGCCCCAACGTGGTCGGTCCGTTCGGCCTGCTCCAGTCCTTCGCGGACGGCCTCAAGGTCTTCCTGCAGGAGACGATCGTCCCGAGCGCGGCCAACAAGGGCCTGTTCCTGCTCGCGCCGATCATCACCTTCACCGTGGCGCTGATGGCCTGGGCGGTCATTCCGTTCGACGCCGGGATGGTGCTGGCGGACATCAATGTCGGCCTGCTCTACATTCTCGCGGTCAGTTCGCTGGGCGTCTATGGCGTCATCATCTCGGGCTGGGCGTCCAATTCGAAATATCCTTTCTTCTCGGCGATGCGCGCCTCGGCGCAGATGATCTCCTATGAAGTCTCGATCGGCTTCGTGCTGATCAGCGTGGTGCTCTGGTCGGGCAGCTTCAATCTCACGGCCATCATCATGACGCAGAAGGGCTATTATGGCCTGCTGAACGGGCATGGCTTCAACCCGCTGCTGTTCCCGATGGCCATCGTGTTCCTCATCTCCGCCATGGCGGAGACGGCGCGCACGCCCTTCGACCTCACCGAGGCGGAATCCGAGCTGGTGGCCGGCTACCAGACCGAATATTCCTCCATGGCCTTCGCTTTGTTCTGGCTGGGCGAATATGCGAACGTCCTGCTGATGTGCGCGCTCAACGCCATCCTCTTCTGGGGTGGCTGGCTGCCGCCGCTGGACATCGGTTTCCTCTATCTGCCCTACGGCCTCAACATCCTCTGGCTGTTCGCGAAGATCCTGTTCTTCTTCTTCGTGTTCAGCTGGGTGAAGGCGACCGTTCCGCGCTACCGCTACGACCAGCTGATGCGGCTCGGATGGAAGGTCTTCCTGCCGCTCTCGCTGCTCTTCGTGGTCATCGTATCCGGGTTCCTCATGCTGACGAGATATGCGGCATGATCCGTCCAGCCTGCCCTCCGTTCGCTTCGAGCGCTGTCGAGAAGGATATTCTCGATCGTGCTCGGCCCATGCCCGAATCGAACGGCTCCAATTTTGCTGTCAGGATTGTTTCATGAGCGTCGCTCACCTCATCAAATCCTTCACTCTCTGGGAGTTCGTGAAGGCGCATTGGCTGACCTTGAAATATTTCTTCAAGCCCAAGGCAACCATCAACTATCCCTATGAGAAGAACCCGATTTCGCCGCGTTTCCGGGGTGAGCATGCGCTGCGCCGCTATCCCAATGGCGAGGAGCGCTGCATCGCGTGCAAGCTGTGCGAGGCGATCTGCCCGGCGCAGGCCATCACCATCGAGGCGCAGCCGCGCGACGATGGCTCGCGCCGCACGACGCGCTACGACATCGACATGGTGAAGTGCATCTATTGCGGCTTCTGCCAGGAAGCCTGCCCGGTCGACGCGATCGTGGAAGGCCCGAATTTCGAGTTCGCGACGGAAACGCGCGAGGAACTCATCTACGACAAGAGCAAGCTGCTCGCCAATGGCGACAAATGGGAGCGGGCGATCGCGGCGAACCTTGCCGCCGATGCGCCCTACCGTTAAGGCGCCGCGCAGGGATCAGAGGGGGTCGATTTGACCGTTCACATATTCGCCTTTTACCTGTTCGCGAGCATTGTCGTGGCGTCCGGCGCCATGGTGATCCTTGCGCGCAACCCCGTGCACAGCGTGCTCTGGCTGATCCTCGCCTTCTTCAACGCGGCGGGGCTGATGGTCCTGCTCGGGGCCGAGTTCGTCGCGATGCTGCTCGTCATCGTCTATGTCGGCGCGGTCGCGGTGCTGTTCCTGTTCGTCGTGATGATGCTGGACATCGATTTCGCGGCGTTGCGCGCCGGATTCGTCAGCTATTTCCCGCTGGGCGGCGCGATCGCGCTGGTGCTGCTGGTCGAGCTGCTGCTCGGCGTGGGCGCCTGGCAGGCCGGTGCCGTCGACCTGGGCGGGCGCGTGGCGCCGACCCCGCAGGCGACGCCCAATATCGAGGCGATCGGCCAGCTGCTCTACACGCGCTACATCTTCCTGTTCGAGGCGGCGGGCCTGATCCTGCTCGTGGCGATGATCGGCGCGATCGTGCTGACGCACCGCGCGCGCGGCGGCGTGCGCGGCCAGAATATCGATCGCCAGAACCGGCGCCGTCCGGAAGACGCGGTCCGCAACATCAACCAGCCCGTGGGGCAGGGTGTAGACCTAGGAGGGGGGGAGCTGTGATCGGCCTTCCGCACTATCTCGTCGTCGGCGCGATCCTGTTCGTGCTCGGCGTGCTCGGCATCTTCATCAACCGGAAGAATGTCATCGTCATCCTGATGTCCATCGAGCTGATCCTGCTCGCGGTGAACATCAACCTGGTCGCGTTCAGCGCGTTCCTGGGCGATCTCGTGGGGCAGGTCTTCGCCATGTTCGTGCTGACCGTGGCGGCCGGCGAGGCTGCGATCGGCCTGGCCATCCTGGTCATCTATTTCCGTGGCCGCGGCACCATCGCCGTCGACGATGTCAACCGGATGAAGGGCTGAGCGCGGAATCATGATCTCCATTATCGTCTTCGGGCCGCTGCTGGCCGCGATCATCGCGGGGCTGGGCAATCGCGCGATCGGCAATGTGCCGGCCAAGGTGGTGACCACCGGCGCGCTGTTCCTCTCCTGCGCGCTGTCCTGGCCCATCTTCATCGCCTTCCTGACCGGCCATGCCGAGTCCCATGTCGAGCCGATCCTGACCTGGATGCGCTCGGGCACGCTCGACGTGAGCTGGGCGCTGCGCGTCGACGCGCTGACCGCGACGATGCTGGTGGTCATCACCAGCGTGTCCGCGCTCGTCCATCTCTACAGCTGGGGCTATATGGACGAGGACCCGGACCAGCCGCGCTTCTTCGCCTATCTCTCGCTGTTCACCTTCGCGATGCTCATGCTCGTCACGGCGAACAATCTGGTGCAGATGTTCTTCGGGTGGGAAGGCGTCGGCCTGGCCTCCTATCTGCTGATCGGCTTCTGGTTCCGCAAGCCGTCCGCCTGCGCCGCCGCGATCAAGGCCTTCGTGGTCAACCGCGTGGGTGATCTCGGCTTCATGATGGGCATCTTCGCCACCTATCTGGTGTTCGACACGATCGACATCCCGACGATCCTCGAAGCCGCGCCGGCGATGGCCGGCTCGACCATCGGGTTCCTGGGCTATCGGTTCGATACGATGACGGTGATCTGCCTGCTGCTGTTCATCGGCGCCATGGGCAAGTCCGCCCAGCTCGGCCTGCACACCTGGCTGCCGGACGCGATGGAAGGCCCGACCCCGGTGTCCGCGCTGATCCATGCCGCGACCATGGTGACGGCCGGCGTGTTCATGGTCTGCCGCCTCTCGCCGATGTTCGAGACCAGCCATGTCGCCATGACCGTGGTGACGATCGTGGGCGCGGCGACCTGCATCTTCGCGGCGACGGTGGGCACCGTGCAGAACGACATCAAGCGCGTGATCGCCTATTCGACCTGCTCGCAGCTCGGCTACATGTTCTTCGCGGCGGGCGTGGGCGCCTATGGCGCGGCCATGTTCCACCTGCTCACCCACGCCTTCTTCAAGGCGCTGCTGTTCCTGGGGGCCGGCTCGGTCATCCATGCCATGCACCATGAGCAGGACATGCGTTACTATGGCGGCCTGCGGAAGGAGATCCCGATCACCTTCTGGGCGATGATGGCCGGCACGCTCGCCATCACCGGCGTCGGCATTCCGTTCACGCAGATCGGCTTTGCCGGCTTCTTCTCCAAGGATGCGATCCTGGAGAGCGCCTTTGCCGCCGGCGGTGCCGGGACGGGCGCCTTCTATGTCGGCGTGCTCGCCGCGCTGCTCACCAGCTTCTACTCCTGGCGGCTCATGTTCCTCACTTTCTGGGGCAAGCCGCGCTGGGCGCAGAGCGAGCATATCCAGCATGCCGTCCATGACGCGCATGGCCATGACGATCATGCCGCGGCGGATCATCATGCGCATGCCCATCATGACGCGCATGGCGATGGCACGGCGGGCTATCACCCGCACGAGAGCCCGTGGGTCATGCTGGTCCCGCTCATCCTGCTGAGCGTCGGCGCGGTGCTGGGCGGCTTCGCCTTCTACCACGGCTTTGTGGGCCCGGAGGAAGGCGCGCATTTCTGGGCGGCAAGCACATTGTTCTTCAGCGAGCATCTCATGGAAGCGGCGCACCATGTGCCGGCCTGGGTGAAGCTCTCGCCGTTCGCGGTGATGCTGACTGGCCTGGCGATCGCCTGGCTCGCCTATATGCGCTACACCGACTGGCCGGCGCGGTTCACGGCGCAGTTCCACGTGCTCTACGATTTCCTGCTCAACAAATGGTATTTCGATGAGCTGTATGATCGTATCTTCGTGCGCCCGGCCTTCTGGCTCGGCCGGCTCTTCTGGAAGGGCGGCGACCAGGGCGTGATCGATCGGTTCGGGCCCAATGGCGCTGCCGCGGTCGTCGTCGCGGGCGGTCGGGTCACTCGCGCCCTGCAGTCGGGCTATGTCTATTCCTATGCGCTGGTGATGCTGATCGGGCTCGCCGCGGCCGTAACCTGGGCGATCATGCCGAAATGAACCAGCTTGGCTTTCCCATCCTCTCGCTGATGCTCGCCGTGCCGATGGCCGGCGCCATCGCCTGCCTCTATGCCTCCGCGCAGTCGGCACGCTGGATCGCGCTCGTCGCGACCCTGGTCGACCTGCTGCTCGGCGTCGTGCTCTGGCTGTCGTTCGACCAGTCGATCGGCGCGCCGGAGTGGCAGTTCACGGAATATGCGCCGATCTTCGGCCGCTTCGCCTGGGCGCTCGGCATAGACGGCATCGCCCTGATGCTGATCGCGCTCACGGTGTTCCTGATGCCGATCTGCATCGGGGCAAGCTGGGTATCGGTGCAGAAGCGGGTCGGCGAATATATGGCGGCCTTTCTGTTCATGGAGGTGCTGATGATCGGCGTCTTCGCGGCGCAGGATCTGTTCCTCTTCTACATCTTCTTCGAGGCCGGCCTCATCCCGATGTATCTCATCATCGGCGTGTGGGGCGGCGCGGACCGCATCTACGCGAGCTACAAATTCTTCCTCTACACGTTGCTCGGCTCGGTGCTGATGCTCATCGCCATGCTGTGGATGAGCCGCGAGGCGGGCACCACCAGCATCCCGGTGCTGATGGCCTATGACTTCCCGGTGGAGGCGCAATATTGGCTATGGCTCGCCTTCTTCGCGAGCTTCGCGGTCAAGATGCCGATGTGGCCGGTGCACACCTGGCTGCCGGACGCGCACGTGCAGGCGCCGACCGCGGGCTCGGTGATCCTGGCCGGCGTGCTGCTCAAGATGGGCGGCTACGGGTTCATCCGCTTCTCGCTGCCCATGTTCCCGGAAGCGAGCGCCTATTTCGCCTGGCTGGTCTTCGGCCTCTCCATGGTGGCAGTGGTCTATACCAGCCTCGTCGCGCTCGTGCAGAACGACATGAAGAAGCTGATCGCCTATTCATCGGTCGCGCATATGGCGATCGTCACGATCGGCCTGTTCGCCTTCAACCAGCAGGGGCTGGAAGGCGCGATGATGGTCATGCTCGGCCACGGCCTCGTCTCCGGCGCGCTGTTCCTGAGCGTGGGCCTCATCTATGACCGGCTGCACACGCGCGAGATCGATCGTTATGGTGGCCTGGCCATCAACATGCCGCGTTATGCGCTGTTCCTGATGCTGTTCACCATGGCTTCGGTCGGCCTGCCGGGCACGAGCAATTTCGTCGGCGAGCTGCTCGCGCTCATGGGCGTCTATCAGGTGTCGAGCTGGGTCGCGCTGGTCTGCACGACCGGCATCATCCTGGGCGCGGCCTATATGCTGTATCTCTATCGGCGCGTCGTCTTCGGCGATCTCACCAAGGACGATGTGCGGGCGATGACCGATCTCACCCCGCGCGAACTGGCACTGGTGGTGCCGCTCGCGATCGCGGTGCTGTGGATGGGCATCTATCCGGAGAGCTTCCTCTCGCCGATGCGCCAGAATGTCGCCAGCATCGTGGCGCGGACCGAACGGGCCGCACCGCAGGGCGACGCCAGACTAGCCATGGGCAAGGAGCAACCGGTCGAACATGAAGCCGCACATGGGGAGGCGCACTGATGGATAGTCTCGGCGCTTTCGCCTCGGTCCTGCCCGAGATCGCCCTGACGATCGCCGGCCTGGCCCTGATGCTGGTCGCGGCCTTCGCCGGTGACGGTTCGGCGCGGCTCGTGAGCTGGCTGTCGGTCGCCGCGCTGGCGGTCGCCGGCCTGCTGATCGCGCAGCCGGCCGTGCACGCCGGCGGCACCATCTTCGACGGGCTCTACCGCGCGGACGCTTTCGCGGCCTTCGCCAAGGGGCTGATCTTCGCCTCGGCGGCGGCCTGCATCCTCGTCGCGCCCGGTTTCTTCCAGCGGGAGGGCGGGCTGCGCGCGGAGTTCCCGGTGCTGATGCTGTTCGCCTGCATCGGCATGTCGATGATGGTCTCCGCCGCCGACTTTATCACGCTCTATGTCGGGCTCGAGCTCAACAGCCTCTCGGCCTATGTGCTGGCGAGCTTCATGCGCAAAGACATGCGCTCGGCCGAGGCCGGCCTCAAATATTTCGTGCTCGGCGCGCTGGCGAGCGGCATCCTGCTCTATGGCATGTCGCTGCTCTATGGCTTCAGCGGCACCACCTCCTTCGGTGGCGTCGCTGCCTCGATGAGCGACGGGCTCTCGACGGGCGAGATGTTCGGTCTGGTCTTCATGCTGGCCGGGCTTGCCTTCAAGATCAGCGCCGTGCCGATGCACATGTGGACGCCGGACGTCTATGAAGGCGCGCCGACCCCGGTCACGGCCTTCTTCGCGAGCGCACCCAAGGTCGCCGCGATGGCGCTGACCGTGCGGGTCGCGATCGAAGCGCTCGGGCCGGCAACGCTGGCATGGCAGCAGATCGTCATATTCCTGGCGCTGACCTCCATCATCTTCGGCGCGGTCGCGGCGATCGGCCAGAGCAACATCAAGCGGCTGATGGCCTATTCGTCGATCAACAATGTCGGCTTCGCGCTCGTCGGTCTGGCGACCGGCACGGCCGAGGGGGTCGCGGCGGTGATGAGCTATATGGCGATCTATGTCGTCATGACGATCGGCAGCTTCGCGTGCATCCTGCAGATGAACGACAGGGACGGGACGCCGGTCGAGTCGATCGCGAGCCTTGCGGGCCTGTCGCAGCGCCGGCCGGGTCTGGCCGCCGCCTTCGCCATCTTCATGTTCAGCCTCGCGGGCATTCCGCCGCTGTTCGGCTTCTGGGCGAAGTTCCTGGTGTTCGATGCCGCGGTGGCGGCGGGCATGAGCGCGCTGGCGGCGATCGGTATCGCGGCCTCGGTCATCGGCGCCTTCTATTATCTCAAGGTCATCAAGACGATCTACATGGATCCGCCGGCCGAGGGCTATGGCGAGGAGCGCAGCCCGATCGACTATGGCATCATCACGCTCTGCGCGCTGGTCATCGTGCTCGGCTATCTGCTCAATCCCGTGCTTGGCCAGGCCAGCGCGGCGGCGGCGGCCTCGCTGTTCTGACGCTGCGCCCCCACATGCTCCCGCGCGCGCGGGAGGCAGGGCGGCAGTGCAGGCGAAGCGTGGCGCGGCATGGGAGCATCTGAGCGGATGTCTCCCGATGCCCGCATCCGCATCGTCCCGGAAACGGGATCGACCAGCGCCGATCTGCGCGCGCTGGTCGATGCGGGCTGGCCGGAAGGTCAGTGGCTGCGGGCGGAGCGGCAGACGGCGGGGCGCGGCCGCCAGGGCCGCCCGTGGGAAAGCCCGGCCGGCAATCTCTACGCCTCCACCCTCATCCGGCTGCGGCCGGACGACCCACCTGTCGCCGGCCTTGGCCTCATGCTCGGCGTGGCCGTCCATGACGGGCTCGCGCGCTGTGCACCCCGGGCGCCGATCCTGCTCAAATGGCCCAATGACGTCATGGTCGCCAACGCCAAGCTCGCCGGCATGCTGCTGGAGCGGGAAGGAGATTGCGTGATCGCGGGCATCGGCGTGAATGTCGCCACGGCGCCCGCGCTGCCGGATCGCGCGACGATCGCGCTGGCCGAACTGGCGCCGGGCGCGGCGCTGACGGCGGACAGCGTGCTTGCCGCGCTCGCGGACAGTCTCGATCATTGGCTGGCGACATGGCGGCGCGAGGGGATGGCGGCGATCATCGCGGCATGGGGGACGCGCGCGCATCCGGTCGGCACGCGGCTTTCGGTCAGGATCGGGACCGATCTGCCACAGCAGGGCGACTTTCTCGGGCTGGATCGCGATGGCGCCTTGATCCTTGGCCGCGACGACGGCACGCGCCATATCGTTCATAGCGGCGATGTGGGCGTGCTGGCCTGATGCAGCACCGGCCGGCCGCTCAGGAGATGCGTCGTCATGCTTCTTGCCATTGATGCCGGCAACACCAACATCGTCTTCGCGCTGGTCGACGAGACGCGCGCCGTGCGCGGGCGCTGGCGCATCGCCACCGATCCGCGCCGCACGGGCGATGAATATGCCGTCTGGATCAACCAGCTCCTCGCGCTGGAAGGGCTGGCGATGAGGGATGTGAGCGCCGTCATCATCTCCACGGTGGTGCCGCGCGCGCTGCATAATCTCGACGTGCTGAGCCAGAAATATTTCGGCGTCGTGCCGCTCATCGCGGGCCGCGCGCCGGTCCAGTGGCATATCAATGTCGACGTGCCGATGCCCGAGACGCTGGGTGCCGACCGCGCGATCAATGCCATCGCCGCGCACGCCGCTTATGAGGGCGATCTCATCATCATCGATTTCGGCACGGCCACGACCTTCGACCATATCGACTATAGCGGCGCCTATAAGGGCGGAATCATCGCGCCGGGCATCAACCTCTCGCTCGAAGCGCTGGTCAGCAACGCCGCCAAGCTTCCGCGCATCGCCATCGAAACCCCGCCGGGCAACGGATCGGTGATCGGCCGCACCACCGAGGACCAGATGCTGATCGGTGTCTTCTGGGGTTATATCGCCATGATGGAAGGTCTGGTGGTGCGCATGCGCAAGGAAATCGGCCGGCCGGCCCAGGTCATCGCGACCGGCGGCCTGGCCGTGCTGTTCGACGAGAAGACCGACCTGTTCGACGCTATCGTGCCGGACCTCACCATCACGGGTCTCACGATCCTTTACGAACGGAGCCTCGAAACGGCATGAACGCGCAATGACACCGGGTGAAGAACTGCTTTTCCTGGCCCTGGGCGGGTCGGGCGAGATCGGGATGAATCTCAATCTCTATGGCTGCCAGGGCAAATGGCTGATGGTCGATCTCGGCGTCAGCTTCGCCGATCCTTCCTGTCCGGGGGTGGATCTCATCATGCCGGACACCGCCTTCATCGAGGCGCATCGGGACGATCTGCTCGGGATCGTGCTGACCCATGGGCATGAGGATCATATCGGCGCGCTGCCCTATCTGGCGGGGGAACTGGGCGTGCCGCTCTATGCCACGCCGTTCACCGCCGGGCTGATCCGGGGCAAGCTGGTCGAGGAAGGCATTTCGGACAGCATCGAGCTGAACGTGGTGGCGGACGGTGCGTGGTTCGAGCTCGGCCCGTTCCGCATGCGGCACCTGCCGCTCGCCCACTCGATTCCGGAGGGCAATGCGCTGCTCATCGAGACGCCGTTCGGCCGCATCTTCCACACCGGCGACTGGAAGCTCGACGAGGAGCCGCAGATCGGCGTGCCGACCACCGCCGAGGAACTGAGCGCCATTGGCGACGAAGGCATCCTCGCGCTGGTCTGTGACAGCACGAATGTGTTCAACAACGAGGCGAGCGGATCGGAAGCATCGGTGAAGGCCGGTCTGCTCGGCGCGGTCGCGGACGCGGAGGGGCGAGTGGTCGTCACGACCTTCGCCAGCAACGCGGCGCGGCTGCAGACGCTGGGCGAGGTCGCGCGGCTGACTGGCCGCGAGCTGTGCGTCGCGGGCCGATCGCTCGATCGGATCATCGCGGTCACCAAGAGCTGCGGCTATCTGCGCGATTTCCCGCCGCTGCTCGACTTTGACGCGATCATGGCGCTGCCGGCGCGCCGCGTGATGGTCATCGCGACGGGCGGGCAGGGCGAGAGCCGCGCCGCGCTGGCCCGCATGGCCTTCGACCAGCATCCGATCAAGCTCGTAGCGGGGGACAGCGTCATCTTCTCCTCGCGCAAGATCCCCGGCAACGAGATGGCGATCGGCCGCATCCAGAACATATTGGCCGAAAAGCAAGTGACGATGATTACCGAGTCGCAGGCCCATGTCCATGTCTCGGGCCATCCCGGCCGCCCGGAACTGGCCGCCATGTATAGCTGGATCCGGCCGGACATGCTCGTGCCGGTGCATGGCGAGCTGCGCCACATGGCCGAGCAGGCGCGGTTCGGCGCGGACCACGGCATCAAGCGCACGATCGTGCAGAAGAATGGCGACATCGTCCGCCTCGCGCCCGATGGTCCGCGCAAGATCGCCGAGACCCATGCCGGGCGGCTCGTGCTGGACGGCGACGTCATCCTGCCGGCCGACGGCGTGACGATGAACGAGCGGCGCAAGCTGATGGTCAATGGCCAGATCAGCGTCGGTATCGCGATCGACCGGTCCGGGCAGATGATCGGCACGCCGGACGTGCGCCCGCTGGGCGTGCCGGTCGAGGAAGATCGCGAGACGTTCCTGGCGGAAGCGCTCGCGGCGCTGGAGAAGACCGTCAAGGCGGCCAGCCGCAAGGGTGACGTCGAAACGCTGCGCGAGGCGGTGCGGATCGCCGTGCGCCGGGTCGCGGCGGACTGGACGGGCAAGAAGCCGATCGTGAGCGTCACGATCGTGCAGGCAAATTGAGGCGGGGAGGGCCGGGCCATGCGCTGGACGACCATAGTCGCCATCTATTTCCTGTTCTGGTTCCTCAGCCTCTTCCTGGTGCTGCCGTTCGGCGTGCGGACGACCGAGGAAAGCGGGGGAAAGACCGTGCCCGGCCAGGCCGAAAGCGCGCCGCATGAGTTCCGGCCGCTGCGCATCATCCTGCGCACATCGCTGGTCGCGGCCGCCTTCTTCGGCTTGTTCTACCTGAACTATATCTATGGCTGGGTGACGATCGACAGCTTCGATTTCCTGTACGGAACGCCGCCGGGCCAATAATCCCCTCCCGCGAACGGGAGGGGGAATGCTCAGCTCGTCCGCAGCCGTTCGATGGCCTGGGCGAGCGCCACATAGAGCTTGCCGATATCCGACGAGATCATCGTCAGGGCCAGCGTGCTGCCGTCACGCGAGGCCAGGACGGTGCGCAGCAATGCCTCGAAATCGTGGACATAGCGGTTCACATGCTCGCGGAAATCCGCGTCGTCATTATAGAGTGCGTGGGTGAGCCTGGCGTCGGCGGCGTTCATCAGGCGCGTGGCGCGGCGGGCGAACAGGCCCTGATCGCCCTTGAGATAGGCCGACCAGTCAGCATCCGACACATCGCGGTCCAGCCATTTGGCGACATCGAGCGCGCGCTGCTTGAGCGTGTCGATCAGGCGGGCCGAGCGCTCCGCCATGAGATCGCGGTCCTGGCCTTCTATCCGCTCGGCATTGCTGGCGAGCGCACGCTCCATCTCCTTGCTGGCATCGGTGAGGCCGAGCATCTGCCGGGTCAGCTTGTCGGTCGCGCGGTGCGCGGCCATTACCGCCTCGTCCGCAACCTGCGAGAGGCGCTGGAGCTGCTCGGACACGCCTTTCTCGACGGCCTGCTCGACAGCGGTGCTGCTGGCCTCGCCCAGCGCGGCCACGCTTTGCGGGATGACGGCGGTGATCGCCTCGCGCGCGCGCGTCGCCGCGGCGTCGGCGGTCTCGCGCACGCGGGCGAGGGCCTCGACCATCCTGGGCCCGGCAACCTCGCCGAGTTGCGCCATGGTCGCGCTTGCCTCGCCGATGGTCTGCGCCAGCGCCGCGATCTGTTCCTTCTGCGTGCCGAGCGCGCCTTGCGAGCGTTCCAGGGTTTCGCTCAGGTGGCGGACCTGGTCGCGCGCGACCTGATCGACCTCCTGGATCTTGCTGAGCACGCCGTCGGCCACGGCCTCGACCGCTTCCATCTGCGGCGCCGATCCCTGGATGCGGGTGGACAGTTCGGTCAGGCGCAGCTCCACGCGGCCGATCGCGCCCGGCAGGCTCTCGTCCAGCTCGCGGATGCCCGAATCGAGCGCGACCAGCAGGGCCTCGGCACGGGTGATGAGCGTGTCCGAGCTGTCATGCCCCTGCGCCAGCGCCTCGCTCAGGCGCCGGGTCTCGCCGGAGAGCTGCGACATCATCAGATGCAGCCGCTCGCTGCGCGCGGTGGCGGATTGCTCGAACGTATCGAACTCGCTCGCCAGCGCCGCCACGCCCTGCGCGGTGCCTTCCAGCCAGCCATTGCTCTTCTCGGCCTGCCCGACGATGCGCGTATCGAGCGCGTCGAGCAGGGTCTCGATCCTGCGGCAATGCGTCTCGAAGCGGCCGAAGGACTGGTCCGCCGCCGATTCGATGCCGGCACGGCTCTGCTCGACCAGATCGGCGAGCGCGGCATTCTGGTGCTCGATCCGCTGGCCGGTGCTTTCCAGCACGCTCCGCACGCGATCGAGCGTCAGGTCGATGCGGGCGGAGGAAAGCTCGGACAGGTTGGCCAGTTCCTCGCCTGCCTGCCGGGCGCTTTCCCTCAGGCCGGTCAGCTTGTCGGTGATCGCCGCGCCGGCGTCGACCAGCTGGAGCCGCGCTTCCTCGGCGACGAGGGCGGTGGTCTGCAATTGGTGATCGAGCGTCTCGTGCCGGGTGCCGAGCTCGCCATTGAGGTGGCGCATCGTCTCGCCAAGCGTTGCCAGCCTGTCCTCCAGGCGCGGAAGCGCATCGGTGAGCTGCGTGATCTGGGCGCCGAGGCCGGTGAGCGTGGTGATCGAGCTGCTCGTGCCCTGTTCGATCTGGGTGGTCTGCTTGCTCATGGCCTGCATCGCGCTCAGGATGGCGGATGCGGATTGATCGGCGATGCTGGCGAACTGGCGCGTGTTGCCGAGCAGCATGTCCTGCGCGGCGCCCAGCCGCATGGTCGCCTCGCGGATATGCTCTGCATCCCCGGCCGTGCGCGGCGCTGGCGATTCGATGGCGCGGGGCGCGCGGCCAGGCAGCATCAGCAGCACGGCGATGCCGACCAGCAGCGCCAGCGGCGTGGCCAGGCTCGCCAGCCGTGCCAGCACCGGCGCGAGCGTTTGCGCGGAGGCGGGATCGATCAGCGACCAGCCGGCGAAACCGAGCCACAGCAGAGCGAGGATGCCCAGCAGGCCCAGCGCCAGCGGCCGCACGCCGACGGCTCGCCGCTCCGGCTCATCCTCGTCCGGGTCCGCCACCAGCGCCATCCCGCCTGAAGCGGCTTCCGTCCGCGCCTGATCCGGGCGGGCGCCGGCCTGGCGCTCCGGGAAGGCCGGTTCGTCCCAGCCCGAGTCATTGTCCCTCAATCTGGCAAGCCAGTCCTGATTCATCTCGCCTGCGTCCTCGGATTGGTCGGTTTCCGGCCGTTCTGTCCCGTCATGGGACGAATGCGGGTCTTTCTTCTGGCCGGACATGGTTTGTCATTATCATGAACGCGTGGGGGGGGAACCGGCAAATTTACCAGTCGTTTAGAATCAGGGCCTATTTTCCGCACATGGCTTATGATCCTGGAACATTGGAAGCGGCGCTTTCCGCGGCGGTCGGCTCCGATCTGGGGCTGATCGCGGACCTGCGCCAGGCCTTTCTCGAGAGCGCCGAACGGCAGATCGATCTGCTCGCGCGGGCGCGCTGCGATGCGAACTGGACGATGGCGGCCCTGCGGCTCAAGGGCCTGTGCGCCAGTTTCGGTGTCAACGGGATGATGAAACTGGCCGACACGGCGCTCGAAGGCGCGCCGGGCGATCCGGCGATCATCCGGGAATTGCGTCGCGCGGTCGCGGCGATCGGGCCTGAATCCGAGGCCTGAATCCGAGGATTGAGGCAGGCCGGCGACCGATCGCCTTGCAATCGGCGACGTCGATTGCCAGACAGGGATCGTGTCCAACCTGAATCATTAAGGCGCGCCGATGGGGCTTATCGCTCTTCTGGGTGCCCGCGAGGGTGCGCGAGAACACACGGCGGATGGTCGTCCCGGCCCCCTGATGGGCTTTGGCGGGCAGCCGCTCGTCGAGTTCCAGGCGCGCGCCGCGATCCGCGCGGGGGCCGAGCGCATCCTGATCCTCGCCGATGCCGCGACGGCCGATCTGGGCCAGCTGGTCGATCGTCTGGTCGCCGCGACGGGGGTCGAGGTCGCGCTGGTGCGGGACATGATCGCGCTGGCGCGGAGCCTGGCGCCGGACGATCGGTTGCTGCTGGTTTCGGACAATATGGTGGTGCCGCTCGATGCGCTCGTCACGCTCGCGGCGAGCGATGCGCCGGCGCTGCTCAGCGTGGCGGATGTTCCGGCGACCAGCGCTTTCGAGCGTATCGACGCCGATACGAAATGGGCCGGCGTGCTGCTGATGCCCGGCGCGCATGTGCTGGCGACGCTCGACATGCTCGGCGACTGGGATCTTGCGCTGACCTTGCTGCGCCGCGCGGTGCAGGATGGCGCGCACCGGGTCGCGCTTTCGCCGGACCTGGTGATGGACGGCCATCTCGCCATCGTGCGCGATGCCGCGAGCGCCCATCTCGCGCTGCGGGCGCGGGCCGAAGAGGATCGCCGCGAGGCAGTGTCCGCCGCCGGGCCTGTCGGGCGCCTGCTCGCGCCTTTCTCCCGCCTGATCGTGCAGGAGCTGGTGCGGCGCGAGGTCGAGCCGGGCTGGCTCCACGGCGTCGCGCTGGCCTGCGCCGCGTTCGGCGTAATCCTGGCGCTCGGCGGGTTTGCCGGGCTCGCGCTGCTGGTGTTGATCTTTGCCGGAGCGCTCGACGATCTGGCCCGGCAGAGCGAACGCGTCACCCTGCGCGTTAGCGGGATGCCCTGGCGGAGCTGGCTGGTCTCGGGCGGCGGGCTCCTGGCGCTGGCGATCATCGGATGGCGGCTCGCCGGCGGCGGCGCATTGGCGCTGGCCGGCGCGTGGCTGCCGCTCGTCCTCGTGGGTCTGCTGGCCTGGCGGCAGGCGGGAAGCGCGCCGGGCGGCCTGTGGCGCGGATGGACGGCGATGACCGTTCCCCTGGCGCTCATCATCGCACTGGTCGGGGTTCTGGCCAGTGCGGCCGATGTGGCGCTGGCGCTGCTCGGCCTGTTGGCCACCGTCATGGTGGCGCTGCGTTTCGTGCTCGATGGGGCGAGCAAGGTTTAGAGCATTTTAAGGCTGTTTCGATAAGCCGGCTGCATGACAATCGGCATCGAACCGGACGAGGAGCGCGCGTTGCGGCGCGCAGGCGTGCATGCGCGCCTGTCCTCCCGTTTTCTCGATGATGTGCGCCATGGCCTTGATCTGGCGCGATTATCCGTGGCGGGGAGCGGGGATCGCTGGCCCGATGCGCTGCTGGCCGAGCTGCGTTTCCATCTCGCCGGTCTGCTGAACGCCACCGAGCTCGCCATCGGCCTTCACCTGACCGATTCGCAGGTGGAGCGCCTGATCGGCGATCTGGGGGCGGGCTATTGCCGGGATTCGATCGAGGCGGAGCCGGCGCTGCTCTCGCCCGACCTGCTTGCCTATCTGCGTCGTCGCGCGATCTGCGCGATGTTGCTGCGCCGGGCGGCGGCGGCCGGCAGCACGGCCGCGAGCATGGCGCAGTCCGACGATCTGACCGCGCTGGCCATCGCCGAGCGGCGCTGGTGCGCGCCGATGCTGCTCGATGCGCCGATGCGGCCCGACTTGCCGGCGGAACCCTATCATGAACTGAGCTGGACGGCAGTGGCGCTGCTCGTCCATGGCTGCGAGCGACGCATGGGCCGGCGCGATCCGGGCGTGACCGCCGCTCTTTCACGCGCGACCGAGCGGCTGATCGCGCGGCATGACGAAGGGCAGGGCGCGCAGGCCCTCGCGCAGCGCTGCGCGCGTGGGACCATGCCCGAGGATCGCCATGCAATGGCCGGTGCGGCGCTCGTCGAAGGCCGTCTGCTGCTGTTCGCGGCGCTGGCCGAGCGCGAGACCGGCCTGCCGCTCGACCGGATCGTCGACATCATGGCCGATGGTGCGCCGCTGGACCGCCATGCCGTGCTGCGGCTGATGGCGGTCGAGGATGCGATCGCCTTCCGCACGGCCGAGTTGCTGGCGCCGTTGACGGGCGCGGGCAGCGATGACGAGGCACTGGCGCGCTTTCTCGAAACCTATCGCACCGTCGATATCGCGCGCGCGCGCGACTGGCTCGTCGCCATGTCCGCGCCGCCCATGCTGGCTGGCAAGCTCGCTCTTCTGGACCCGCCGCGATGAGTGCGCCGGTGGTGGAGGGGCCCGTGCAGGCCGTGCTGGACCGGGACGGGCGGATCGTCCGGGCCGATCCGGCCCTGTTGCTGCTCCAGCGCGATGCCGGCGGGCAGCCCGATGGGCCGATCGCCCTGCTGCCGATCGCCGCGCTCGTTCGCCTCGCCCAGCGGCTGCGCATTCCCATCTCGCGCGCCGTCGAGCTTCCGCTCGGGTCGAGCGATGTCAGCGCGTGGGCGCAGCTTCGGCCCGAGGAGGACGGGCTGGCCCTGTCCCTCATCGACTGGCAGGAGCGGCGGCCACGCGACCAGAGCCCCGCCGACTGGCTCGGCGCGACGCTCGATCCGGGCGCAGGCTGGCCATGGCAGACCGACATCCGCCTGCGCTTCCGCCGCGCGGAGCCGGAAGGAGAATCGATCGGCCATGAGCCGCCCCATGCGGGCCAGCCGCTCACCGCCTATTTCGAGCTCGACAGCGCCGACGATCCGGCCGGCGCGATCATGCCGCTGCTCGAAGCGCTGGCCATGCGGCTGCCGTTCCGCGATCAATATGTGCGCCTGCGCGCCGACCGCGCGATCCGCTATCGGCTTGCGGGCGAGCCGCTGTTCGATACGAGCGGCGCGCTGATGGGCTATCATGGCCGCGCCGAGCGGATCGAGGGCACGCCTGATCCGGGGAGCGGCGCCGCGTCGGCGTCCGCGCCGGAACCGGTCTCGATCCTCGGGCCGGAGCTGGGCCGCCGCCTCGATCAGGTGCTGCGCCAGCCGATCGGCCGGATCATCGCCAACGCCAGCACGATCGGCGACCAGAAGGAAGGGCCGCTGCGGCAGGACTATGCTGATTATGCTGCCGACATCGCGGCGGCGGGACGGCATCTGCTCGAACTGGTCGACGATCTGGCCGATCTGCAGGCCATCGAACGGCCCGGCTTCACGGCGGCGCAGGAAGAGGTCGACCTGACCGATCTTGCGCGCCGCGCGGCTGGCCTGCTGGGCGTGAAGGCCGGCGCGCGCCGCGTGCGCATCCAGACGCCGGCGCTCGGCGAGCGGGTCGTCGCGCGGGCGGAGTATCGCCGCGTCCTGCAGATCCTCGTCAACCTGATCGGCAACGCGGTGCGGCATTCGCCGGAGGACAGCATCATCTGGGTGCGCGTGGACGATGAGGAGGATCGTGCGCGCGCGATCGTCGCGGATCAGGGCATGGGCATCGATGCGGCCGACCATGAACGGATATTCGAGCGGTTCGAGCGTCTGGGCCTGAGCGGCGACGGCGGCAGCGGCCTGGGCCTCTACATCTCCCGCCGGCTTGCCCGCGCGATGGGCGGCGACATCGTCGTCGACAGCGCGCCGGGGCAGGGCGCACGCTTCACGCTCGATCTTCCGGCGTGGAAATAGGCTCGCCTCAGAGGCGCAGGCCCCGCAATTCATAGCCCAGTGCCTGCTCGGCCGCGCAGGTCCGTTGCACGGCCGGGCGCGCCATCATCCGGTCATAATGGGCCATCAGTCCCGGCAGGGACGCGAGCGGCAGATCATGGGTATGGCGCATCCGCCAGAACAGGCGGAAGAGATGGATGTCGGCGATCGACATGCGCTCGCCCACCGCCCAGTCCTGTCCGCCCAGGCGCCGCTCGGCCTGCTCGAGCGCGGCCAGCGTCCGCTCCGGGCCGGCCATGAAGGCGGGGTGGAGCGTGGCGGCGGTGAAGGACATCCATGAGATGATCCGGGCCTGCGCCTCCAGCGCATCCGGCATGAGTCCCGCCTCCGGGAAGCGCCGCGCCAGATAGAAGAGGATGGCCGCGACTTCGGTCAGCATCAGGCCGGGCGCGGTCAGGGTGGGCACCTTGCCCTCGGGATTGATCGCCAGATAGGCGGGCTCGCGCTGTTCGCCGCGCGCGAAGGAGAGCGAGCGGATATCGAACGGCGCGCCGATCTCGTTCAGCGCGATATGCGGCGCCATGGAGCTGGCGCCGGGCATGAGATAGAGCGTGAACATGGCCGGCCCCCCTGCTTGCGATAGGCTTGCGGCGCCGCACAAGCGCGGCGCCGGACGGGGTCGTCCATGCGTCAGGCCGGCCCGTGCATCAAGCCGCGCTGGCCGCCTTCGCCCCATAATAATGCGCGCCCTGCGCGGCCATCTCGCGCAACTGGGCGGGCGGCGCGAACCGCTCGCCATGCGCGGCGGCCAGTCGATCCAGCACGGCGACGACCTCCGCCGGGCCGATCGTGTCGATCGCGCTGAACGGCCCGCCGGTATAGGGCGCGAAACCCCAGCCGAAGATCGCGCCGATGTCGCCATCCTGCGGCGTCACCAGCACACCCTCGGCAAAGCAGCGCGCGCATTCCACGAGCTGGCGATAGAGCAGCCGCTCGCGCACCGCTTCCGGCGCGGGCTGGGCGAGCGCGATCGGATATTCGGTGGCGAGGCCGCTCCACAGCGCCTTCCTGCCGCCATCGGCCGGATAGTCATAATAGCCCTTGCCGTTCTTGCGCCCGAGCCGCCCGATCTCGACCATATGGGCCGCCACATCGTCGGCCAGGCTGGGCACATAGGCATCGCCCAGCGCCGCCTTCGTCGCCACCGTCACCTTGTGGCCGAGCTCGATCGAGACCTCGTCCGAGACGGCGAGCGGGCCGACCGGCATGCCGAGCTGCTTGCCGACATTCTCGATGAGCGCGGGATTGATGCCCTCGGCCAGCATCTGCGTGCCTTCCTGCACATAGGTGCCGAAGCAGCGCGACGTGTAGAAGCCGCGCGAATCATTGACGACGATCGGCGTCTTGCGGATCTGCGCCACGAAATCGAGCGCCTTGGCCACCGCCGCATCGCCGGTCTGCTTGCCCAGGATGATCTCCACCAGCGCCATCTTCTCGACCGGCGAGAAGAAGTGGATGCCGACGAAATTCTCCGGCTTCGACCAGGCCTGCGCCAGCGAACTGATGGGCAGGGTGGAGGTGTTGGAGCCGAAGATCACGTCCGGTCCGAGCACGGCCTCCACGCGCTGCGTGATCTCGGCCTTGATGCGTGGATCCTCGAACACCGCCTCGATCACGAAATCGCAGCCCTCCAGCGCCGCGACATCGGTGACGGGCGTGATGCGATCCAGCGCGGTCGCCATCTTTTCCGCCGTCATGCCCCGGCCGATGCGGGACTGCATCTGCTCGGTGGCATGGGCCTTGCCCTTGTCCGCTGCGGCCTGATCGCGGTCCAGCAGCATCACCTCGATGCCGGCCTGCGCGGCGACATTGGCGATGCCCGCGCCCATCATGCCGGCGCCGAGCATGGCGAGCCTGCGGGTCGGGCGCTTCGCCACGCCGGCCGGCCGGCGCGCGCCGCGCTCGGCCGCCTGCTTGGAGACAAACAGGGTGCGCACCATGTTGCCGGCCTGCGGATCGGCCACGACCTTGGCGAAATATTTGCTCTCCACGCGGATCGCCTTGTCCATGGGAAGCTGGATGCCTTCATAGACGGCGGAGAGCAGCGCGTGCGGCGCGTGGATGTTCCGCTGCGTCGTCTTGGTCGTCATCACGGTCGCGGCCATCATCGTCTGGATGAAGCCGGGATTGAACTGGCCCGAGCCGCCCGGAACCTTGAAGCCCTTGACGTCCCAGGGCTGGGTGTGCGCGCCGGGATTGGCCTTCACCCAGGCCTTGGCCGCCTCGACCGTCTTGCCGGACTCGGCCAGTTCGTCGACCACTTTCATGGCCAGCGCCTCGGCCGGACGCCAGCTCTTGCCCTGCAGCATGTACATGAGCGCGCCCTGGATGCCGATGAGGCGCGGCAGGCGCTGCGAGCCGCCGCCGCCGGGGAACAGGCCGACCATGATCTCGGGCAGGCCGATCGTCACGCGTGGATCGCTCGAGAGGACACGGTGATGGCAGGCGAGCGCCAGCTCCAGCCCGCCGCCCATGCATGTGCCCTCGATGGCGACCGCGACCGGCTTGCCATTGGTCTCCAGCGCGCGCAGCAGCTCGTTCAGGCGGAACACGCTCCGGAACAGCGCGCCCATGTCCGCGCCGCCGCCCGCGACGGCATCCTGCAGCATTCCGCTCAGATATTTGAGGTCCATGCCGGCCATGAAGCCGCTGGCCTTGCCGGATGCGATGACCGCGCCCCTGATCGCCTCGTCACCGGAGATGCGCGCGATCGCCTCGCCCAGATCGGCGAAGAAATCGGGCGTGATGACGTTCATCGACTGGTCCGGCACATCGATGGTGATGAGCGCGATGCCGTCTGCGTCGATATCGGTCTTGATCGTCCTGGCCATGTCTGCCTCCTGAAAGTCTCTCTCGCTACGCCGGTCGCCCGGCACGCTGGCTCGGCGGTCCGCGCGGTCAGACCCGCTCGATGATGATGCCCGTGCCCATGCCGGCGCCCACGCACAGATTGACCAGCGCCGTCCCCTTGCCGGAGCGCTCCAGCTCGTCGAGGGCGGTGCCCAGCACCATCGCGCCGGTCGCGCCGAGCGGATGGCCCATGGCGATGGCGCCGCCATTGACGTTGATCTGCCCATGGTCGAGGTCCATCGCCTGCATGTAGCGCAGCACCACGCTGGCGAACGCCTCGTTGAGCTCCCACAGGTCGATGTCGTCCTTGCTCATGCCGGCGCGCCTGAGCAGCTTCTCCGCCACGCCTTCCGGCCCGGTCAGCATGATCATCGGCTCGGACCCGATCGAGGCCATGGCCTTCATCCGGGCGCGGGGCGTGAGGCCGTATTTCTCGCCCATCGCCTTGCTGCCGACGAGCACGGCCGCCGCGCCATCCACGATGCCCGAGCTGTTGCCGGCATGGTGGACATGGATCACCCGCTCCAGCTCGGGATAGCGCAGCAGCGCGATGGCGTCGAAACCGGGCATCTCCTCGCCCATGGCGGTGAAGCTGGGCTTGAGCGCGCCCAGGCTCTGCATCGTGGTCTCCGGGCGCATATGCTCGTCATGGTCGAGCAGCGTCTGGCCGATCACGTCCTTCACCGGGATGATCGAGCGGGCGAACCGGCCTTCGTCCCATGCCGCCTTCGCGCGGCGCTGGCTCTCCACGGCATAGGCGTCGCAATCGTCGCGCGAGATACCGAACTTGGTGGCGATGACGTCCGCGCCGATGCCCTGCGGCGCGAAATAGGTGGCGTAGGCGACCGCCGGATCGGAGGCCCAGGCACCGCCATCCGCGCCCATGGGCACGCGGCTCATCGATTCGACGCCGCCGCCGATGGCCAGCTCCGCCTCACCGCTGATGACCTTGGCGATGGCCATGTTGGTCGCTTCCAGGCCGGAGGCGCAGAAGCGATTGATCTGCACGCCCGGCACCGTCTCGGCAAAACCGGCGGTCAGCACCGCCATGCGGGCGATATCCGTGCCCTGCTCGCCGACCGGGGCGACACAGCCGAGGATCACGTCGTCCAGATCGGCGGTGTCGATGCCGTTGCGCTCCCGCACGGCCGTGAGCGCCTGCACGGCAAGCTGGACGGGGGTGACTTCATGCAGGGCTCCATCCGGTTTTCCGCGGCCGCGCGGCGTGCGCACCACGTCGTAGATGAAGGCTTCCATGGCTGGCTCTCCTGCTGGACTGCACCGGGCGCGACCGCGCCTGTTCTCGTCGCGCAATATGGGGCCATCGGAGCATGTTCGGCAAGGTGAGGGAAGGCCCGGCCATGCCTTTTCGATCGGGCGCGTGTCGGGACGCGGCCTTACCCTAACGTAAACGGAAGGACGCGGGCGGGGATGCTTTTCCGCGCCTCGCCGCCAATTGCGGGCCGTCGCCGCGCCGTATCCGGGCGACTCGGGCAAGCGCGAGGTTGAATCGTTTCGCCGCCGGGCCTATCTGCCCAGCAGTCGCGGTCGTTACGCTCGTTCGCGCATCTTGAACCGCGAAGGGAGTGGAAATGGCCAGTCAGCATGTCGAGGCCAAGGAGCCGGCGACGCCCGCGAACGAAGTGCCGGCCGATGTGCTCGACGCCATCCGCACGCTGCTGCGCTGGACGGGCGATGATCCAGAGCGGGAAGGGCTGGTCGAGACCCCCCGGCGCGTGGCCAAGGCCTGGCGGGAATATTGCCAGGGCTATGGCGAGGACCCGGCCTATCATCTCTCGCGCATCTTCCATGAAGTGGGCGGCTATGACGAGATCGTCCTGCTCAAGGACATTCCGTTCCAGTCGCATTGCGAGCATCATATGGCGCCCATCGTCGGCAAGGCGCATATCGCTTATCTGCCGCGCGACTATGTGGTCGGCATTTCCAAGATCGCCCGAGTGCTGGAGGCTTTCGCCCGCCGCCTGCAGGTGCAGGAGCGGCTGACCGCGCAGGTCGCCGATTGCATCTGGGAGAATCTCAAGCCGCTGGGCGTCGCCGTCGTCATCGATGCGACCCATGGCTGCATGACCGGCCGGGGCGTGCGCACCCATGGCACGGTGATGCGCACCAGCCGCATGATGGGCGTCTTCAAGCGCGACGAGAAAAGCCGCGAGGAAGTGCTGCGCCTCATGGGCATCAAGTGAGTGGCGCGTCCGCGCCGCTCGCGCTTGTAACGGGGGGGCACCGGCGCCTGGGCGCGCGGATCGCCATGCATCTCGCCCGCGCGGGCTATGCGCTCGCCATCCATGGCCGGCTCGACGCCGAGCCGCACCGCTTCCTTACCGAATGCCTGGCCGAGACCGGCGTGGCGTGGGCGGGTTTCGTCGCGGATTTTCTGGTGCCGGGCGAGGTCGAGCGGTTGATCCCGGCCGTCATCGACCATTTCGGCCGCGCGCCCGACCTGCTGGTGAACAGCGCCTCGATGTTCGGTGAGGGCGGGCTGGCGGAGGTGGGCGCCGAGCAGCTCGCCGCCTATCATCAGGTGAATGTGATTGCGCCGGTGCTGCTCTCGCAGGCTTTCGCCCGCGCCGGGCGACCGGCGGGGCAGGATGCCGCGATCGTGAATATTCTCGACCAGCGGCTCGTGCAGCCCCATGGCGACCAGCTTGCCTATACGCTCAGCAAGGCGGGGCTCGAGGCCTTCACGCGCATCGCGGCGCGCACGCTGGCGCCGGCGATCCGGGTGAACGCAGTGGCGCCGGGCCTGACGCTGGCGACCTATGACTATACCCCCGAGCAGCTCGGCGAACTCGCCGCCCTGACGCCGCTCGAAAAACTGCCGATGCCCGAGGATGTCGCCGAGGCCGTGCTCTATCTGGCGCGCGCGCGGGCCGTGACCGAGCAGACGATCATCGTCGACGGCGGCGCCCATATGCGCAGCTATGCGCGGGATTTCATTCACCTGACCGATTGAGGCGGGGATGGCTGCCGGCCCTTCGTGGGAAATGGTGGCGGACGGTGGCGCAATATGCAGGGTCTCGCGCGGGCGGGAGTCCAGGGCCCGGCAGCGGAGCATGGCCATTCGGGCTCCATCTCAAGCGGACGGCTTTCGACGCCGCGCCACGACCCCCACGAAAAACCCGCGGCACCTTGCGGCCCGCGGGTCTTCCATTGTCCAGCGACTGGAGCCTGGGATCAGGCCTCGTCCTCGCTCTCGACGGTCTCGGCCGCCTCGACGGCGGCGATTTCGCCGGGCTCGGCATTGGGATCATAATCCTCGGTGAAGCCGGCTTCCTCACGCTCGAACATCGAGGCCATGACGTCGACGCCGTCCTTCTGAAGCTCGGCTTCCTCGGGCGAACGGGCAATGTTCGCCTGGACGGTCACCGAGACCTCCGGGTGCAGCGAGACGCGGACGTCGAACAGGCCGAGCGTCTTGATCGGCCGCTCCAGCACCACCATTCCCTTGGTGACGCCGGTATGGCCAGCCGCGTGCAGCGCCTCGACGATGTCGCGGACAGCCACCGAGCCGTAGAGCTGGCCGCTGTTGGACGACTGGCGGATCAGGACGACCTGAACGCCGTCGATCGCCTCGCCCGCCTTCTCGGCATCGCTGCGACGGGCTGCGTTGTCCGCCTCGATCTTGGCGCGATTGGCCTCGAACACGGACTTGTTGGCCGCGTTGGACCGCAGGGCCTTCTTGTTCGGCAGTAGATAGTTGCGGGCGTAGCCGTCCTTGACGGACACGACGTCGCCGATGCCGCCAAGCTTCTCGATACGCTCGAGCAGGATGATTTCCATGGGTCTGCCCTCCTTACTTCACGATATAGGGCAGCAGGCCCAGATGACGGGCGCGCTTGATTGCCTGGGAAAGCTCGCGCTGCTTCTTGGCCGAGACGGCCGTGATGCGCGAGGGAACGATCTTGCCGCGCTCGGAGACGAAGCCCTGCAGCAGGCGGACGTCCTTATAATCGATCTGCGGTGCATCCTTCGCGGAGAAGGGGCAGCTCTTGCGGCGGCGGAAAAACGGGCGTGCCATTGGTCAGGTCTCCTTATTCGCCGTCGGACGAGGCTTCTTCGCGCTCGCGGCGCGGGCCGCGATCGCCACGATCCCCGCGGTCGCCACGGCCTTCGCCGCCACGACGCTCGCGATCGCGCTCATTCTTGCGCATCATCACCGAGGGGCCGCTCTCCAGTGCGTCGACGCGCACGGTCATGTAGCGGATCACGTCCTCGTTGATCGACGTCTGGCGCTCGAGCTCGGCGACGACACCGGCCGGCGCGTCGATGTTGAGCATCACATAATGCGCCTTGCGGTTCTTGGCGATCTTGTATGCGAGGTTGCGGAGACCCCAGCTCTCCACCTTCACCACCTTGCCCTCCTGGGCCTCGATGATCTTGGCGGCGTTCTCCGCCAGCGCATCGACCTGGGCTTGAGCCAGATCCTGACGCGCAAGGAAGACATGCTCATAATAGGGCATGGTTCATGCGTCCTGTGTTTGGCCGATCGCTGATGGGCGCCCCATGCGCACCACCCCTCCGGCTGTCGTCTCAAGATAAAATCGCGCGGCAAAGCACGGCTCGCCTCGCGAAGGCGCGGCCTATGACCGAAATCGCCGACAAAAGCAAGCGGCCATGCGCGCGATTTCCAACGATGCCGCGCGCTCGCCCGCCCTTTCGCTTGCCTGCCGATGCTGGCGGGATTAGGGCGCGGAGCTTTCAGGAACAGGCAGCGGGGCGGCAATGCGCGCATTCATCTTTCCAGGGCAGGGGAGCCAGGCAGTCGGCATGGGCAGCGCGCTCGCGGCGGCATCGCCGGTCGCGCGGGAGCTGTTTCAGGAGGTCGACGACGCGCTCGGCCAGTCGCTCTTCCGGCTGATGACGGAGGGACCCGAAGCAGACCTGACCCTCACCGAAAATGCCCAGCCCGCCATCATGGCCAATGCGCTGGCGACTCTGCGGGTGCTGGAGAAGGAAGGCAATGTCGCGATCGCCGGCAAGGCGAATGCGCTCGCCGGTCACAGCCTTGGCGAATATAGCGCGCTGAGCGCGGCCGGCGCCTTCGATATCGCGACCACGGCGCGACTCCTCAAGGCGCGCGGCCGGGCCATGCAGGCGGCCGTGCCGGTGGGCGAGGGGGCCATGGCGGCGCTGCTCGGCGCGGATATCGAGAAGGCCGAGGCGCTCGCCGCCGCGGCGGCCGAAGGCGAGGTCTGCACGGTCGCGAACGACAATGATCCCTCGCAGGTCGTCATTTCCGGCCATCGCGGCGCCATCGAGCGCGCCGTCGCGCTGGTGAAGGATTTCGGCATCAAGCGCGGTGTGCTGCTGCCGGTCTCGGCGCCGTTCCATTGCCCGCTGATGCAGCCGGCCGCCGACGCCATGGCGCAGGCGCTGGCGGGCATCGACACGCCCGGCGCTTTCTTGCCGGTCTATGCCAATGTGACCGCCGGGCCGGTGACGGATGCGGCGACGATTCGCCGGCTGCTGGTCGAGCAGGTGACCGGCCGCGTGCGCTGGCGCGAGAGCATCGCCGCCATGTGGGACGCGGGCATCACCGACTATGTGGAGTTCGGCGGCAAGGTGCTGTCCCCCATGGTGAAGCGTATCGCGCCGGACGCCAATGTTGTCAGCATCATGTCGATGGACGATATCGAGACCTTGCTGGGGACGCTCTGACCGGCGCGGACAATAGCTTGGGCTGAGCGCGGCCATAGCGGCATTGCGGGGAAGCCTGCGGGAGAATGGAAACTATGTTCGACCTTACGGGAATGACGGCGCTGGTCACCGGCGCGAGCGGCGGGATCGGCTCGGCGGTGGCGCGGGCGCTGGCCGGGCAGGGCGCGCGGCTCGCGCTGTCCGGCAGCAATGTCGGCAAGCTGGAGGCCTTTGCCGCTGAACTGGGCGGCGATCATGTCTGCGTGCCTTGCGATCTGGGCGATGGCGCCGCGGTCGACGGGCTGGTGCCGGCGGCGCTCGATGCGCTGGGCGGCAAGCTCGACATTCTCGTGAACAATGCCGGCGTCACGCGGGACAATCTCATCATGCGGATGAAGGATGATGAGTGGGACGTGGTGCAGCGGATCAATCTGGAGGCGGCCTTCCGCCTGATTCGCGCCGCCGCCCGTCCGATGATGAAGGCGCGCTTCGGCCGCATCGTCTCGATCACCAGCGTGGTCGGTGTCACCGGCAATCCGGGGCAGGCCAATTATGCCGCATCCAAGGCCGGCCTCATCGGCATGAGCAAGAGCCTGGCGCAGGAACTGGCCACGCGCGGCATCACGGTGAACTGCGTGGCGCCCGGCTTCATCCGCTCGGCGATGACCGATGCGCTCAACGATGCGCAGAAGGACGCGATTCTCGCTCGCATCCCGGCCGGCGCGCTGGGCGAGGGCGCGGACATCGGCGCGGCAATCGTCTATCTGGCCAGCCGGGAGGCGGGCTATGTGACCGGCCAGACGCTGCATGTGAATGGCGGCATGGCGATGATCTGACCGGCGCGGGCCATGGCGTGGCGCGGATGCGTGGCATGGGCGTTTCCGGGAACGGGCCGGGCCGCCCCTCGTCGCACGGGCCACACGGACGGCCCCGCGCTAGGCTCTTGCCTCGCAGTCCCCTAGGCTCTAGGGCTGCTTCCGAATTAAAGACCTAACCAGTAAAAGGACCACCCATGAGTGAGACCGCGGATCGCGTGAAGAAGATCGTCGTCGAGCATCTCGGCGTCGAGGCGGACAAGGTGACCGAGGACGCGAGCTTCATCGACGATCTCGGTGCGGACAGCCTCGATATCGTTGAGCTCGTCATGGCTTTCGAAGAGGAATTCGGCGTCGAGATTCCCGACGACGCTGCGGAGAAGATCGCCACCGTGAAGGACGCGATCGACTTCATCGAAGGCAAGCAGTAAGCGCGATCGGAACCGGGCCCGCCATTGCGGGCTCGCGGGCCTCGCCTACATATGCATTGAAACGGCTCTCCGGTTACGGGCGTATATGCTCGTGGAGGGCCGTTTCTGTTTGGAAGCGTCAGGGTAAGCCTGGGCGCGTCGGATTGGGAGAATGACATGCGTCGTGTCGTCGTGACGGGACTGGGCATGGTATCGCCGCTGGGCGGTGACGTCGAAACGAGCTGGGCGAACATCATCGCGGCCAGATCGGGTGCGGGAATCATCAAGAGATTCGATGCGACGGATTTCCACACCAATTATGCCTGCGAAGTGAAGCCGGCCGATCACGCCTGGGGCTTCGATGCGGACAAGCGCGTCGATCACAAGGTCCAGCGGCAGGTCGATCCGTTCATCGTGTTCGGCATCGATGCCGCCGGGCAGGCGCTGGAAGATGCCGGCCTGACCGACATGAGCGAGGAGGAACGGTTTCGGGCCGGCTGCTCCATAGGCTCGGGCATTGGCGGGCTTCCGGGCATCGAGAGCGAATCCCTTGTGCTGGAGCATAAGGGCCCCAAGCGGGTGTCGCCGCACTTCGTGCATGGCCGCCTCATCAATCTCATTTCCGGCCAGGTGAGCATCAAATATGGCCTGATGGGCCCCAATCATGCCGTGGTGACGGCCTGCTCGACCGGTGCGCATTCGATTGGCGACGCGGCGCGCATGATCGCCATGGACGATGCCGACGTGATGCTGGCGGGCGGCGCGGAGAGCGCGATCTGCCCGATCGGCATTGCCGGTTTCGGCCAGGCGCGTGCCCTCTCCACTGGCTTCCGCGACGATCCGACGCGCGCCAGCCGCCCCTATGACCGGGATCGCGACGGCTTCGTCATGGGCGAAGGCGCGGGCGTGGTGGTGCTCGAGGAATATGAGCATGCCAAGGCGCGCGGCGCGAAAATCTATGCCGAGGTGGTCGGCTATGGCCTCTCGGGCGATGCCTATCATGTCACGGCGCCGCATCCGGAAGGCTCGGGCGCGTTCCGCTCGATGCAGATGGCCATCCGCAAGTCCGGCCTGGCGCTGGAGGATATCGACTATATCAACGCCCATGGCACATCCACGCCGCTCGGCGACGAGCTGGAGCTTGGCGCCGTTCGCCGGCTGTTCGGCGATTCGATCGGCGGCCTGTCGATGTCGTCCACCAAGTCGGCGATCGGGCATCTGCTCGGCGGTGCCGGCGCGGTGGAGAGCATCTTCTGCATCCTCGCGATGCGCGACCAGATCGTGCCGCCCACGCTCAACCTGGACAATCCGGGCGAGGCCTGCACGGGGGTCGATCTGGTTCCGCATGTCGCCAAGGAGCGCAAGGTGCGTGCCGTGCTGAACAACAGCTTCGGCTTTGGCGGCACCAATGCCAGCCTCGTGATGAAGGCGATCTGACGCTCCATGCGCCGCGCCGGCTGCCTCGTTCTGGCCGTGCTTGCGCTGGTGCTCGCGGCGGGTGCCTATAGTGTCGTGCATGGCTGGACGGCGGCGGGGCCGCTGAAACAGCAGACCAGCATCATCGTGCCGGAGGGCGCGACGCTGCGCACGATGGCCGCGTCCCTCGAAAAGGCCGGCGCGATCGGCTCGGCCGACCGCTTCCTGCTGCGCGCCCGGCTGCTGGGTGGCGAGGGCGTCATCAAGGCGGGGGAATATGAGATCCCCAAGGCCGCCAGCAATGCGGACATTCTGGCGATCCTCCGCTCCGGCAAGACGATCAACCATCTGCTGACCATTCCCGAGGGGATGCCGTCCATCCTCGTGCATGAGCGGCTGATGGCGAACCGCGACCTGACCGGCGACGCGCCGGTGCCGCCGGAAGCCTCTGTGCTGCCGGACAGCTATGCCTATCAGAAAGGCGAGACGCGCGCGGCGGTGCTCGGGCGGATGCAGGCGGCGATGACGCGCTTCATGACCGAGCAATGGCCCCGCCGCTCGCCCGATGCGGTGGTGAAGACGCCGCAGGAAGCGCTGACGCTGGCCAGCATCGTGGAGAAGGAAACCTCGCTCCCCGCCGAGCGGCCGATCGTCGCGGGCGTCTATGGCAATCGCCTGCGCCAGAACATCATGCTGCAGGCGGACCCGACGATCATCTACCCGATCACCAGGGGCAAGCCGCTGGGCCGGCGGATCCGCCAGTCGGAAATCGCGGCGGTCAACGGCTACAACACATATAGCATGGTGGGCCTGCCCGAGGGGCCGATCGCCAATCCCGGCCGCTCGTCGATCGAGGCGGTCCTGCGGCCGGCGCACACGAGCGCGCTCTATTTCGTGGCGGACGGCAAGGGTGGCCACATCTTCGCGGACACGCTCCAGCAGCATAATGAGAATGTGCGCAAATGGTATGAGCTGCGCCGGCAGCGCGGCGAGATGTGAACGCCGCGGCTCAGTGCAGCGCGCCCCTGCCGGCCAGCGCGCGGGCATAGAGCCATTGGACGATCGCGATCGCGATGATGAATGCGGGCAGGATCAGCGTGCCCGCGCCGCGCAGGGCGAGCAGATCGGTCAGCAGGAAGGTGTAGCCGAACTGGACCAGCACCGCGATCACGCAGAGCAAGGCGAGCGGCACGGCGATGCGCCGGCGCAACAGCAGCGCCAGCGCGCCAAGCGTGCCGGCCGCCACTGCGACGAGATAGGCGATCCACGCCCAGCCCGGCATGGCGCGCCAGATCTGCGCCTGCAGCGGGTCGGTCGCGGCCAGCGCATCGAGATCCTGCGTCGATTGCATGGCGAACATCGCGCAGCCGATCAGGTTCCACAGCAGGAACAGCAGTGCCGGCCATGCGGGGAAACGGCCGCGCAGATTGTTGGACGCCATCTTGCCCTCCCATATCGCGATGGGATGCAGCATGTCCTATTCGCACCGGAATGCAATCGCCGATGAACGGGGCCGAGCCCTCCGGGACGACGGCGCCGATCATCGTGACGGCGCAACTGGGCGCGGCTGACCAGCGGTGGGCCGATGCGCTGCGATCCGCGCATTACCCGCCGGAGCGCAATCATCTCCAGGCGCATCTCACGCTTTTCCGCCATCTCCCGCCTTCGCTCGCGGTGGATCTGGACGCGCAACTGGCGACCCTGGCCCGCGAGGCGCGCCCTTGCGCGATCGTCACCGGGGCCTTCTCGCAGGGCGATGGCGTCGCGCTCGGCGTGCGCAGCGACGAGCTGCTCTCGATGAGAGAAGACCTCGCCATGCGATTCGAGCGCTATCTGACCCCGCAGGATCGCGCCGTGCCGCGCCTGCACATCACGGTGCAGAACAAGGTCACGCCGGCCATCGCCCGGGCGACGCTGGAGAGGCTGCGCGGGGAGGCGCGCCCGCGCGCGATCGAAATCGCCGCGCTCGCCTGCTGGCATTATCGCGGCGGACCCTGGTCGCCGATCCGATGCTATCCGTTCCGGGGCGGGTCCTAGGCCAGCCCGACTTCCTTGAGCGGCCGGTCGGCATCCGCCAGTTCCGTCCGGTCCGGTCGCGCGCCGTCGACGACGAGGGCGCGGCCCTGGACATAATCCTTGGTGCGGTTGACGCAATCGAGCGCCACCACCTGGCCCTGCCGCAGATAGACCACGGAGAAACTGCGCGCGGCCGGATCGCCCCGCACGACCCGCTCGTCATGACCGATGGAGAGGCCCACCGTCTGCAGCCGCAGGCCATATTGGTTCGACCAGAACCACGGCACCGCGCCGTAAGGGATCGCCTCGCCCAGGATATGCTGCACGGCCGTGCGCGCCTGGTCATTGGCGTTCTGGACCGACTCCAGGCGGAGCCGCTGGCCCTTGGCGAAGCGGCTTTCATGCGCGGCGCAATCGCCGATCGCATAGACGTCCGGCAGCGAGGTCTGGCAATATTCGTCGACATCGACCCCGTTGCCGCCATTGGCGCCGGCGAGCAGGAGCGGGCCGGTTTCCGGGATGATGCCGATGCCCACGATCACCGCGTCGGCCGCGATCACCGTGCCGTCGGTCAGCCGCACGCCGGTCGCCTTGTTGTCCGCGTCGGTCTCGATCGCCTCGACGCCGGCGGCGAGGCGAACGTCCACGCCATGGCTGCGATGCTCCTGCGCGAAGAAATCCGACAGTTCCGGGCCGGCGACCCGGGCCAGCAACCGGTCCAGCGCTTCCACCAGCGTCACTCGCTTGCCCAGCTTGGCGAGCACGGCGGCCGCCTCCAGCCCGATATAGCCACCGCCGACGATGGCGAAATGATCGGTCTGCGGCAGCACGGCCATCAGCGCGTCGACATCGGCGCGCGATCGCACCGTGAACAGGCCCTGCGCGGTCGCGCCGGGGCAGGAGAGGGGACGCGCCACGCCGCCGCCCGCCCAGATGAGCTTGCCATAGCCGAATTCGAGATCGCGCGTCGTGGTGATGCGATGCGCCTGCGGATCGATCGCCTTGACGCGCTCGTCGAGGATCATCTCGATGCCGTTGTCGGCCCAGAAGGTGGCGGGGCGCAGCATCAGCCGCTCGAACGTCTTCTCGCCGGCCAGATAATCCTTGGAAAGCGGGGGGCGCTCATAGGGATATTCAGGCTCGGCGCTGATCAGGCCGATCGAACCCTCGAACTTGAGCTGGCGCAGCAGGATGGCGGCCTGGGCCCCGGCATGGCCGCCGCCCACGATCAGGCAATCGAAATGTCGCACGCCAACCATCCTTCCCTCCAAGCCCCGAGGCGTGCCGCTTGCCAGAGAAAAGCGCGTATCGCAATGCGCTCGGCAATGCGCTCAACTGCCCATTGACCCTGCCAGTGCGCATGCGTATAGCGCCCCGACCGATCGACCGGAGACGGCGATCGCCGGCCTCACAAGGGCATTTGGGGCGGAGTAGCTCAGCTGGTTAGAGCAGCGGAATCATAATCCGCGTGTCGGGGGTTCAAGTCCCTCCTCCGCTACCATCGTTACCCCCGATAGGGGTAGCACACGGCAAAGGTCGTTATCCCCTGCCAGATTTAGGATTGCGCACAGATCGCCTTCCAAGGCGACTGAAAAGCCATCCTCTTGCGGCTGGATCACGACGCGCTCAATCAACCCACGAATCACATCGAAGGCCTCATGGCGGTTGTCTTCGCTGGTCAGTCCGGCGTGCAGCTTTTCCAGCTCGTCGCGATAACGGATCGCGAGGCTGGGATGGAGCATCGGCACTGGCTCCTCAAACGTCGCCAACTCAGCCTCTAGAACTTCCCTACGCGCTTCCAGCGCGATCATTTCGTCCTTCATGGGCAAAGCGGGCATGCCATCGGCGATGGCGTTGACCATTTGTTTGACGCGGCGACGATTACGCTCAAGCTCCGCCTCTTTGGCTGCCCGAGCTTGGGTTTTCTCCATCTGAAGGGAGTTGAAGCTGCGCGTGTATTCACGGCAGAACTCCTCATAGAGGGCAGGCTCCATCAGGCGCGTGCGCAGGCCGTCGAGCACCATCTGCTCAACTTCCTCCCGCTTTACGCGCATGCTGTTGCTGCATTTGCCGGTGTCGAAGTAGCTAGCGCAGCCAAGCTGAGTGGCATTCTTGACCACGTAGGACGCCCCGCAGCAGCCGCATTTTGCCAGTCCCGTCAGCAAATACTTTGGGCGACGAGCGCGTTCAGTGGCGCGCTCGCGGATACTATCTTGTGTCAGCTCAGTGAGCTTTCCTTGGCGGTCGCGCACTTTCTGCCATTGCTCATCGGTGACGATCCGCAATTCCGGCACATCGTGAATGATCCATTCGCTTTCTGGATTGAAGCGCGTGACACGCTTGCCAGTCTTCGGATTCTTGATGAATTTTTGGCGGTTCCAGACCATCCGTCCGACGTAGAGCTCATTGTTGATGATGCCCGAACCACGAAGGCGATTGCCGTTGATCGAACTGGGCGACCAAGAATCGCCACGAGGTGCTTGCACGCCTTCGGCGTTCAGCCGCTTGGCAATCTCTCGCGGTGACAGGCCTTTGCCGTATTCGTCGAAAATCCGGCGAATGATGACGGCCTCATCTTCCTTGATCGTGCGATCCCCACGGATCGGTTCGCCCTTGGCGTCGAAGTGTTTCAGAACCTCATAGCCGTAGCCAATCCCGCCGCCGGACTTCCCTTTCTCGACGCGTCCGCGCATGCCGCGATGAATCTTCGCCTTCAGGTCTTTCAGGAAGAGCGCATTCATCGTGCCCTTCAGACCGATATGCAGTTGATCGATTGCCCCTTCCGACAGCGTGTGCATCTTGACGTTCTCGAACGCCATATCGCGATAGACTGCTGCAATATCCGCTTGATCACGGGAAATGCGATCGAGAGCTTCGGAAAGGATAATCTCGAAATCACCCGCGCGCGCATCTTCGAGCAGCGACTGGATGGCCGGACGCATCAAGCTCGCGCCTGACTGAGCCCTGTCCTTGTAGGTTTGGACGACCTCCCAGCCTTGCCGTTCGGCATATTCCTGGCAGACCCTAATCTGGTCTTCGATCGAGGCGTAGCTTTGAAGATCGGTGGAATAGCGGGCGTAAATGGCAATGCGGGTCATGGCGCGTCTTTTTCGGGTTTGCGTTGGGCTTGGATATCCGGCATGGCGACCGATGATTTGACCCAAGCCCTGATCGAAATGCAGGAGATCACCGACCGAGGGCAGCGTGGGGTCAAAGGGCTATATCACGCCGTCATCTCTCCCCAACCGGGATACGCGTTGAACGAGGAGCAATGGCTATATGCGGCTGATGTTCTGGCGAAGCAGCTCAAGCTGCATGACCAGCCGCGTGCCATTGTCCTGCACGAAAAAGCAGATGGGCAGGGCGGCACACGCACCCATGCCCATATCGTGTTCCAGCGCACCGATAAGGAACGGCTCATCCTCGTTCCCGATAGCTGGAACTATATCGCCCATGAGCGGGCGGCCCGTCACCTTGAGCAGAAATTCGGACACGAATTGGTTCCGGGCAAGCACGTTGAGCCGAAAGAGCAGTCCCGCGACAAGCAAACTGCCCCAGATCACGAGCGCCATCAGGAGGCACGTTCCGGCCTTACCAAAGAGGAGCGGATTGCACAGGTGACAGAGCTGTTCCGTCAGTCTGACGGAGCCAAGGGCTTTGCGGCGTCGCTGGCGCACGCCGGCTACACCTTGGCGGTTGGTGACCGCCGCGACTTTGTCATTCTCGACAAATCGGGACAGGTTTACGCGCTGCCTCGCCGCGTTCTGCATCTCCAGCTTGTCGGCTTGCCCCTTCGCAATGCGTTCGCGTTGAGCGGTCAGGCCGCCGGATGTTGCACCACGGGCGGAAGCCGCTTCCCGGAAATGATGGCAGACGGCGCGAATGGATTCCTTGAGCGGGAACACTGCGCGCCCGGATCGCGTGATAATTCCACGGTGGGCATAATCGGCAACGGCGCGTTCCGAGACGCCCAGCCACTCGGCAAGTTCGATTGACCGGACCTGATCGCCAGAATCCTGATTCATTTTTCTATCCCGATTGAAATGCTGCGGCTCAGCGTCCCCCCAACGGCACCCGGCAGGGAGGGACCCGCGTTTTCAGACTCTGAGGATGTCGGAACGGCGGCCAGCATCGGGGGCGGGAATCCGGGAACGCCCCTAAAGGGGCGATTCCCGTTCCTTCCCGGCACACCGCCGCTATGCTCATCGGGAACAACCGGGAAATTCCCGGCGATTCCCGGTTGTTCCCGGTTCACTGGCCGTCCTCCTCATCGTCCACCCATGATTGGAGGGGCTTCACCGCAACCCGGCCATCATCGCTGATCGTGATCCGCCCGGCATCGAACAGCTTGTTTCGGGCGATGTTGAACGTCCTCTTGCGGCTATCCCGCTCCTCCGACTGCGACACGCGCCGGGAATCTATGCAGGCATCCCGCCACGCCTCCTCCGTCACTGGCGCCTCGCCCGCCTCCAGTTCTTGCAGGATCGTCAGCGCCTCCCGTTGCGCGCGTGGCATGGGCTTCCCCCGTGGTGCAGAGCCGGGGGCAAGCGGAGCCGCCACGGCAGCGGTTTCCGGGTCGCCATCCTCATCCCGGCCAAGTTCCTCCGAAGCGACGCGGAACGGGATGTCGAGGTCGCACGGGCCGTTCCGATTCTTGCTGAGCTTGCCCCGGATGATCCCGTCAGTATCGGGCGGGAGAAGCTGGACCGCGACATCAAGGGCGCCGTTCAGGACACTATGCCCGCGCGGGGTCGATCCCTCCGCCTTGGTGCCATGATGGATCAGCACGACAGCCGCGCCATGCTCGGTCAGGGATCGCGCAATGGCGACAACCTTGTTCATGGCCGCCGCGTCGTTCTCCTCCAGTTCCCGGAAGCTCATTGCGAGCGTGTCGAGGAAAATCAGGGACGGACGGCGCGCGTCGATCAACTCCAGCAACGCGGCAAGGTCGGGGCTATCGTCGTCCAACAGATCGGACACGCCCCCGATGACGCGGAAGTCCGGCTCATGGCCCATCTGCCCCACGAGCGCGGCAACGCGCCGCCTCATGCCATGCGTATCCTCGGGCGCAACATAGAGGACCGGGCCGGGCTTAGTCCGCAAACCGAACACGGCTTGGCCGCGCGCGACATGATAGCCCAGATAGGGCGCGATGGTGGACTTGCCGCCGCCGGGCGCTCCGAAGATGCAGGCGACATCGCGCGGCGCAAATAGATTCTTGATGACATAGCCGCGCGGCGGAGCGTTCAGACAATCCTCGGTCGTATATTCGACCAGCCGGGAGTCCGCCCGTGGTGCCGGAGCCTTGGCCTGCTTCCGCCATGCCGGGTCATGCTGATCGGCCATCCGGCAGAGGGTCGCAATGCCGGTCGCCTTGCCGCTGCCATGGCCGAATGATTCCCAGACGCGCCGCTGGTCGCGGGCGTCATGCTTACCGCTGACGGCGCTCCATTCGTTCCAAAGCGCGAAGCCCTCATCGCTGCCCCCGAACTCGTGATGCAGGGCCATGCCCACGGGCCGCCAACAACCCTCCCGGTCATCGCGCGCCGCTTCCGGGATCGCGGCTAAGGCAGCGACGATCTTTTTCCGGTCGATCAGATCGACGCCAGAGAAAGGGTCGTCATCGTCGTCCGGGGCAGGCCTCAGCAGTTCCGCCGGGACGTGCCAGAACTCATCTACCTCCGCCGCGTCGTCATGCTCAGCGGGCGTCTCAGGGGACTCGGCGGTCATGCCCCCGGCATAGGGCTTGCCCCGTTTGTCGAGTGCCCCGGAGTCCAGCCCGTCCAGCGTGTCGAGGCCTGCCCCGTCGATCAGGATTGTCTCGGGGACCGCGCCGCCGTCGACTCCGCCGTAATAGAAGCTCTGCGACAGCGTGAACGATTCCGGCTGGAGCGCGCCGCCTAGGACGCCCTGTAGGCGGGCGACCAGCCGCTCCCGATGCTCCGGGGACATGGAACGTGACAGGGGAGCGAGGACGCGCCAGCGGGGACTTTTCGGCGTATGCGACGGACTGGTATGGATTAGGGCCGCTATTCCCGCTGCCCGGAGCCGGTCGGCTGCCTCGGCTGGGGTCAGCGTTCCCGCGTCGTGATCGCCCTCCACACCATCAATCGCGATGACATTGGCGTTATGCCGGAGCGACCCCTTGCGGCTGGGACGATCTCCGAAGGCCGCCAGCTTGAGCCATGGGAGGCGGTCCTTGCGGGACGCGCGCCGGGCAGCGATATTAGCCGCTTGGGATCGGAGCGTGACGTGGTGGCGTTTGGCTGCCCTTGCCTCAGCATCCGCAAAGGTCGTGACGACGATTGCCCGGTCCAACGGATTATGGTATTCAGATACCTGTCGATCCGGGTTTTCTAGGGCATTGTCCGGGCGGCCATGTAGAAGTGCGAGCGCGCCGTTCCGGGGTCCATCCGGGACGGCGTTTTCGTGTCTGTGAGCCTCACTGTCAGTTGGACTTTCCGATGTAACGTATTGATCTTGCACGGCCCTTAATTCCCCTAGTTGGGAGAAAAATCGTGCAAAATCAACGGGTCGTCAGGGAATCATAATCCGCGTGTCGGGGGTTCAAGTCCCTCCTCCCTACCAAATAATGCGCCAGAGGCGTTTCATCTTGTCAGAACGAGCCGAATGATGTGTCGCCGTGGGCGGCGCTCAGGTCGCCGGCGGCGCGCGCAAAGCGCCTGTCCGCCTCAGGCGGCGGCGGTGTGGCCTTCTGTGTCCGACTCGGCTCTTTCGGACCGGCGGACCAGCGCGGCAATGGCGAGGATCGACAGGAACAGGATGAACGGGCAGATCGCGGCGAGGGCGTAGGTGCGCACCGCCGGGATGCCGCTGGCGAGGATGGCCCCGCCGATCAGCGGACCGACGACACCGCCGATCTTGCCGACGGCCGAGGCCCAGCCGCCGGCGCTGGCGCGGATCGCGCTGGGATAATAGAGCGAGAGCTGGCTGATGATGGCCGCATGGCATCCGCCCACGAGCATGCTCTGCACGACGATCACCGGCAGCAGCATGGTGGCGGGCAGCCACTCCATGCCGATCGCCAGCGCCATCGGCACGATCAGAAGCGTGCAGCCCGCGGCGAATTTGAGGCCGAAGCGCGCGGACAGGCGCATGATGACCACGCCGGCGATCGCGCCCAGCAGGCCGCCGATCGCCGAGACATTGGCGGCGGTTTCGCGCGCGATGTCCATCCGCTCGAGGATCATCGGGCCGAAGGCGGTCTTGAAGAAGATGCCGAGCGCGCTGGCACCATAGCCGATCCAGATGATCGGCGTGAGCCAGCGCAGATTGCCCGCGAACAGGTCGCCGAAGCGGAAATTGCCCTGCTTGCGCGCCTCGTCGCCGAGCACGAACCGATCGTCGGCCTGGACGTCGATGGACGGATCGAGCCGCTTCAGCGTTGCGACGAGCTGCTGCGGCCGCAGGTTCCGGCTGACGAGGAAGCGCGGCGATTCCGGCAGGAACACGGCGATGGCGAGCGCGCAGATCAAGGTGCCGAAGCCGCCGGCGAAATAGACACCCTCCCAGCCGTGAATGGGCGCCAGCCAGTTGGTGAGCGGCGCCGCAAGCGAGCTGCCGATGCTGAAGCCCATCATGATGAAGGCGACGATGGTCGCGCGCAGCCGCGCCGGCACGAACTCCACGTTGAGCGCCCAGGCGAGCGGCAGCGCGCCGCCGATCGCCAGCCCGTCGAGGAAGCGCAGCGCCAGCAGCGCCGGATAGTTGGTCGCGAAGCCGGTCAGCATGGTGAGGACGCCGAAGGCGATGGTGCACATGACGATCGTCGGCCGCCGGCCGATCCGGTCGCCGACATAGGTGAAGAACAGCCCGCCCACGATCATGCCGAGCGTGCCGGCGGAAAAGACGTTGCCGACATGGATGTCGGTCAGCTGCAGTTCGTCCTGCATATAGGGCGCGGTGAACGACATCATCATCATGTCCAGCCCGTCGAACATGGTGACGAGCCAGGAGAGGATGATGAGCAGATAGTTGAACGGCGTCAGCCGCCGGTTCTCCAGCAAGGCGGCGAGATCGATGGTGCGAGCCGGTCTTGTCATGATATCGCCCTGTCCTCTCCGCGCGATGGGCGTCTGATTAACGCTCGCCCATGCTTTTGGCTATAGGATTGGCTATGGGAATAGCTAGAGCTATTCTAATGATTAGCAAGCTTGCTAAAACGGGGTGCCGACGGGGCGAGTCGGACGCATTGAGAGGATTTTGCCATGGCCGACGATCAAGCTCCCAAGATTCGCCAGGTGCGCCAGTCCGAGGATCGTTTCCTGGCGTCCGACGTGTTCGAGACGGGAAAGCGGCAGCTGCCCCGGGCGAACGGGACGGGCAGCTATATCGAGCCGTCGCGGGAGATTCCGGTCTATCATAGCTGCGACGTGCTGGTGGTGGGCGGCGGGCCCGCGGGCACCGCAGCGGCCTGGGCGGCCGCGCAGGCGGGTGCCGACGTCGTGCTCATGGAGCGCTACAATCATCTGGGCGGCCTTTCGACCGGTGGTCTCGTCATCTGGATCGACCGGATGACGGACTGGACCGGGCGCCAGGTGATCCAGGGCTTCGCCGTGGACGTGCTGGACCGCTTGCCAAAGGCCGGGCTCGCCGGTCCGCCGCGCGCCGACTGGGGCTCGAAGGATCCGAAGAAAGCGAGCTATTGGGGCCAGCGCACCGCTGCTTTCCACGGCGTGGTGAGCTGGTCGCCGACGCTGGACCCCGAGCGGCTCAAGCTCATCAGCCAGGAGATGCTGCTGGCGGCCGGCGTGCGGCTGGTCTTCCATAGCTGGGCCGCGCTGCCGATGGTGGCGGATGGCAAGGTGGAAGGCGTGGTCTTCGAATCCAAGGGCGGCCGTCAGGCGCTGCGGGCCAAGGTGGTGGTCGACACGACCGGAGACGGCGACATCTTCGCCCGCGCCGGGGCCGAGTTCGAGACCGATATCGAGGAAGGCGACGTCCATCACAGCGCCAACACCGGCTTCATGCTCGGCGGCGTGGACATGGATCGCTGGCTGGCGTTCCGCGCCACCGAGCCCGCGCAATATGCCGAGTTCGCCCGGCTGGGGCGCGAGCGGCTGGGCTTTTTCCAGCCGCCCTATGTCTCCTGGCGCAACGATATCGCGCTGTTCCTCGGCCCGCGCCAGTCCGGCCTGTCCGCGCTCGACGTGGACGACCAGACCGAGCTGGAGATTCGTTCGCACCGCTTCATGCAGACGCATTGCGACTTCTTCCTCGCCCATGCGCCCGGCTTCGAGCGTGCCTATATGCTGCAGAGCGCCCCCCAATTGGGCGTGCGCCACACGCGGCGGCTGAGCGGTGTGGGCCGGATCGAGCGCGGCCAGTGGGCCGATGGCGTGGCGCTGCCGGACGAGGTCGGCGTGAGCCCGTCCGTGTCGCTCAAATATCCGGTGATCTCGGTGCCTTATGGCGCGCTGGTGCCGCGCCGGCTCGACGGGCTGGTCGCCGGCGGGCGGCATATTTCATGCGACGCCAATTCGCACGGCTTCATGCGCGAGATACCGCAATGCTGGCTGACCGGGCAGGCGGCCGGCGCGGCGGCGGCGCTCTCCGTTGCGGCCGGCGTGCAGCCGCGCGCGCTGGATGTGCGCTCGCTCCAGGCCGAACTGCGCCGGCAGGGCGTGTTCCTGAACGATCAGCCGGCGACCGATGCGCAGCCGGCGGCGCAGGCGGGCGCGGCCGTATAGGACATCGGGGCGGACCGGCCTGCGGCGCCGCGCTCAGCGCGATGCGGTGAGGATATGCTCGAAATCCTTGAGCGCCGCGGCGGCGGTCGCGCGCGGTTCCGAGCCGCCGCCCATGGTGAGCAGCTCGCCCATGCCGTCCGTCCGGATGCGGATCGCCTTGTTGCGGCCATGGACCAGCGCGAAGGGATCGTCCGGCCCGTAGCATTGCAGCGCGACCTCGCCGGTCAGTCGCTGGCCCTCCCGGCGCAGGCGGCCGACCAGCCGGGGCCGCACCCCCTGCGCGCGCCATTGCGCGAGTTGCGCCGGCTCGACCTGCCGGATGCCGCCGACCGCCATATCCTCAAGCCCGAGCGCCTCCTCCAGCCCGAATGTCGCGATGATGGCCATCTTGCAGGCGGTGTCCCAGCCGTCGATGTCGAGGCTGGGGTCGGCCTCCGCGATGCCGGCCTCCCTCGCGTGGGCGAGCGCCTCGGCGAGATCGAGATGCTCGTCCATCATCATGTCGAGCAGGGCATTGCTGGTGGCATTCAATATGCCTTCGACCGACAGGATCGGGCAACCGGCGGCGCAATGGCGGATCATGTCGATGGTCGGCAGGGCCGCGGCCGCCGCGCCGCTCACCTTGAGCGCAACGCCGTTCGCGCGCGCCAGGCCGGCCAGCGATGCGCCGTCCCGGACCAGCGCGCCCTTGGAGACGGTGATGACATGGCGTCCGCCGGCCAGCGCGGCGCTGATCCAGGAGAGGCCGGGCTCGCCGCTGGCAATGTCGGTCGGCCCGGCCTCCACGAGCAATGTGGCATCGGCACGGTCGAGGAAATCGGCCGGCGACATCGCCTCGGCGAAACTCTCGTCGAGGGACAGGCCGTCGCGCTTCACGATCGCGCTGGCGGAGCGGTGGATGCCGGTCAGGCGCACATCGGCGCCATGGACCGTGCGATAATGCGCGCGCCGCTCGTGCAGCAGCGCCGCGATCGCTCGGCCCACGCCGCCATAGCCCGCCAGTGCGATGTTCCAGCGCTTCATCCGTCCGCCTTCCTGCCAGATCAAAGGGCGATCAACGCCTTTTCATGCGAACCAGCGCGGTATCAAGGGTCTGGAGGAAGGTCGAGCGGTCCGCTTTGGTGAACGGGCTCGGCCCGCCGATCTGATCGCCGCCCGCGCGCAGGTCCGCCATGATCGCCCGCGTGGCGATGGCGCCGCCGATCGAACTGGCGGTGAACGGCCGGCCATTGGGCGCGATGACGGTCGCGCCGGCCTTCAGGCAGCGATCGGCCAGCAGGATATCGGCGGTGACGACGACAGCCTCGCCGTCGCACGCCTGCGCGATCCAGTCGTCCGCCGCATCGAAGCCATCGCTGACCACGACACGCCCGATCAGCGGATGATCGGGAATGCGCAGATGGCTGTTGCTGACGATCGTCACCGGAACCGCGTGGCGCCACGCGACCTTGTAGATTTCATCCTTCACCGGGCAGGCATCGGCATCGACAAGGATGCGCGGGCTCATTTCGGACGCGCACCCCGGTGCGGCGGCTTCTTGTCGGGCCGCTTGCGGAACGGCGCCGCGCCGCCCGGCGCATCCGGCCGATTGGGGCGACCCTTGCGCGGCGGCATGCCGGGGCGCGGAGGCGGGCCGCTCCGGCGGTTCTCGCGTGGATCGTCGCGCGGGCCCTCAGAGGGCATGATCTGCAGATTTTCCTCGTCGCCCTCCGCGTTCGCCGTGCGGGCGAGGGCGGCGTTGAACTTGCCGGCGATCGCGCGCGGCACCTGGAAATAGGTGTCGCCGGGGCCGATGCGGATCGCGCCGATCTCGTTGCGGGTGATGTGCCCGCGCCGGCACAGCAGCGGCAGGATCCAGCGCGGATCGGCATTTTGTCGGCGGCCGACATTCATGCGGAACCACACGACGTCCTCGAAGCCGTCGCGATGCCGCTCCTTCTGGGCGGCCTGCCGGGCCTGCGGCGTGTTCTCGATGAGGTCCTCAGGCTGCGGCATCGCCTGCCGGTGCGCGCGGACGAGCGCGGCGGCGATGTCCTCGGGCGTGCGCTCGGCGAGCAGGCGGGTCGCGAGCAGCCGGTCCTCCTCGTCATAGTCGGCGGGTGCGAGCAGCGCGGTGAGCAGGCGCTCGCGGTCCTGCGTGCGGATCGCCGCCGGTGTGGGCGCATCGCACCAGTCGGCCTGGATCTTGGCGCCGCGCAGCATCGACTCGACGCGCTTGCGCCGGGGATAGGGCACGATCAGCACGGCCGTGCCCTTCTTGCCGGCGCGGCCGGTGCGGCCGGAGCGGTGCTGCAGCGTCTCCGCATCGCGCGGGATCTCGACATGGATGACGAGGCTGAGGCTCGGCAGGTCGATGCCGCGCGCCGCGACATCGGTGGCGACGCAGACGCGCGCGCGCCGGTCACGCAGGGCCTGCAGCGCCTGGTTGCGCTCGGACTGCGAATGCTCGCCCGAAAGCGCCACCACCGCGAAGCCGCGCTCCTGCAAGGTCGCGTGCAGGCGGCGGACATTGTCGCGCGTGGCGCAGAACAGCATCGCCGTCTCGGCCTCGTGGAAGCGCAGCAGGTTGACCACGGCGGACTCGATCTCGGAGGGCGAGACCGTCACTGCCTGATAGGCGATGTCGCCATGCCCGCGATCGTCGCCCACGGTGGAGATGCGCAGCGCGTCCCGCTGATAGCGTGTCGCCAGCGCCACGATGGGGCGGGGCAGGGTGGCGGAGAACAGCAAGGTGCGGCGCGCGTCGGGCGTGGCGTCGAGTATCTCCTCGAGATCCTCGCGAAAGCCCATGTCGAGCATCTCGTCGGCCTCGTCGAGCACGGCCGCCTTCAGGCCGGAGAGGTCCAGCGCGCCACGCTCCAGATGGTCGCGCAACCGGCCCGGCGTGCCGACCACGATGTGCGTGCCCGATTGCAGGGCGCGCCGCTCGCGTGAGGCGTCCATGCCGCCGACGCAGGTCGCGATGCGCGCGCCGGCCTTGCCATAGAGCCACAGCAGTTCGCGGCTCACCTGGAGCGCGAGTTCGCGCGTGGGCGCGATCACCAGCGCCAGCGGCGCGCCCGCGGGCGGCATGGTACCGTCCTCGCGCAGCAGGTCCGTCGCCATGGCGAGGCCGAAGGCGACGGTCTTGCCCGATCCGGTCTGGGCGGAGACGGTGAGGTCGCGCCCCTTGGCGTGCGGTTCCATCACGGCGGACTGCACGGAGGTGAGTTCGGAATAGCCGCGCTCGGCAAGGGCCTCGCCCAGCAACGGTGGAAGATTTGAAAATGTCATGAATTTACAGGCCAGCTATGCCACGGGGGCGAGTGAGTGGGGCGGATGGTTTTGCGCAACGGCTCGTCCGCAGGCTCACTGGACAGGATCCACCGAGCGAACCGGCGCGTCGACGGCATCGGCGGCCCCCATAGCGCGTTACGACGCGTTTGGCTTCCATTGATTTTGAGGGCGCGCCGAGCGCCAATCCGGGGGGACGGAGGGCGCGCGCGGAGGAAGCGACTGCGAACCCGTCAGGTCCGCATGCTCGTTCGATGGTTTAACTTCTGATCGTCGTGTCGGCGGCGGGAGTGGAATCCCGCGGGGAACTAAGAAGGGCTCATGCTCCTCCCTTGTAGAATTTGCCGCCCTTCATGATAACGTCGAAGTTCCGCGCAGGATCACCTAGCAGATCAATCTGGGCGAGCGGATCGCCGTCGACGAGGATGAGATCGGCCAAAGCGCCTTCCTCGATAATCCCGAGCCGCCCGGCATAGGGGGAACGAGGCCCGGAAAGAGCGAGCAACTGGGCATTGTCATAGGTGACGAGCTTCAGAATTTCGGCCGGCGTGAACCATGCCGTCAATTTGAGCAGATAGTTGTTCTGGTTCGCGTTGAGTTCCGGCTCGAAGAGAAAGTCGGTCCCCCAGGCCAGTTTCACCCCGAGTTCCTTTGCGAGCGTCCATAGCTTCGCGTTGTTCTCAACGATTTCGCGCCGCTTTTCCCGGCGTTGAGGGTCGATGTTCGGATTATCGTCGGCGAAGGTCTGCGTGGAAAGCCATATGCCCTTCTCGGCCATCAGGCGGAGCGTGTCCTCGTCGAGGAGCTGGCCATGCTCGATGCACCTCACACCCGCCTCTATCGCCCGGCGGACGGCCCGGGGCGTGTAGGCGTGGACCATCACATAGGTGTTCCAATCCTCTGCGGCGTCCACGGCCGCCTTCATCTCCTCGAACGTATATTGGGTGACGTCGATCGGATCATACGCCGACGAAGTTCCGCCGCCCGCCATGAGCTTGATCTGGCTGGCCCCGAACCGCAGATTCTCGCGCGTGGCGGTCAGCACTTCGCTGGTTCCGTCGGCGATGAAATTCGCGCCGAAAAGCTCGGAGCGTGAGACAGTTCCTCCGAATTTCCGCGATCGTTCGGTCGGCAGCCTGAAATCGCCATGCCCGCTCGTCTGGGAAATGACCGCGCCCGACGGCCAGATCCTGGGTCCGACGATTTCACCTGCATCGATACGCCGCTTCAGCCCGAAAATAGGTCCGCCGGCATCGCGTACGGCCGTGAAACCGCGCAGCAGCATGTTGCGGGATTCGCGCCCGGCAGCCTCCTCGGCCGCTTCGGGCGTCAGGTCCGGCGACAGCATCTGTGGCATCGTCATGGCGCCGAAGGTCAAATGGACGTGCACGTCGATCATGCCCGGCATCAAAGTCCGCCCCCCGCCCTCGATGATCTTGGTGGCACCGCCTGGCGCAACCCCATCGCCGATCCTGGCAATGCGATCGCCTTCGATCAGGACGTTCGTGGGCGCACCCAATTGGCCGTTGACGACATCAAGCACCCGGACATTGCGAAACAGCGTTACCGATGTGGCCGGATCTGCCGGAGCGATTTCCCGGGAAGATGCACTCTGCACCGTGAGCGAAGCAAGGAAGGCGGCTGCCGCAATGCCCAGCGTCCGACGCGTAATCTTCATGTCCATCGCTCACCCCCAAGGTCCGTTCAAACATTGCCGCCGAAATGTCGGCGCCAAGAGCGCCAGTCCGTCAGAATACAAAGGTCGCGCCGAGCAGCGGACCGGCGAGTGTGGCACTCGCGCGGACATTCTCGCTCTTGTAATCGACATGCAGATATCGATAGCCGCCCGAGAGCCAGATTTGCTCCGCGACGCGGAAATTCGCCGTCGCCATCACCTGGCCGGTGAAATCCGACCCCACGCCAAAGCCGCCGATGTCGCCATAGAGCAGGACAGACCAGCGGGGCGACGCTTTCACGTTCAACCGAGCAGCCGCCACCGGATCGACGAAGCTTGCCTTCGCGCTTACGGAAAGATCGAGGGCCGGAACCGTGACCTTCGGACGGATCCACCAGGCGCGCCCTCCTGCCAGCAGGTCAAGCGAGAGATCATCTTGATCGACGGCCCGGTAGCCGGCCAGCACGGTCATCGAAGTCTGCCGCAGGCCGCCTTCGGCCGGTACGACAGGGAGGGCGGGATTGCCAGTTGGAACCATAGCGTCACGGGAAGACGACGCGTGCGTAAAGTCCGCGACCGCGACAAACCGATCATGTTTCACCAAGCCGCTGACGAAGAACGCGGCATCGATGTCTTTCAATAGCTCGCCGAAGCTCTTGTCCACCTGCAGGGACGGCGCGGCCGAGCCGGGCCGAATCGTACCGCCAAATCCCGATGCCCAGACATAGGGCGTGATCTGGACCGTTGTTCCCTCGTCGCCTGCCCCGAATTCGGACTGCGCGAGGGCAGGAGCGCCCGCTATCATCGCCGTCACCGCAAATATGCTCGCGATAACATGCTTGAGCTTGGACCGTGCTTCCATCGTTCGGCTCCTGTCGACTTCTACCGTTTCAAAGAAAGTCCTCGAAACTTGTCGTCATGGAGTCACCGCGCCCGGCAACAAATTCCTATTCGGCAGTGACCCGAATTCGCAGCGTCAAATTTCGAGACATTAGGCCGCGTTGACAAAAGATTGCATCCATAGTCTTGCTGCGGCGAGATTGAGGAAGCTCTCGAACGACAGGACGGTCTTGTCATAGCGCGTGGCGATGCGGCGCTGTTGCTTCAACTTGCCGAACA
>Ga0180219_1000063_pt1 | contig 154695 bp, 145 predicted proteins | sample eDN3rd30CBELigMG_FD_151338 | JGI IMG/M metagenome (GOLD analysis project Ga0180219, IMG submission 151338) | Enriched Miracle-Growth compost microbial communities from Emeryville, California, USA - eDNA 3rd pass 30_C BE-Lig MG (version 2)... ...
ATATCCCCAGCTTCCAGCTCTTTTTGCTCAGTTCAAATGCCAGGTGAACCGTGGCATACTCATCGCAGGTAGGTGTGTCAGTGTGATCAAGACGCATCGTCGAGGTCCCTTCGAGGTTGGATCGTTTTTGCAATCCAATCCTACCTCCTGGCCACCTACCGTCCCATAGTATCTGAGACGGCGCTGCGCGCCTCCTCAGGATGAGGGTTTCTGAGTGCTTACCACCGCTTGCAATCGTTTAGAATAATGGCTGATGGCCTAGCCCTATTCCGCCAGCAGCCGCAGCCGCGCGGCGATCTTTGGCGAACGCTGCGCCATGCGCACGACGAAGGCCTGCAGGTCGGCGCCTGTCATTGGCATGATCTCGACATTCTTTTCTTTCATGGCGGCAAGAAACGCCTTGTCCTTCATCAGTTCATCAAAGCCCTGCCGCAGCGCCTTCAGCCGGTCTTCAGGAATTTCTGGCGGCGCCGCCAGCGCCTGGCCGAAATCGGCGAAATGCGCCGCATAGGCAAGCAGCGCCTTGTCTTCCTCGGTCTTGCCGAGATTGATCATGTTCGGCACGTTTTCATAGCCGGTGAATTTGCGGCTGCCGATGGTCGCCAGCACTTTGATCTTGCCGTCGCGCAGCCAATCGCTGTGCTGGGCGACGAGCCCTTCCCAGGCAACCGTGGTGGCGTCGATCTCGCCGCGTTCGAGCGCCAGATAGGTCGTGCCGGCGCCGCTATAGCCGTTGATGATCTTGAACTTCGTCCCGTAAAGCTCGTTGACCAGCGCCGGATGGATGGTCGAGAGCGAGCCTTGTCCTGACGCGCCGAGCGCAACCTCCCTGCGCCGCGCATCGTCGATCGTCGCGATGCCGCTTGTGTGCCAGGCAACGAAAGCGCGCGGCAGATCGGAGGCGCGGCCGATGTAGGAGAACTTGGCGGCGTCGTAACGCACGCTGTCGGGCTGCGTATCCTGCGTCAGCAGACCGGCAATCAGCATGGTGATCGCGGTGCCATCCTTCGGCGCGGCGTTATAGACATAATTTGCCGCCACGACGCCACCAGCGCCGACTCTGTATTCGGCCACGACCGCCGGATTGCCCGGAATATGTTTCGAGAAATGTTCCGCAATCAAAAGACCGTAGAGCGAGGTGGAACCGCCGGGCGCGGTCGGCAGCACAAGCCGGATCGTCTTGCCCTTGTAGAAATCCGCAACGGATTGGGCCCCAGCGGGCAGCGAAACGACGGCCAGCGCCGCAATCAACGCAGCAAATTGCAGACCTATGCGGCGAGCCGTCATATTTCCCTCCCGGATTTGATCGTTCGGGAGAGAAGCTCGCAGGTGTATCGTGAAAGATCAACACACGACACACACCTCGCGCACACGAGCGCGCAGCCAGCGATGCGCCGGATCAGCGTCGAGGCGCGGATGCCAGAGCAACGACACGGTGAACTCCGGCATCGGGAACGGCAGCGCAAAACTATGCATGCCCTCGCGCAGATTGCCCGTATGCCGCTCGGGCACGCTGGCAATCAGATCGGTGGCGCGTGCCAGCGCCAGGGCCGCGGCAAAGCCGCCGACGGTGGTGACGATGTTGCGCTCCAGCCCGAGTGGCTGCAAGGCCTCATCGATCGGCCCTTTGTCGAGACCGCGCCGCGACAGAGGATATGCTGGCCTGCCGCATAACGCGCGGCGGTCATCGCGCCCTGGCTCAGCGGATGGCCGTGGCGCACGACGCCGATAAACCGATCGCGGAACAGCGCCTGTGCCCGCACCTCCGGGCCGATCATCGTGCCGACGACGCCGGTTTCCAGATCGACGCTGCCATCGCGCAGGGAGGTGCTCTCCCTGTCCGGCTTCGGCACGAAGCGAAGCCGGACGCCAGGCGCTTCCATCCCAACGCGTTTGATCAGTGCAGCACCGAAGTTTTCGACAAAGCCTTCGCTGTTCCGCAAAGTGAAGGTGTGCACGAGCTGCCCGAGATCGAGCTTTTCGACCGGCCGCAGCACCGCCTCGCCCTCCTGCACGAGCTGGCCAACCTTTTCGCGCAATTCCAGCGCGCGCGGCGTCGGCACCAGGCCGCGACCGGCCCGCACAAGCAGCGGATCCCCCGTCGTCTCGCGCAGACGCGCCAGCGCCCGGCTCATTGCCGATGGGCTGAGTCGCAAGCGGCGGGCGGCCCGCGCGACGCTGCCCTCGGCAAGTAGCACGTCCAGGGTGACCAGCAGGTTGAGATCGGGCGTCGACATGGGCGCAGCCTAGCCTGATATGGCGTCAAACGCACGAATAGAATGCAAATGCTGCGTCTTTCGCCATACCCGGGCGGCCGCTAGGTCTCTGACAGACATCGGAGACCGTTATGAAGCCCATGATCGCACTCGAAACCGCCGCCCCGGCCAGTTCCGCCCGCTGGGCGCTCGCCGGCTTGTCTCTGTCCATGCTGTTGTCCTCACTCGGCATCAGCATTGCCAATGTCGGCCTGCCGACCCTGGCACAGGCATTCAACGCCTCCTTCCAGGACGTGCAGTGGATCGTGCTGGCCTACCTGCTCGCCATCACCACCCTGATCGTCAGCGCCGGAAAGCTGGGCGACATTGCCGGCCGCCGCCGATTGCTGCTCGCCGGCATCGCCGCGTTCACCTTCGCCTCGGCCCTGTGCGGCCTCGCCCCGGCGCTCGGATGGCTGATCGCCGCGAGAGCCCTGCAGGGCTTGGGCGCGGCTGTCATGATGGCGCTCACCATGGCGTTTGTCGCCGAGACAGTGACCAAGGAAAATACCGGTCGCGCCATGGGACTGCTCGGCGCCATGTCGGCGATCGGCACCGCACTTGGCCCGTCGCTTGGCGGCATGCTGATCGCAGCCTTCGACTGGCGGGCGATCTTTCTCGTCAATGTGCCGCTCGGGATCCTGACCTTCGGTCTCGCCTGGCGCCATCTGTCGATCGATCGCATCGCTACGCCTGCTCGCGGTCGCTTCGATGCTGTCGGCACACTGTTGCTGGCTCTGACACTCGCCGCCTATGCGCTGGCCATGACCATCGGCTGCGGCAATCTCGGCACGCTCAACATCGCCCTGCTGATGGCGGCCGTTGTCGGCACAGGCCTCTTTGTGTTCGCCGAGACGAGAGCGCCATCGCCCCTGATCAGATTGACGATGTTCCGCGACAGGTTCCTGAGCGCGAGCCTCGCGACAAGCGCACTCGTCTCGACGGTGATGATGGCAACCCTGGTGATCGGGCCATTCTATCTATCGCAGGCGCTTGGATTGGATACGGCGCGTGTCGGCCTCGTGCTCTCGGTCGGCCCGCTGGTCGTGGCCTTGACCGGCGTGCCGGCCGGCCGCATCGCCGATCGCTTCGGCGCACAGCGCATGACGATCGCAGGCCTCGTCATCATGGTGGCGGGATCATTCGCACTATCGATGCTGCCGGAAACGCTTGGCATTCCCGGCTATCTCGCACCGCTGATCGTCATCACCGTGGGCTATGCGTTGTTTCAGACGGCCAACAACACGGCTGTCATGAGCGATGTGTCAGCGGACCAGCGCGGCGTCATCTCAGGCCTGCTCAACCTGTCGCGCAATCTCGGCCTAGTTAGCGGCGCATCGGTGATGGGCGCGGTCTTCGCGCTTGCCTCTGCGGCAAGCGACATGACGGCGGCATCTGCGGACGCCGTCGCTGCCGGCATGCGCACGACCTTTCTGGTCGCGGGCATTCTGACCACCGTCGCGATCGCCATCGCGATCACCGGCCGTGCCACGCAGGATCGGACTGCGCAATAAGAACATCTACGGCTGGACTTGCGGAATGCCGTTGCGCGAGCAGACCAGCCCATCCGTGGACATCTTCACGAACTTGATCGGCTTCTCCAGGACCTTCCACGCGGTCACGGCCTGCAACTCGTCCTTGCCGGCTTCCTCACGCAGCGTGCCGACAAAGTTTTCTTTCACATCCTTGCCGTTGAGTTTGCAGGTGCCTTCGAAGGCCGGCGTCGCCGCCGAATGGGGCGGAAGCTCGATGGCATCGTGGACGATGTTCTTGCGGTTCTCTTCCAGCACCATGTAGTCTTTACCGCAGATCGACCAGGTGATGGACGAGAACTTGCCGTAATCGGTGGCGCCCTGATCCTTCAGGCCCAAATCCTTGTGCCGCCCCTCGATCGCCATCACCGTCTCATTGGACGTCGGCCCGATGAGCGCCTTGGCGATATCGCCGCTGCAACTGACTTTCTCGAAGCCATCGCGGGCGTAAGCGTGCGAGCAGCCGAGGATGACCAGTATCAGAAGACCGATGATCTTTTTCATGATGACATATCTTTCGAGTTTTAAGCCGTCGCAAAGATCCGCTTGAGGCGCGCAATCGATGTGAAATTCTAGTCGGTTCTGGCTGCAGAGATGTCTGGAAACGCACAGGAGCCCGCTACTTGCGGGTAGCGCCTCGCTTGAGTTCTCCCGGCGTGATTGCCCACATCCTGTGCATCGTAGCCGTCATATGGCTCGGACTCGAAAAGCCTGCGAGTTTCGATATTTCGCCGAGGGACACGCCTCCCTTCAGCACCAACCGTTTCACTTCCTGCAGCCGTAGCGTCAGCACGAACTGGTAAGGCGCTTGACCGGTACTTTGGCTGAAAGCACGCGCAAAATGACTGGGCGAGAATCCCGCCACTTCGGCCAGATCGGCAAGGCTGACGGTTCCAGCCATATTTGCATGGATATAGTCAATCACCAGCTTCATGGCTCTCGGCGGCAGCCCGCCACGCCTGTTCGAAGCGACGCGTTGACCGATCCGGGAATACCTGCGCAACACATGCGTCGAGAAAACGGTAATGAGAGAATCCAGATAGAGTTCATTCATTGCGGAAATGCGCGAAGGATCGAGTTCGTGCTCGATCATTTTCGCCAGCCGCAATGCATCAGGATCGACATGACCGGGACGCAGCGATTCGAACTCGACTGATTCGTGATCGAATTCCGCTATTGCAAGCTGCCGGATGCGTTCGGGAGAAAGCGCGACCAGCAGACTTTCCTTGGGAGTTTCCCAGGCAGCGAACAATTCCGATTGGGAAGGCACCAGCTCCAGCGTTCCTGCCGGAGCGCTGAACATCCTGCGACGATCGGAGTTGAGTGCCATCGTCCGTCGAGGCTGGGGCGTCAATAGCACAATGGCGAGATGACTGGGCGCCTTGAATGAGATGCTGTTGGGCCCCGTTCGGGTCAGTCTGACGCTACCGGCCGGGCAATGAATCTTAGGTCCCCACCCGTCGGGCACCATACTGAGCATTCGATTTCACCAACATTTATGCATGATTGTGACAGAGGCAGGTTCCGCGCTCGCCCGCGTTAAAAACTCGTTATACGATATAAAATTCTCTGCCTAATGTCTAGTTATAGCTTTGGCGTTCTATGCGCGAACCGTCATTGTCAATCAACCGGTTGATATCTCGGGAGGAGCAATTCATTGCGATGATTGCGTCGATGCGCGCCTGCGTCACGCAAGGCGTTGGGGGTCCGAGATTCAGGACGATGGCTCCTGCCAGATCGGCTTCTTGAGACTACGCTTCACACGGTGGTTTCCACCGGCGACCGAGTTTCCAGTCGGCGATTTGCCGACAAGGTAGTTCTTCTGCCATTTCTGTTCATTGGCGAGAGGATCGCCCATGTTGAGCGCGGCGGTGAATTTAGTCCGTTCGCTGGTCCAGGTCTTGTATTCCTTGTTCAGCGCCGGATTTTCGGCAATCCGCTGAATCACCGGTTGGACGCTCTCGATCGCGATAGCCGGCATCATGGTGATGAAACAGAACGGTTCATCCTTTTCGAAATGCACGGTGCAAGGTCGGGTGAATTTCCAGTTCATGGTGAAGGTGAAAGGAAGCCAGCCAGTCTCAACTATTCCGTCAAGCGGATGGATGCCGTCTTTGAGACGATTGGGCGAACCGCGCACCCACATCGTCCAATCGGGATCGGTCCTGAACAGATAGCCGGGATGGAAGCTCAGGATGCCGTGGCCAAAAAACAGCCCGACCTGATGAAGGTTCACGCCTGCCTGATGAGGGCGCAAAATGATATCTTCCTTACCATTCCAGCCTGTCCATGTGGCGGAGAAACCGATGGGGTTCAGCACCTCCCAGCCGGTGGCATTGGCGATGGCAAGCGGCGTGCATCGATAAGCAAAATGCTGATTCGTGGCGTCCATCCAGTCGCGTTCGGCGGGAGCGGGCACGAGTTGCGGCGGCTGTTGCCTCAACGCATAACAATCAAGTCTCGGTCCTGTCATCCTCGAGCTTTCAGAAGAATGAAGCGGTCAAAGCCTCAGCGCAATTCGCGGCGAGGCGTACATCGATCGATGGTCTGTCGGCAGGAAAACACCCGACGCCGATGTCCCGTAACCCTTGAAACGAGGGTCACGGATCATCAGCAATAGCCTCAACCTGAGATTTGAGAGAAGCCCGGCCAAACGACTAGGCTCCTCAAAGTACGCTTTGCAGCAAAGACCTCCATAGACACCGACGGTCCTTGACAACGAGGCGCACAAGCTATGCTAGGCCTGTTATGGGCCGGGAGGTCCCGGAGGTCCCGGAGGACCGGGAGGTCCCGAAGGCCCCTCGGCGCCCGGGGGACCCTCTACACCTGGTGAGCCCGGCTCGCCCGGCGTGCCATCAGCGCCCGGAGGACCTGCGGGGCCTGGAGCGCCCGGCGCGCCATCGGTGCCCGGGGGACCGGCAGGGCCGGGGGCTCCCGGAGCGCCCGGCGCGCCCGGCGCGCCTGGATCCCCATTGGCGCCTGGGGCACCTGGGGTTCCTGGCGCGCCTGGAGTTCCTGGCGCACCCGGGGTTCCTGGCGCGCCCGGTGCACCGGGCTGGCCGACAACGATGCCCTTGGTGGCCTTAGGCAGATCGGTAGCGTCAAAGCCGAGGTAGCTCGGCATATAATCCTCACGATCACGCCGCATGAGCGACTTGCCGTAGGTCGGCTCCGGCGCCGGATCCGACTTGTAGATCATGCCGCTGCTCGGCGGGTAGCTCGGCGCGCTGCCGCTGCCGCCGAAGTAGACGCGCAGACCGGCCATGAAGCTGAACTCGTTGCCCGAACGATTGCCGAGGACGAAATTGTCCGGCCGCTTGCCGTAGGACGCGTCGGCGAACAGCGAGGCAGCCGTGCCGCCAAAGTTCATAAGGTATTCCGCACCGCCGACGATCTGATTGCGGCCGTTGGTGTAACGGTGGCCTATATTCAGCTTGAAATTGTCAGTGGCGTAATAGGCCAGACGGATGTCGTCGAAGAACCTGGTCTTGTAGCTGTTGCCGATGCCGGCCAGGAAGACATTGCTGTCACTGAAATTGTTCCATTCCGCGCCGACGATGCCCTGCAGGGTGAACCGGCCGAGATAGTACTGGCCTTCCACGCCTGTCTTGGCGGTATACATGCCGGTGTTGCCCACGCCGAGCAGGCCGTTGCCCCAGGTCCCAGTGCCATAGAGATAGCTGCCATATAGGCCAACCGCGCCGGCCATCGGCTCGCGCCAGAATAGATGCGCAGCCGCGCCGGCGAGGCCGGTTTGAGCAGCCATGCCGCCCATGGCGTCAACCTGGAAGCCGAGAGACCTGCCGAGGGGTACCGCGAGCGAACCACCGAGCTGGCCGAATGCGGAATGACCGTTCGTGCCGCCGCCCACTTCGAGCTTAACATTGGTAGAACTTACCGCGCGCGTGCGCTGCGCATCGCTCACACCGACCGCCGGCTCCAGAACGCCTCCTCCCGCACCAGCGTGGACGAAAGTCGGACCACGTGGCGACGAAACAGCCCGGCCGCCACGTCCCTTCAAGCGGCCGATTTCCGCGTCTGCAGCTCTCAATCTGCTCTCAAGCGCCCTCTGCTTGGCCTGAAGCTCATTGATCATCCTGAACAATTGATCGTTCGAAATATTTTGGGCATGGGCCGGTGTAATTGACCAGACGGCGCAAGCGATCGCAAGCGCGGAGGCCCCTCCGCGCAAGTCTTTAGCAAATATAGGCACAATTTACCCCCGTAAATTTCCTGCAATTCGCTGCAAGAATTCTTTTTATACGTCGCTATCGCGAATCGCGCTCTTGAAACACAACACGAAGTGTAATGGGTAAATTATGTGCCTCAAGCTCGGCGATGATAAGCTGATCCGTGAGGCAGGTATTTTGCGGGTATCATGATATATTGCGGGTATCGTGATACACAGCCGGCCGTTAATAGGGGAGTTTTCCCGGTCAAAACATGGGATTATCGGGAATTGCTTGAGCAGGCGAAGACCACTATGCCGCCGCCAATGGAACAGCTGTTCGTCATCAATGCATTTGGAGCTATCCTGAATTCCGCAAGCCTATCTATACCTAGAAAAACTTGATCGGATGCTGCGAGCCAAGCGCGTAAATGAATGTTTCACAGTAACGACGCAAACACACACGCGAGCCTGGGCCGCCTTGACGTGACCATCGACATCCGCCGACAGGAAATCATCGTGGCCAGCGTTGAAGGCGACGCCGCCTGCAACACTGCCCGGACGCGCCCAGATCGACCATTCCAGCATCGGCACATTTCTGCTCGCCGACATAGACTTGTCGCTCACCGCGACAACGTGCTGCTCGGTGAGACGCATATACCTGTACCGTCCGACATCCGCGAGCGCGGTCGGCGAGGAACCCCTTCAGCAAGCTTCTTGCTGCAGGACACCGCAAGCGCTGGAAACGAGCGCACTCGCTGCAGCAACACCTGGACTGCGGCGCACAGGACCTGCTGCGAGAGATCGCTGAAATGAAAAAGGCCGCTCGCGCGGCCATCATCAGAAATAACGAATATTGGAGCGGGCGAAGGGATTCGAACCCTCGACCCCGACCTTGGCAAGGTCGTGCTCTACCCCTGAGCTACACCCGCATCCTGGAGGGACGCGACCGCTTCCGGCGCTGTGTATGCCGCAAACCGTTTGCGAATGCAACATGACGTTGGCCATCATTTTTGATGATTTTTGCGGATTTTCACCGGATTCGCCGCGGTGCGGAATTTCTTTTACAGGCAAAGCCCATTTATAGGACTTGTCACTTCCATACGCGATATCGGCCGCAATGACCCAGACCTCGCAAGACCTGTTTGCCTATCTCGCCGGCCTCGGCATAGAGACCCGGACCGTTTCCCACGAGGCGGTGTTCACCGTTGAGGAATCCCAGGACCTGCGCGGCAGGCAAGATTTATCTGGAGAGCCGGGCGCTCACACCAAGAACCTGTTCCTCTGGGACCGGAAAGACGGCTATTTCCTGGTCACGGCGCTGGAAAGCGCGACGGTTTCCCTGAAAGGCCTGCACCGCAAGATCGGCGCAGCCGGCCGGCTCAGCTTCGGCTCGGCGCAGGCCATGCTTGAGATGCTGGGTGTCACGCCTGGCGCGGTGACCCCGTTCGGGCTCGTCAACGATACCGGCCGCCGGGTCACTTTCATCCTCGACCCCAACCTGGCGCGGGCCGATGTGATAAACTGTCATCCGCTGGTCAATACGATGACGACCAGTATAAGGACGCCGGACCTGGTGCGCTTTCTGGAAGCCACCGGCCATCCGCCGCGGATTGTCGATCTTTCTGAATAAATTGCGTTCTGAATAAAACTGAATGCTTACCGCTGGAAGAGCGAAACGTCGGCGGCCATATTGTAACGAGCGATGGAAGCTCTAACTACCGGCGTGGCGACGCCGGCGGAATTCGGACGAGGGATTTGGACATGACGGACGAGGCAATGATCGGCGATTCGCTCACTCCTGCGGGCCAGGATCTGGTGAAAGACGTGACGAGCGCGTCGTTCCGCGTCGACGTGATTGCCGAATCCGCCCGCCAGCCGGTTCTCGTGGATTTCTGGGCGCCGTGGTGCGAACCCTGCAAGCAGCTTGCGCCGGCGCTTGAAAAGGTCGTCCGCTCGACCCAGGGCAAGGTTCGCCTGGTCAAGATGAACATCGACGAGCATCCGCAGATCGCCGGCCAGCTTGGCATCAAGTCGATCCCGGCCGTCATCGCCTTCCAGCGCGGCCAGCCAGTCGACGGTTTCATGGGCGCGCTGCCGGAAAGCCAGATCAAGAATTTCATCGAACGCTTGATCGGCCCCGTCACCGGTGCCATCGACGAAGTGATCGCCGAGGCTGAAACGGCGTTCGGCGCCGGCGAGTTCGAGGCGGCGGCGGAGGGTTTCGCCGCGGCGCTCGACGAGGACGCCGCCAATATGAAAGCCCTCGGCGGCCTCGCCCGCGCGCTGGTCGGCCTTGGCGATCTCGAACAGGCGCGCGCCGCCTTGAGCCAGGTGCCCAAAGGCAGCGAGAACGATGCGGCGATCACCGCCGCGCAGGCGGCGATCGAGATCGCGGCACAGGCGGAAAATCTCGACGATGCGGCTGAATTAAAGGCGCGTGTCGAGGCCAATCCCGCCGATCACCAGGCGCGCTTCGATCTGGCGCTGGCGCTCAGCGCCAAGGGCCAGCGCGAGGAAGCCGCCGATGAGCTCATCACGATCATCCGCAAGGACCGTACCTGGAACGACGACGGCGCACGCAAGCAGTTGGTGCAGTTCTTCGACGCCTGGGGCCATATGGACCCTGACACGATCACCGCGCGGCGCAAGCTGTCGACGGCGTTGTTTTCCTGAAAGCAGGGAGCCGACATGGGTATCAACAAACCATATGTAGCCGTGTCGGAGCTGCCGGACGTCATTCCCGTATTCCCCTTGCCGCGCGTGCTGATCCTGCCGCGCACGCAATTGCCGCTTAATATTTTCGAGCCGCGCTATCTGGCGATGTTCGACGATGCCATGAAGAGTGATCGCATCATCGGCATGATCCAGCCAAGCGATGCGGACGTGGGCGAAACGGCCATGCACCCGCCGCTGCATGCGGTGGGCGCAGCCGGCCGCATCACCCAGATCGCCGAATCCGGTGACGGCCGTTATCTCATCACCCTGACTGGCGTCTGCCGTTTTCGCGTTCTCGAAGAACTGCCGATGACGCAACTCTATCGCCGCTGCCGCGTCTCCTACGCGGAGTTCGCCCATGATCTCGTCATCAACGCCGGCGAAGACGATGTCGACCGCGACAGCATCGTCACCGCCCTGCGCACCTTCTCGAAGGCGCGCGGCCTCAAGATCGACTGGGACGAAATTCAACGCGCGCCGACGGAAGCCCTCGTCAATGCGCTCTCGATGATGAGCCCGTTCGGCCCCGGCGAGAAACAGGCGCTGCTCGAAGCGCCCGATCTGAAGACACGCGCTGAAACGCTGGTCGCCATCACCGAGTTCGACATTGCCCGCGATGGCAACACGCCATCGGTGCTGCAATGAGCGAAGAGCCACAGGCACAAACGCAAGTCCAGACAAGTGACGAGAACACGCGGATCGATCCGCGCCTACTGGAAATCCTCGTCTGCCCGATCACCCGCACGCCGCTGTCCTATGACAGCGCGGCACAGGAACTGATTTCGGAATCGACGCACTATGCCTATGCGATCCGCGACGGCATTCCGATCATGATTCTGGACGAGGCGCGTCAGGTTGAGTCTTGAATGAGAGAAAGGCCCGTCAGTAGCCCCCATCCTTCAACCTATGGTTCACATCACCACCTGCGGCGGCTTGAACAGGCGCGGCGTCACACCGGTCACGCCCATAGCCTCCGCGCGCAGGACTCGTTTCACCAGCGGCATGCGATCGATGAGCGCCATGCCGCTGCGGCGCACCTGCGACGCCGCTGCACCGCCTTGCGCATAGACATGATGCAGAAGATCGACGCTCGCGGCGCTCACCACGGAATCGAAGCGCCGCATTTGTTCGTAGCTGCGCAACACCTCCGGCGCGCCGATGTCGAGACCGAGCGCCGCCTGATCAAAGATCGCGTCGGCAAGACAGGCAACATCGCGCAGGGCGAGATTGAGCCCCTGGCCGGCAAGCGGATGCACGCGATGGGCGGCGTCGCCGACCAGCGCGAAACGCGGCGCGGTGAACATGCGCGCCATCATGAAGCTCAGCGGAAAGCTCACCGGCTGGCCGATCAGATGCAGATCGCCAAGACGATGACCAGCGCGTGCGAGAACCTCCGACAGAAAATCCTCGTCGCTCAGACCAAGCACTGTCTTCGCCGCCGCGGGATGCTCGGTCCAGATGAGTGACGAGCGGCGACCCGTCAGCGGCAGCAGGGCGAACGGGCCCGATTCGATAAAATGCTGCACGGCGACGCCGTCGTGATCGCGCTCATGGCCGATGGTGGCGGCGATCGCCACGCGCTCGTAATCCCACGCCAGCGACTTGATGCCGGCGCGCTGCCGCAGCAGCGATTTGCTGCCGTCGGCCGAGACCAGCAAGCGTGTACCGATTTCCTCGCCATCGGCGCAGGTGACCGACACCACCGACACACCGCTGTCGAAATCCAGCGCGTTGGACGGCTTGATGCGCACGCCAAGGTCACGCGCGCGGTCGAGCACGGCGGCATCGACATCGCGATGAAAGACGATATGGGCCAGTTCGCCATGGCCGCTGCCGATGGCGTCGAAATGCAATTGCGGCAGCCGCACCGCGTCCTCGAGCCGGCTGTCGGAAATCTCCATCCGCAGCACCGGCTGCGCCTTGTCGGCGATTGCCTGCCAGACGCCGAGCGTCTCCAGCATATTGCGCGGCGCCGGCGCGATCGCCGAGGTACGGTGGCCGGAGGTCGCGGCCCCGGCAGCCCCATCGACCACCAGCACGTCGAGCGCCGCACCGGCCAGCTTCTTCAACGCGGTCGCCAGCAGCAGCCCGCTCGGGCCCGCGCCTGCGATCAACACGTCGACTTGTTGCCTCGGCATCCGGCTTCATTCTCCCAGAAGCCCTCATCCTGAGGAGCGCCTGAAAGGCGCGTCTCGAAGGACGGGGGCGTCAGCCTCAATCCTCCCTCATCCTTCGAGACGCCTGCTGCGCAGGCTGCTCAGGATGAGGGCTTGGGATGCGGTTCTAGAGTATTTTCCGAGCAAGGTGGACTTGTTTCCTCAGAAGGTAACCTGTCCATGACTGCCTAATAAATTTGCAAACCGCCGTTTTCAGAAGCAGCTTGGCGACACTCTGTCTCGCCGCTGAAGCATCCATTGCTCACAACATCGCCGAATCCCGGGCATTGGCGGGGAAAGAAGCAGGCTGCTTATTATTTGCACAAACTGGCACAAATATTGAATGTTTTCGCGCCAGACGCATTCTATTTAGGCAAGCTTGAGCGGGGACTAGACGCAGATGATGGGTAAGACTTTTCACCGTGCTGGCGTGGCCGGCGCGCTGGTTTTCTGCGGCACCGCTGCCCAGGCGGCCGAGCAGACGAAAATCGACACCGCCGACACCGGCTTCATGATCATCGCCACCGCGCTGGTGCTGATGATGACCCTGCCGGGACTGGCGCTGTTTTATTGCGGCATGGTGCGCAAGAAGAACGTGCTCGCCACCATGGCCCAGGGCACGGCCGCCGCCGCCATTGTCTCCATCCTCTGGTTCGGCCTTGCCTACAGCCTCAGCTTCACCGGCGACGGCGCTATCTTCGGCTCCTTCGACCGCATGTTTTTCATGGGGATCGGCCTCGACAGCGTCAGCCCCTTCGCCAAGACGATCCCCGAATTGCTGTTTGCCATCTATCAGATGACCTTCGCCGTCATCACCTGCGCGCTGGTGGGCGGTGGTGTCGCCGACCGCATGAAATTCTCGGCTTTCTGCTGGTTCTGCGTGCTCTGGCTGTTTGTCGTCTATGTGCCGCTCGCCCATATGGTCTGGGGCGGCGGCTGGCTGCAGAGCCTCGGCCTGCTCGATTTCGCCGGCGGCACGGTGGTGCATATCAATGCCGGCGTCGCCGGCCTCGTCGCCGCCTACATGATCGGCAACCGCCAGGGCTACGGCCGCGAGAACATGTCGCCGTTCGATCTCACCCTGGCTGTGGTCGGCACCGGCCTGCTCTGGGTCGGCTGGTTCGGCTTCAACGGCGGTTCGGCGCTTGGCGCCGGGTCGCGTGCCGTCTTCGCCATCACCGCCACCCATCTCGCCGCCTGCGCCGGTGCGGTGGTGTGGAGCGCCATCGAATGGATCGAGCGCGGCAAGCCCTCCGTGCTCGGCGTCATCTCCGGCGCTGTCGCCGGCCTCGGCACCATCACCCCGGCATCGGGCTATGTACTGCCCTGGCATGGCCTCGTCATCGGCGCGCTCGCCGGCCTTGTCTGCTTCTGGTTCTGCACCGCCGTCAAAATTCGCTTCAAATACGACGATTCGCTGGATGTTTTCGGCGTTCACGGCATTGGCGGCATTCTCGGCACGCTCTGCGCCGGCGTCTTCGCCACCGCCGCCCTGAGCGTCACCCCCGAGACGCCCAACGGGTTTTCGGGCCTGGTCGAGGGCAACATCCGGCAATTGGGCATTCAGGCCATCGGCGTTGTCGTCACCATCGTCTGGTGCGCCATCGGCACCGCCCTGGTCCTGAAAGCGATCGACCTGGTCTCGGGCCTGCGGGTTACGGCGGACCAGGAGCGCGAGGGCCTCGACCTCTCCATGCACGGCGAGGCGATTCATCAATAGGCCGGCCAACCCCCTGCCACAGCCAAAACCCCCGCCCAGCATTGACGGCGGGGGTCGATATCTCCCAACTAGCGTGGTGATGACTTAGCTTCGGCAGGGCCTATGACCGCGACCAACGAAGGCATTCTCCATCTTCTCGATCTCGAACAGATCGAGAAGGACATTTTCCGCGGCCCCGGCCTGGCGACGAGCTGGCGCCGCACCTTCGGTGGCCTCGTCATCGCCCAGGCGGCAATGGCGGCGGCGCGCACGGTCGAAAACCGCCCCATCCATTCCCTGCACGGCTATTTCATCCTTCCGGGGGACTCGCACAAACCGATCGTCTACCAGGTCGAACGCATCCGCGACGGCGGCAGTTTCTCCACACGGCGTTGCGTCGCCATCCAGGACGGCCAGACGATCTTCTTCCTGTCGGCCTCGTTCCACGTTGCCGAGGAGGGCTTTTCGCATCAGACACCCATGCCGGACGTGCCCGATCCCGACCAGTTGCCGAGCCTGCAGGACATCGTCCAGCAATATGGCGAGACGCTCCCGCCATGGGTCCGCCTGTATCTCGACAGGGATCGCCCGGTCGAACTGCGGCCAGTCGATCTCGGCCGCTATCTGCCGATGAAGAAGGGAGAAACACGCCCGGCCCAGCAGAAGGCCTGGCTGCGCGCGCCGCAGAAACTGCCCGACGATCCCGCCATCCACCGCGCCGTGCTGGCCTATATGTCGGACATGACTTTGCTCGACACCTCCCTGGTGAGCCATGGCACCACCGTGTTCAACCCGGGCATCCAGGCCGCAAGTCTCGATCATGCGCTGTGGTTTCACCGGCCGTTCCGCGCCGACGACTGGCTGCTCTATGTCCAGGACAGTCCCAACGCCAATGGCGCGCTTGGCCTGACCCGTGGCGGCATCTATGCCCGCAATGGCGACCTCGTCGCGTCGGTGGCGCAGGAAGGCCTCATCCGCAAGCGGCGGCCTTAGCGCATTTTCGAGCGAAGTGGATGCCGGTTCGCGTGAAGAAAATGCGCTCCTTCAATAAACGAGACGCGTCTTTCCGATTCCAAGGAATCGGGAAAACGCTATGGGGATAAGCTTATTCTTTAAGCTCCTTGCTTTTTTGCAGTTCATTTTTTAGGCATTGACGGCGTCACTGCCCGATTTCTGGCGCCCCTTAAAGCCGCGATACGCTGAATCGCACCAATTTCCAGCACTTGTCCCATCTGGCACGCAGATTGATTCCCCTCTGAGCAGCGGCGTCGGACGATGCGCCGTGAGTAAGCCGACCGGGGGCGTCGCAGACCGCGTCGAACTGCGGCCAAGCAGGGACAAGCGAATGAAAATAATCATGGCAATCATCAAGCCGTTCAAGCTCGACGAGGTGCGCGATGCGCTCACCGCCGTCGGCGTGCACGGCCTTACCGTTTCCGAGGTCAAGGGTTACGGCCGACAGAAGGGACACACCGAGATCTATCGCGGTGCTGAATATGCTGTCAGCTTCCTGCCGAAACTGAAGATCGAAGTGGCGGTTTCGTCCGAACTGGCTGACGCCGTGGTCGACGCCATTATCGCCGCGGCCCGCACCGGCCAGATCGGCGACGGCAAGATTTTCGTGTCCTCTCTCGAGCGCGCGGTTCGCATCCGCACGGGCGAAAAAGATTCAGACGCGCTCTGAGACGCACAGATATTCCATTCAGGAGTCACATATGAAACTGGTCACTACTGTCAGCAGGCTTGGCGCCTCACTCGGCCTCGCCTGTGCTCTCGGGCTCGGCTCGATTCTGCCGGCGCTCGCGCAGGCTGCTGCGGCTGCGCCCGTGCCGAACAAGGGCGATACGGCGTGGATGCTCGTCTCCACCGCCTTCGTCCTCTTGATGTCGATCCCCGGCCTCGCCCTGTTCTACGGCGGTCTCGTCCGCACCAAGAACATGCTCTCCGTGCTCTCGCAGGTTTTCGCGATCGTCTGCGTCGTCTCGATCATCTGGGTCTGCTACGGCTATTCGATGGCCTTCACCAATGGCGGCAGCCTCAACGACTTTGTCGGCGGCTTCTCCAAGGCCTTCCTCATGGGCGTGACGCCGGACTCGACGGCGGCGACCTTCTCCAACGGCGTCGTCATTCCCGAACTCGCCTATATGGCGTTCCAGATGACCTTCGCCTGCATCACGCCGGCTCTCATCGTCGGCGCCTTCGCCGAACGCATGAAGTTCTCGGCCTTGCTGCTGTTCACGGTCCTGTGGGTCACGTTGATCTACTTCCCGATGGCGCACATGGTCTGGTACTGGGGCGGCCCGGACGCGATCGGCGATGCGGCCAAGGCGGTCGCTGCTGCAACTGACGAAGCGGCCAAGAAACTGGCGATGGCGAAACTGGACGAGGTCAAGGCTGACGCGGGCTTCCTGTTCAAGATTGGCGCGCTCGACTTTGCCGGCGGCACAGTCGTTCACATCAACGCTGGTATCGCTGGTCTTGTCGGCGCCCTCCTGCTCGGCAAGCGCATCGGCTATCCGCGCGAAATGATGGCGCCGCACTCGCTGACGATGACGATGATCGGCGCCTCGCTGCTGTGGTTTGGCTGGTTCGGCTTCAACGCCGGTTCCAACCTCGAAGCCAACGGCACCGCCGCGCTGGCCTTCGTCAACACCTTCGTCGCCACCGCGGCCGCGGCCCTCGCCTGGCTGTTCGCTGAATGGGGCGCCAAGGGCAAACCGTCACTGCTCGGCATGGTCTCGGGCGCCGTCGCCGGCCTTGTTGCGATCACGCCTGCCTCCGGCTTTGCCGGCCCGATGGGCTCGATCGTTCTCGGCCTCGTCGCCGGCGTGGTCTGCTTCTTCTTCGTCGCCACGGTGAAGAACAAACTCGGCTACGACGACTCGCTCGATGTGTTCGGCGTGCATTGCATCGGCGGCATCATCGGCGCGCTCGGCACCGGCATTCTGGTCAACCAGGCACTCGGCGGCGTCGGCATCGCCGATTACGAATCGAAGCCGGGCGAACTGGCGATCGCCGCCTATGACCTCGCCCCGGCCTTCCTGGCGCAGGTCAAGGGCGTGGTCATGACCCTGCTGTGGTCCGGCATCGGTTCGGCGATCCTCTACAAGGTCGTCGACCTCATCGTCGGCCTGCGCGTCGCCCCCGATCAGGAACGCGAAGGCCTCGACGTCTCCGAACACGGCGAACGCGCTTACAACAACTAAGCGACAGACCTCTCACCAAGACGAAACGGCGCCCTTGGGGGCGCCGTTTTTTGTGTCGTTTTATTTGCACGAGCCATATCTGCCTTCCCGCTCCAGGCCATCCTTTCGCCTCACAAAAGCGTGAACTGTGCTTGCCGCAATCCTGGCGCAACCCCACTCCTCTAGAGATAGCCCAGCCCCAAATCCCCGCCCCCGCGCTGGCGACTGACGCACATATTCATCGAGATCGAAGCTTATAGAGGAGCACAGGATGGTTGCTTTCACCCTCAACGGCAAAGCACACACATTGGACGTCGACCCGCATATGCCTCTGCTGTGGGCGATCCGCGATGTGATCGGCCTGACCGGCACGAAGTTCGGATGCGGCATGGCGCAATGCGGCGCCTGCACCGTCCACGTCGACGGCGGCCCGGTGCGCTCTTGCCAGACGGAGGTCGGCGACATCGACGGCGCCTCGATCACGACGATCGAGGGCCTATCGGGCAAGGTCGCCGAGACGGTGCAGACGGTCTGGGCCGAACTTGACGTCCCCCAATGCGGCTACTGTCAATCCGGCCAGATCATGTCCGCCACCGCCCTCCTGACCGACACGCCCAAACCCAGGGACGAGGACATCGATTCGGCAATGAGCGGCAATCTGTGCCGCTGTGCCACCTACCACCGCATCCGTGCGGCCATCCATGAAGCCTCCAGCCGGCTGGGAGGCTGATCATGCTGCACCTCCGCTCAAAATTGGACGCCGTGCAGCAGACCCGCCGGCATTTCCTCATCGGCACGGCCGCCACGGCGACGGGCCTGACCGTCGGCTACCGGCTGGCGCTCGCACCGGCGCAGGCTCAAGCGAATGCTCCGGCTGCCGCGCCGGTCAATCCGTTCCAGGCCTATGTCGAGATCACGCCCGACAACCGCATCGTCATCCACTCCTCACAATTCGAAATGGGGCAGGGCTCCTATTTCGGCATCGCCACCCTGGTGATGGAAGAACTCGACGGCGATTGGCGGCAGGTCGACGTTGTCGGCGCCACCGGCGATACGGCGCTCTATGGGAATCTAGCCATGGGCGGCGCCTTCCAGATCACCGGCGGCTCAACGTCGATGACGTCGTCGTGGAACCGCTATCGCAAGGCCGGCGCTACCGCCCGCGCCATGCTGGTGGCGGCCGCGGCCAGGCAGTGGAGCCTGCCCGAGCGCGAGATCACGGTCGCTTCGGGCGCGCTGTCCCATGCTTCGGGCAAAACGGCAAAGTTCGGCGATCTGGCGAGCGCCGCCGCCGCGCTCCCCGTGCCCGCCGACGTGCCGTTGAAACCGCGCGAACGCTGGACGCAGATCGGCTCCAACACGCTCAAGCGCTATGATTCCACCGTCAAGACCAACGGTAAGCAGCCCTATACGATCGATTTGAAGATGGACGGCCTGCTGACGGCGGTGATGATTCATCCGCCCAAGTTCGGCGCGCAGGTGAAGCGCTTCGACGCCTCCAAGGCCAAGGCCCTCGATGGCATCGTCGATGTCGTGCAGATCCCGCGCGGCGTCGCCGTGGTCGGTCGCGACATGTGGACCGCTTTGAAAGGCCGCGACCTGACAACGGTGGAATGGGATGAAAGCAATGCCGAGCAACGCGGCAGCGCCGAATTGCTCGCTGAATATCGCAAGCTGGCCAACTCTTCAGGCAACACGTCGGGTGCAGGTCCGGCCGCAGCCAACGCGCGCAACGACGGCGACGTCGCCGGCGCATTTGCAAACGCGGCGCAGACGATCGAGGCTGTCTATGAGTTTCCCTATCTCGCCCATGCCGCGATAGAGCCGCTCAACGCCGTGGCCCGCTTCAACAATGATGGCCGTGTCGACGTTTGGGGCGGCCATCAGATGCCCGGCGTCTATCAGGCCATGGCCGCGCAAGTCGCCGGCACGACACCCGATAAGATCAACATGTATATCATGAAGACGGGCGGCAGCTTCGGCCGGCGCGCTGTCGCCGATGCGGATCTGATCGTGGAAGCGGTCGCCATCGCCAAGGCGCTTGGTCCCGGCAAGCCGGTGAAGGTGCAGTGGACACGCGACAACGACATGCGCGGCGGCCGCTACCGGCCCGCTTACGTGCATGCGATGAAGGCCAGTCTCGACAAGGACGGCAAGCTCATCGCGCTCTATGACCATATCGTCGGCCAGTCGATCATGGACGGCGGACCATTCGCCATGATGATCAAGGACGGTGTCGATCCGACCTCGGTCGAGGGCGCGGCCAATATGCCCTATGCGATCCCGAACCTGAAAATCGATCTCACCACGGTCGCGGCGAAGATACCCGTGCTGTGGTGGCGTTCGGTCGGCTCCACCCATACGGCCTATGCGGTGGAAACGTTCATCGACGAACTGGCGGCAGCCGCCAAGCGCGACCCCGTCGACTTCAGGCTGGCGATGCTCGACAAGCACCCGCGGCATGCCGCCGTGCTCAAACTCGCCGCCGAAAAGGCCGGTTGGGGAACGCCGCTGCCGCCGGGCCGCTTCCGGGGCGTGGCGCTGCACGAGAGCTTTTCCACCTTCGTTGCCCAGGTCGTCGAGATCACAGTGAAGAACGGTGCCGACTTCTCGGTCGACCGCGTCGTCTGCGCCGTCGATTGCGGCACGGCGATCAACCCCGACCAGGTCCGCGCCCAGATGGAAGGCGGTATCGGTTTCGGGCTGGGCGCGATCCTGCAGGAGGAGCTGACCTTGACCCACGGCGTCGTCGACCAGCAGAACTACGATACCTATACGCCTCTGCGCATCAACCAGATGCCGAAGGTGGAGGTCCATATCGTAGCCTCCAACGAACCGCCGACCGGCGTCGGCGAACCCGGCGTGCCGCCGATCGGACCCGCCGTCGGCAACGCACTCCGTGCGGCAACAGGGAAGGCGGTCCGCCAACTGCCGATCCTCAAGCACTTGTCGACCTAACGGGCAAAATCCGGACACGGCGAACGCCCGGCAACAACCAGGCAAGCTCCCATCCTGCAACAACGAAACGGCGCCCCAGGGGCGCCGTTTTTCGTCGCGTTTCTGTAGCCGCCAAATCCGTAAGGTTAAGCGCCCGTTAACCCCGTGCGCCGTAGCATCCGGGCTCACGCTGCGGCGCCTCGCGGCCCCGTTTTCACGGCCACCCCCAAGACCACTCCATTGCCCAAAATGATGCGAACAAGCAGCTCTTCGGTTCTCGAAAGAATTCCCGATCCTGTCCGCATTTATTTCGGGCGACGCCTGGCTGAACTCGCCGGCCTCGCGGTGCTGGCGCTTGCCGGCTGTTTCACCCTCGCGCTGGTCTCCTGGTCGGCCCTCGACCCGAGCCTGAACTACGCCAGCGACGCCCGTGTCCACAATCTACTCGGCAAGCCCGGCGCCATCGTCGCCGACCTGTTCATGCAATTGTTCGGGCTGGCGACGATCGCCTTTCTGCCGCCCATGGTCGCCTGGGCGCTGGCGCTGCTGTCGAAGCGCCGGCTCGACCGGGTTGCCTTCCGCATTCTCTGCATGCTCGCCGGCGTGCTCTGCGCCGCGACTGTGATCTCCCTGCTGCCCTCCAGCGGTCGCTGGCCGTTGCCCACCGGCCTTGGCGGCGTGATCGGCGACGCCATTCTCGCCATCCCCCGAAAACTGATCGGCGGCAATATCATCATCCGCCTGGTCTTCGGTGGCATCGCCGGCGTGCTCGCCATCATCTCCTTCACCGCGGCGATGACGCGGGTTGGCGAGGAAGACCCCGACGCACATCTCGCCGACAGCAAGCCTGCCCCCCGCGCCAAGCAGGCCGAAATCGAGGAAGACGACGACCGCAGCAGCGAGCCCGGCATCGCCCTGACATTGCTCGGCGGCTTCATCCATATGCTGCTAAGCTTCAAGGGGCAGATGCTGCGCATGTTCCGCAGCATCCGCACCACGGCGGACAATACCCGCCGCCAGCACGCGCTCCGCCACGAGCTGGACGACGATGCGATGGCTGTTGCCATGCCGGGCCTGCCCGCCGGCATGCCACGCCGCGCGCCGCCGCCCCCGCTCGATGCCGAGCCGACACGCGCCGTTCCGGCCGTCCGCCGCCGCGAAACCATCGACGCGCCGTTCACACCTGCGGCCTTCGACGCCCAGGATGACGACGACGACGAGGCGCCAGTCGAAGAGAGCCGTGTCGCCAAGCCGGCGCCGCCGCTGAAACCCGGCAAGCGGGTCGCGCGCGAAGCCCAGCCGTCCTTCCTCGACCGCTCGACCTACGAACTGCCGCCGCTGCTCCTGCTGGCCGAAGCCAAGAAGATCGCCGCCAGCAAGGTCTCGGCCGATGCGCTGGAACAGAATGCCCGCCTGCTGGAAGGCGTGCTCGACGACTTCGGCGTCAAGGGCGAGATCATCAATGTCCGGCCCGGCCCGGTCGTGACCTTGTACGAACTCGAACCGGCGCCCGGCATCAAATCATCGAGAGTCATCGGCCTCGCCGACGACATCGCCCGTTCCATGTCGGCGATCTCGGCCCGCGTCGCCGTCGTGCAGGGCCGCAATGCCATCGGCATCGAACTGCCCAACCAGCGCCGCGAGACCGTCTACCTGCGCGAACTGCTCGCCTCGGAAGACTTCGAGAAGACGAAGCACCGCCTAGCGATCGCGCTCGGTAAGACCATCGGCGGCGAGCCCGTCATCGTCGATCTGGCCCGCATGCCGCATCTGCTCGTCGCCGGCACCACCGGCTCGGGCAAGTCGGTCGCCATCAACACGATGATCCTGTCGCTGCTCTACCGGCTGAAGCCGGAGGATTGCCGGCTGATCATGGTCGATCCGAAAATGCTCGAACTATCCGTCTATGACGGCATTCCGCATCTGCTGACGCCCGTCGTCACCGATCCGAAGAAGGCCGTCGTCGCGCTCAAATGGGCCGTGCGCGAGATGGAAGACCGCTACAAGAAAATGTCGAAGGTCGGCGTCCGCAATATCGACGGTTTCAACGCGCGCATCGCTGAGGCCGCCGCCAAGGGCGAGATCATCACCCGCACGGTGCAGACCGGCTACGACCGCGAAACTGGCGAGGCCATCTACGAAAAAGAAGAGATGGATCTCACGCGCCTGCCGTTCATCGTCGTCATCGTCGACGAAATGGCCGATCTGATGATGGTCGCCGGCAAGGACATCGAAGGCGCCATCCAGCGCCTGGCGCAGATGGCGCGCGCCGCCGGCATCCATCTCATCATGGCGACGCAGCGTCCTTCGGTCGACGTCATCACCGGCACGATCAAGGCGAACTTCCCGACCCGCATCTCCTTCCAGGTGACCTCGAAGATCGACAGCCGCACCATCCTGGGCGAGCAGGGCGCCGAGCAACTGCTCGGCCAGGGCGACATGCTCTACATGGCCGGCGGCGGCCGCATCTCGCGCGTCCACGGCCCGTTTGTCTCCGACACCGAGGTTGAGAAGATCGTCGCCCACCTCAAGACCCAGGGCGCACCGGAATATCTCGAGGCGATCACTGCCGACGACGATGCGGAAGGTGACGGCGGCGGCGACGCGCCCTCGCCGGGCTCCATGGACGCCGAGGAATCCGGCGATTATTACGACCGCGCCGTCAACATCGTCCTGCGCGACAGGAAGTGCTCCACCAGCTATATCCAGCGCCGCCTGTCGGTCGGCTATAACAAGGCCGCCTCTCTCGTCGAACGGATGGAGAAGGAGGGCGTTGTCAGTGCAGCCAACCACGCCGGCAAGCGCGAAATTCTCGTCGGCGGCGGGGTCGATCGTGGCGCGTACGAGCTGGGACCGGCCGATTAAAGCGTTTTTCGATGCGTTTTCAGGCGAATGACCGGATAAAGCCGAACATTCGCCATAAGGACTTCCTATCTCCACGCCTGATTGGCTTCGAAAGGTACGAGAGATGCGACATATCCAGGCCGTGACGAACATCATCCTGAGCATGGCCCTTGGTGTAGCGGCCGCCTCGCCGGCGATGGCGCAGCTCGACCTCACCAAAAAGACACCGGCCCCCGCCGCCGCTGCCATCGAAAGCGCGGCGCCGCCGCCACGCGTGGCGACCCAGGATGCGGCGACGATCGTGCGTCGCGCCAATGCCTATTTCAACAGCATCACCACCCTGGTCAGCGATTTCACCCAGTCCGGCGGCGACGGCCGCAAGATCACCGGCAAACTCTATGTGGCCAAGCCCGGCCGGCTGCGGTTTGAATATGCCAAGCCCTCGCCGCTCGAAATCATCGCCGACGGCACCAGCGTCGCCATCCGCAACCGCAAGCTGGCGACCCAGGATCTCTATTTCATCAGCCAGACGCCGCTGAAGTTCCTGCTCAAGGGCAATCTCGACCTGACCAAGGACACCAAGATCCTCGAGATCAAGCAGGCTCCCGACATCACCACCATCAAGATCGAGGACAAGGCAACCTTCGGCGGCACCTCGCGCATCACGCTGGTGTTCAACACATCCGACTTCACCTTGAAGAACTGGGTCGTCAGCGATCCGCAAGGCTACGAGACCCTGGTGGCGCTCAACAACATGAACACCAGGCAGCAGCCCGACCCCGCGCTGTTCACGATCAATTATGATCGCCAGGACAGCAATCAGTAAGCGCCTGCCATCAGTCACAACTGACCCAGAAGCCCTCGTCCTTCGAGACGGCGCTGCGCGCCTCCTCAGATTTTGTGACTTTATTAGAATATCGCTTTTCGGTGCCGCATAAGTGTTTGATTTGACTCATGTCGCACAAGGCCGAAATCAATAAAGTCACAGCCTCTCAGGATGAGGGTTTCTGGAAGCTTGCTACCGCTTGCCAGCATCCCTATGAAATTATCGATGACCAAACGTATTGCCACCTGGAATATCAACTCAGTTCGTCTGCGCCTGCCGATCGTCGAACGCTTCCTCAAGGAACACAACCCCGACGTCCTGTGCCTGCAGGAAATCAAATGCCGGCAGGCGGAATTTCCGTCATCCGCTTTCACCGCGCTCGGCTACAGCCACATCGCTTTGAACGGACAGAAGGGCTATCACGGCGTCGCCACCGTTTCGCGCCTGCCCATCGCCGAGATCTCGACGAAGGAATTCTGCGAAAAGGGCGATGCCCGCCATATCTCGGCGACTTTCGCTCCCGGTGTCCTGCAGCGCGGCGAGACGGTGCTGCACAATTTCTACATTCCCGCCGGCGGCGATATTCCCGACCGCGATCTCAATGAGAAGTTCGCGCACAAGCTCGATTTCCTTGATGAACTCACCGCCTGGACCTTGTCGCACAATCTCGCGCGCGAGAACGCCATCCTTGTCGGCGATCTCAACATCGCGCCGCTCGAGACCGATGTCTGGAGCCACAAGGCGCTGTTGAAGATCGTCAGCCACACGCCGGTCGAAGTCGAGCGCATGAAACGCCTGCTCGAAGCCGGCCCCTGGATCGATGCGATGCGCACCCTCGTGCCGGAACCTGAGCGGCTCTACACGTGGTGGAGCTACCGCGCGGCCAATTGGGAACTCGCCAACAAGGGCCGCCGTCTCGATCACGTCTGGCTGAGCCAGCCGCTCGCCGCCAACCTCAAATCGATGTCGATCCTGAAAGACGCGAGAGGCTGGGATCGCCCATCAGACCATGTGCCGGTGATCGTCGATCTGGAAGATTAAGCCTGTACGCTTCCGCCGCGTCATGCCCGGCCTTGTGCCGGGCACCCACGCCGAGACGTTGCTTTACGTTGCAGAAAAGAGAGCGATGACATCGAGAAGCATCGCTTCGTTCATCGATCGCTTGCCCGGCGTGGATGCCCGCGACAAGCGCGGGCATGACGGACCCCTCAATCGAAATGATCTTGCCGGAACTTCGCCAGCTGATTCGAGAATCCCACCAGACGTTTGGTGATGCCCGATTTCATCCGTGTCGCGCTTGATGGAAACTCCTGCAGCACACGCAAAAACAGCGTGCGCGGCACGAACAACACCATCGTGTCTTCCCGGTACGCGGTCGCGGTTCCCGCGCATTGCGTCTCGATGATCAACGCCACCTCGCCGATCAGAGCGCCAGCCGGAATGATCTGGCGCGGCGCTGCCGATGGCAATGGCTTCTCGATCGCGATGCTGCCGGAGACGACGAGATAGCCGCCTTCCGACATGTCGCCCGCCTTGAACAGCACTTCACCAGGCTTGAGCGTTTTCGAGATCGCTGAAAAAGCGATCAATCGCACTGCCTCGATCTCCATCTGATCGAACACCGGCAGAGCCGACAGGGTGCGGATATCGTCTTCAAGCGACATGAGCAAAGCCAATCAAAAACCTTAAGGCACCAGCTTGTAACCGCCGGCCTCGGTCACCAGCAGTTGAGCGCTTGCCGGATCGCGCTCGATCTTCTGCCGCAGCCGGTAGATATGAGTCTCGAGCGTGTGCGTCGTGACGTTGGAATTATAACCCCAGACTTCGCGCAGCAACACGTCGCGGGTCACCACCTGCTGGCCGGCGCGATACAGGAAACGCAGGATCGCGGTTTCCTTTTCCGTCAGCCGCAGCTTGCCGCCCTTCTCGTTGACGAGAAGCTTCGAGCTCGGCTTGAACGAATAGGCGCCGATCTGAAACGTAGCATCGTCGCTCGATTCATGCTGGCGCAGATGCGCGCGGATGCGCGCCAGCAGCACGGCGAAGCGGAACGGCTTGTTGACGTAATCATTGGCGCCGGAATCGAGCCCCAGCACCGCATCGGCCTCGGAGGTCTGGCCGGTCAGCATGATGATCGGATTCTTGAACCCGTCCTTGCGCATGATGCGCACCGCCTCGCGGCCATCCATGTCCGGCAGGCCGACATCCATGATGACCAGGTCGGGCGTCTGGGTCCGCGTCATCTGCAGCGCCTTGCTGGCGCTGTCGGCCTCCATGGTCGAGAATTCTTCGTGCAGCGCGAGCTGGCTCGCCAGCGCCGAGCGCAATTCCAGGTCGTCGTCGGTAATCAGGATTTTTCGGGTCAATGCCATGAGATTACTTTGGCCATGATGTTACTTTGCGCGATAACGGGCCGGCGATTCGCCAAATCGGCGCGCCGACGGTGGGATCATCCAGGAAATCAATGTCTCCCGCAAGTTACGGTCATAAACGCGAACAACCATCACGTGAGGACACGATCGCGTTATGACGGCCATTCGTCGGATCACGATCTCTAGAACAGCCGCCGTTCCGGCATCGGCAGGCTCCAGATCGAACGGCAGACTGATGGCCGGTTCACTCGTCATTCCCTGCCGCATCGGCCGCTCCGGCATCGTCCATGACAAGCGCGAGGGCGACGGCGCCACGCCGGCCGGCACCTGGCGCATCGGCGGCGGCTTTTTCCGGGCCGACCGTTTGACGCGCCCGCATGTGGCCATGGGCATCCGGCCGCTGCGTCGGGACGATGGCTGGTGCGATGATGCGGACAATTTTCAATATAATCGCTGGGTCCGTCTTCCCTTCGCGGGTGGCCATGAGACCATGTGGATGGATGCGCCGAGCTACGACATCGTGCTGGTGCTCGACCACAACCAGACCCCTCGCGTGCGCGGTCGTGGCAGCGCGATTTTCTTCCATCTGACCAAGACGGACACGGCGAGAAACAGCCAAGGAAACAATACGTCCACAGCCGGTTGTATCGCCATTTCGCGCGCCGACATGCGTCGTCTGCTGCCGCGGCTGGCGCATGACTGCCGGATGGTTATTCGGTAGAGAACGGCCGTCTGTCATTCCCGACGACCGCGAAGCGGGCGAGCGGGAAACCAGGAGCCAAGGGCTGCAACGTCGGCTCGTCACGTTGCCCCTGGATTCCCGCTCTGCGCTTCGCTTGGCGGGAATGACACCGGGAGGGTCACTCCGCCTGCCGGTGCCCGAAAATGGCGGTGCCGACCCGTACCTCGGTCGAGCCGAGCTGGATCGCCAGGGCAAAATCGGCACTCATGCCCATCGACAGACGGGTCAGTCCGTTGCGCTTGGCGATCTGGCTCAGCAGGGCGAAATGCGGTGACGCCTGCTGGTCGACCGGCGGCACGCACATCAGCCCGACGATATCGAGCCCCATCCCACGACATTTGCCGATAAATCCGTCGGCGTCCTGCGCCAGAATGCCGGCTTTCTGCGGTTCCGCGCCCGTATTCACCTCGACATAGAGTTTCGGGCTCTTGCCAAGCTTGGCGCATTCTTGCGCCAGCTCCTCCGCCAGGTTTTCACGGTCGAGCGTCTCGATCACGTCAAACAGGCGGATGGCGTCGCGCACCTTGTTGGTCTGCAGCGGCCCGATCAGATGCAGTTCCACGTCGCGGTAGCGCGCCTTGAGGTCCGGCCATTTCGCCTTGGCCTCCTGCACCCGGTTTTCCCCGAACAGCCGATGGCCGGCCAGGATCACCTGCTCGATCCGCTCAGCCGACTGGGTCTTGGAGGCACAGAGAAGGGCAACGCTTTGCGGGTCGCGGCCCGCGTGGCGGGCGGCGCGCTCGAGTTCGGTCCGCACTTTCGTCAGATTGGCGGGCAATGATCCGTCATCGACGGGTTTCGGCTGTGTTTCCTGGTTGGCGTTCATGGCTGATTCTCCCGGGAAACGCGCAAGTTACATTAAGTTGCAAGCACTAGGGTTGGATCGTACAAGGGGCGGGCTTTCACCCCTCCATCCAGATTTATCCAGCACGCTGCGACCACGCCATATGTTTTCCGACAGATATAATCCCCGCGAGACAGAGCCGAAATGGCAGAAATTCTGGGATGAGTCCGGCACTTTCCGGACCCGGAACGAGGGGCCGCAGCCGAAGTACTATGTCCTTGAAATGTTTCCCTATCCATCGGGACGCATCCACATGGGCCATGTCCGCAACTACGCCATGGGCGATGTTGTGGCGCGCTACAAGCGCGCCAAAGGCTTCAACGTCCTGCATCCGATGGGCTGGGATGCCTTCGGCATGCCGGCCGAAAACGCCGCCATGCAGAACAACACCCATCCGGCGAAATGGACCTATCAGAATATCGCCACCATGCGCGCCCAATTGCAGTCCATGGGCCTGTCGCTCGACTGGTCGCGCGAGATCGCCACCTGCGATCCGAGCTACTACCGCCACCAGCAGAAGATGTTCCTGGATTTCCTGAAAAGCGGCCTGGTCGACCGCAAGAAATCCAAGGTCAACTGGGACCCGGTCGACATGACCGTGCTCGCCAATGAGCAGGTCATCGACGGCCGCGGCTGGCGCTCGAATGCGCTGGTCGAACAGCGCGAGCTGACCCAGTGGTTCCTGAAGATCTCCGACTACTCGCAGGACCTGCTGGATTCACTGCAGACGCTCGATCGCTGGCCGGAAAAGGTCCGGCTGATGCAGCAGAACTGGATCGGCCGGTCCGAAGGCCTGATGCTGCGCTTCGACATCGATCCCGCGACGGCACCGGCCTCCGAGACCGAACTCGAAGTCTACACCACGCGGCCCGACACTTTGTTCGGCGCGAAATTCATGGCCATCGCCGCGGACCATCCGCTGGCGAAGACCATGGCCGTGGGCAACCCGCAACTGCAGGCCTTCATCGACGAATGCCATCGCATGGGTACGTCCGTCGCCACGCTCGAGACCGCCGAGAAGAAGGGCTTCGACACCGGCGTCAAAGTGGTGCATCCGTTTGATCCGAACTGGAAGCTGCCGGTCTATGTCGCCAATTTCGTGCTGATGGATTACGGCACCGGCGCCATCTTCGGCTGCCCGGCGCATGACCAGCGCGATCTGGACTTCGCCAACAAGTACTTCCTCGGCAATACGCCCGTGGTGGCGCCTGCCGATGCGGATCCGAAGACGTTCATCGTCACCAACACCGCCTATGACGGCGACGGCGTGATGATCAATTCGCGCTTCCTCGACGGACTGTCGATCGAAGCCGCGAAAGACGAAGTGGCGAAGCGCCTCGAAGGCGAGATGCTGCAGGGCCGGCCCCGCGCCACGCGCCAGGTGAACTTCAAGCTGCGCGACTGGGGCATTTCACGCCAGCGCTATTGGGGCTGCCCGATCCCCGTCATCCATTGCGATGATTGCGGCACCGTGCCGGTGCCCGACGCCGACCTGCCGGTGAAACTGCCTGACGACGTGACATTCGACCGGCCCGGCAATCCGCTCGAGCGGCACCCGACCTGGAAGCACGTCAAATGCCCGGTCTGCGGCAAGGACGCCGTGCGCGAGACCGACACGATGGACACGTTCGTCGATTCGTCCTGGTACTATGCGCGCTTCACCGACCCGTGGAACGAGACGGAACCGACGACGCGGCAGGTGGCCGACGCCTGGCTGCCGGTCAACCAGTATATCGGCGGCATCGAACACGCGATCCTGCACCTGCTCTATTCGCGCTTCTTCGCCCGCGCCATGAGTGCAACCGGCCATCTCGGCGTCAAGGAACCGTTCGAAGGCCTGTTCACCCAGGGCATGGTCGCGCATGAGACCTATCGCTCGCAGAACGGCGACTGGCTGCAGCCCAACGAAGTCGAGATCCGCACCGACGGCAACAGCCGCAAGGCCTTCCGCACCGAGGGCGGCGGCGAGGTTGCGATCGGCTCGATCGAGAAGATGTCGAAGTCGAAGCGCAATGTCGTCGACCCCGACGACATCATCGGCACCTATGGCGCCGACACGGCGCGCTGGTTCATGCTGTCGGATTCGCCGCCGGACCGTGGCGTCATCTGGTCGGAAGACGGGGTGCAGGGCGCGTTCCGTTATGTGCAGCAGCTCTGGCGTCTGGTCGGATCACTCGCAGACGTCGCAGCGCCTGCCGGATCGCCGATCACCGGCATCACCGAACCGGCGGCCGTCGAAATCCGCCGTGCGACCCATAGCCATTGCGCCGCCGTGGGCGACCATATCGAGCGACTGCGATTCAACACAGCGATCGCTGAAATCCGCAAACTCTCCAATGCGCTGTCGAAATCGATCGGCGACATCGAAAGCCCGGAGATTTCCGCCCAATGCCGCCTCGCCTATCGCGAAGCCGCCGATAGCCTGGTGTTGATGTTCGCCCCGATGATGCCGCATCTTGCGGAAGAATGCTGGGAACGGCTGGGCCATTCCGGCGCGGTCGCGTATGCTGCCTGGCCGGTGATCGATCCGGTTCTGGCGAAGGCGGAAACCGTCACCATGCCGGTACAGATCAATGGCAAGAAGCGCGCCGAACTGGTGATCGGCCGTGATACGGATGTAAAGACGGTCGAAGCCGAGGCCTTGCAGATGGACGATGTCCAGCGCGCCCTCGACGGCAAGCCGGTGAAGAAGATCATTGTTGTGCCGAACAGGATCGTCAATGTCGTCGTTTGATCGCCTCAAGGTTCGTTTCATGCTTCCGCTGAGGATCGCGGTCGTTTGCGCCGCCGCCGGTTTTCTCGGCGGCTGCTTCCAGCCCATGTACGGCGGGGTCGGCGGCGCTCAGCTCGTCGACGACCTGCAGGCGATCAAGATCGAGCCAATCCCTGATCGTCTCGGCCACTATCTGGCCAACGAACTGACCTTCAACCTGAACGGCACCGGCTCCAGCCCGGCGCCGAGATACAAGCTGGTCATCACCGCGCGCGAGCGGGTCACGACCCCGCTGGTCGACACGGTGACGGCGCGGGCCACCGCCGGCACGGTGCTGGTGGATGCCGAATACAAACTCTACCGGCTGCCCTACACGGAAGGCGACAGGCCGATCGTGGAAGACGTCGCCGTCGCGGCCGAGAGCTACGACCGCACCAGCCAGCGCTACGCCAACCTGCGCGCGGCGCGCTATGCTGAAATCCAGAACGCCAAGGTTCTGGCCGATCAGATCAGGACGCGCCTCGCGATCAGTCTCGCGAAACCGTCCTGAGTGTTTGGCCGTAAGCGAGACCTGTCATCCCCGACGCCCGCGCAGCGGGTGAGCGGGAATCCAGAAGCCAAGGGCTATAATGTTGGGCCGTCACTTTGCCCCTGATTCCCGCTCTGCGCTTCGCTTGGCGGGAATGACACCTGGGCTTTGAGTCAAAACAACGGGATAGAAAGCGCTCCACCCGATGGTCGCGATTCGCAACAACGAGGCTGAACGGTTTCTGGCGAAACCGCAGCCTCAGATCAGGCTCTATCTTTTCTTCGGCACCGACACCGGGCTCGTCAGCGAGCGCGCTCGCACTATGCTGCGGCAATCGGTCGATGATGTGAAAGACCCCTTCCAGGTCGTCGAACTCGACTCGTCCGATCTGTCCGCCGATCCGCAACGGCTCATCGATGAGGCCAACACAGTCGGCCTGTTCGGCGGCCGTCGCGCCATTCTCGTTTCCGCCGGCGCCGCCAATATCCTCAGCGCCTTCGAGCCGTTGATCGACGATCCGCCGAAGGACTGCACGGTCATCGTCGAGGCGGGCGCCCTGCGCAGCGATTCCGCCTTGCGCAAACTCTTCGCTGCGGAACGTTTCACGGCGGCAATAGAATGCATGCCCGACAGCGAGGACGATATCGCCCGTCTGGTCGATACCGAGGTGACACAAGCCGGGCTGAAGATTTCGCCGGAAGCGCGCGACATGCTGGTGTCGCTGCTCGGCGTCGACCGCCTGACCACGCGTGCCGAGATCGAGAAACTGATTCTCTATACGCACGGCCAGGCGACCATCGAACTCGACGATGTGTTGAACAACAGCGCCGACGCCTCGGCGCTCGTCACCGATGAAGCCATCGACGGCGCTTTCGCCGGCAATCATGAAGCGGTGAGTGAAACGCTCGAGCGCGTGTTTTCATCGGGCACCGACGCCGGCGGATTTCTCTCGCAGGCCATGCGTCACGCGGTGATCGCCCATCGCATCCGCCTCGAGATCGACAGCGGCACATCGTCGGATCGCGCACTCGACATGGTGACGCGCTCCATGCCTGTGCCCTATCCGCGCAAGGCGCCGCTGCTGTCGCATGCGAAAACGTGGAACGCGCCGCGATTGAACCGCGCCGTCGCCGTCATCGCCGAAGCCATCAAGCGCAGCCGCCGTGAAGCGCACCTGGCGCCAGAGATCGCTATTCGTGCGCTATGGATGATTGCACTGGCGGGCAGGTCAGCGCGGCGGTGAGATAGACTTAGTGTCAGCCTCTGTCTCTCCACCGCGTCATGCCCGGCCTTGTGCCGGGCACCCACGCCGCGGGGCGCGTCGTGATGAAAGAAAGGTCTGTGTCACAGGGCTTTCCTGCAACGTATAGCAACGTCATCGCGTGGATGGCTGGGTCAAGCCCGGCCATTACGGTTGAGATGCGATCGCCTACTGGCTCGACGCCTCACCCCCTCAAATTCAGCGACCGGCTCAAGCGTTCCACCAGTGCATCGAGCTGGTCGAGGTCCTTGTACTTCACCACAAGCTGGCCCGCGCCATTCTCCTTGTGATCGATGATCACCGTCAGGCCCGTCGCTTCATTGAGCTGCTGTTCGAGCATGCGCGTGTTCGGATCTTTCTCGACAGCGGCGAGTTGCTTGCTCTTCTTCGGCTTGTGCTCGGGCGCTTCCTGCGAGAGCTTTTCGATATCGCGCACGCTCAGGCCCTGGCTCACGGCGCGTTGCGCCACGGCGTCAGGATCGGGCAGCGCCAGCAGGGCGCGCGCATGGCCTGCCGTCAGGCTGCCATCGGCGAGAAACTTCTTCGTCAGCTCGGGCAGCTTCATCAGGCGCAACGTGTTCGCCACATGGCTGCGGCTCTTGCCGATGATCTGCGCCAGATCGTTCTGGGTATATTGAAAATCGCCCATCAACTGTTCGTAGCCCATCGCCTCTTCGATCGGATTGAGATCGGCGCGCTGGACGTTTTCGATGATCGCCAGTTCCATCACCGTGCGATCGTCCGCTTCCATTACGTGGATGGGAACGACATGCAGATTGGCGCGCTGCGCTGCGCGCCAGCGCCGTTCGCCGGCGATGATCTCATAAGCATTCACCGCATGCGGCATCAACCGCACGACGATCGGCTGAATAAGCCCGCGTTCCTTGATCGAGCTGGCGAGTTCTTCCAGCGCCTGCTCGTCAAAGGCCTTGCGCGGATTGCGCGCATTCGGCCGCAGGAATTCGATCGGCACCTGCCGCTGGTCCTGCGCCGTCGCACGCGGCTCGGCTTCGGGTGCATTGTCTCCGAGAAGCGCCGCAAGTCCACGGCCCAAGCCGCGGCGTGACTCGTCCGCCATATCACTCACCTTTCGATTCTCAGTCGTCGATCTTGCTCGTCGATGCCAGCTCAGGCTGCCCGCAGTCCGCGCTCTCTGCGAATGACTTCTGACGCCAGCTTCAGATAGGCCTGGCTGCCGGTGCATTTCAGATCGTAAAGCAGGACCGGTTTGCCGTGGGACGGCGCCTCCGACACGCGCACATTGCGCGGGATGATCGTCTCATAGACTTTCTCGCCGAGAAACTTGCGAACGTCCGCCACCACTTGCGTGGCAAGATTGTTGCGCGGATCGAACATCGTCAGCACGACGCCATGAATGGCGAGCGTCGGATTGAGCGTCTTCTTCACCTGCTCGATCGTCGAGAGAAGCTGCGACAGGCCTTCGAGCGCAAAGAACTCGCACTGCAGCGGCACCAGCACACTGTCGGAGGCGACCAGCGCATTGACCGTTAGCAGGTTGAGCGATGGCGGACAGTCGAACAGAATATAGGTGAACGGATCTTCGCTGCCGTTGCCGCCATCGGCAAAGGAGCGGATCGCATTGCGCATGCGGAAGGCGCGGTCCTTTTCCGGCGCGATCTCCAGCTCGACGCCAAGCAGGTCGAGTGTCGATGGTGCGACATAAAGTCGCGGCACAGCGGTGGGCAGGGCCACCTCCGCCAAAGTCTTCTCGCCCACCATCACATCGTAGGTCGAATGCTTGCGCAGATGACGGCCGATGCCCAACCCGGTCGAGGCATTGCCCTGCGGGTCGAGATCGACGATCAGCACTTTCTCACCGATGGCTGCCAGCGCGGTGCCCAGATTGATCGTCGTCGTCGTCTTGCCGACGCCGCCCTTCTGATTGGCCAGCACGATGACCCGGACGCCTGCGGAAGCGGACATGTTTACCCACCTGTTTCGGAAACGGAGCGGCTTTGATCCCCCTGACCAAAACACGCGCGTGTTGTCTACAGCCTCGCTTATTAAAGAGTCGTCGTCAGCTTCGCGCTTCGCGGGGCTGGACGACAACAATCCGGCCTGATCGATCCGTTTTGCTGTCAACCAACTGAATCTTGACTCTACTATATGTTGTTGTTGCGGTCAATTCAGCATCAACATCTTGACCCTTTAAGAACAGACATTTAGCACCCTTTTCAATAAAGGGCGTGGATAGATCCAGCAAAATCTGCAGTGGCGCCAGGGCCCGGGCGCTGACGACGTCGACGTTGCCGACCGCCTCGTAGCACGCCTCGATCCGCATATGGTGAACGATTACAGGGGCTTCGACGGCACGGGCAACCTCTCGTAGAAAAGCGCATTTCCTGTTATCGCTTTCCACAAGATGAACCTCCGCACCGGGCAAGCCAGTAAGCTGGATGGCCACAACCAATCCGGGAAAACCGCCACCGGCACCCAGATCGACCCATTTCCGCGCGTCGGGCGCCAGCTCGATCAGTTGCGCCGAATCGGCGAAATGCCGCGACCAAATCTGATCAAGAGTCGACGGCGCCACCAGATTCTTGATTTTCTGCCATTTCAGCAGCAGGGCTTCATAGACCTCAAGCCGTTCGATTGTTTCACGTGAAACAGCGAGGGATTGCAACGCCAAGCTTTTGTCCGCGTTCTTCATGAGAGAAAGCCTGGATTCCCGTTCGCGCCTGCGGCGCGTCGGGAATGGCGCCCGCCTCGTACATTGTCATTCCCGACGCCCGCAGCATGGGCGAACGGGAATCCAGACCTAAAACTAGACCCGTCCATCTGTCTTACCCAGCCAGCCGTTCTGAAGCCTTGTTCGCCTTCTGCCGCGAATGGGCAATCAGCAAAGCCACGGCTGAGGGGGTCATACCCTCCAATCGGCTGGCCCGGCCGATGGTGGTTGGCGCCACCTGGATCAGGCGCGCCTGTAGCTCATTCGACAGACCGGAGATGGACCGGTAGTCAAGATCGGCGGGGATCGGCAGGTTCTCCTCGCGCAGCGCCTCTTTCACATCGGCCCGCTGCCGCTCCAGATAGACGTGATATTTCGCGTCGTAGGAGACCAGATCGAGGGTCGCGGCCGAGAAGCGGCTCAGCTCCGGAAAGATCGCAGCCATCTGATCGATGTCGATATCCGGGTAGGAAAGCAGCTCGAAGGCGGAACGCCGCACGCCATCCTGATTGATGGTCAATCCGCGCTGCCGCGCTTCGCTCGGCGACAGGCTGCAGTTTTCCAGAAGATGCCTGGCGCCTGCGAGCTGCGCCATCTTCTCTCTATGCATGTCGGCACGAAGGCTGCCGACAACACCGATATCAAGGCCCCGATTCGTCAATCTCTGGTCGGCGTTGTCGGCCCGCAGTGACAGCCGGTATTCCGCCCGGGAGGTGAACATGCGATAGGGCTCGGTCACGCCACGGCTAATGAGATCATCGACCAGCACGCCCATATAGGCCTCGGTCCGGCCGAGCACGAACGGGGCAGAGCCCGCCGCCTTCAAGGCCGCGTTGATACCAGCGACGACGCCCTGGGCGCCAGCCTCTTCATAGCCGGTGGTGCCATTGATCTGGCCAGCCAGGAACAGGCCTCCGATCTTCTTGGTTTCCAAGGTCTGCTGCAGCTCGGTCGGGTCGATATGGTCGTATTCGATCGCATAGCCGGGCCGGATGACTTCGACCTTCTCCAGTCCGGGAATCGAGCGCAGGAAGGCCATCTGGACATCGACGGGCAGGGAGGTTGAAATCCCATTGGGATAGATGGTCGGATCGTCGAGCCCTTCCGGCTCCAGGAATATCTGATGGCTGTCGCGATCGGCGAAGCGCGTCACCTTGTCTTCGATCGACGGGCAATAACGCGGACCTCGGCCCGAGATCGCGCCAGTGAAGATCGGCGCCCGGTGCATGTTCTCGCGGATGATCCGATGGGTCTCCTCGACCGTCCGGGTGATGAAACAATCCACCTGCGGCGTCGTGATAGATCCGGTGAGCATGGAGAATGGTTCCGGAACCGAATCGCCCTTCTGGCGCTCCAGACTGGCCCAGTCGATGGTGCGACCATCGAGACGGGCAGGCGTGCCGGTCTTCAGCCGGCCTAACCGTAAGCCGAACCCCTCAAAACTGCCCGAAAGACGCACAGAGGGGTTCTCACCGACGCGCCCGGCCGGGGTTCTCGTCTCACCGATATGGATCACACCGCGGAGGAAGGTGCCGGAAGTCACGACAACCGAACCGCATCCGAATCGACGACCGCCGGACACCACGACCGCCGTAACCCGGTGCCCCTCCGCCTCGATATCCTCCACATCACCTTCGATGACCGTGAGATTGGCCTGATCCGAGATCGCGGCCTGCATGGCGCGGCGATAGAGCTTGCGGTCGGCCTGGGCGCGCGGGCCCCGAACCGCCGGTCCACGCGAGCGGTTCAGGACGCGGAACTGAATCCCGGCCGCATCCGCCACCCGCCCCATCAACCCGTCGAGCGCATCGATCTCGCGGACCAAGTGGCCCTTGCCCAATCCACCGATGGCCGGATTGCACGACATTTCGCCGATCGTCGCGAAGGTGTGGGTGACCAGGGCTGTCCTGGCGCCCATCCGCGCGGCCGCAGCCGCGGCTTCGCAACCGGCATGTCCGCCGCCGATAACGATGACATCAAAACTCTGGATCATAGCCAAACCAGTCCGTATCCGAATCGATCAGTGTTTCACGTGAAACATCGGCCCACATGCCGATCACTTGCCAAAACAAAACCGCGCAAAAATGGAGTCCAGCAAGTCTTCAACACCCACCTTGCCAGAAATCCGGGCGAAGGCCATGGCGCACCTGCGAAGTTCTTCCGCCAGCAATTCCGGCTGGCCTAGCGGGGCCGCGGCCATCGCCCGTCCCAATTCGGCCTCGGCGTCAAGCAAAACCAGACGCTGGCGATCGTTGGTCACAATTGCCGGCTCACCGTGCTTGTCAAGATCAGAAACGCTGGAACGGATCAAACCGATCAAATCGGGGAGCCCTTCGCCGGTGCGAGCGGAGATGGAAAGCTGGCTGCCGTCAGGTGCGGTGTGGCGAGGGCGATCCGCTTTCGTCCGGACCAGGACAAGCGGACGTCCATCCCTCTGATACGCCTCAGCGCCGGCATCGTCCGATTTCGCCTCGCTCAACCAGAGCACCAGATCGGCATGCTCGGCGCGGCGGCGGACGCGATCGATGCCGATCCGCTCGACCGGATCATCCGTCTCGCGGATCCCCGCGGAGTCGACCAGCACGACGGGCACGCCATCGAGGTCGATCAGCACCTCGACCAGGTCGCGGGTCGTACCGGGAATATCGGACACGATCGCCACGTCCCGCTGCGCGATAGCATTCAGCAGACTCGACTTGCCGGCATTTGGCGGCCCGCTGATCAACACGACGAAACCCTCGCGCACGATCTCGCCATGCCGGCTCGTCGCGAGGGCAGCACGAACCTCGCTACGCATCCTCTCCAGCTCGTCGACGATAGCCTGCGGCTTGAACGCCGGCGCTTCACCTTCATCGGCGAAATCGATGCTGGCCTCGACCAGCGCCATCAGCTCGATCAGCTGCAGCCGCCAGCCATCCACCCGCCGCGCGAGACCGCCTTCATACTGGCGCATGGCCTGCTGCCGCTGCAGTTCCGTGTCCGAATCGATCAGGTCCGCGAGCCCTTCGACGGACGTCAGGTCCATCTTGCCGTTCAGAAACGCGCGTTTGGTGAACTCGCCGGGTTGGGCTGGCCGGCATGATTGGAAAGTCCCGATCGCCCGCGACACCGCCGCGATCACAGCACGGCCGCCATGAATCTGGAACTCGAGACAATCCTCGCCGGTAAAACTGCGCGGTGTGGCGAACCACAGCACCAGGCCACGGTCGAGCACATCACCGCTCACAGGATCACGAAGAGAGGAATAGCCGATGGTCCGATCAGCAGGCAGGGCGCCGGCCATAGCCTCGCCGATGGTGCGGGCCTGGGGGCCGGATATGCGGATGACGGCGACACCTGCCCGCCCGATCCCGCTCGAGACTGCATAAATGGTGTCGCTCATCCGCCCGGCATCCAGAGATTGAAAGCAAGAAAGCGTTTCGACGGCGAATCGATCTGGAAGAGAAAAGAACTCTGCCAGAAGCCCTCATCCTCAGAGGCTGTGACTTTATTGATTTTGGCCTTGTGCGACATGAGTCAAATCAAACACTTATGCGGCACCGAAAAGCGATATTTCTAATAAAGTCACAAAATCTGAGGAGCGGGCAGAGCCCGCGTCTCGAAGGGCGAGGGCGACACACCGCAGCGCATCTTTCAGCCCACTAACCTGATGCAACGCTCACCAAGAACTTCTCTGACGCCGCCGTCCTTCGAGATGGCGCTCCGCGCCTCCTCAGAGTTTGTGACTTTATTCGATTTTCCGCATTTTGCCGGGTCATAAGTGTTTGATTTGACTCATGTCGCAAAATGTCAAAATCGATAAAGTCACAGCCTGTCAGAATGAGGGCTTCTGAATCATTGCGTTGCCGAATCAACCCAGCTGCCGAATAGGAACCCGGGTTTACGTATTCATCGAGTCGAAGAACGTCGAGTTGCCCTTCGGGGTTTCGCGCAGCTTGCCGAGCAGGAACTCGATCGCATCGATCGTGCCCATCGGATTGAGGATACGCCGCAGCACATACATCTTCTTGAGGATGTCGGCCGGGACCAGCAGCTCTTCCTTGCGGGTGCCGGAGCGGGTGATGTCGATCGCCGGGAAGACGCGCTTGTCGGCCACCTTGCGGTCGAGGATGATTTCGCTGTTGCCGGTGCCCTTGAACTCTTCGAAGATGACTTCGTCCATGCGCGAGCCGGTATCGATCAGCGCCGTGGCGATGATGGTCAGCGAGCCGCCTTCCTCGATGTTACGCGCCGCGCCGAAGAAGCGCTTCGGGCGCTGCAGGGCGTTGGCGTCGACACCGCCGGTCAGCACTTTGCCCGACGACGGAACCACCGTGTTGTAGGCGCGGCCAAGACGGGTGATCGAGTCGAGCAGGATGACGACGTCGCGGCCGTGCTCCACCAGGCGCTTGGCCTTTTCGATCACCATCTCGGCGACCTGCACGTGACGCACCGCCGGTTCGTCGAAGGTCGAGGAAACGACCTCACCCTTCACCGAGCGCTGCATGTCGGTGACTTCTTCCGGACGTTCGTCGATCAGAAGAACGATCAGATAGCATTCCGGATGATTGGCCGTAACCGACTGGGCGATGTTCTGCAGCAGCACAGTCTTGCCGGTGCGCGGCGGCGCCACGATCAGGGCGCGCTGGCCCTTGCCGATCGGCGAGACGATATCGATGACGCGGGAGGAAAAATCCTTGCGCGTCGGATCCTCGATTTCGAGCTTCAGACGCTCGTCCGGATACAGCGGCGTCAGGTTGTCGAAATGGACCTTGTGGCGAACCTTGTCCGGGTTCTCGAAATTGATCAGGTTGACCTTGAGCAGGGCGAAATAGCGTTCGCCTTCTTTCGGGCTGCGGATCAGACCTTCGACCGTATCGCCGGTGCGCAGGCCGAAGCGTCGGATCTGCGAGGGTGAGACATAGATATCGTCCGGGCCGGCGAGATAATTCGCGTCCGCCGAACGTAGAAATCCGAAACCGTCCTGGAGGACTTCGACGACACCTTCGCCGACGATTTCGATTTCCTTGCTGGCAAGCTGCTTGAGGATTGCAAACATCAGTTCTTGTTTGCGCATGATCGAGGCGTTCTCGACCTCATGCTCCTCGGCAAAGGCAAGTAATTCGGTAGGCGACTTCTTCTTCAAGTCTTGAAGTTTAATTTCTGGCATTGGAAAGCCGTATTTGGGCAGGGAGCCTATAGGGAGGGAAAAAATGACACCGCCAAAACTGGAATGTCTTGGCATTAACTGTTGCGTCGGCAAACAGTTCAATCATGGGGAGCCGGCTGGGGACCATTCAAGGCAAATGCGACGGCCGGCGGTAGGGAAGGAGCAACCGCATAGAACAAATCAGTGACGAGTTCAAGCCGACTGGCGGAGAAAGAGTCACCCTCTAAAACGGCTTCAACACCACGAGTGCCACGATGAAAATCATCAACAAGGTTGGTACCTCATTGATAATACGGTAGAATTTCTGTTCATGGCGACGCTCACCAGCGGCGAAGGCCTTGCGTTCGCTGACGAGAAATCCGTGCCCGGCCGACATCGCCAGCACCAGCGTCATTTTACACATGAGCCAGATATCGGCGAAAAACCCCGCAGAGCTCGCCATGTACAGGCCGGTCAGCCAGGTCATGATCATCGCCGGCGTCATGATGCCGTTCTGCAGCCGCCGCTCCATCACGGTAAACAGCGCGCTCGATTCGCTCTCATGTGCCACCGTGGAATGATAGACGAAGAGACGCGGCAGATAGAGCATCCCGGCCATCCACGAGATGACCGAGAGAATGTGGACGACCTTGACGATGAGATAAACCGACATGGTCAGGCTTTGCCCCGCACGCGCGCCACGAGCTGTTCCACATGGGCAATCGGTGTCGGCGGCAGAATGCCATGGCCGAGATTGAAGATATGGGGGCGGTGCGAGAAATCTTCAACGATATTGTCGATGGCCCGGTCCAGCGCCGCTCCACCGGCGAGCAACACCAGCGGGTCGAGATTGCCCTGGATCGGCAGGCTGGTATCGAGCGAACGGCCGATCCAGCGCCGATCCGCCGAGGTGTCCACGCTGAGCGCATCGAGCGCCTCGATCTTGGCGAACTCCGTCAGTCTTTCTCCCACCGCTCGGGGAAAACCGATCAGCTTGGCATGCGGATGACGCTGTTTCACGGCTGTGGCGATCCGCGCAATCGGCTCCAGCGACCAGCGTTCGAATTCTCCGCAGGGCAGGCCACCGGCCCAGGAGTCGAAAATCTGCACGGCGTCGGCGCCGGCCTGAATCTGCACTGAGAGATGTACCGTCACCGCTTCGACCAAAAGATCGATGAGCGTCTGGAAATCATCGGGAAAGCGATAGGCGAACAAACGCGCCGGCGCCTGGTCCGGCGTGCCTTTGCCGGCGATCATATAGCTCGCCAGGGTCCAGGGCGCCCCGCTGAAGCCGAGCAACGCGGTCTCATGGCCGAGGGACGACTTTGCCAGTTCGATGGCCTCGTAGACCGGCGCCAGATGGCCGGGTTCGGACTGTGTTCTCAACCCCTTCAGATCGACGGGGGTCACGATGGGCGTCAGCCTCGGTCCTTCCCCGACTTCAAAGCGGACCTCCTGCCCCAGGGCATCGGGGATGACCAGAATGTCGCTGAAGATGATGGCGGCATCGAAGCCGAAACGCCGGATCGGCTGCAGGGTAGCCTCCACCGCCATCTTCGGATTGTAGCAGAAGTCCAGAAATGACCCTGCCTGGCTCCGGATTTCCCGATATTCCGGCAGATAGCGTCCCGCCTGCCGCATCAGCCAGATCGGTGGCCGATCCTGCTTCTTTCCGTTCAACGTGCTGATGAGCTTGTTGTCGGTGGTCGGGTGGGGAATCGCGGTCACAGCGCTCTCTATAAATATAATCTTATCTATAGGACTCTGCTTATTAGATTCTTAGGCAGGGGATAAGACTCATTAATATTTGTTAAATATGCGCAGATCGCATGACCACACCCGTCAGCTTGTGCACACGAAATCCTTAAGGCTGGATAAGTCCGCCATTTCGTAAACAAATCATTAATATAGGGCAACGACTGAATGTAATTTCGAGCTTGTTAACTATTTATTAACACTTATCGCAACGAGGCATGCTTTCGTGTCCACAACGCCACGCAGAGCCCGGGCTGGCTGGGTTTTCCCCGCGACACCTGGGAGAAACCGTGCAACATCGATTTACCCACACTTGTCCACATGTCGACGTCTGCATCTGTGGCCAAAGCCGATCTGTATGAGGACCCGTGAATCGTAACTACTTTCACCTGCATCTGGTTTCAGACGCGACCGGCGAAACTTTGATTGCCGTCAGCCGCGCTGTGACGGCGCAGTTCCAGGGCGTTTCGGCGATCGAGCATGTCTATCCGCTGATCCGCAATCGAACCCAGCTCGACCGCGCCATGTCGGAACTGTCGATCTCGCCTGGCATCGTGCTCTACACTCTCGTCGATGCGGAACTGTCGACAGAACTCGAACGCGTCTGCGCCGAAACCGGCAGTCCGGCGCTCAACGTGCTGCAACCGGTGCTGAACCTGTTCCAATCCTATCTCGGCACCGCCTCGGCCTCGCGTCCCGGCGCCCAGCACATGTTGAACGCCGAATATTTCAAGCGCATCGATGCGTTGAATTTCACCATGGTGCATGACGACGGGCAGTTGCCGGAAAATCTCGAGGATGCCGATGTCATCCTGTTGGGCGTCAGTCGCACGTCGAAAACACCGACCAGCATCTATCTCGCCAATCGTGGCATCAAGACCGCCAATATTCCCCTGGTGCCCGGCGTGCCGGTGCCAACGGCCCTCGAAGGCCTGCGCCATCCGCTTGTCGTCGGTCTTCTCGCCTCGCCTGAACGCATCGTGCAGATCCGCCAGAACCGTCTGCTGACCTTGAATGCCGATCAAGAAACCCCCTATGTCGACCGCATGGCGGTGGCGGAGGAAATCGCGCACAGCAAGCGCCTGTTCCAGCAGCGCGGCTGGCCGGTCATCGATGTCACCCGCCGTTCGATCGAGGAGACGGCGGCGGCCATCATCGACTTCTACAGGGAACACCGGCTCAAGTTCATCGCCGAATCCTGATTCTTATCAAGCACAAGACTCACATGACCGATCGTTCTTCCGCTCATGCTCTGTGGCTTGCATCGCGGCCGCTTGTGCTGGCGTCGGGCAGTGTTTCGCGCCGTAAGATTCTCGCTGAAGCAGGCATTCCTTTCGATGTTTATCCCTCGCAGGTCGATGAGCGTGCCATTGAAGCGCAAGCTTCAGAACTGACTGCGCCACAACTGGCTTTACAATTGGCGCGCACCAAGACGCTCGACGTTGCAAAGCAGCATCCTGGTCGCCTCGTGCTCGGCGCCGACCAACTCCTGTCCGATGACGAGGGCCTTGTTCATAAAGCCGCCGATCGTGAACACGCAGCCGCCACCTTGCGTCGCCTCTCTGGCCGCAGTCATGTCCTCAACGCCGCTATCTCTGTGGCGCGCGGCGACGCCGTTCTGTTCGAGACTGTTTCGACCGCGCGAATGACCATGCGCGAACTGTCGGAAGATTTCATCGCCGATTATCTCGACCTTTGCGGCGACACCATTCTGGGCTCGGTCGGCTGCTATCATATCGAGGCGATCGGGGTTCACCTCTTCTCTGTGATAGAGGGAGATCAATGGACCATTCGCGGCCTGCCGCTTCTGCCCCTGCTGGAATTCCTGCGCGATGAGAATTATCTTCCCATCTAAACCCGCAACCAGGTGCACGTCATGATCATCGTCGGCCTCACCGGTTCGATCGGCATGGGCAAATCGGCGACAGCGGCCATGTTCCGTGAGCTTGGCGTGCCCGTGCATGATTCCGACAGCGCCGTGCATGAGCTCTATCGCGGTGAGGCCGCGCCGCTCATCGAGCAGGCATTTCCCGGCGTCACCATCGATGGCGTCGTCGACCGGCAGAAACTCGGGCCGAAAGTGCTGGGCGATGCGGAAGCGCTGCGGCGTCTCGAGACCATCGTACATCCGCTGGTCGGCGCCCATCGTGAAGCTTTCCTGCAGCGCAACCGCGCGGCGGGCGCTCCCGTCGTCGTGCTCGATATTCCGCTGCTGTTTGAAATCGGCGGCGAGAAGGACGTCGATGTGATTGTCGTCGTCACCGCGGACGAAAGAAAGCAGCGCGCCAGAGTCATGAGCCGGCCCGGCATGACGGCTGAAAAATTCAGTGCAATTCTCGCCAAACAAACGCCTGATGCGATCAAGCGCAGCAAAGCACATTATACTATCGACACTGGCCACGGATTCGAAAACGCCAAAGCGCAAGTGAAGGATTTTCTCGCGTCGCTGGCCGGAAGGTAGGCGGGCTCACAAAACGTGAGTCATGCCAGAACGATAGGATGAGCGTCGCTCGAAGGACTTTAGATGTCGCTGCGTGAAATCGTTCTCGACACGGAAACGACGGGCCTTGATCCGACCACTGGCGATCGGCTTGTCGAAATCGGCTGTGTCGAACTGCTCAACCTGATTCCCAGCGGCCAGACGTTTCACGCCTACATCGATCCTGAACGCGACATGCCCGAGGAAGCGTTTCGCGTGCACGGCCTGTCGCGCGAGTTCCTCACCGGCAAGCCGCTTTTCAAAGATGTCGTCGACGATTTTCTCAGCTTCATCGGCGAGGACAAGCTGGTCATTCACAACGCCGAATTCGACATGAAATTCCTCAATGCCGAACTGTCGCGCATCACCCGGCCGCCGCTGACGATGGACCGGGTCGTCAACACCCTGGCGATCGCGCGCCGCAAACATCCCGGCGCGGCGAATTCTCTCGATGCGCTCTGTTCGCGCTATCGCATCGACAATTCGCGCCGCACCAAACACGGCGCCTTGCTCGATTCGGAGATCCTGGCCGAGGTCTATGCCGAACTGCTCGGCGGCCGCCAGTCGAACCTGGTGCTCAGTGAAACACGCTCGGTCATCGAGGAACAGTCAGCCCAGTCGCTGTTGAAAATCCGTGAAACCGTGCTGGCCGTCACTGTGCAAGAAGAAGAACTCGCCGCGCATATGGCCTTCATCGAGGGTATCGGTGAAAAGGCGCTGTGGCGCCAATTCACCAAGATCGAAGAGGATGCGTCGGTTCGCAGCGTAGGCTGAACGTTTACGCCGTCGCCTGCGGGTTCGCCTGCAACTGCTCCATGCGCTGGCGATACAGCGCGACGAAATCGATCGGGTCGAGCAGCAGCGGCGGGAAGCCGCCGTTGCGCACCGCGTCGGCGATGATCTGGCGCGCGAACGGGAACAGCAGGCGCGGGCATTCGATCCAGACGACCGGATGAATCTCGGCCTGGGGAATGTTCTGCAGCTTGAAGACGCCGCCGTAGTTCAGTTCGAACTTGAACAGCGTGCCGGCGCCTTCGCCAGCCGCGCCTTCGAGCATCAGGTTGACGTCGTAATCGGTCTCGGAAAGTTGGTTGGCGTTGACGTTCACCTGGATCGAGATGTTCGGCGCTTCCGCCTGCGGCGCCAGGGATTGCGGCGCGTTCGGGTTCTCGAACGACAGGTCCTTGGTGTACTGGATCAGCACGTTGAGCTGCGGCAAGGCGCCGGTGTCTGCCCCATTACCCGCGCCGTTTATTCCGTTCTCAGCCATTGAACTGTCCTCAAATTCCTGCAGTCGGCCGCCACCATGCCGCCGCTCGTGTCTTGTGGCCGCCGCCTAGCATGATTGTGCGATACACACAAACTGCGCACACAAGCGATGTGCCGCAAATCAATAGGAATTATTGCGACGACCATTCGTCGGGGTGCAAATCCATGGTCTTGTCGGCGGGCCGGCCGCCGGATCCGCCGCTTTGTCCGCCGCCTGGCGGGGTGGCATTCGCCGGCGCCGGGATCAGCCAGGCACGCCAGCCGATCAGGGCGCAGACCAGGCCCACCGCATCGGTCACGAATCCCGGCAGAATCATCAGGATCGCGCCGGCTGTGGCAAATCCGCCCGCATAGAGCCCCTCGAAGCGAAAACTGGTCGCCGACGCCGCCGACTGGCTCATTGCCTGCAGGAGGCTTCGGCCGAGCCGTTTCAGCACCAGGACGCCCGCGACAATTGAGCCGATTCCGATGGCAAAAGCCGCCAGCCAACCTAAATTGGAGATGACCAGTCCCCAGGCCGCGATTTCGACCAGAACCAGGACTATGAAGAACAGGCTTCCCAGAAAGCGGGGTTGCATCATCCGGCGTGCTCTCGAACTCTAATATTCAGGGCCATTGATATCCCACCCGGACATCATTTTGAAATTTGCGATCAATTTGTATTTTGGGCGTATATTTTGGGGTTGCGTAACCCCCACCCCGGCAAGATAACGGGCATCAAAGGCAAGGATACGGCAGGTACGGCAAGAATTCCGAGTGGAACGCGGAACCGATGTACGGATTTTGCACCATTCGCTCTAAACGACATGGAGCATTTCGAGCGAAGTGAACACCGGTTCGCGTGAAGGAAATGCTCTTTTTAGAAGCTGGACGCGTCTTTCCGATCCCGGTGGATCGGAAAACGCTACTGAGTGATACGCAGGAGCGACATGCAGGAGCCATTTGACGTGACAACGATCGTATTCGCACTGCTGGCGGTCTTTGTCGTCTGGAAACTGCGTTCCGTCCTCGGAACGCGGAACGGGCCCGAAAAACCGCGAGCCGAACGCCTCAGCGTGCCGGGCACTTCGCCTGGCCGGGCGCCCAACGGCGACAATGTGGTCGTGCGCCTGCCTGGCGCCGCCAATGACGCCGGCGCCGCCGCGCCCCAGTCCGACACGGACGGCCGCTGGGATGCCTATGCCGAGCGCGGCTCGAAAGTCTGGGAAGGCCTCGACCAGCTCGTCTCCATGGATCGCTCGTTCGATCCCAAGACCTTCGTCGGCGGGGCCAAATCCGCCTATGAGATGATCATCACCGCCTTCGCCGCCGGTGATCGCCAGTCGCTGCGCGGCCTGCTCGCCAAGGATGTCTACGACAGCTTTGCCCAAGCCATCACCGATCGCGAGAGCCGCGGCGAAAAGGTCGAGACCACATTCGTCTCCATCGACAAGGCGCAGATCGTCGACATCAACGCCCGTACCAAGGTCGTGCAGGTGTCGATGCGTTTCGTCAGCAAGCTGATCACCGCGACGCGCGACCGTGCCGGCGCCGTCATTGACGGCAATCCCGAACAGGTGGTCGACCTTGTCGACGTCTGGACGTTCGAACGCGACGTCACCACGCGCGACCCCAACTGGCGGCTTGTCGGTGTTGCCGATCAGCATTCAACCAGCGGGCATTGAGCCGGCGACTCAGATATCCTCGCCTCGGTACTGTGGTAGATAAACTCGTCTGCCTTTGTCTGATGGCGGGTGCGATGTCTGATACAACTCTCGCTGACGGTCTGGTCGTCGGCGAGCTCAACGGCAGGGCTGTTCTCCACGAAGTGGCTTTTGATGATCTGCGCGGCTTTGCCGGTGACGATCATCTTGCCGCCTGGACGGCATTTCAGAAATCCTGCCGTCATAGTCTTGCGGGCGTTATGGCTGTGCGCGTCGGCCCCATGCCGAGCCTGGCGTTCCTGCGGCTCTGCGCCGATGTTGGGAAGTTGCCGCCGCCCGCCAATGCCGAAGAGGCGCGGCAGCGCTTCCAGACATTTTTCAAGCCCTATCGCATTGAGCCTGTGCCAGGCGCCAATCCTTATGACGACGGCTTCCTGACCGGCTATTACGAGCCGGAAGTTGCGGGCTCGCTGCAGCACACGCAAGAATTCTCCGAGCCGCTCCTGTCGCTGCCCGATGACATCGCCTATGCCTCCACCAATGCCACAGATGCGGCGCCCATCCTGCCGACGCGCGGCGAGATCGATGGCGGCGCCCTGAAAGGTCGCGCCAATCCGGTTCTCTTCGTGCGCGATGGCATCGAGGCGTTCATGATCCAGGTGCAGGGATCGGCGCGGGTCAGATTGACCGATGGCACTCTGGTGCGGCTCGCCTATGCCGGCCGCAATGGTCATCCCTACACATCGATCGGCAAGGCGCTGGTCGATGACGGCCAGATTCCCATGAGCGAAATGTCGCTCAACCGGCTGAAGGCCTGGGTCCGCGACAACGGCCAGGGCACGAATGATGCCGGCCGTAAGCTGATGCAGCGCAATCGCTCCTATGTTTTCTTCAAGCGCTCGGATGCGCTGTCGCCGGACCAGGGACCGATCGGCGGCGAGGGTGTGGAACTGACGCCGCTGCGCTCCATCGCGGTCGATCGCACCTTGTGGGCTTACGGCCTGCCGTTCTGGATCGACGCGGAATTGCCTGGCGCCGGGACCGCGACCGCACCATTGCGCCGGCTGATGATCGCACAGGATACCGGCACCGCGATCGTAGGCGCCGCGCGCGCCGATATTTTCTACGGCACCGGTGATGAGGCCGGCATCGCCGCCGGCAATGTCAGGCACAAAGGCACGTTCACCGTTCTCCTGCCGCGCACGGAATCTGCACCGTGAAGACCAGGAAGCCCGCCTCATCCAAATCAGGTTCGATGGTGAAGCAACCGCCGGCTGCGCGTCACAAGCGTCTTCTCGCTCGTCACGAGATCGAACTGTGGAATCTGGTCACCCGTCATGTGAAACCGTTTCGCGGCGAGGCGCCGGCTGAACCGCCGCCTGTCGCGGAGGTGAAACAGGCCACCGCGCCGCCACCGCCCGGCAAAATGGAGAAGCCGGCGAAGAAGATTCAATCTGCGAAAGCGAGCAAGCCTGCTCCGGCTCCGACGCCACCGCCGCTGGCGCCGCTCGAACGGCGGATGCGCCAACGCATCAGCCGCGGCAATCTGCCCATCGATGCGAAGCTCGATCTGCACGGCATGCATCAGGCCGTTGCCCATGCGGAGCTGGTTTCGTTTCTGCATCGCGCCCAGGCGGCGGGGGCCAGGGTCGTGCTGGTTGTCACCGGCAAGGGCCTGACCAAGCAGAGTTCGGATAGCGACACCTGGCGCGAACCCGGCGTGTTGCGCCGGAACACTCCGCACTGGCTGCGCTCGCCGCAATTGCGGTCGGTCGTGGTGGGCTTCGAGGAAGCCTCGGCTCGCCATGGCGGCGCTGGCGCGCTCTACGTGCGGCTGCGCCGAAACGCATCCGGGCCGGAAACATGACGCCGTTCGGACAGAAACTGCGCGACATGCGCGAGGAGCGCGGCATCACCTTGAAGGCCATGGCCCATGCCATCGGTGTATCGCCGGCCTATCTCTCGGCGCTCGAACACGGCAATCGCGGCACGCCGACCTGGTATCTGATGCTGCGGATCATCGGCTTTTTCAACGTCATCTGGGATGAATCCGAGGAGCTGGAGCGGCTTGCCGCTGTGTCCGATCCCAAGATCACCCTGACCACCGCTGGGATGCATCCCAAGGCGACAGAGTTCGCCAACCGGCTGGCCAAGGAAATGAAGAACCTCGATGCGGAGGATTTCGCGCAATTCCTCGAATTGCTGCGCCAGCGCCTGAAGGCCAAATCGCAGCGCTAACTTGACGCGCCGCAGCGCCAATGCGACACGACCGGGCCTTCCCGCGAATTCTTCGCCAAATAGGATGACCGATCGATGTCAACGCCCAAATACGATGTGCTCGGCCTTGGTAACGCAATTGTCGATATCATCAGCATGACCGAAGACGACTTTCTCGCCAAAGAAGGCTTGCAGAAGGGCGCCATGCAGCTGATCGACGAAGCCCGTGCTGACAAGCTCTATGGCGGCATGTCCGGGACCACGATCATCTCCGGCGGCTCGGCCGCCAACACCATCGTTGGCGCTGCCTCGTTCGGCGCCAGGACGGCGTTCATCGGCAAGGTGAAGTCGGACGACAGCGGCAAGGCCTTCGCTCATGACATCCGCGCCATGAAGGTGCATTTCGAAACGACGCCCGCCAAGGATGGCCCGGCGACGGCGCGTTGCCTCGTGCTCGTCACGCCCGATGGCGAGCGCACCATGAACACCTATCTCGGCGCCTGCCAGAATCTCGGCCCCGATGATGTCGACGCCGAGCTCGTGCGCGCCTCCGCCATCACCTATCTCGAAGGCTATCTCTGGGATCCGCCGGCGGCCAAGCAGGCTTTCGTCAAGGCTTCCGAGATCGCCCATGCCGCCGGCCGTCAGGTCGCACTGACCCTGTCCGATCCGTTCTGCGTCGGTCGCTATCGCGCGGAGTTTCTTGAACTCATCCGCAACAAGACCGTCGATATCGTGTTCGCCAACCAGCACGAGTTGAAGTCGCTCTACGAGACCTCCGATCTCGATTCAGCCATCAATGCTTTCCGCAACGAGGATATCCTCGGCGCCGTCACCGTGTCGGAAAAGGGCTCCATCGTCGTCACCCGCGAGGAGACGCAGGCAGTGCCCGCCTTCCCGATCGAGCAGCTCGTTGACACTACGGGCGCCGGCGATCTTTATGCCGCTGGATTCCTGGCCGGCCTGTCGCAGGGCAAGGACCTGAAAACCTGCGCCCGCCTCGGCGCGCTTGCTGCTTCCGAAGTCATCCAGCACGTCGGCGCGCGCCCGCAGCGCAGCCTGGCGGTTCTGGCGAGCGACAACGGACTTTGACTCTAAACCCTTCTCCCGTTTCTTAACGGGAGAAGGTGGCCCTTGCGTAGCAAGGGTCGGATGAGGGTGTCAGCGCCTCACTGGGTGCTTAAAAACGTTTCGTCATGTAGACGCGCCGAAATCCTTTTTCCTCAACGCGGTGCGTCTCCACATAACCAAGTCTCGAATAGAGCGCGATGTTCTCTGTCATCGCCTCGTTGGTGTAGAGCCTGATGGAATGGAAGCCTGCGTGGCGAGCGGCTTGTTCCGCAAACTCCAACAGCGCTCGCCCAAAGCCCAACCCTTGCGCGGATGACGCGACCGCCACATTGTCCAAAAGCATCGTGTTTATCTCGGGGATCAAGACGAGGATGCCCTGCACAGTGCCTTCGGTCTCGAGGACGTACACGCGGCCTTGGAGAATGTGCGCGCCATAGTCGTCACCCATCGGCCCAGGCTCCTGGCCGATTCTCGAAACGTAAGGGGAATAAGCCGACCTGACGATCGCTTCGATAGCGAGACGATCTTCGCTCGCAGCAAGGCGAATGTGGCTGTGCATATCGATGTCTCTCGAAACAGCGGCTGGAATTCTTGTGGGCGGCCCTCATCCGACCCTTGCTGCGCAAGGGCCACCTTCTCCCGTAAACGGGAGAAGGAAGAGCGCGCCATCACAACTTCCTCAGCGCCACTTTCTCGATGCTGTGATTGGATGCCTTGGTCAGCACCAGGCTGGCGCGTGGCCGCGTCGGCAGAATGTTCTCGTTGAGATTGCGCAGGTTGATGCGCGTCCAGATGTCGAGCGCGGTCTTGCGCGCGTCGTCGTCGGAGAGATCCGCATATTTGCGAAAGTAGGATCTCGGATCGCGGAAGGCGGTCTGGCGCAGGCGCATGAAGCGCGAGACATACCATTGCACCAGATCGTTCTCGCGCGCGTCGAGATAGATCGAGAAATCGAAAAAGTCCGAGACGAAGGCGATGTCGCTGTCTGGCCGCGACGGCTGCAGCACGTTCAGCCCTTCGACGATGAGAATGTCGGGACGATCGACCTCGGTGAATTTCTCGGGCACCACATCATAGACGAGATGCGAATAGACCGGCGCTTTCACATGATGCTGGCCGGCCTTGATCTGCGACAGGAAGCGCACCAGCGCCGCGCCGTCGTAGCTTTCGGGAAAGCCCTTCTTGTCCATCAGCCCGTCGCGGGTGAGGATCTCGTTGGGGAACAGAAATCCGTCGGTGGTGATCAGTTCCACCTTCGGCGTGTTGGGCCAGCGCGACAGCAGCGCCTGCAGCACACGCGCGGTGGTCGATTTACCGACGGCGACCGAACCGGCAATGCCGATGATATAGGGCATCTTGCCGTCTTCAGCGCCGAGAAAGCGCTGCGTCGCCTTGAACAGCCCTTGAGTCGCCGCGACATAGAGCGCCAGCAGGCGCGACAGCGGCAGATAGATGGCGATCACTTCCTCGACGGAAATCGGATCGTTCATCGATTGCAGTTTCGTCAGGTCTTCAATGGTCAGCGTCAGCGGTGTGTCGGCGCGCAACGCGGCCCATTCGGCACGGCTGAACTGCCGATAGATCGAATGATCGGCCGGCAGGCTGAACTGATCCGTGCGCTCGTCCATTGCATACTCCGCGATCAGGCCAATACTGCCTGAGCGTTAGCTCTTGGAAACAGGCCGCGACGCCTTTTCCTGATGCCCTGACTGTTTCGTCCGGCTTTCTAGCTCAATCAGCACGTCTTTGACAGAGACGCCCCTGGCCTGGAGGATCACCAGCAGGTGATACAGCACGTCGGCCGCCTCCGCCTTCAGCGCCATGTCGTCGCCGTCGACCGTCGCCAGCGCCAGTTCGACCGCCTCCTCGCCGAATTTCTTCGCAACACGATGGGTGCCCGCGTCGAGCAGCGATTTGGTATAGGACTTTTCGGCGCTGGATCCGGCGCGATCGGCGATGATGGCGGCCAGATCAGACAGGTTGAACGAGCTCAAAACGCACGCCTTTCCGAAGTTAATCGTTACACGGTCAGTCGTTACGGACTTAGTCGTTACGGACTTGCAGGCCGGCGGCGGACATGTGCTCCTTGGCCTGCCGTATCGTGAATTCGCCGAAATGGAAAATAGACGCAGCCAGCACCGCCGTGGCATGGCCGTCACGGATGCCGCCCACCAGGTGGTCGAGATTGCCGACGCCGCCCGAGGCGATCAGCGGAATTTTAACGGCATCGGCGATCGTCCGCGTCAGTTCGATGTCGAAACCCGATCGTGTGCCGTCGCGATCCATCGAGGTCAGAAGGATCTCGCCGGCGCCGAGTGCTTCCACTTCGCGGGCATAGGCGACGGCGTCGATGCCGGTCGGCTTGCGGCCGCCATGGGTGAAGATTTCCCATTTGTTGTCGCCGACCTTTTTGGTGTCGATGGCGACGACAATGCACTGGCTGCCGAATTTCTCTGCTGCCTCGCGCACGAAGGCGCGGTCGAACACCGCGGCCGTATTGATCGCCACTTTATCCGCGCCCGCCAGCAGCAACTTGCGAATGTCTTCCGTGGTGCGCACGCCGCCGCCCACCGTCAGCGGCATGAAACAGGCTTCTGCCGTGCGCTGCACGACATCGAGAATGGTACCGCGGTTCTCGTGGCTGGCGGTGATGTCGAGAAAGCAGAGTTCGTCGGCACCGGCCGTGTCATAGGCAATGGCCGATTCCACCGGATCGCCGGCATCACGCAGGTTGATGAAATTCACGCCCTTGACGACGCGGCCGTCCTTGACGTCGAGGCATGGGATCACGCGGCATTTAAGCAACCGAGCTCTCCCGCGACCTGCGGATCAGCGCCAGCGCCTCCTCCGCATTCAGCCGTCCATCGTAGAGCGCACGGCCGGTGATGGCGCCGGCCAGCCTGGCGCAATCGGGCTGCAGCAGCCGCACAACATCGTTCATCGACGCCAGTCCGCCCGAGGCGATCACCGGGATCGTCAGCGCATCGGCGAGCGCCAGGGTCGCTTCGATGTTCAGGCCGGTGAGCACGCCGTCCCGCGCGATATCCGTATAGATGATCGCCGAGACGCCGGCGTCCTCGAAGCGTTTGCCGATCTCCAGCGCCGAGAGCTGCGACACCCGCGCCCAGCCCTCGACCGCGACCAGCCCGTCTCGCGCATCGACGCCGACCGCGATCTTGCCCGGGTGAATGCGGGCCGCCTCGCGCACGAAGCTTGGGTCGCGCACGGCGGCGGTGCCGATGATGGTGCGGCTGACGCCCTTGGCCAGCCAGCCCTCGACGGTGCGCATGTCGCGAATGCCGCCGCCAAGCTGCACCGGCATTTTGATCGTCTGCAGAATGGCGTCGACCGCGAAGGAATTGATCGGCTTGCCCGAAAAAGCGCCGTCGAGATCGACGACGTGCAGATATTCAAACCCCTGGTCCTCGAACGACTTCGCCTGAGCTGCCGGATTGGCATTGAATACAGTCGCTTGGGACATATCACCGTGGATAAGCCGGACGCATTCCCCTTCCTTGAGATCGATTGCGGGAAACAGAATCACGGGTGCCACCTCAAAAAATTACCGATCAGCCCGAGTCCAAGCTTCTGGCTTTTCTCGGGATGGAATTGCGTGCCGACAATATTGTCGCGACCGGCCGCTGCAGTAACTGCGCCACCATAGTCGGTCGTGGCAAGGATCATCGATTTTGTATCCGGCTTCAGATGGTAGGAATGCACGAAATAGGCGTGCAGCCCGCCCTTGCCCGTTGAAATTCCTTTGAAAAGCGGATGCGTCGGGTCGGCGTCCACGGTGTTCCAGCCCATGTGCGGAATTTTCAGCGAAGCATCGTCCGGCGTCAGCGCGACGACTTCGCCGGGAATCCAGCCGAGGCCCGGCGTCGTCTCGTGTTCGCGCCCGCAGGTCGCCAGTAACTGCATCCCGACACAGATGCCGAGAAACGGCCGGCCGCCGCCGATGACCGCTTCTTCCAAAGCCTCGATCATGCCCTGCGTTTCCGCCAGGCCGCGCTTGCAATCGGCGAAGGCGCCGACCCCAGGCAGAACGATCCGGTCCGCCTTGCGCACCTTTTCGGGATCGGCCGTGACGATGATGTCAGGCGAAAGGCCCGCATCGCGCGCGGCACGCTCGAAAGCCTTGTGCGCCGAATGCAGATTGCCCGAACCGTAGTCGATAATGGCGACGCTCATTGTAAAACACTCACTGCGTGCGTCCCGCTGACGGATCGGGAAACAGGCCGACCAGCGGTGTTGAGCGCGCCGGCGGGCTTGCCGCGATCGGCGCGCTGACGACACCCATTGGGCGCCGCCGCGCCAGCCAGGCGGTTTCGGCATCGTCGCGCTTCTCGCCGATGGCGACATCGACAAAATCGAAGCCACGCCGCTCCAGCCGCCGGCGGCGCATCGCCGCAGCTTCCAGCCCGATCAGAAACGCCAGCGCCAGATAGAAAATCGCGAAAGTCCCCGGCTTGGCGCCGAATTTCAAGGACAAGCCGACGAAAGCCCCCACGGCGACGATCCACAGCGCCAGCGCCAGCCAGCGCTGGTGCCAGATCAGCCACAGCGGTCCGAGCAGGAAAGCGGGCCAGGAAAAGCCTTCCCGCACCAGCACGGCTTCCGTGGCGGGATCGAGACCGGACTTGGTCTCTACGGGAACATGAACGGTATAGACGGGCATGCTGGAACCAGATCTGCTCAAAATGCTCAAACGGAGAGCGTACCCTTTGTCGAAGGTACGCGGTTGCTCTGGCGTGGGTCGATGGTGGCTGCAGCCCGCAGCGCCCGCGCCACGCCCTTGAAGCATGATTCAGCTATATGGTGATCGTTGACGCCATATGCAGTCTCGATATGCAGGGTTATCCCGGCGTTCATGGCGAAAGCCTGGAAGAACTCGCGCACAAGCTGGGTGTCGAACGTGCCGATCTTCGGCGTCGAGAATTCCGTGCGGAACACCAGGAACGCCCGGCCGGAGAGGTCGACGGCGACCTGGGTCAGGGTCTCGTCCATCGGCAGGCGCACGTCGGCATAGCGGGTGATGCCACGGAAATCCCCCAGAGCCTTGCGCAGGGCCTGGCCGAGCGCGATGCCGGTGTCTTCCACCGTGTGGTGATCGTCAATATGCAGGTCGCCCTTGGCGGAAATCTCGATGTCCATCAGCCCGTGCCGGCCCAATTGGTCGAGCATATGGTCGAAAAAGCCGATTCCGGTCGAAATCGAAGTCTGCCCGCTGCCGTCGAGGTTGACGGTCACCGAGATGCTCGTTTCATTGGTCTGGCGCGTGATGGTCGCCGTCCGCATGGACATGTCTCCGCAAAGTCTGTCGGGCTTCTACCAACCTGAGGGTCGCATTTCTACCCTTAGTCAATGCCTTGGTTAGTCAGCTCCTTCCCTTGCATGCGCCCGGGCGGCGTCATAGATGGACAGTTCTGGGGCCGATTTCGGCGGGAGTTTCTCTGAATGCAACAAGATAACAATGCCGGCCCGGCGAGCTGGCATGCGACGACCATTCTGATGGTCCGCAAGGGCGGCAAGGTCGTGATCGGTGGCGACGGCCAGGTCAGCCTTGGCCCGACCATCGTCAAGGGCAATGCCCGCAAGGTGCGCCGCCTCGGCAAAGGCAATGTCATCGGCGGCTTCGCCGGCGCTACCGCCGATGCCTTCACCCTGTTTGAACGTCTTGAAGCCAAGCTCGAACAATATCCCGACCAGCTCGTGCGCGCCTGCGTCGAGCTTGGCAAGGACTGGCGGACGGACCGCTATCTGCGCCGTCTCGAGGCGATGATGCTGGTCGCCGACCGTTCGGCCACGCTTCTGCTCAGCGGCAATGGCGATGTGCTCGAGCCCGAGCAGTCGGCCGACGGCAGCGTCATGGCGGTGGGGTCGGGCGGCAATTATGCGCTGGCCGCGGCCCGCGCGCTATTGCCCATGGATCTCGATGCCGAAGCGATCGTGCGGTCTTCGATGGCGATCGCCGCCGAGATCTGCGTTTACACCAACACCAATCTGGTGATTGAAAGCATATAAGATGACAGATTTTTCCCCTCGCGAGATCGTCTCCGAATTGGACCGCTTCATCGTCGGCCAGAAGGACGCCAAGCGCGCGGTCGCCAACGCCATGCGCAATCGCTGGCGCCGGCTGCGTCTCGAAGGCGCGATGCGGGAAGAAGTGCTGCCGAAGAACATCCTGATGATCGGCCCCACAGGCTGCGGCAAAACCGAGATCGCGCGCCGCATCGCCAGACTTGCCGGCGCGCCGTTCCTCAAGGTCGAGGCGACCAAGTTTACCGAGGTCGGCTATGTCGGCCGCGACGTCGAGCAGATCATTCGTGATCTCGCCGAAGTGGCGATCGCGATGGTCAAGGAGAAGAAGCGCAAGGACCTTCGCGCCAAGGCGCATCTTGCCGCCGAGGAAAGAGTCCTCGATGCGCTTGTTGGCGTTAACGCCTCTGTCGCAACGCGCGAAAGCTTTCGCAGGAAACTGCGCAACAGCGAGCTGGACGACAAGGAGATCGAGGTCGAACTGTCGCAGCCGTCATCGACGATGCCGATGTTCGAACTGCCGAACATGCCCGGCGCGTCGGTCGGCGCCATCTCGCTCGGCGATATTTTCGGCAAGTCGTTCGGCAACAAGCCCAAGTCGCGCAAGGCCAATGTCAAGGACGTCTACGAACCCCTGATCGCCGAAGAGAGCGACAAGATGCTCGATCAGGAACAGGTCGTGCAGGAAGCCATTCGCGATCTCGAGAGCAACGGCATTGTCTTCCTCGATGAGATCGACAAGATCTGCGCGAGAGAGGGCCGCAGCGGCGCCGATGTCTCGCGTGAAGGCGTGCAGCGCGATCTGCTGCCCTTGATCGAAGGCACGACGGTCGCCACCAAGCACGGCGCCATCAAGACCGATCATATTCTCTTCATTGCTTCGGGTGCGTTCCACGTCTCGAAGCCGTCCGACCTGCTGCCCGAATTGCAGGGCCGTCTGCCCATCCGCGTCGAACTCGCCTCCCTCGACGAGGCAGACTTCCGCCGCATCCTGACCGAGCCGGAATCGAGCCTGGTCAAGCAGTATGTGGCATTGATGAAGACTGAAGGTGTTGACCTCTCGTTCGCGCCTGATGGCATCGACGCCATCGCCAAGATCGCCGCGCAGGTGAATGCCTCCGTCGAGAATATCGGCGCGCGCCGTTTGCAGACGGTGATGGAGCGCGTGCTCGACACCGTCGGCTTCACTGCGCCTGATCGCGCCGGTGAAACCATTATCGTCGATGCAGCCTTCGTCGAGGCCAATATCGGTGACCTTGCACGCAACACCGACCTGAGCCGCTACATTCTCTAAAATGCCCGGCATCTGTGCATGGTGCATCCATGCTTGCAATCGCGTTCAGCCGTTGCGATAAGACCGCCCGTTACGGCGGAGCGTGGGTATTATGGCTGACTTTCCTCAACTGGTGTTTTCCGGCGTGCAGCCGACCGGAAATTTGCATCTCGGCAATTATCTTGGCGCCATCAAGAAATTCGTCGACCTGCAATCGAGTCATGAATGCATCTATTGCGTCGTCGACCTGCATGCGATCACGGTCGCGCAGGATCCCGCTGCGCTGAAGACGCATATCCGCGAGGTCACCGCGGCGTTCATCGCCTGCGGCATCGATCCGGAGAAGCACATCGTCTTCAACCAGAGCCAGGTGCCGCAACATGCCGAACTGGCGTGGGTGTTCAATTGCGTGGCGCGCATGGGCTGGCTCAACCGCATGACCCAGTTCAAGGAGAAGGCCGGCAAGGACCGCGAGAACGCCTCCGTCGGCCTCTACGCCTATCCGACTCTGATGGCTGCCGACATTCTCGTCTATCGCGCCACGCATGTCCCGGTCGGCGAGGATCAGAAGCAGCATCTCGAATTGGCGCGCGATATCGCGCAAAAATTCAACAATGACTTCGCCTCGTCTATCGAGACATGCGGCTTCGGTGACATGTTCTTCCCGTTGCCCGAACCGCTCATTCAAGGCCCGGCAACGCGCGTGATGAGCCTGCGCGACGGGGCTAAAAAGATGTCGAAGTCCGATGCATCGGACTATTCGCGTATCAACCTCACTGATAACGCCGATACGATCGCTCAGAAGGTGCGCAAGGCGAAGACCGATCCGGATGCGCTGCCCTCGGAAGAAAAAGGCCTGGAGAAACGCCCCGAGGCCGACAATCTCGTCGGCATTTTCGCAGCGCTGTCCGACACGACGAAAGCTGCCGTGCTCGCCGAATACGGCGGCAGCAATTTCTCCTCGTTCAAGAACGCGCTCGTCGATCTCTCGGTCGCGAAACTGTCGCCCATCGCCGATCGCATGCGCGGATTGATGGAAGATCCCGCTCATATCGATGCGATTCTGATCAAGGGCGCCGCGCGTGCGGAAGCCATCGCTGCCAGAAACATGAAAGCTGTGAAGGACATCCTCGGCTTCGTTCAGCGCTGATCCTCACATCCGCTCACAACAGCGTTGCCTGATCGGCGCAGTGCTGGCACCATACAGATGGTGGCTGAACCGGAAGGTTGAGAGATGAGCGTCCCGCGCCGCAAGTCCTATGAAGCCGGCCACAAGCCGAAGTTTCTCGTCGTGCTCGACGAGACGGAAGAATGCGATCGCGCGATTGTCTTCACCGCGCGCCGTGCCGCACGCACCGGCGCGACGATGACCATGCTGGCGGTGACCGAGGTCGAGAAGAATCAGGACTGGATCGCCATCGGCGACATCATGCAGCAGGAAGCCGAAGAGCGCGCCGCGGCCCACCTCGATCTGGCCGCCACGCGCGTGCGCAACCTGGTCGAGATCGAGGCCGAACAGATCATCCGCAGCGGTTCGAAGATCGAGCAGGTTCTGGCCCTCATCGAGGCCGATCCCGATATCGCGCTTCTGGTCGTGGGAGCCTCCTGCGCCACCGAGGGGCCGGGTCCGCTGGTCACGCTGCTGTCGGGCAAGGCGGCGGGCACTTTTCCGGTCCCGGTTGTGGTTGTTCCCGGCGGCCTGTCGGATGAAGACATTCAGGCCCTGGCGTAAACGCCCAATCTTCAAAAATAGTCCCGGCGATCATATATACGCGTATAATGGTTGCGGCTCGTGGCTACACAGCCATGCTCAGGAATTCAGACATGTTCATCCAGACGGAAGCAACGCCAAACCCCGCCACCCTCAAGTTCCTGCCGGGACAACAGGTTCTGGGCGAAGGCACGATGGAATTTTCGTCGGTCGATGCTGCCACGGCCTCGCCGCTGGCAAGCGCCCTGATGTCGATCGAGAATGTCTCGAGCGTCATGTACGGCTCTGATTTCGTGGCGGTCACCAAATCGAACGGCGAGTGGCAGCACCTCAAGCCGGCGATTCTCGGCGCCATCATGGAGCATTTCATGTCCGGCGCCGCGCTGCTGAGCGACGGCCACGCGCCCCAGGCCGGCCCTGACGAAGACGAGTTCTTCGATCCCGCCGACGCCGAGACCGTGGAGACGATCAAGGAACTGCTCGAAACCCGCATCCGCCCGGCCGTCGCCAGCGATGGCGGCGACATTACCTTCAAGGGGTTCCGCGACGGCACGGTCTATCTGACCATGAAGGGCGCCTGCTCGGGCTGCCCGTCGTCGACGGCGACGCTCAAGAACGGCATCCAGAACCTGATGAAGCACTTCCTGCCGGAAGTGCAGGCCGTCGAGCAGGTCTAGCCGTGTCGAATCCTTCTCCCGCCCGGGCGGGAGAAGGTGGCCCTTGCGCAGCAAGGGCCGGATGAGGGTGGGCCTGCGCATCGGAATGATGCCCCTTTTCCACCGCTTACCAAGCAAACAGAAACTTGCTATGCCGGGCCGATGATTCTGGCCATTGATACTTCAATGGCCGCCGCTTCGGCCTGTACGCTCGCGTCTGGCGCCGACGAACCGGCGGCCTTGCAAACCACCGCCATGGAGCGGGGCCATGCCGAGGCGCTGATGCCGCTGATCGAGGCGGTGATCGACAAGACGCCCGGGGGCTTCCAGGCTCTCACCCGCATCGCCGTCGCGGTCGGGCCGGGCTCGTTCACCGGCATCAGGGTCGGCGTCTCCGCCGCACGCGCCATCGGGCTGGCCCGTGATCTTCCCGTCGTCGGTGTCTCCACCTTCGCAGCCTTCGCCGCGCCCTGGATGGACAGCGGCCAGATCGTCGCCGCGGCTATCGATGCCCGCCATGGCAATATCTATGTCCAGGCCTTCGCGCCCGGCGGCCGCAGTCTTCTGACGCCACGCCTGATGACGCCGCGCGAAGCCGTCCGCGCCATCGGCTCCGGCCCGATCTGCCTGGTCGGCTCCGGCGCGCCGCTCATGGCGGTCGAAGCACAGAACGCCGGCACCGAAGCCAGGCTTTGCGGTGACCTGCACGCCCCCGACATTGTTCAGGTCGCCCGCCTCGGGCTTGTCGCCGATCCGGCCATGGCGCCGGCGCGGCCGTTTTACCTGAAGCCACCGGACGCCAAGCCGATCGCCGTGCGCGCCATCCAGCGCGCAAACATATAATGTGGTTCCTGTAATGTGGTTCTTGCGCCGCCATCTCAAAACCTCCCTGCGCGATCTGCGCAGCGAGGACGCGGCGGAATGCGCCAGACTGCACGCCCTGGGCTTTGCCTTTCCCTGGAGTCTGCAGGAATTCGAACAGCTGATCCTGTCCTCGTCGGTGATCGCCGATGGCGCCTTCGATGGCGATGACGGTGCGCTGACCGGCTTCGTCCTGTCGCGCATGGCCGCCGACGAAAGCGAGATCCTGACCATCATCACCGATCCGGTCCTGCGCCGTCGCGGCGTTGCCGCGGGCCTGCTCGACCGTCACATCGAGCGCCATGCGCACCATCGCATCCACAGCCTGTTTCTCGAAGTGGCCGAAGACAACGAGCCGGCGATCGCGTTGTACAGGCGCCGCGGCTTTGAGCAGGTGGGCCGTCGCAAGGGCTATTATCGGGTTGCGCATGGCGCGCCGATCGACGCCATTGTCATGAGAAAGCAATTGATCTGATATAGTTGCGGCAACCATCGGCCAAGGCTCGATTACGCAAGCCTCGATTACGAAAGTGACCCCATTGCTCGTCTTGCGCGCGGGTGCGCTGTTCCTGCTGCTGATCCTGTTTGTGGTGGTCGGATGTCCGCTGCAACTGGCGATCGCCGCCCTGTTTCCCCGCGCCCGCAGCATCCTGCCGCTGACCCTGTGCAAATCGCTATGCGTCCTGATGCGCATCAAGGTGCGGCGCCTCGGCGAGATGGAAACGCGGCGGCCGCTGCTGATCGTCCCCAATCATATTTCCTGGCTCGACATCGTCGTTATCGGCAGCGCCGGCTACGCCTGCTTTCTGGCCAAGAAGGAGGTCCGGTCCTGGCCCCTGCTCGGCCTCCTCGCCCGCGTCCAGGGCGCCGTCTTTGTCGACCGCAGCCGGCGCATGGCCATCCCCGGCGTCAACCGCGAGATCGCCGGGCGTATGCTGGCCGGCGATCCGGTCATCCTGTTCGCTGAGGGGACGACCGGCGACGGCACCCGCCTGCTCAAGTTCCATTCGTCGCATTTCGAGGCGGCCCGCGACATTTTGCGTGGAGACCCGGCTCTGCGGGAAGCCTGGGTCCAGCCGGTGATCGTCGATTACAGCCGCCGCGACGGACTGAGGCTGGGCCGCGCCGGCCGCGCCGATGTGGCCTGGTACGGCGACAAGGGATTTGCGCCGCATCTCCTGGAAATGCTGAAAAGCGGTCCGGTCGAATGCGTGGTCCAATATGTCCCGGCCCAGGCCGTCACCCTGGCGGAAACCCGCAAGATGATGGCCAAAAACGTCGAAATCACCATCCGCGCCGAACGCTGGCAGGACAGGCGGCAGAAGCCGAGGCAGGAACCGGCGCCTCAGCCGGTCCAGGAACCGCTGCAAGAACTTCGGCAAGAACCTCGGCAAGAACCCTTGCTTGTCGAGCGCGGTTCTCACGCCTGACGATTTCGCATAAAAGGGGCTCCAGAGGGCAGTACCGGGGCGGTTTGCGCCCAAAGGAGCATAAGCAGGCATGAACGAGGCGAAGGTTTCCGGCGCGATCAGCTCGGGCGTACAGGCGGACGTCTCCGCGCCTCGTAAGGTCTTCATCAAGTCATTCGGCTGTCAGATGAATGTCTATGATGCGACTCGCATGGGCGATATTCTCGAGAAGGAAGGCTACGACCTTACGCCGACGGCTGAGGATGCCGACCTTGTCGTCTTGAACACCTGCCACATCCGCGAGCGCGCCTCCGAGAAAGTCTATTCGGAACTTGGTAAATTCCGCGAGCTGAAGATGGAGCGCGAGGCGATGGGCCTGTCGACCCGCATCGCCGTTGCCGGCTGCGTCGCCCAGGCCGAGGGCGGCGAGATTGTCCGCCGCCAGAACGCCGTCGATATCGTCGTCGGTCCGCAGAGCTACCACCGCTTTCCGGAATTGCTGCGTGAGGCCGAGCGTCGCCCCGGCGTCGTCGACACCGAGTTTCCCATCGTCGACAAATTCGAAGTCTTGCGCCAGCCGTCCGCCAAGAGGCTCAACACTCGCGGCTACTCGGCCTTCGTCACCGTGCAGGAAGGTTGCGACAAGTTCTGCACGTTCTGCGTGGTTCCCTACACCCGCGGGGCCGAGGTATCGCGCCCCGCCGCATCGATCCTCGAGGAAGTGCGTTATCTCGCCGAGGCAGGCGTCCGCGAAATCACCCTGCTCGGCCAGAACGTCAACGCCTATCATGGCTCCCATCGCGGCGCGGCGGTTTCGCTCGCCGGCCTGGTGGCCCTGATCGCCGAAGTGCCCGGCGTCGAACGCATCCGCTACACCACCAGCCACCCCAACGATATGAGCGGTGAACTCATCGCCGCGCACCGCGACATTCCCGAACTGATGCCGTATCTTCATCTGCCGGTGCAGTCGGGATCGGATCGGATTCTGTCTTTGATGAATCGCAAACACAGTGCGGACACCTATCTCGCCCTTGTCGAGCAGGTCCGCGCCGCCCGCCCCGATATCGCCCTGTCGTCGGATTTCATCGTCGGCTTCCCCGGCGAGACCGACGCCGATTTCGAAGCCACCCTCGACATCGTGCGGCGTTCGCGTTTCGCCGCCGCCTATTCCTTCATGTATTCGCCCCGGCCCGGCACACCCGCCACCGAGATGGAAAACCACGTGCCGGCGGAAGCCAAACGCGAGCGGCTCGCCGTTCTACAGGCGCTGCTCGAAGAGCATCGCCAGGCCTTCAACCGCGCCACCATCGGGCAAAAGGTGCAAGTCTTGCTTGAACGAAAAGGCCGGCATCCGGGCCAGGTCGTCGGCCGCACGCCCTATCTGCAGGGTGTCCATGCCGATGGCCCGGAACATCTGCTCGGCGGAATTGCCATGATGGCAATTCAATCCGTGGGACCGAACTCGCTGAAGGGGCTCATCCTTGAAACTGAAAGTTCAGACGTCCAACGAGAACCGCAGGCCTCGCATGCAGAATGAAGAGGGACGTTCGGGCGCGCCCGGCCCGATAGACGAACCGAATGACGCCGCACGCGATCGCGGTTCGCCGCCGAAAACCGACGCCGCAAAATCCGAAGCGACCAAGTCCGAAGTAACGATGACCTTGAGCGACAATCGCTCCGCCCTCGCGGCGTTCGGTCAATACGATCAGAACCTGGCCAAGATCGAACGCAAGCTCGGCGTCTCCATCCATGTCAACGGTAACCACGTCACCATCAAGGGTCCGCCCGAAGCCAGCGGCAATGCCCAGCGCGCGCTGCTGAAAATCTACGAACGTGCCCGCAGCGGCCAGAACATCGGCCTCGGCGACATCGACGGCGCCATTGCTGAAAGCGTCGAGCAGGGCACACTGTTTCCAAACCAGTCGCAGGCGCCGGTCGCGCCTTTCTCGTTTCAGCAGATCGCCACGCGCAAGAAAGGCGTGGTGCGCGCCCGCAACGCCACGCAGCACGAATATCTGCGCGCGCTGCGCCAGTATGAACTCGTGTTTGCCGAAGGCCCTGCCGGTACCGGCAAGACATGGCTCGCCGTCGGCCATGCGGTGCTGCTGCTTGAACAGGGCATCGTCGAACGACTGATCCTGTCGCGCCCGGCCGTCGAGGCCGGTGAGCGCCTGGGCTTCCTGCCAGGCGACATGCGCGAGAAGGTCGATCCCTATCTGCGGCCGATCTTCGACGCGCTGAATGATTTCATGGACAGCCGCATCGTCGAGCGCGGGCTGGCGACGGGCATGATCGAAGTGGCGCCGCTCGCCTTCATGCGCGGCCGCACCCTGAGCAATGCCTGCATCCTGCTCGATGAGGCGCAGAACGCCACATCGATGCAGATGAAGATGTTCCTGACCCGCCTCGGCGAAGGCTCGCGCATGATCATCAACGGCGATCCCACGCAGGTCGATCTGCCGCCCGGCCAGAAGTCCGGCTTGCGTGAAGCGGTGGGCTTGCTCTCCGGCCTTGAAGGCATCGGCCATGTGGTCTTCAAGGATGGCGATGTGGTGCGTCACGATATCGTGCGCCGCATCGTCACCGCCTACGAAAATGCCGAGCGCATCAACAGCGGCAGGGGCGATACGGGACCGCGCGGGCCCAGGGAATGAGTATCAAGGAATGAGCGTTACGGTCGACATCTCGAACGAGTTCGATCCCTGGCCTTCTGGCATTCCCGATATCGAGGCATTCACCACGCGGGCGATCGATGCGGCGCTCACGGGCTCGAAGGTCGCGCTGCAGGACCATGTCGAAGTCTCGATCGTCTATTGCGACGATGCTTTTATCCACGATCTGAACAAGCAGTGGCGTCACAAGGATACGCCGACCAACGTGTTGTCGTTTCCGCTGGCGTCGGGCGCGGCGCTCGCCACGACACCGATGCTGGGCGACATCATCATCTCCTGCGAGACGGTGATCAAAGAGGCGCGTGACGAAGGCAAGACCTTCACCGATCATCTGACCCACATGCTCGTGCATGGCACCTTGCATCTCGCCGGCTACGATCACGAGATCGACGCCGAGGCCGAGACGATGGAAGCACTCGAGCGCGTCGTGCTGTCGCAGCTCGGCGTGGGTGATCCCTATAAGAATTAAGAGCTAAAGCTAACCGTCAATGCCGCAGCCAACCAACGGCGTCATGCCCGCACTTGTTGCGGGCACCCACGCCGTGAAACTGCCTGTTGGTTGAAGAAAGGCGCACAGGCCTTCCCATTCTTCGAGTGTGAAGCGCACCACGGCGTGGGTACCCGGCACAAGGCCGGGCATGACGTGGTACAGGACGCGTCATGCCCACATCCGATAATTGCTTTGTGATTTCACGCGTCCTGCGCCGTGCATGCTATCTCTCTGGCTGATCCTGATTCGCCCGCCCGGACAGTGCTGATGCCTGCAGCCACCTTTCAATCGATCGCCGACCGATTTGTCCTGTCGAATGGCTGGAAGCGGGCGCTTGCGGCATTTCTGGCGGGCGCTGTGGGCGCGCTGGCCATGCCGCCGGTCTCGCTGTTTCCGTTTCTGATCGTGACGATGACGCTCGCCGTCTGGCTCGTCGACGGCGCGGTGGCGGAGTTTCATGAGGGCGATTCTTATCCAGACTCCCGACGTTCCCAGCATCTCGCCAATGCCTGGGTCGCGGCGAAGATCGGCTGGTGGATCGGCTTCGGCTATCATGTCGCCGGCCTGTGGTGGCTGGGCGCGGCCTTTCTCGTCGAAGCCGATCAGTTCGCCTGGGCGCTGCCGCTTGGCGTCATCGGTCTGCCGGCTGGACTGGCGATCTTCACGGCCATCGGGTTTTTTCTGGCCCGCCTGTTCTGGACGACGGGGCCGAGCCGCATTCTGGTTCTGGCCGTGGCGCTCGCCGTTTCCGAATGGTTGCGCGGCAATATTCTCACCGGCTTTCCGTGGAACGATTTCGGCATGGCGTTCGGCGCCAATCTGCTGCTGGCGCAGAGTGCCTCGCTCATCGGTCTCAACGGCCTGAATCTTCTGGCGGTGGCCATCTGCGCCGCGCCGGCGGTGCTCGCCGACCGCTCTGCGCGCAAACTGTCGGTTCTGACCGCAGGCCTCGCGCTGGTCTCGCTCTGCGCGCTGTTCGGCTTCGGCGCCTTGCGCCTGGCGGTGCCGCCTGTGCCATCGCAACCCAATGTGCGGCTGCGCATCATGCAGCCCAACCTGGCGCAGGACGATAAATTCCGCGGCGAATACAAGGACGCGATCCTCAAGCACTATCTCGATCTGTCCGACCGGGCGACGTCGCCGCAGACCTCGGGCATCGGCGATGTCACCCACCTGATCTGGCCGGAATCCGCCTTTCCCTTCATCCTGTCGCGCGACGTCGATGCGCTGAAACTGATCGGCGCCTTCCTGCCGCCGACGACGACTCTCATCACCGGCGCGGCGCGCATGGAACAAGGCCCGCAGGTTCGCGGCCAGCGCCCGCGCAACCGCTATTACAACGCCATCCAGGTCATCCAGTCGGGCGGCATGATCCTCGACAGCTATGACAAGGTGCATCTGGTTCCCTTCGGCGAATATCTGCCGCTCGGACGTTGGGTCGAGGCCATCGGCCTGCGTCAGTTCGTCCATATCCCCGGCGGCTTCGAGTCAGGCCCGCGCCGTGCCGTCCTGCATGCGCCCGGCCTTCCGGCCATTGCGCCGCTTGTCTGCTACGAGGCGATCTTTTCCGGCGAGGTGATGCCGGCGGACAGCTCCGGGCCGCGTCCCGAACTCATGCTCAACGTGACCAACGATGCCTGGTTCGGCATCACGCCCGGTCCCTATCAGCATTTCGCCCAGGCGCGCCTGCGCGCCATCGAGGAAGGCCTGCCGCTGATCCGCGCGGCGAATACCGGCATATCGGCGATCGTCGATCCCTATGGGCGTATCCTGTCGCAACTGCCGCTAGGCATCGAAGGCGTCCTCGACGGCGAACTGCCCAAGCCCATAGCCGCGCCGGTCTTCGCCAGACATCCGCTGCCGGCGCCGCTGGGACTTGCGCTTTTCATGCTGCTCTGCGCCGCCATTCTGCGCTTTTTTGAAACAAGAAGATCGCGTTGAATGCATGGCTGAATCGTTGCTTGAACGACGGGTCAAAACATCATTGCGAGCCCGCGGCGATACGCGTATGACCCGCAACGTCAGACGGATTCCTGATCCGCCTTCTGCTGCATGCAAGAGCATTTTCGAGCGAAGTGGACGCCGGTTCGCGTGAAGAAAATGCTCCCTTTTAAATGACTGGACGCGTCTTTCCGATTCATCGGAAAACGCGATGGGACAGCTTCAATGGCGAAAACGCCAGATCCGATCGACAAATATGTCGGAAGCCGCGTGCGCATGCGCCGCATTCTGCTTGGCTTCAGCCAGGAAAAATTGGGTGCCGCCCTCGGCCTGACGTTTCAGCAGGTGCAGAAATACGAGAAGGGTACCAATCGCATCAGCGCCAGCCGCCTGCAGGAAATTTCAAAAACGCTCAATATCGCGCCATCCTACTTTTTCGATGGCGCCCCCACCGGCGGCACAACGCCGGCGACGGTTGGAACTGAAGCTGAAGGCTTTTCCGCCGCATCCATCACCGATTTCATCGGCACCGCCGAAGGCGTGCAGTTGAACAAGGCCTTCGCGCGCATCACCAATCCGCAGGTGCGTAAACGGGTGATCGATCTCGTCTCCGCCATCGCTGATCATGACGAGGGGAGTGCGCCCAACGGGCCTGCAAAATAGCCTGGTTGGGACTTGATATATGACAATTGGGATTCGGCCCGTGTTCGCTTTACAGAACGAAACACGCGATTCTGCTTGACCAAACGAACGCTTGTTGCCAAATATGCGCGCCTTTTGGCTTAGGGAGAAGTCCTGCGTAGAAGGCGCCGCTTAACGGCTTTCGGTATCGCGCAACACCAGCCTTGGAGACACCCGCGTGGCACGTAAGAGTTATCTTTTCACCAGTGAGTCCGTGTCGGAAGGTCATCCCGACAAGGTATGTGACCGGATCTCCGATGAAATCGTCGATCTGTTCTTCCGTGAGGGCGCCAAGGCCAAGATCGATCCCTATCAGATCCGCGTTGCCTGCGAGACGCTCGCCACCACCAATCGCGTTGTGATCGCCGGTGAAGTGCGCGGCCCGACCCTTCCGCAAGAACAGATCGTCGAGACCGCTCGCGCCGCCATCAAGGACATCGGTTACGAGCAGGATGGTTTCCATCACGCCAACGCCAAGATCGAAGTGCTGCTGCACGCCCAGTCGGCCGACATCGCCCAGGGCGTTGACGCTGCCGGCAACAAGGACGAAGGCGCCGGCGACCAGGGCATCATGTTCGGTTACGCCTGCCGCGAAACCCCGGAACTGATGCCGGCTCCGCTCTACTACGCGCACAAGATCCTGCACCTGATCTCGCAGGCTCGTCATGCCGGCACGGAAAAGGGCCTCGGCCCCGATTCCAAGAGCCAGGTGACGATCCAGTACGAAGACGGCAAGCCCGTCGGCGTCACCCAGATCGTGGTTTCGCATCAGCACCTGATCGAGGACCTGACCTCGCAGCAGGTTCGCGACCTCGTCGAGCCCTATGTCCGCAAGGCCCTGCCGGAAGGCTGGATCACCAAGAATACCGTCTGGCACATCAACCCGACCGGTAAGTTCTACATCGGCGGTCCCGATGGCGACTGCGGTCTCACCGGCCGCAAGATCATCGTCGACACTTACGGCGGCGCGGCCCCCCATGGTGGTGGCGCCTTCTCCGGCAAGGACCCGACCAAGGTCGATCGCTCGGCTGCTTACGCGGCGCGCTATCTCGCCAAGAACGTCGTCGGCGCCGGCCTTGCCGACCGCTGCACGATCCAGCTCGCCTACGCCATCGGCGTTGCCAAGCCGCTGTCGATCTATGCCGACCTGCACGACACCGGCAAGGTTGACGTCGCCAAGCTCGAGACGGTTCTGATGGATGTCATGAACCTGTCGCCGCGCGGCATCCGCGAGCATCTCAAGCTCAACAAGCCGATCTACGCCCGCACCTCGTCCTACGGCCACTTCGGCCGTACGCCGGATGCCGACGGCGGCTTCTCGTGGGAAAACCTCGACCTGGCCGATCAGCTCAAGTCGGCTTTCTGAGCCGATAAGGCTTCATCAGTTAAGCGAAGGGACGCGCAAGCGTCCCTTTTGCATTTTGAGGCTCCGTGTCATTCCCGACGCCCGCACCGCGGGCGAGCGGGAATCCAGACCTAAGGATTTTCAGCACATCACTGCCGGCCGTTGCCCAGACTCCAACACTTAGCGTATACGCGCTGCAAAGTCTGGTTTCCCGCTCGTGCCTCCGGCACGTCGGGAATGACATTGGTCGCGGCATGCTGCGGGCGGCTGATACGGAAGAACGGCTATGGAAAAGTTTCACCCTAATCTCTACGGTCGCCGAAAGGGCAAGAAACTCCGCAGCCATCACTCGGCTCTGATCAGCGCTCTCCTCCCGCAGCTGCAGGTCGATGTCTCCGTACTCGATGATACATCGGTGTTGTTTCCTCGCGAGCCAGCCGATCTCTGGATCGAGATCGGCTTCGGCGGCGGTGAACATCTCGTCGACGATGCGAAGCGTCATCCCGACATCGGCTTCATCGGCTGCGAGCCCTTCATCAACGGCGTCGCCAAACTGCTGGCCTCCATCGAGGAGGACGAGCTCGAGAACATCCGCGTCCATGCCGGCGATGCGCTGGAAGTTCTGAAATCGCTGCCCGCCGCCAGTCTCGGCCGCGTGACGATTCTCTATCCCGATCCGTGGCCGAAGACGCATCAGAGGAAGCGCCGCTTTATTTCGGACGCCTCCGTCGCCGAGATCGCCCGCGTGCTGCGGCAGGGCTGCGAACTGCATTTCGCCACCGACATCGACGACTACAGCGCCTGGGCGCTGGCGCGCGTGCTGCGATCGGATCTGTTCGACTGGATTGCAAGGACGTCCGACGACTGGACGAAGCCATGGCCGCAATGGCCGGGCACGCGCTATGAGGCGAAGGCGCTCATTGCCGGAAGGCATCCGGCGTATCTGACGTTTGTGAAGAGATAGAAGCACACCGACCCTCATCCGCCCCTCGCGATGCGAGGGGCACCTTCTCCCGCAAGCGGGCGAAGGGCCGCGGCGTCATCCTTCTCCCGTTTCTTTTTACGGGAGAAGGTGGCCTCTGCGTAGCAGAGGTCGGATGAGGGTTCTCGTTAGCTCAAGTCTCTACCACCGCCTCATACGACGCCGGCTTGCCGTACTGATGCAGTTGCGCGCCATAGGTGTTGAGCCAGGCTTCCGCCTTGTCGGTGTCACGAAACAGCCGCCGCGTCAGCGTCCAGAATTTCTCCGAATGATTGAGATGGACGAGATGTGCCACTTCATGCGCTGCGAGATAATCCAGCACGAAGGCCGGCGCGAGAATGATGCGCCAGGAAAAATTCAACGCGCCGGCGGCTGAGCACGAGCCCCAGCGCGTCTTTGAATCGCGGATCGCGATCTTGCTCGGCGTCATGTTGATCTGGCCCGCGTGCGCTTTCACCGCGACCTTCAGATCCGCCATCGCCTGCGCCCTGAGATAGTCGACGACTCTGCGCGCCACATGTTCCTTGTGGCCGGCGACGCACAGCGCCAGCATCGGGCCATCTGCATATTGCGGCACGTGCGGCTCGATCCACACCGTGCCGCGTGCATCGGGCTTGTGCAGGATGATATGCGCGATGCCGCGCAAGGGGATGATGCCGCCATGTTCAAACGGCACCGGCTGTGGCAGCTTCTGCAATCGCTCGCCGATCCAGGCCGCATGTTTCTCGGCGAAGTCGCGCGCATCGGTGATCGAGGCGCGGCGGGGAATCGTCAGCACCACATCGCGGGTTGCATTGCGCACGCGCAAGGTGAAGCGACGCGCCGATACCGTCCGCTTCAACGTCACGACATACGTCGCGCTGTTATGCGTAACCTTCATCTGCGGCGTCACCGCGCGAGAAGAATTGGTCAGGGACGAGTTCTTGCGAATCATGGGGCCAGCCATCCCGCGAAAATAACAGAACTCACGACTTGCACGCCACCTCGAATCTGCGAGGGCATGCGTCTCAAAAATTCAGCGACTGATTACTTTACACGGCGCCATTGCATGCTGCGCGCAAAATTTTTGATTCGCGGCGCGATCTCGCGACGGAAGCGCGATCCATTGAACACGCCATAATGGCCAACTTCGGGCTGAAGATAGTGCAATTTGCGGGCGTCGGGAATCTTCGGGCACAGTGCATGCGTCGCCTGGGTCTGGCCGACGCCGGAGATGTCGTCGTTCTCGCCTTCGACCGTCATCAGCGCCACGCGCTCGATGGCGCCAAGATCGACGCGCTGCCCACGATGTTTCATCTCGCCCTTCGGCAGATCATGGCGCACGAACACGGATTCCACGGTCTGCAGATAGTATTCCGCATCGAGATCCATCACCGCCATGTATTCGTCGTAGAAATCTTCCTGCTTCTCGAAGGAATCGCCGTCGCCTTTGACGAGATTGCGGAACATCTCCACATGTGCATTCACATGCCGGTCGAGATTCATCGCCATGAAGCCGGAGAGCTGTAGAAAGCCCGGATAGACCTCGCGGCCGAAGCCCGGATAGGGAAACGGCACAGTGAAGATGCAATTGCGCTTGAACCAGTCGACGCCGCGTTCTTCGGCCAGCTTGTTGACGACGGTCGGGCTGCGTCGTGTGTCGATAGGTCCGCCCATGAGGATCATGGAATCAGGCACGTAGGGTAGATGGGCTGCTTCCAGCAGCGCCACCGATGCGATCACCGGCACCGCCGGCTGACAGACGGCGAGCACGTGGATCGGCGTCTGCGGATCCTTCTCATGCAGGTGTTTGAACATCGCGCTGACATAGTCGATGTAATCGTCCAGGCTGAAGCGTCCTGACGTCAGCGGCACCATCCGCCCGTCCGCCCAGTCGGTGATGTAGACGTCGAAATCCGGCAGGAACGCTTCCACCGTGCCGCGCAGCAAAGTGGCGAAGTGCCCCGACATCGGCGCCACGATCAGCAGCCGGGCGCGGGCTTCCTTCGGCACCAGTCCGATACGCTGGAAATTGATCAATCCGCAGAACGGCCGTTCCCAGACGATCCTTTCCTCGACCTTGATCGGCTTGCCGTCGATCATTGTCTCGCTCAGGCCGAAGGTCGGCTTGCCGTAGCGCCGTGTCAGACGTTCGAACAGTTCGGTCGAGGCGGCGATATTGCGGCCCAGAAACGTATGGCTGAGGGGATTGAGCGGGTTCTTGAAGAACAGCCCCGTCGCATCGGAAATGAAGCGCGCCGGCGCCACGGAAAGATGCGCCATTTCATAGAGCTGATAAGACAACCGATCCATGGAACTACCTGTGGAATGACGTGTCCGGCATCACCTGCCTGAAACAGATATGGTCAAGCTATTTTGCATTGCACAATAGCCCAAACCTCAGGTGGCCACAACACGGAAGGAAATCAATGCCTGGGTAGAGGAACAGCCAGAAAGCCCTTCTCATGGCTCCAGGTTAGCGGCTAATGCATTAAGATCGCCGAAAGCCGCCGAGAAATCGCCCAAGAATGTTGAATCTTCCACCGACCGACGCCCCATCCCCCGAAGGCCGTATCCGCGTCGACACCCTGATCCGGCTGCGCTGGCTGGCGATCGCGGGCCAGGCGGCGGCGCTGTTCATCACCCATTTCGGCCTCGGCTTCCCGGTGCCGATCGCGCTGTGTATCGCGGCCCTTGCGGCGTCGATCTGGCTGAACATCGGCCTGCGCCTGCGCTATGTGGTCAATCACCGCCTCGCCGACCGCGAAGCCTCGCTGCTGCTTGCTTTCGACGTTCTGCAGCTCTCCGCACTGCTCTATCTTACCGGCGGGCTCGAAAACCCCTTCGCCCTGCTGTTTCTCGCCCCGGTGATGATCTCGGCCGTGTCGCTGTCGGTGTATCGCACCGTCATCCTCATGGTCCTGATGATCGTCTCGGCGACGTTTCTGGCCTTCGTGCACCGGCCGCTGCCCTGGCATCCGGACCACGAGCTGGCGCTGCCATTCCTCTATATCGCCGGCATCTGGCTGGCGCTGGTCCTGGGCGCGGTGTTCATCACCTTCTACGCCTTCCGGGTTGCCGAGGAGGCGCGCCGTCTCTCCGACGCGCTGACGGCCACCGAGCTGATCCTGGCGCGTGAGCAGCATCTGACCCAGCTCGACGGGCTGGCAGCCGCGGCCGCCCACGAGCTCGGCACGCCGCTCGCCACCATCACCCTCGTCGTCAAGGAATTGCGCCGCCTGCTGCCGCCCGAAGGGCCGGTGGCGGAAGATATGGAGCTCCTGACCACCGAACTGCAGCGCTGCCGCACCATTCTGGGCAAGCTGACATCGCTGGGCAACGAACCTGCCCGCCACTGGGACCAGTTGACCCTGCCGCAATTGCTCGAGGAGACCGTGGCTCCGGCCCGCAATTTCGGCGTCGACATCCAGGTCCAGATCCAGGAAGACGGCAGTCTGGACGGCAATTCGCCGAGCTGCCGGCGCAATCCGGGCATCCTCTACGGCCTGGGCAATTTTGTCGAAAACGCCGTCGATTTCGCCAAAACAGAGGTCAAGGTCACAGCCGCCTGGACGGCGGACCAGGTGCGCATTTCCATCGAGGACGACGGACCGGGCTTTTCCGCCGAAGTGCTGGCCAAACTGGGCGAGCCCTATATCACCACCCGCGGCAGCGACCGCCGGCATAAATCCGAGGCTGGCGGCCTCGGCCTCGGCCTGTTCATCGCCAAGACCCTGCTGGAACGCTCCGGCGCGACGCTGGCCATGGGCAATGCGACGCCGCCCGCCACGGGCGCCCGGATTTCGATCCGCTGGCCGCGGGTCGAATTCGAGCGTGGTAATATTCCGGAGGCCGAAACAGCGCTCGGAGACGATTCCTGAACGATTTTCGAGCGAATTGACGGCCGGTTCGCGTGAAATGGCTGTAAACCGATGAAGAATGGGCTAAAAAGCCTGTGACTGACGAAAAATAGAAGAAAGCTCCCACATCCAATGGATTCGCCTCAACCCGAAGACCTTTCTGGCACCGAAGACAAATCTCTGCTCATCGTCGATGACGACAAGCCATTCCTCACCCGCCTGTCGCGGGCGATGGAGGCGCGCGGATTTATCGTGGCGACGGCGGAATCGGTGGCCGAGGGGATTGCAGCGATCGGGCGCACCGCGCCGGCTTTCGCCGTCATCGATCTGCGGCTTGCCGACGGCAGCGGCCTCGACGTCATCTCGCTGCTCAAGGAGAAGCGTCCCGACGCGCGCGGCATCATCCTCACCGGCTACGGCAATATCGCCACCGCGGTGACGGCGGTGAAGCTCGGCGCCTTCGACTATCTGGCCAAGCCCGCCGATGCGGATGAAATCTACAATGCCCTCATGGCGATCACCCATGACAAGGCGGAGCTGCCGGAAAACCCCATGTCGGCCGACCGCGTCCGCTGGGAACACATCCAGCGCATCTACGAACTGTGCGGCCGCAACGTCTCGGAGACGGCGCGCCGCCTCAGCATGCATCGCCGCACCCTGCAGCGCATCCTCGCCAAGCGCGCGCCGCGCTAGCATCAAGCCGTAGTGTCATTCCCGACGCCTGCGCAAAGCAGGCGAACGGGGATCCAGACCTGACGATTCAGCATCGATGCTGTTGCATCGCCTGGCTTCCCGCTCGCCCGCTATGCGGGCGTCGGGAATGACAAAGATTGCGGCAATTTACTCCAGCAGATCGCGCTTGAATCCGCAGCGCTGCAGCACGCCGACGCGCGATTCCTCCGCCAGCCGCAGCACGCGCGCCGTATCGACGCCGACCATCTTCCCGGCCCATTTCTTCAGCTTGCCGTCGACGATCACCGTGTCGACATGGCTGGGGTTCATCACGTTGACGACGACGCCCGGCGCATTGTTGACCGGCCAGCTCGACAGCGTGTCCGTGCGCAAGAGGACGATGTCGGCCTGCTTGCCGGGCGTCAGACTGCCCGTCCTGCTTTCCAGGTTGGCGCAGCGCGCGCCTTCGATGGTGGCGAATTCCAGCACGTCGCGCGCGGTGAGCAGCGGCGGCAGGTTCTTCTCGCCGTTGCGCTCGCGCTGCAGCACCAGGGCGCGCTGCAGGGTCAATGTCGTGCGCATGAGGGTGAAAGGATCCTGTGCCATCGTCGCATCGACATCCGAACTCAGGCTCGGACGGATGCCGTGATCGAGCGCGTCCTGGATGCCCGGCATGCCGTGGCCCATGGTCATCTCGATCGGCGGCGCCAACGACACGCGGATGCCGGCATTCTTGATGATGTCCCACGACGCGCTTGAGAGGTCGTTGCAATGGATCAGTTCGTCGCCGGCACGCAACAAGCTGGCTTTCTGCAATTCGAGCAGGCGCGGCTCGCGGCGCTTGTCGACACCGTGCGAGACGATGCGCAGATCATTCTGCCGAGCGTATTCAAACGACTTCGGATCGAGCACGGAAGCAAGCGCCAACGTCAGCAACTGGTCTTCCGAACTGAAATACTGTTTGCGCAGGCGTCGTGAATCCTGCGGATATTGCATCGCCGGACCCTGGCCCTGCCAATAGGCATAGACCACACGCATACCGGATTCCTGCAGCGCCTTGATGCCCGCGTCATTGTGTTCGGGCGTGTGCGAGGCCTGCGATGTGTCGACCGCGAGCGTCGTGCCCATCTCCATCATGCCGAGCGCGGAGATCAGCGATCCCGCATAGACATCCTGCGGCAGATAGGCGGCCGTGATCGGCCCGTTGATCGTCGCATTGTAGTCCGGGTTCAAAAGCCCGTTGACCAGAATGCTGCGCAGGATGCCCTGATAGAAATGATGATGGGTGTCGACAAAGCCGGGCAGGACGATGCGGTTCTTCGCATCCACGACGGCGGCGTCCTGCGGCACATCGAGGTTGGCGCCGACTGCACGGATCTTGCCGTCCTCGATCAGCACATCGCCAACCGCGAAATCGCCGACCTGCCGGTCCATGGAAAGAATGGTGCCGCCTTTCAGCACAAGCCTGCGGCTTCGGCCGATCTGCGCGATCGCGGGATCATCGGCAGCAATGGATTGCCCGAAGGCAGGAACGCTCGCCGCGAATGCACCGGCGGCAAGGCCGGCCTGCAGAAAGCGCCGCCGTGTCGGCGTCGCATGAACGCCAGATGCTCTATACGTAAGCCTGTTGGAACCTGTGCTGCAGAATATGCACATCGCTGCCTCCCCGAAAATTCATTGTTATCGGGGGCCAGTCTATCTGGCGACGGACGGCCTTGCAGCATCAACTATGCATTTGCGCCGGTGCGTGGGCTGCTACCCAAACGTCGGATCGCGGCCCGGATCATAGAGCCCGTGCAACCGCCCCGCCGCGGTGCGCGCGAACGACACCAGCACCGCCTTGCGCCGCGCTGCGTTGAGCGGGTGCTCCGGCGCCTCGCGCAGGATTTCCGCGCCGAACTGGTCGGCGACGATCAGCCCGCATTGCTCGGGGAAGATCTCCAGCGGCACGCCCGCATGGGTGGCGAAATAGAACCGGTCGCAGAATTCCAGATAGTCGCCCCATTTCTGGTCGGTACGGAAATCGATCAGGCTCGATTTCACCTCGATGATATGGACACGGCCCTCGCCGCTCAGCGCCATCACGTCGGCACGGCGACCGTTGCGCAACGGCAGTTCGGTGATGGATTCGAACCGATGGGCGCGCAGCAGCCGCTGCACGCCGCGCATCACCATGGCGGCGTTGGCGGACTGCCGGCCGTCTTCGGGAGGAATCGGTTGTGCGAAGAAACTCATTCCCCGATTTTAGACCGCGATTCCGGCCAGATCACGCCAAATCAGCAGGATCTTCAACCTGTGGCCCGAAACTGCACCTCGCCTTTGTTCAGGAAGCAGGTCTTGTTGAAGAGCTGCATATCCAGCGGGTTGGGCAGCCGCACGTCGCCAATGTCGGGACACGGCTTTTTCACCGGATCGTAGGATCGGTCGATCTGCGAGATGAACACGATGATCAGCCCCCGCTCGCGCGCAAACGCCTTCAGCGCGCGGACCTGCGCAGCGAGCTCGGGATTGTCGCGCTTCTGGTCGAGCAGTTGCAGATAGTCGACGACCACCAGAGTGCCGCGCGGCGCCGAGGCCAGCGCAGCGATGATGTAAGCGGCGCTGATCACGTCCGAGCAGTCAAATTCGAACAGCCCTTCGAATTGTGCATAGTCCGCGCCGATCGTGCGGAACCGGTCGACAACGTCTCGCTTCGTATATTCGAGCGTGAAGAAGACGGCACGGTGACCGGCCTTCATCGCGTCCACGACCAGCTCGAGGCTCTTCAACGTCTTGCCCTGTCCCGGTCGGGCGCCGAGCAGCAGCAGGTCGCCCGGTTCCAGGCGGTCAAACAGCGGAGCCGTGTTGGTGCTCGCCGGCTGCCTCGCGACAAGCAGGCTCCAGCTTCTGTAGCCTTCCCGCAGCGCGATACGGTTGAGAGCTTCGTGGAGCGGAATGTCTTCGGCGCGCGCCAACAGCCTGGCCTGGCGCTTCAGATGAAAGATCGGTGCAGACAATGTCACGGGCAACCTCCTGATGCGAGCCGTCTCCGCAACCCCTCCTTATGCTTGGCGCTCGAACAGTCGGTTCGATGATCAGGTGCCCGGTATGATGATACTTTCCCGTTGGAGGGGGGAGGCGCGGGCCACGCGCGAATCGGATGATAGCGCAATCCGCAGACGTCGGAAATATGCCGCTACGGCCGCATGGCGAGAATGCGCCCGCCTTCCGTGTCGGCGCCGCGGATCGTCACGCCGAAGATCGTTTCAAGAATGCCCGACGCATAGATCGCCGCCGGCGCGCCGTCGGCAAGGATCGCGCCTTTGTCGAAGGCCAGTACCCGACTGGCGAAATGCAGCGCCAGGTCGAGATCGTGCAGCACTGCGATGACCAGGTGCCCGGCATGGGCGCGCTCGCTCAGAAGCTGCATCAGTCGCAATTGATGGGCGGGGTCGAGCGAGGTCAGCGGTTCGTCCATCAGGATCAATGGTTGTCCGCCGACAAGCGCGCGGGCGAGCAGGGCGCGCATGCGCTCGCCGCCGGAAATCCGATCGACCGGCCGGTCGGCAATGGCGGTGAGATCGCAATCGGCCAGTTGCCGATCGATCGCCTGCTCGTGCGGCCCGTAGCGCGTCTGCAGGTCCGCATCGAAGGGCAGCAGACCGAGCGCGACGATATCGCGAACCGGCATCGGCCATACCGGTTGGCGCGTATCCTGCGGCAGATAGGAAACCAGCCTGGCGCGATGCTGCAGGGCGTGGCGGTGCAGCGGCGCGCCATTCAGCAGCAGTTCGCCATCGCCGCGCAGCAGCCCGGCGAGCAGGCGCAAAAAGGTCGTCTTGCCCGATCCGTTCGGCCCGACGATGGCGATGAACTCGCCGCCGCGCATCGATGCGGAAACATCGTTGAGAATGGCCGTGCTGCCAATTTGCACGCGCGATATGCACACATCGACGGTCACGAGGTCGGCCTGGTCGTTGTTTCCGGTGGCGCTCATGCTCAATTGTCCAGCCGGTAGGGACGGAAGATCACGAGATAGAGAAAGCTGGGCGCGCCGATGACAGCCAGTAGCGCGCCGACCCTGATTTCGCTGGTCGAGGGAATGAGCCGCACCAATATATCGGCAGTGGTTGTCAGCAGCGCGCCGATCAGCGCCGAGGGCACGAGGATGCGCTGTGGATCCGAGCGCAGGAACGGCCGCGCCAGATGCGGCGCCATCAGGCCGACGAAACCGATGGCGCCGGCAACAGCCGTCGCGGCGCCGACGCCAAGCGAGATGCCAAAGGCCGTGAGCATGGAGATGCGCCACACATCGAAGCCGAGCGAGGCCGCCGTGTCTTCGCCCAGGGTCAGCGCCTTATAGGCCGGCGCGCAATAAAGAATGGCGGCCGCGCCGACGACAATGAATGGCAATGACAAAACGACATGCTGCATCGACCGGTCGGCGAACGAGCCCATCAGCCAGAACACGATTTCGGTGACCGCATACGGGTTCGATGACAGCGACAGCACCAGCGAAATCGCCGAGCCGGCGAGGCTGCCCAGGGTCAGTCCGATCAGCAGCAGCGAGGTGACGCCGCCGATGCGGCGTACGGCGGCAAGCGTGATGACCATCGAGATCATCGCGCCGATGATGGCGGCGATCGGCAGGGCGAAGGAGAAAGTGTCGGCAAGGCCGGAGTAGATCGTCAGCACCGCGCCGAGCGCGGCGGCCTGCGGCGTGCCGATGATGGCGGGCTCCGCCAGAGGATTGCGGCTCAGGCCCTGTATGCCGGCGCCTGCAAGGCCGAGCATGGCGCCGATGGTGAGCGACAGGATCAGCCGCGGCAGCCGGATTTCGCGCACGATGATGCTGGCTGCCTCATTGCTGCCGGTCATGCCGCCGAAGATTTCCTGGAGCGAAAGTTGCGCCGGCCCGATCGCGAGCGCCAGCACGGCGGCGATGCAGAGCAGAACGATCAGAATGGGCAGAAGCACTCCGGACGGCGCAAGCGCCGGCCGAAGCGCGGATGGATCGGAAACGTTGCGATGCTCCGCTACCATGTCACCTTCACGCCGGCGTAGATCGCGCGGCCGGTGGTGCCATAGTCGCGGACTTCCTCGAAATACGCATTGGTCAGATTCTCGAGCCGCACATAGGCGTTGACGTTGTCGGTCACCTGATAGCTCACCCGCATGTCGGCGCGTCCGTAGTTCGGCATGATCACCCGGCCAAAAGTCTGGTTGTCGATATCGACCCGGCGCGACACGAACGTCACCTTGCCTTCGACCTCAAGACCCGGAATGCCCGTATAGGTCAGCGCCAGACTGCCCTGCTGTCGCGGCCGCCGCAACAGCACAAGATGCGTGTCCTCGTCATCGGCCGTCATGAAGGTGAAGGCGGCGCGGGCTTTCCACTCCGCCGGCACGAGAATGGCCTCGGCCGAAGCCTCGACGCCGCGAATGCGTGCACGGCCGACATTGTAGTACTGACCGTTGGGGAAGTTCGCGACCGGATTGAAGCCGATCAGGTTGCGATACCAGCTATCGAACCAGGAGACCGAGGCTTTCAGCCGCCCGTCGAGCAGCGATTGATCGATGCCGACGTCATAGGCGAAATTCTGCTCCGCCTGCAGGCTCGGCAGGCCGTAGATGCTGAAGCGCTCGAACAGCGAGGCCTGCCGCGCGCCGGTGCCGGCGCTGGCGCGCAGCTTCGTGCCGGTTTCCTCGAAGCGATAGGCCGCCGTCGCCCGCCAGGTCGGGAACACGGTCTTCTGGTCGACCGCATCGATGCGGCCGCCAAGCGACAGGTCGAGCCGGTCGAACAGGGTGATGCTGTGCTGGGCAAAGACCGAATTGGTGGTCTGCTGCCCGCTGAACGTCTGGATGTTGCTGAACGGCGCCGACAGCCATTCCTCTTTCGAGGTGGCTCTTTCCTGCTCGCTCTTGGCGCCAAAGATGAATTGCCCGAAGGAGCCGAGTTTCGCCGTGCCCTGATATTCGACGCCGACGCGACGCGATGTGTAGATCGTGTTGCAATCGTAGCTGTTGAAGAACGCATCGAAGCAGGACTGGTCGAGCCGGTTGAAGCGATCGGTCACGCTCGTATAGACGGTGAGCTGGTTCTTCAGCAGGCCGCCGAACGTATCGGCGGTGGCTTTGGCGAAAGCCGTCGTCACCGTCTGGCGGCCCTTGGTGGTGAGCGAGTCGCGCGCCGCCGGCATGAAGGCGCCCGGATTGTCGAAGCGGAATACATCCTGATAACGCGAGAAGCCGAGATCGACTTCGATTTCGTCGGACGGCTTGAATGTTACACGCGCCGTGCCGCCGAGCTTATTGGTGCTGTCGTTCTCCAGCGGCGCGGCGAGCGTGCTGGTGATGCGGCCGATGCGATAGCCGTAGCGCGAGAAGCCGTCCGAATGAAAACCGTTGAGCGAGAAGGCGTAAGACACAGTGTCGGTCGCGCCGGAAATGCTGGCGCGCGTCGAGATCGTGCCGTAGCTGCCGGCTTCGACAGCGACGGAACGTTTCGGATCGCGCTTGCCTTTGCGGGTGATGATGTTGACAACGCCGCCCATGGCGTCGGAACCGTAGAGCGCCGACTGCGGTCCGCGCACGATTTCAATGCGCTCGATATCGGTGGCCGAATAGGCGCCGAAATCGAATACGCTGCCGATGCCGGAGGCGTCGCCGACGCGAATGCCGTCGATCAGCACCAGCGTCTGAGCCGGTGAGGCGCCACGCAAAGTGAGATTCGAAATCGTGCCGGGGCCGCCATTCTCGGTGATGTAAAGTCCTGGCACGCCGCGCAACACGTCGGCCAGGCTCTTTGAACCCCAGGCTTCGATCTCCGGCGCTTCGACAACGGTGACGGCGCTGCCAGTGCGATCGATCGTCATCGGGCTGCGCGTGGCAGTGACGACAAGCATCGGCAGTTCCACGACATTGCTATTGGCGTCTTGAGCGAAGGCGGGTGAAACGGCCGCAGCCGAGAGCGCGCCGGCCACAATGGCGGCGTTTATGCGTAAGTCCGACATAACACTGTACCTCCTGCCATCCCACCGACGGCTTGAGCGATGAACACAATGTTGGCCGGTCTCCTGGCTCGCGGGTCGTCGTGCATCTCGCGTCTTCCCGAGGACAGGGTCCTCAGTGACTTGTTGCGAGACGAACTCTTCGCTTACAGTTGCGGGGGCAGCAGCGGCATCGGTTTCCCTCACCGCTTTCCCGTTTCACCCTGTGGATGGGGCACCAACACAAAAACCTTAATCCAGGTTAAAGTGGGAAAGCAAGGTGGGCAGAGCCTTTGCTCAAACTCTGTAAGGACATGAGGCATTTTGATTACATGCGCGCGTTTCGGATTTGCATGGCTCTCGTGGGAACAACATTGGCTGCGCCCTGCATCGCGCAGCCGACGACCCCTCCCGTCAAACCGTCGCTCGTCTCGGCCAATCTCTGCGCCGACCAGCTTGTGCTTGCCCTGGCGGACCGCGATCAGATCCGATCGCTGAGCCCCTTCGCCGATGATGCCAAGATCTCCTTCCTCGCCGCGCGCGCCAAAGGCCTGCCGACCAATTCCGGCGCCGCCGAGGAGCTGATGCGCCTGTCGGCCGATCTGGTTCTGGTCGGCCGTTACGACAACCGCCTGACCAAAACCTTTCTCGCAGACAAGGGCCGCCAGGTCGCCATCGTCGATTCCTGGGTCGGGCTGGGCGAGACCAAGAGCGAAATCGAGGCGCTGGCCACGCGCTTCGGTGCGCCGGAGCGCGGCGCTGCCCTCAACGCCGATATCGACCGGGCCATGCGGCGCATCGAGGACCTGGCGGCGCGGCGCCACAACCACCCGAGCTTCCTCATTCTGCACCGGCGCGGCTTCGTGCTGCATGCGGGCCTGGCGGCCGACATCGCCGTGCGTGCCGGCCTGCGCAATGCGGCCGCCGACGCCGGGATCGCCGCCAGCGGCTTCGCCGACGTGGAACGCATCGCCGCCGCCCGACCGGACTATCTGATCGTCGCCAGGGTCACGGACAGGCCGGAGGATCAGGGCGAGGCCCTGCTTGAGCACCCGGCCCTGCGCCATCTCTATCCCGATGACCGCCGCCTCGTCGTCCCCGACGCCCTCACCATCTGCCCCGGCCCCGCCATTCCCGCCCTGATCGACCGGCTGGCTGATGAGATTGCTGCAAAGGTGAAGTGAAGATCGCGCCACCTCCTCGTGGAAGCGTTTGGACGTCAGAGAAAATCCATCGGAGCACCCGGCTTCAGCCGCAGCGGCTGGCCGGCGACCATCAGCACCACGTCGCTGCAGGCCTCGGCCACGGCCTGGTTGAGCCAGCCCTGGGCGTCGCGGAAGGCGCGGCCCAGCGGCGTCTCCGGCACGATGCCCTGGCCGACCTCGTTGCTGACCAGGATGACGGGCCCGGCGCTCGCCTTGACCGCCGCGACCAGCCCGGCGATCGCGGCCTCGACGTCACGATCGGCGAGCATGACATTCGTCAGCCACAGGGTCAGGCAATCGGCCACGACCAGGGTATCGGCCGTCGCGGAGGCCGCCAGCGCGCCGGCAAGCTCCAGCGGCTCCTCCAGGGTGCGCCAGCGCCCGTCGCGCTCCTGGCGGTGGCGGGCGATCCGCGCCGCCATTTCGCCGTCGAGCGCCGTCGCTGTGGCGATCAGCACCAGCTTGAGGCCGCTCGCCTCGGCGGTGCGCCGCGCGAAGCTGCTCTTGCCTGAGCGTGCGCCGCCGAGCGCCAGAATTTTTCTCCTGCTGTCCATCAACACCCCGCGTGTCATCCCGACGGCTGCGCAGCAGGCGAGCGGGGATCCAGACTTGACGGTTCAGCACACCGCGGACGTGAACGTCCAGCGTCGAAGCGATTGCAACGCCTGGATTCCCGCTCGCGCCTTCGGCGCGTCTGGAATGACAGCGGTGGCTTTTCAAACCGCGAGAAGCCTATGCTAGAATCCAGTCATCATCCTTCAAGAGACTGACATGAACCCGATACTAGCCGATCTGCCGACAACGATTTTCGATGTCATGTCCGGCCTCGCACGCGAGCTGAATGCGGTCAATCTGGGCCAGGGCTTCCCCGACGACCCCGGCCCCCAGGATGTACGCCAGAAAGCCGCCGACGCCGTGCTCAACGGCTATAACCAATATCCGCCGATGATGGGCCTGCCCGAGCTGCGGCAGGCCATCGCCACTCATTACAAGCGCTTCCAAGGCACAGATCTCGATCCCAGCACCGAGGTCATGGTCACCTCCGGCGCCACCGAGGCGCTGGCCGGCGCACTGATGGCCGTGGTCAATCCCGGCGACGAGGTGGTGCTGTTCCAACCCATGTACGACGCCTACCTGCCGCTGGTGCGCCGTGCCGGCGGCGTACCGAAATTCGTCAATCTCAATCCGCCGTCCTGGACGATGACGCGCGAGGCGCTCGAACAGGCTTTTAGCCCGCGCACGCGCGCCGTGCTCTTCAACAACCCGCACAACCCCTGCGGCGTCGTCTACGACCGGGCGCAACTGGAACTGCTGGCCGAATTCTGCGTGAAACACGACGCCATCGCCATCTGCGACGAGGTCTGGGAACATCTGCTGTTCGACGGCCGCCAGCACATCTCGATGATCAACCTGCCCGGCATGCGCGAGCGCACGGTGAAAATCGGCTCGGCGGGAAAAATCTTTTCGCTGACCGGCTGGAAGGTCGGCCTGGTGGCGGCCGCGGCCCCCGTGATGAAGGGTCTCGCCAAGGCGCATCAGTTCATCACCTTCACCACGCCACCCAATCTGCAGGTCGCCGTGGCGCACGGGCTGATGAAGGACGACGCCTATTTCACCGACATGCGGGCCGGCTTCCAGCGCAGCCGCGACCGGTTGAGCAAGGGGTTGGCCGATATCGGCTTCAAGGTCATCCCCAGCCAGGGCACTTATTTTGTCGCCATCGACATCAGCGGGTTGGAGATTTCCGATGACGTCGAATTCTCGCAGAAACTTGTTCGCGAATTCGGCGTCGCGACCATTCCGATCTCGGCTTTTTACGCGCAGAATATTCATCGCCACGCGGTGCGCTTCTGTTTCGCCAAGAACGACGCGACCCAGGACAAGGCGCTTGAGCGTCTGCAGAAAGCCGCCGCCGCCTTCGGCGTTTCCGGAGCCTGATTGATGAAGCGCATTGCCGTTTGCCTGCTTGCCATGCTGGCAGGCGCGTTACCCGCCGCCGCACAGACGAAAGTCGTCAACGTCTTCAACTGGTCGGATTATATCGACCAGAAACTGCTCGATGAATTCACCAAGGAGACCGGCATCAAGGTCGTCTATGACACCTATGATTCCAACGAGACTTTGGAGACGCGCCTGCTTGCCGGCAAAAGCGGCTATGATGTGGTGGTGCCGTCAGGCACCTTCCTGCAGCGCCAGATCAAGATCGGCATTTATCAGAAGATCGACCGCTCCAAGATCCCCAATCTGTCGGAGATCTGGCCCGAGATCGCGACAAGGCTGAACGCTTACGATCCAGGTAATCAGTATTCGGTGAACTACATGTGGTTCACCACCGGCATCGCCTACAACATCGACAAGGTCAAAGCCCGCCTTGGCGACAAGCCGATCGACAGCTGGGACATCGTCTTCAAGCCGGAGAACATGAAGAAGCTCGCCGATTGCGGCGTCTACATGCTCGACAGCCCCGAGGACGTTCTCACCATCGCGCTGCGCTATCTGGGTCTCAACCCCGACAGCAAGAACCAGAACGAGATCAAGCGTGCCGTCGATCTGGTTGCTTCGGTGAAACCCTATGTGCGGAAGTTTCACTCGTCCGAATATATCAACGGGCTCGCCAACGGCGACATCTGCATGGCCGTCGGCTGGGCCGGCGACAGTTTCCAGGCCCGCAACCGCGCTCGCGAGGCCGGCAACGGCGTCAATCTCACCTATGTGATCCCGAAGGAAGGCACGTTGATGTCGATGGACAATCTCGCCATCCCCAAGGATGCCGAGCATGTCGACGAAGCGCTCGCCTTCATCAACTTCCTGCTGCGTCCGGACGTCGCGGCGCGCAATTCGACGATCACCAATTTCGCCAGCGGGGTGCTCGCCGCCAAGGCGCTGCTGCCTGAAGACATCGCCAACAACAAGACGATCTACCCCGACGAGGCGACCATGCGCCGTCTCTATACGGTGACGCCCTACGAGCAGGCGGTGCAGCGCTACGTGACGCGCGAATGGACGCGCATCAAGACGGCGAGGTAGGGACTTTTCTTACCCTTCTCCCGTGGAACAGGAGAAGGAAGAATCCCCTCAGTCCGTCAACATCCGCTTCAGCAGTTCCAGCTCTTCCGAGAGCGAGTGGTCGGACTTCGACAGCGCCTCGATCTTGCGCACCGCGTGCAGCACGGTGGTGTGATCGCGGCCGCCGAAGCGCCGACCGATCTCCGGCAGCGAGCGCAGGGTCAGCACTTTCGACAGATACATGGCGATCTGCCGCGGCCGCACCACGGTCGCCGTGCGGCGCGATGACAGGATGTCGGGCTTCGAGACATTGTAATGGCTGGCGACCAGCTTCTGGATGTCCTCGATGCGCACGCGCTTGGGCTCGCTGGTGCGCACCAGATCGCGGATCGCGGTTTCCGCCATTTCAACCGTCACCGGCGTGCCGGCGAGCGTCGCATGCGCCAGTAGCCGGTTGACAGCGCCGTCGAGATCGCGGCCGTTGGTCTGGATTGCATTGGCGATATACTTGAACACGCCGTCGGGCACTTCAAAGCCCGGATGCGCCACCTTGGCGCTGGCAATCCGCGACTCGACCATCTTCAGGCGCAATTGGTCATCGAAGGAACGGATGTGCACGCACAACCCGCCGGCCAGCCGCGAGCGGGTGCGCTCGTCGATGCTTTCGAGGTCCGACGGCGGACGGTCGGCGGCGATCACCACCTGGCGGCGCGCGTCGATCAGCGCGTTGAGCGTATGGCAGAATTCCTGCGGGATCGATTTGCCGCGCAGGAACTGCACATCGTCGATCACCAGGGTGTCGATGGCGCGCAGCTTCTCCTTGAAGGCGATGGCGTTCTGCGAGCGCAGCGCCGCCACGAAGCTGTACATGAACTTCTCAGCGGTCAGATAAATGACCTTCTGGCCGGTCTCGGCGGCGGCATGAGCGGTCGCCTGCAGCAGATGCGTCTTACCGAGGCCGACGGGCGCAAAAATATACAGCGGGTTGAACTGCGCCGGGTCGTCGCGCCCGTTGCGGGCAACGCGCAGCGCCGCCGCATGAGCCAATTGATTGGTCTGGCCGACGATGAAGCTGTCGAAGGTGAAGCGCTTGTCGAGCGGCGCGCCGGAGAAGGCATCGCCCTCTTCCGCCCCGAAAGACGTCGCGGCATCGCCCTTCTTCGGCACCTGCGGTGCCTGGCTCGGGATACGCTGCAGCGCCGGTGCGCTGCGTGCATCGTCGCGCGCAACCACGCCCGGTGCCGCCGTCGGCTGACCGTTATAGACCGGACGCTTCACGCTGGTGCGAATCTCGACGACCACCCGTTCGGTGCCCGGAAACTCAGCCGTCATCGCGAAACTCAACCGCTCCATATAATGGGAGTGAATCCAGCTCTTCAGAAACTTCGTCGGCACCGAACAATAGATGGTCGATCCGGCGATGCGGTCGATCTCCAGCCGCGTGAACCACGAGTTGAAGACATCCTTGCCGATCTCGCTGCGCAGGCGCTGTCCGACACGCTCCCAGGCGCGGGCGAATACCTTGCTGGCGGCCGCATCGTTGGCGTCGTCGCCATCGAGCGGGTCCTGGTGTGATTGAGGAGTGGCTGTCATGTCATTGCCCCGAAGAATAAAAAACGCATGCGCCCGAAACGCATCGGACGTTGGCACGCTACGCAAAATGAAAAGGATGAAGATCGGGCTGGAGCGCTGCGCCAGCGGGTCTTCCTAAAACGCCTTGCTAAGGCGTTGTGTTACGGACAGTCCGGCTCTTGTTCGCACAACGAACAGGCCGCGTCACCGATGGCAAGGATCTGGGCCTTCACAGACTGACCGACAACAAACCGGTCAAAATAATTTGCGAAACAATCCGATTGAAAAGTTCCAAGTCCCGCCGCCGCCATCGTCGTATACTCCGCTGTGCGAAATTGCTTCCGCATATTTTCTGAAGGCAACTGCCGTACCATCGCTTGGCCCGAGCTAGTCGGCTTGCCCGATTTTGTTTCTCTACTCTACTTCTTCAAGGCGTCCATCGCCGCGCGTTCCAACGAACCGATGATCTCGTTTCGTTGTTGATAGTGGTGAAGGATGTCTTGCGTGAAGTTCTCGTCAACAATTTGACTTTAGACTTCACGCCGCGTCACGCGCAACACAAACGCCGCCTGTGCTGGCGAAATAAATCGTGCCAGAATCCATGATCGCGATTGACCCAAATAAGGCACTGATTCTGAGCGACAACAAATGGACTCAAATTCGTCACAATCTGAGACACGGGCAACGCTTTTTTTATTCGATTGAAACTGTCGACGTGAATCTCACGCGTTCGCCAAGCCTGGCGCGCGCTTTACATCCAAAGCGCTGATACGAGACATAATTGAGTGCGCGGTTTCGACGCAGGTCCGCCCGTTCGTGACGACGATGTAACAAATTCCTAAAACAAAAGGCCCGGAGCATGTCCGGGCCTTTTGTAATTTCTCTGCAACAGATCGGTGACGGGCTTCAAAGCATTTTCAAGCGACGTGGATACCGATCCGAGAGGATCGGAAAACGCCGCCGAACTTACGCCAGCGCCTTCACACGAGCGGCAAGGCGCGAGACCTTCCGCGACGCCGTGTTCTTATGGATGATGCCCTTCTGCGCGGCGCGCATGAGCACCGGCGCGGCAACTTCGAAGGCGCCCTTCGCCGCAGCCGCATCCCCGGAAGCGATCGCTTCCTCGATCTTGCGCAGGTAGGTGCGCATGTTGCTGCGACGCGAACGGTTCACTGCCGTGCGATGCGCAATCTTTCTGACAGCCTTGCGGGCCGACGCTGTATTCGCCATTGCATGTCCTCGAAGAAATGCCGGGCACTGGCCCGGCAGCAATTTCATTGGCAAGCTTGTCCGTCAGCCAGCCATTTGTGCGCCCTTTTACGGGCAAGCCGCCATAACGTCAACGTCACAGGATTTTAAAAGTGACGCTTTGAAATCCGGTTAAGGCCCTCACAGCCCGTCGAAGAGCGCCGTCGACAGGTAGCGTTCGGCGAAGGACGGGATGATGACGACGATATTCTTGCCCTCCATGCCGGGCCGGGCGCCGATTTCGAGCGCGGCGGCGATGGCGGCGCCCGAGGAAATGCCCACCGGCACCCCCTCCAGCTTGGCCAGGCGTCGGGCCGTGTCGAAGGCGGTCTGGTTGCCCACCGTCACCACCTCGTCGATCACCGTGCGGTCGAGGATGGCGGGAATGAAGCCGGCGCCGATGCCCTGGATCTTGTGCGGGCCGGGTTGGCCGCCCGACAGGATCGGCGAATCCTCGGGCTCCACGGCGATGATCTTGAGGCCGGGCCGGCGCGGCTTCAGCACCTGGCCGACGCCGGTAATGGTGCCGCCGGTGCCGATGCCGGAGACGAAATAGTCGATCTGGCCCTTGGTGTCGTTCCAGATCTCCTCCGCCGTCGTCTTGCGGTGAATATCGGGATTGGCGGGGTTCTCGAACTGCTGCGGCATGATCGCGCCCGGCGTCGCGGCGATGATCTCGTGCGCCTTGGCGATGGCGCCCTTCATGCCTTGCGCCGCAGGCGTCAGCACCAGTTCGGCGCCGAGCAGCGCCAGCATCTTGCGGCGCTCGATCGACATGGATTCCGGCATCACCAGCATCAGCTTGTAGCCGCGCGCGGCGGCGACGAAGGCCAGCGCGATGCCGGTATTGCCGGACGTCGGCTCGACCAGAACGCTTTTTCCCGGAGTGATCTTGCCGGCGGCTTCCAGCGCGTCGATCATGCTGACGCCGATCCGGTCCTTGACGCTGGCGATCGGGTTGAAGAACTCCAACTTGGCCAGAATATTGGCCTTGACGCCAGCCTGGTCGGCGATGCGCTTCAGCCGCACGATCGGCGTGTCGCCGATGGTGTCGGTGATGGAATCGTAGATCTTGCCCCGGCCCAGTTTGGCTGCGGCTGCGGTTTGGTCTGAAGCTGCCATATTGAATTCCTCCGCCCAAAGCGTTTTCCGATCCGGAAAGACGCGTCCTGACTATAAGTAGAGAGCATTTCGGCATCCGAAAATGCTTTGCGGTCCCCAATCAACACATTGTCCATGTATTAACTAGAGATTACCGTTGCTAAATCGTAAAATCAATCGTGCTCTTGGCGTCGCCGAACACTGCCTCGCTCTCGGCCCGCTTGCACAGGTCGTCGACTGTCGTCTTGTCGAGCATGGCAAGCAGGTCCTTGCTGGCTTCCGTGATCAGCGGAAACACCACCTTTCCAACGAGGCGCGAAATCTCCTTGCTGTCGGAGGGATAGTCGTTCGTTTCGGTCATCGCCGCGCGCACGATCTCGCCCGCTGAAATGCGCCGGCGCTCGCGCGCCAGCTCGTAGCCGCCGCGCGGTCCGCGCACGCCCTTCAGGATATTGGCGTGCACCAGCGATTGCAGCAGCGTCTCGAGATGGCGCGGCGGCAATTGATGGCGGCCTGCCAGCGCCTTGGCGGCGACCGGCTGCGGCCGCGCATGCAGGGCGATATCGACCACGGCGGCAATGGCGAGAACGGCGCGGCGCGACAGCAGGATCATTATTAGCCCTGCCCGCCGGTGGAGCCGAAACCGCCGGTGCCGCGTTCTGAGGCCGCGAGCTCGCGCTCTTTGATGAAGTTCAATTGCGTCACCGGCGCCACCACCATCTGGGCGATGCGATCGCCGCGGGAAATGACAAATGGCGCCTGGCCGAGATTGATGAGGATCACGCAGATTTCTCCCCGGTAGTCGCTGTCGACCGTACCCGGCGAGTTCAGGACGGTCACGCCGTTTTTCAACGCGAGTCCCGAGCGTGGCCGCACCTGCGCCTCGAAGCCCACGGGCAGCGCGATCGAAAGACCGGTCGGCACCATGTGCCGGGCGCCCGGCGCGATGGTGACCGGCGCGCCCTCCGGGATGGCGGCGAGAAGATCGAGCCCTGCCGCGCCGGCGGTCTGATAGCGTGGCAAAGCCAGGCCCTCGCCATGGGGCAGTTGCACGACGGCAACGTCGATACTGCTCATGATCTGCGCTCCAGCATGTCGCCCAGCAATCCGATTAACCGCGATGCCACAGCGCTTTTCTCCATTTTCGGCCAGGTCTCGACACCCGCTTTGGTGACGATGTGAACCGTATTCTCAAGCCCGCCCATCACATCCGTTCCGGCGCCGACATCGTTGGCGATGATCACGTCGCACTTCTTCTTCGCCAGCTTCTTCTGCGCATTCTCGATCACCGACTGGGTCTCCGCCGCGAATCCGATGACGAGCGCAGGCCTGTCTGTCGCAAGACCCGCGACGGTGGCGAGAATATCGGGATTTTCCGCCAGTTGCAGCACCGGCGCCGTCTCGCCCTTCTTCATCTTGTTGGCGTTCTGCGTTGCCGCGTGCCAGTCGGCGACGGCGGCGGCGGCGATGAAGATATCCGCCGGCAACGCCGCTTCGACCGCATGGAGCATCTCCTGCGCTGTCTCTATATGTACGGTGTGCACGCCGGCCGGATCGTCGATCGTCACCGGCCCGCTGACCAGGGTCACTTCCGCACCCGCATTGGCGGCAGCGAGTGCAATGGCATGGCCCTGCCGGCCTGACGAACGGTTGGCGATGTAGCGCACCGGATCGATCGGCTCATGCGTCGGGCCCGACGTCACCACCACGCGTTTGCCGCGCAGGCTTTGTGCGAACTGGCCGACATTTGCCGGCAGCGGGATCGACGTATCGCTCTTCAATGCTTCGGTGATCGCAGCGACAATCTCCAGCGGCTCGCTCATCCGCCCCGGCCCGTATTCGCCGCAGGCCATGGAGCCATCGACCGGTCCGACGAACATGACGCCGTCTTCGCGAAGCTGCGCGACATTTCTCTTCGTCGCCGGATGCAGCCACATGCGCAGGTTCATCGCCGGCGCGGCGACAACTTTCTTGTCGGTCGCCAGCAGCAGGGTCGAAGCGAGATCATTGGCCTGGCCGGTGGCGAGTTTGGCCAGCAGGTCGGCGGTCGCCGGCACGATCGCCAGAAGGTCGGCGTCGCGCGAAAGTTCGATATGGCCCATCTCGGCCTCGTCGGTCAGCGAGAACAGGTCCTGGTAGACCTTGTCGCCGGAGAGCGCCGCCACCGACAGGGGCGTGACGAAATGGGTTGCCGCCGGCGTCAGCACGCAGCGCACATGGGCGCCGCGCTCGCGCAGGCGGCGGATCAGGTCCAGCGCCTTGAAGGCGGCGATGCCGCCGCCGATGATCAATAAAATCCGCTTGTTTGTCAGCATATTGTGACCGTTAGCGCCGGAGGGCGGCACTTTCGCAGGAAGATTATCGCACAAGCAGCGTGACTGCCAGCAGCGCGGCCACAATCCAGGGCGCAACCAGAATCCAGTTGTTTTGCCGCGCCTGTGGGGCGTGGCGCGCCCGCTCAGCGGCGAATTCGGGGTCGCTCAGCCGCCGCGCGATGATTTCGGCGCGGTCGAGCAGGTCTGGCAACTGGCCCGCGAGCCGGCCCAGGCTGGCGACGCCGCGGCCGGCATCCTGGATGATGCCGACCGGCCCCAGCTTCTCGCGCACCCAGGCGCCGATGATCGGCTCGGACGTCGCCCACAGGTCGAGATGCGGATCAAGCGTGCGCGCCACGCCTTCGACGACGACCATGGTTTTCTGCAGCAGCACCAGCTCGGTGCGCGTCTTCATCTCGAACAGGGCGGTGATCTCGAACAGCAGGGTCAGCAGTTTCGCCATCGAGATCTCATCGGCCTTGCGCGAATGGATCGGCTCGCCGATGGCGCGGATTGCCTGGGCGAAATCCGCGACTCTCTGTGTTGACGGGACATAGCCCGCCTCGAAATGCACTTCCGCGACTCTCTGATAGTTGCGGGTAATGAAACCGTACAGGATCTCCGCGAGAAACCGCCGCTCCTTCGGCCCCAGGCGCCCCATGATGCCGAAGTCGACGGCGACCAGCCTGCCGCTGGTGTCGACGAACAGATTGCCCTGGTGCATGTCGGCATGAAAGAAGCCGTCGCGCACCGCATGCAGCAGGAACGATTGAATGACGGTCCTGCCGAGTTGCGGCAGGTCGACATTAGCGCGCTTCAATGCGGCGATGTCCGACAGCGCCACGCCGTCGATCCATTCCAGCGTCAGCACCTCCTTTGCCGTCAGATTCCAGTCGACTTTCGGAACACGGAAATCAGTGTCGCTGGCGACATTCTCGCCGAACTCGGATGCCGCGGCTGCTTCAAGCCGGAAATCCATTTCCATCCGCACGCCGCGCGCCAGGGTTTCGACGACGCTGATCATGCGCAGCCGCCGCGCTTCGGCCGAATAGCGCTCGCCGATGCGCGCCGCAAAAAACATGTCCGACAGATCGCGCGCGAAACGCCGTTCGACCCTGGGCCGCAGCACTTTCACGGCGACCTCGCGGCCTCCGGTGCCGTCGGCGATGCGCGCCTTGTGCACCTGCGCGATCGAGGCCGCCGCCACCGGCTCGCTGAACTCCGTATAGATCTCGCCGATCTTGCGGCCGAACGCCTGTTCGATCGTGGCGATCGCCTCGACGCGCGGAAATGCCGGCATGCGGTCCTGCAACTGCTCCAGCTCGCGCGCCGAATTCATGCCGACAATATCAGGCCGCGTCGCCAGAAACTGCCCGAGCTTCACATAGGACGGACCGAGCCGCGCCATGGCGCGCGTCAGCCGCGACCCGGTGCTGCCTTGCGTTCTGCGCGCGATCAGTTTCGCCAGCGCCAGAGGCGGGCGTGCCGCCGGCGGCAGAATGCCGGGATCGACATCGGAGAAGACGCCTTCGCGCGCCATCACCCAGGCCGCATGCGTAAGACGGAAGATATGTCCGGCTGCTTGAAACACTGAACCGGTCCTAAAGCTTCCAGCCGGAATGAATGCAGACGACGCCGCCCGTCAGCCGCTGATAGGACGCGCGCTGAAATCCGGCGTCGGCGATCATATTGCGAAATTCGTCCGGCCTGGGAAATTGCGCGATCGATTCCACCAGATAGCGATACGGCTGTCCGTCGCCGGTGATGACCTTGCCGAACGCCGGGATCGCCGTGAAGGAATAGGCTTTGTAGATTTCATCGAGCACCGGCACGTCGACTTCGGAGAACTCGAGGCACAGAAACCGCCCGCCGCGCTTCAATACGCGATAGGCCTCCGACAGCGCCTTGTCGCGCCGCGGCACATTGCGGATGCCGAAGGCGATCGTATAGCCGTCGAAGGTTTTGTCCTCGAAGGGCAGCTCCTCCGCATTGGCTTCTGTAAAATCAACCTGGTTGCGCAGGTTCATCTTCTCGGCGCGATCGCGGCCGACGTCCAGCATGCCGCTGTTGATGTCGGCGACGGTGACATAGGTGCCGGGGCCACCCGCATTGGCGATGCGGAAGGCCACGTCGCCGGTGCCGCCGGCCACATCGAGATGGCGGAAGGCGCGGTGCCGGCCGAGGCCCAGTTTGGCGATCAGAATGTCCTTCCAGACCCGGTGCAGGCCGCCCGACATGACGTCGTTCATCAGGTCGTAGCGCTTGGCGACCTTGTGGAAGACATCGTCGACGAGACCCTGCTTTTCGTCGAGACGAACCTTGGAAAAGCCGAAATCGGCTTCGGACTCGTTATTTTCGGGTGTTCTGGCATCTGCTTGCATGAAGGGCTCCGGCTGCGGCGACCATAGCGCGGGGCGCGCAGCAATACTATGTAGGCGGAACCCCTATCTGCCATCATCCTGAACGGTCGAAATGCCCGAACTACCCGAAGTCGAAACCGTGCGCCGGGGGCTGGAGCCCTTCATGGCGGGCCATATCTTCACCAAGGTCGAGCAGCGCCGCCCCAACCTGCGGTTTCCGTTCCCCGAAGGTTTCGTCGCCAGGCTCGAAGGCCGCAGGCTCACGGCGCTTGGCCGCCGCGCCAAATATCTCGTCGGCGATCTCGACGACGGCACGGTTCTGGTGATGCACCTCGGCATGAGCGGCTCGTTCCGCATCGATTACGACGGCGACGCTTCAGCGCCGGGGGTATTTCATCACGACCGTTCGAAGAGTGCCGCGCATGACCACGTGGTGTTCCAGATGTCGAACGGCGCCCGCGTCACCTACAATGATCCGCGCCGTTTCGGCTTCATGGACCTGATCGCCCGTTCCGATCTGTCCAGTCATGCCCTGTTTCGCGATATCGGCGTCGAACCGCTCGGCAATGAACTCGACGGCAAGCTGATTGCGGCGGCCTTTGCCGGCAAGAAGGCCCCGCTGAAGGCGGCGCTCCTCGACCAGACCCTGATCGCGGGCCTCGGCAATATCTATGTCTGCGAAGCCCTGCACCGGGCCGGCCTGTCGCCGCGCCGCGCGGCCGGCACGTTGGCTGCCAGGAAGGGCCTGATGCTGGGCAAGGCCGATCTGCTCGCCGGCACCATCAGGGAGGTGTTGCAGGAAGCGGTCGCCGCCGGCGGCTCATCTCTGCGCGATCATCGTCAGGCCGACGGCACGCTTGGCTATTTCCAGCATTCCTTCCGTGTCTATGATCGCGAAGGGGAGGCGTGCCCGACGCCCGCATGCATGGGCGTCATCCAGCGGCTGGTGCAGTCGGGAAGGTCGACGTTTTTCTGCAAGGTGTGCCAGAGGTAGGGGCTTCAAAATGAAAAAGGCCCTCAGTCCGAGGGCCTTTTAAAATCAGAAGCAGAACGAGCCCCGCTTACTCCGCGGCTTCCTTCATCTTTCCGAACTTCTTACGCTCGTTCGGGTCGAGGATGGCCTTGCGCAGACGGATCGACTTCGGCGTCACTTCCACGCGCTCGTCGTCCTCGATGTAGGCCAGCGCCTTTTCGAGCGTCATGCGGATCGGCGGCGTCAGGCGCACCGCTTCGTCCTTGCTCTGGGTGCGGATGTTGGTGAGCTGCTTGCCCTTGAGCACGTTGATCTCGAGATCGTTGTCGCGCGTATGCTCGCCGACGATCATGCCGCGATAGACCTTCCAGCCCGGCTCGATCATCATCGGGCCGCGATCCTCGAGCTTCCACAGCGCGTAGGCGACGGCTTCACCGGCTTCGTTGGAGATCAGCACGCCGTTGCGGCGGCCCTGGATGTCGCCCTTGAACGGCGTATAGCCGTGGAACAGGCGGTTCATGATCGCGGTGCCGCGCGTGTCGGTCAAAAGTTCGCCCTGATAGCCGATGAGACCGCGCGTCGGAGCGTGGAATACGAGCCGCAGCCGATTGCCGCCGGACGGACGCATCTCGATCATCTCGGCCTTGCGTTCGGCCATCTTCTGCACGACGACGCCCGAATGCTCTTCATCCACGTCGATGACGACTTCCTCGATCGGCTCCAGCAGTTCATTGTTCTCGCCACGCTGGTACACGACGCGCGGACGCGAGATGCCGAGCTCGAAGCCCTCGCGGCGCATGGTCTCGATCAGGATCGCGAGCTGCAGTTCGCCGCGGCCCGACACGATATAGGCGTCGGAGTTCGGCGCCTGTTCGACTTTCAGCGCCACGTTGCCTTCGGCCTCGCGTAGCAGACGGTCGCGGATGACGCGGCTTGTCACCTTGTCGCCTTCCGTGCCGGCGAGCGGTGAATCATTGACCATGAAAGTCATCGACAGGGTCGGCGGATCGATCGGTTGCGCCTGCAGCGGCTCGGTCACATCGGGCGTGCACAGGGTGTCGGCGACGTTGAATTTTTCCAGGCCGGCGATGGCGACGATGTCGCCCGCCTCGGCCTCGTCGATCGGCTGGCGCTCGATGCCGCGGAAGGCGAGAATTTTCGAGACGCGGCCCTGTTCGACGACCTTGCCTTCGCGGTCCAGAACCTTGACGCTCTGGTTCGGCTTGATGCTGCCGGCGAAGACGCGGCCGGTGACCATGCGGCCGAGATAGGGGTTGGCTTCGAGCAGGGTGCCGAGCAGGCGGAACGAACCTTCTTCGGTCTTCGGTTCCGGCACATATTTCAGCACCAGGTCGAACAGCGCCGCCAGGCCCTGGTCGGTCGGGCCTTCCGGCCCTTCGGCGGACATCCAGCCCTGCTTGGCCGAGCCGTAGATGATCGGGAAGTCGAGCTGTTCGTCGGTAGCGTCGAGCGCGGCGAAGAGATCGAACACTTCATTGACGACTTCGGTGACGCGAGCGTCCGGACGGTCGACCTTATTGATGCAGACGATCGGCTTCAGGCCGATCTTGAGCGCTTTGCCGACGACGAATTTCGTCTGCGGCATCGGGCCCTCGGCGGCGTCGACCAGCACGATGGCGCTGTCCACCATGGACAGGATGCGCTCCACCTCGCCGCCGAAATCGGCGTGGCCGGGAGTGTCGACGATGTTGATGCGCACGTCTTTCCAGACCACCGAGGTCGCCTTGGCCAGGATGGTGATGCCGCGTTCCTTTTCCAGATCGTTCGAATCCATGACCCGTTCGGCGACCCGCTGGTTCTCGCGGAACGAGCCGGATTGCTGCAGCAGCCGATCGACGAGGGTGGTCTTGCCATGATCGACGTGCGCGATGATGGCGATGTTGCGCAATTTCATAGGACTGTTGATCTCATTGAGAGAAAGGACCGCCGGCAGGCCAAAACGCGAAGCATCGAGCCGAAAAGCCAAAAATAGCGGATGCGCCGCGGAACGAGTGCCGTTCGCAGTTGCAGCATCCCATATACGAAAAGATTCGAAATTGAAACTTGAAAGCGTGGCCAGCGTGAAATTTGCCGCGCCACGCCTCCCGAACTTTAGGATACCTGCCTTTTACATAGGCATTAAGTGCAAGATTTCAACGGCTAAACAGCTGTAAAGGGCAGGCTTGCCACTAACCGGTGGGACAAACCTCCTCAAGATAGCGCTCCAGCGCCACGGTTTCGCCGGTCGAGACCATGGCCCCGACATAGCCGTCGGGCCGCACCAGCACCCAATCCCCGGGCGACACGCCGTAGGCGGCCCGCAGATGGCCGGCTTCGTCGATCATATCGCCATCCGCGCCGACCCGATGGATATGCAGGTTCGAACGAGGCCGAATGGCGAGCCCCTCGACTTCGTAGCCGAGCAGGGTCCAGTGCGGCCCCTGGAACAGGGTGAACAGCCGCACCGGCTGGCCGGCTGCGCCGCGCATTGGCGCATCAGGTGCGCGATTGCCCGCAACAATACCGCTCCGCCGTTCCGGCTGGTTCAACGCGAGCGAAGAGCCGGGATATCCCAGGTCGAGCTGGTGCACCTCGCGGCCGCGCCGCATGTCGCCGCGCTTGGCGGCATCGAGCAGTCTGGTGGCAAGGCCCAGCATCCCCGCCGCAATCGGCCGGCGTTCTTCTTCATAAGTATCGAGCAATGTGTCGGGCGCGCCGGCCAGTACCGCCGCCAGCTTCCAGCCGAGATTGTAGGCGTCCTGAATGCTGGTATTGAGCCCCTGGCCGCCGGTCGGCGGATGGATATGCGCGGCATCGCCCGTCAGGAACACCCGGCCGGCGCGATAGTGATCGGCGAGCCGCGCGTTCATGTGGAATGCCGACGCCCATGACACGGAGTGAATCGTGATATTGCTGCGGCCGCTGCGCTCCGCCACCATGCGGGTCAGCCCCTCAGCGGAGAGATCGACATCGCCGTCGAGCGGGACCGCCGCCTGCAGTTGGAACATATCGGTGCCCGCTAGCGGACACAGCGCAATCTGCGCCGCCATCGCGCCTTCGTTGAAGCGATGCCAGGCGTCACGATCCAGGTCGGTCAACAGAACATCTGCCACCACGGCGCGGACGCCGAGCGTCTTGCCGGGAAAGCCGATGTTTAGGGCGTGCCGCACAAAACTGCGGCCGCCGTCGGCGCCGACCAGATAGCGGATGCGAATGGATTCTGTTCCGCGCCTGCCTGAAAGCTGCGCGGTCACGCCGGTCTCGTCCTGCGCGAAGCCGATAAGTTCGCACCCAAACACCGGCGCATGCCCCAGTTCAGCGAACCGTTCGCGCATGACGCCCTCGGTCAGGAATTGCGGTGCCATCAGAGGCAGATGATAGGGCTCGGCCGGCGTCGGCGCTTCGTGCTCGGCGATATCCGACTGGGCGTAGGTGCCATCGGCGCGATATTCCCGTTGCGGCGGATAAAACCCTCCGACAGCCACCACACGGTCGAGAATGCCGAGATCCTCGAACACTTCCTGGGTGCGCGGCTGAATGCCCTTGCCGCGCGAGCCGCGGAAAGGGTCGTCCATTTTCTCGATCAGGCGGAACGAGACGCCCCGCCGCGCCAGATCGATCCCCAAGGTTAGGCCGGCGGCACCGGCGCCGCAGATCAGCACGTCGCACGTCGGCATAGTGAACGCAGAATTCTCTGTCATCACGCACTCCATATGTGTATTATGCACATAATTGGAGAGGCTGCCTGATGTCAAGAAAAAACGTGCAAAATACACATAAGTCCGGCCAGGTCAGGATTCTGCATGGCGCGCTGCTCGACATCGTCAGCGCCATGAACCGTCCCCAGCGGGACGAGATAATGGTGCGTGAGGCCGGCATCTCCCTCGATCGCGCCTTGTTTCCGCTGCTGGTGAGTATCGAGCGCCTCGGTCCGATCGGCGTGGTCGATCTCGCCGATCGGGTTGGCCGCGATTACACCACCGTCAGCCGGCAGGTCGCCAAACTGGAAAGCTTGGGCCTTGTCGAACGTCACTCCGGCGCCGCCGATCGCCGCATCCGCGAGGCGATCGTGACGCTGAAGGGAAAGGCCATGACCGAGGCCGTCGATGCGGCCCGCGAACGCTTTGCCGGCGCCATCTTCGCAAGCTGGGATGAGCGCGACGTCGCGGAACTGGTCCGCCTCATGCGCAAGTTCGCCGATGCCCTGACCGACGACGAGGCAAGCGGGCAGTAGCGCCGATAATCCACCAGAGGAATAATATTGTGACCTCCAATCCTCCAACCATCGGCCATTGCATCTCCCGTGACGGCACATCGATCGGCTATCGGCAAATGGGCGCGGGGCTGGGGCTTGTTCTGCTCCATGGCGGCCTGCAGACGAGCCTGAGTTTCACCGGCCTCGGAGCCGAGCTGGCGGATACGTTCACCGTATACATTCCCGACAGACGAGGGCGCGGCCTGAGCGGGCCGTTCGGTGACAGCTATGGCATGCAAAAGGAAGTCGAGGATCTTGGCGCGCTGCTTGAAAAGACCGGAACGCAGAATGTCTTCGGTCTGAGTTCAGGCGCGATCATCACGCTGCACGCAGCGCTCACTTTGCCGGCTATTCGCAAGATCGCTCTCTACGAACCGCCACTGGAATTTGAAGGCGGGCCGCCGCCGCTGCCGTGGATTTCCCGTTATGAAAAAGAAGTCGCTGCTGGAAATCTCGCTGCGGCGATGGTCTGCATCATCAAGGGAACCGGCGATCGCGAGCTTATGACGCGCATGCCGTCGTTTCTTCTGACCCCGCTCTTCAACCTGGCCCTGCGCAGCCAGGCGAAGACGGCGGAGGCAGGCTATGCCTTGCAGACACTCGTCCCGACCTTCCGTTACGACGCCCGTCTGGTCGCCGAAACGGCGGGCAGTCTGGCGCGCTTCAAAGCTGTCCGCGCCGAAACGCTGCTGCTCAGCGGCACCAGGAGCGCGGACTTTCTAAGAGCCATTTTCAAGGCTCTGATCGATGCCTTTCCGGATTGGCAGCATGTCGAATTTCCCGGTCTCGGTCATGTGGCAGCCGATAACGGCAGCCAACCCGGTCGCGTAGCTGCGGAACTGCGGCGTTACTTTTCTCTTTAGATCATGCTCCATCACTCCCAGCCGAGATAGTTGCGCTTTCCAACCGGCACGCCGCTGTGGCGAAGAAGGTCATACGCCGTGGTGACGTGAAAGAAAAAGTTCGGCAGCGCGAATTCGAGGACATAAGTTTGCCCGGTGTAGTGCCGCTGCATGCTACCCGCGGGCAGAATAACCTCCGTATCTTCGTTGCCGTCGATCGCCTTCGCCGGTACGGCTTCGAGAAATGCGATGGTCGCGGCAATCCGCTTCTGCAAGTCATCGAATGTGATTTCGCTATCGGCCATCGGCACGTTGGCGACCCCGCCGATGCGCACCGCCATCAGTTTCGCCGTGTCGCTGGCGCGCTGAATCTGCCCGGTCAGGGGCAGCATGTCGGGAAAGAGACGGGCTTCCAGCAGCTTCGCATGGGGAATTCCGCTTTCGTCGGCATAAGCGCGCCCGCGTTCGAGAACGGCAGCCAGGTTGCGAAGTCCTTTGATCACGGTCGGAATGCTGATGTTGTAGAGGGAGAGTGCCATGAGTTCAGTCCTCGGTGTTGCGGGAATCTGGACAATACTACAAGGCGGACAGTGTCAGTTTGTGGCGGCAGTCCATCGATAATGATGGACCTCGCGGCGTAAACCGGCGATTCTGCGAAACCATTCGTTTGTGCGAGCCGGAGCGTTCCGCGATGCCAGACAGTGCCTCCCCTTTCACGCCGGCCGACCTCGCGGTGGTGCGGCGCGCCTATGCCCGGCAGATGCTGGCGCTTCTCGATGTCCGCAACAAGGCCATCGAGGCGGCCTATGCGACTGTACCGCGGGAACTTTTTCTCGGGCCGCCGCCCTGGCGCATTTCGTCCCCCTATGCAGGCTATCGCGATCTGCCCGACGCCGATCCGGTGCTGGTCTATCAGGATATTCTCTTCGCCCTCGACCGGGCGCGCGGCGTCAACAACGGCAGCCCGTCCCTGCACGCCAAACTCCTTGATGCGCTGGGTCCTCGTCCTGGTGACCGCATCGCCCATATCGGTGCCGGCGCCGGTTACTACACCGCGATTCTGAGCGAGCTGGTCGGGCCGTCCGGGCAGGTGACGGCGGTGGAATTCGATCCCGTCCTTGCCGATCAGGCCAGGCGGAACCTTGCCGATCGCTCCAATGTTTCGGTTGTCGTCGGCGATGGCGCGCTATGGCCGCAGCAGTCTGCTGACGGCGTTTATGTCAATTACGCGGTGGCGCGCCCGGCCGACAGCTGGATCGACAATCTGGCGCAGGGCGGCCGCCTGGTGTTTCCGCTCGGCGTGCCGGGACAGCCGCGTTCCGATGTCGGCGGCCGCCACAGCGACCGTGGCGCGGCCTTCCGCATCGAGCGCCGGCCTGAGGGCTTCGCCGCGCGGGCTGTCAGCATGGCGTATTTCGTCTGGGCCGAAGGCGCGCTCAGCGATCTCGATACGGCCGACATCGCCCGCCTGAGGGAAAGCTTCGAGCGCGGCCGTCTCGGCGACGTGCGCAGCCTTGTGTGGAAGGCTCCCGCCCGTGCCGATCGATGCTGGTTCGCGGGCGATGGCTGGGCCTTGTGTTTTGACGAGGTCCAGTGAGACCCGATCTCATGACTTGTCTCAACATCTCGGATAGTTTGGCCGCTTCGCATCTGTCATGGCGTTCACATGTCCACCATCCCATCCAACGCGAGCGAGAACCTGGCGGCCCTGCGGCTCTTTGTGCGTGTTGCGCAGATCGGCAGCTTCTCCAAAGCCGCACGCGAACTGGGCCTCTCGCAGCCGACGGTCTCGCGTATCGTCGCGACGCTGGAAAAGGAATTGGGGAGCGGCCTCTTCATACGCACCACCCGTGCGCTGTCTCTGACCGAGGCCGGCGCCGACTATCTGGCCCGCATTGAGCCGATCCTGGAAGCGTTGACCGAGGCCAACCATGCCTTGAGCGGAGCGACGAGGTTGCGCGGCATGCTTCGCATCGGCGTCTCGTCCACGGTTGCGTTCCGCGAGATCATTCCGCGTCTGCCGCGCTTCACCGGCCAGCATCCGGAGTTGCGGATTGAAGTGCTGATCAACGACCGGCGCCAGGATCTCATTCTCGAGGGCGTCGATATCGCGATCCGCCTTGGCGCGCTCCCTGACTCGACCGCCGTGGCCCGAAAAATTGCAACCCTGCCGCGTATCGTTGCCGCCTCTCCCGACTATCTGGCCAGAAGGGGCGTTCCTGAAACGCCTGCCGCCCTGGCATCTCACGACATCATAACCGGACCCGTCAGCACGGCGGGCGGGTGGTCTTTCCGCAAGGATGGCCGCGTCGTCAACGTGAAAGTCAAAGGCCAGCTCGCGGTGAATTTGAATGAAGGCGCCATTGCCGCGGCGGTCGCTGGGATGGGCGTCGTTGCCACCGGCATGAGCTATGTCCTGCCCGAGATTTCCAGCGGCTCGCTGGTTCAGCTGTTGCCCGATTGGGAGATGGACAGGATCGATGTGCACGCGGTCCACGGCGGTGGCCGCACGGCCAAACCGGCGGCGCGCGCGTTCGCGGATTTTCTCGTGTCCGAATTCAAGATCGGCGATGCGCTGTCTCTCGCGCTCCGCGCCGTGCAGCCCTCACTCCCGGCCGAGATCGTTGCGCTTTCCGACCGGCACGCCGCTCGTCGGAAGAAGACTGTACGCCGTAGCGACATGAAAGAAAAAGTCCGGTAGCGCAAACACCGCTCATTCAATGATCGGATATGTGAAATCCGGGCGCCCCCGCTAGTTGAAAAGCCCTTCCCTTGCCAAATGCCCCACGGACAAACGAAACGTGTGAGGACAAGAGCATGGGTAAATTTTCAAACAAAGTCGCCGTCGTAACCGGCGCATCCAAGGGCATTGGCGCGGCGATCGCAAGGCGGCTGGCGGCGGAAGGCGCATCAGTCGTCGTCAATTATGCGACCAGCAAACAGGACGCCGACCGGGTGGTGGCGCAGATCGCGCAGGCCGGCGGACAGGCGATCGCGGTGGCGGCGCACGTCGGCAGGGAAGACGATGTCGCCAGGCTGTTCGCGGAAACCAGAAAGGCCTTCGGCAAGGTCGACATCCTCGTCAACAACGCCGGCGTCTACGCGCCGACGCCCATCGAAGCGCTTTCGGCTTCCGAGTTCCACCGGGAGTTCGACACCAATGTGCTCGGCCCGTTGCTTGCCACCAAAGCCGCCGTGCCGCTGTTTCCCGCCGAAGGCGGTAGCATCGTCAACATCGGCTCCATCGTCAGCACGCTCGCGCTGCCGGGCGTTGTGGTCTATGCCGCCACCAAGGGCGCGATCGACACGATCGTCAAGACGCTGGCGAAAGAACTCGCGCCCAAACGCATTCGCGTCAATGGCGTCAACCCCGGCTACACCCACACGGAAGGCGTCGCGGCCGCCGGCATGAAGGGCAACGAATTCGAGGCGCAGATGCTGGCGATGACGCCGCTCGGCCGCGCCGGCAAGCCCGAGGACATTGCCGCGTCGGTGGCGTTTCTGGCGTCCGACGAGGCAAGTTTCATCACCGGCGAAATCCTCGTCGTGTCCGGCGGCAGCGGCATGTGAGGCGCAGACGATAGCCGGCTGCATGGCTGCAGCCGGCCGCCCGCTGATGACAAGAAGGCATCAGCCGTGCGAGGTTTACCCAGGCCGCCAACTGTCATGTCAGGGACATGAGCAAGGAACAGAAACGCAGCGGCCAGGGAGGCTGTATGCTTAGAGGCTCACTTGCTGTCGCTGCGCTGCTGGCGTCGCTCGTTCCGTCTTTCGCGGCGGACACAATCAAGGTGGCGATCGGGTCTGGCGGCAATCTCGAAGCTTTCATTGTCGAGATCGGCGATCGCGGCGGCTTTTTCGAAAAGCAGGGCCTGAAGCCGGAAGTCTTCTATACAGCCGGCGGCGGTGAAACCCTGCAGGCCGTCATCTCGCAAAGCGCGCAGTTCGGCGTGTCGATCGGCGCGACCGGCGCCGTCGGCGCTTTCTCCAAAGGCGCGCCGCTGCGCATCATCGGCGCCAGCACCATCGGTTCGGCGAACTACTGGTATGTCCCGACAAACTCTTCCATCCGCAAGATGGAGGATATCGCCGGTCATACCCTGGCCTATTCGACGGCGGGCTCGGGCACCCAGGCCGTGGCGCTCGCCGTGCGCGCACGCGGCATCGACGCGAAGCTGGTCGCTACCGGCAACACCGGCGGTACGTTCACGCAAGTGATGACCGGTCAGGTTGATGTCGGTTTCGCCTTTGCCGAATTTGGGCAGGATGCGTTGGCCGCCGGCAAGATTCGCGTGCTCTTCAAGGACAATGATTTCGACCGCATCCGCAATCAGGCGCTGCGCATCATCGCCGTGCACAAGAGCACCTCGGCCGATATGGCCGCGCGCTTCATGCGCGCCTATGCCGACAGCGTCGACTGGATCTACAGCGCCGATCCGAAGCCGCTGCAGATCTATGCGGAGATGATCAAGTCAGACGTCGCGACGGCGAAGAAACTGCGCGATGATTTCTATTCGCGCGAAATGCTCAGCGTCGAGAAGGTCAAGGGCCTCGACATCATCATGCAGGACGCGCTCGATGGAAAATTCATCCAGAAGCCGCTGACGCAGGCGCAGATCGAGGAACTGGTCGCGCCATCGGCGCGGCCGTGAATGGCTGCAAGAAGATTAGAGAGGTGAACTTTCTCTTGCGACCTTGCTTCCGCATGTCGGGCAATAGTCATGATCTGGTGACACATCGTGTCCGTTCGGACACTTCTCGGCCAGGTACTTCCAACCGATTCGATAGGCGCTTGTTGAGATTGCCAGGCCAGCACAATAGAAGGCCATCCAATGTCCCGAAAATCCATGCCAATCCGATGGCGACACTCCGCCTGCATGAGCTTTTCCAGAGGTTGCTGTCGTTACAAAGAAATAAAGAAAATTCACGACTGCGTAGATGAAGAATCCGTAGGTTAAGTATTTCAGCCAGACCGGGCAGCCTCTCAAAACGAACTTCCAGAAGTCCTTTCTTGGCCGAGAGCCGCCGGTCATCTTCAGCGAAATGAGCACGACGAAGATCCACAGCGGGAATATTCCGACGTGCAGCGCAAAGAACAGTCCAGGTCCGGCAGGCTGATAGCCGATAATAGACAGGACGTGCACGCAAAGACTGAGCAGCAGCCCGATAGCCGCGTATATCATCGCGAGTAAAAGCAGTGCTTCCATGCCACCATCCCGTGCCAAGACCGCTCGGGATGGTGAGCCTAAAGCATTACTATATCAACAATGGTATCAGCTCGCAGAGCCGCCTGCAGTCCGTCATCCACGCGCTGACGCTGCGCTTCTGTTTCAGGATAGCGCTCATTCTTGAAGTGCGGCCGCGCGCCACGGCGTGGGTGCCCGCAACAAGTGCGGGCATGACGTAGTGGCGTTGGCTCAGCCCTTCGTCCGACGATTCCGCTTCGCCAGGGTCCGCAGCCGCAGCGCGTTGAGCTTGATGAAGCCCGCCGCATCGCGATGGTCGTAGGCGACCGCGCCTTCCTCGAACGTCACCAGCTCCTGGTCATACAGCGAGTACGGGCTCTCGCGGCCGACGACCCAGGCGCTGCCCTTGTAGAGTTTCAGGCGCACGCGGCCGGTGACGAACTCCTGGCTCTTGTCGATCAGGCTTTGCAGCATTTCGCGCTCGGGCGAGAACCAGAAGCCGTTGTAGATCAGCTCGGCATATTTCGGCATCAGCTCGTCCTTGAGATGAGCCGCGCCGCGATCGAGCGTCAGCGATTCGATGCCGCGATGGGCGAAGTAGAGAATGGTGCCGCCTGGCGTCTCGTACATGCCGCGCGACTTCATGCCGACGAAGCGGTTCTCGACGAGATCGAGCCGGCCGATGCCGTTCTCGCGGCCGAGCCTGTTGAGCTCGGTCAGAAGCGTCGCCGGCGACATCTTCTTGCCGTCGATGGCGGTCGCGTCGCCCTTTTCAAAGTCGATGGTGATGTAGGTCGGCGTATCGGGCGCCTTCTCCGGATCGATGGTGCGCGAATAGACGTAATCCGGCGTCTCCTGCGCCGGGTCTTCCAGCACCTTGCCTTCGGAGGAGGCGTGCAGCAGGTTGGCGTCGACGGAGAACGGCGCTTCGCCGCGCTTGTCCTTGGCGATCGGGATCTGGTTCTTCTCGGCGAAGGCGAGCAGCGCCGTGCGCGACGTCAGGTCCCATTCGCGCCAGGGGGCGATCACCTTGATGTCCGGCTCCAGCGCATAATAGCCAAGCTCGAACCGCACCTGGTCATTGCCTTTGCCGGTGGCGCCGTGACAGACGGCGTCGGCACCGACCTGGCGGGCGATGTCGATCTGGCGCTTGGCGATCAGCGGCCGGGCGATCGAGGTGCCGAGCAGGTACAGGCCCTCATACTGGGCGTTGGCGCGGAACATCGGGAAGACGAAATCGCGGACGAATTCCTCGCGCAGGTCGTCGATGAAGATGTTTTCCGGCTTGATGCCGAGCAGCAGCGCCTTCTGGCGGGCCGGTTCCAGCTCCTCGCCCTGGCCGAGATCGGCGGTGAAGGTCACGACCTCGCAACCGTATTCGGTCTGCAGCCATTTCAGGATGATCGACGTATCCAGGCCGCCCGAATAGGCGAGAACGACTTTCTTGATATCTTTGGACGGCTTGGACATGGGAACGAAACCTGAAAACGGGCGAGAGTTAAGGAAAGGGGTCGAATTCGCCGGGACTATAGAGGGCGAAAATGGCAGTGCAAGTCGGGTTTCGGCGCGGGCCGGTGAATCGGCGCCTGCCTTACCGGCGAAACGCCCTGGTCGCCGGCGAGGCCGACATGCCCTTGGCCATGGCATAAACGGCCACAAGGGCAGCGGCAAAACCCGAGGCCGCGCCGACGCCGAGCCCCCAGCGCGGCCCGAAATGGTCGGACACGAACCCCACGATCGGCGCGCCGATGGGCGTCCCGCCGAGCGCGATGGCGAGGCGCAGCGCCATCACCCGGCCGCGCATGGCCGGTTCCGTCGAAATCTGCATCAGGCTGTTGGTCGTGTTGGTGACCGTCAAAGACGCCACACCGATGATGACAAGCGAACCGGCAAACAGCCAGTAGCTTGGCGAGAGCGCGGCCAGGGTGCAGCCGAGCCCGAAGACGGTGGCGCCGATCGCCACCGACATGAACCGTGGCCGGTCACGGCCGGCAGCAAGCAGGGCGCCCGAGATCGTGCCGATGGCCATGATCGATGTCAGCAACCCAAAGGCGCCGACATCGGCGTGAAAGACGGTCACGGCCATCGTCGAGATGAAAATCGGAAAGTTCAGGCCGAACGTGCCGATCAGGAACAGCATGATCAGGATGACCACAAGGTCGGGCCGAGACCAGACGTAGCGGAAGCCTTCCGTGAAGCTTCCCTTGCTGAGGCGCGCCCTGGCGTTCGCGTGCAACTCGTCGACGCGTAGAAAAGACAGGGAAGTCAGTACGGCGATGAAGGACATGCCGTTGAGGATAAATGCCCAGCCGGTGCCGACTGAAGCAATCGTCAATCCGGCGACCGCGGGCCCGACCATGCGCGCGGCATTGAAAGAGGTGGAGTTGAGCGCGATCGCATTCGGCAACTCCGCATCGCCGACAAGCTCCGCAACAAAGGTCTGGCGCGCAGGCGCATCGAATGCCGTCGCGCAGCCGAACAGAAAGGCGAATACATAGACGTGCCAGAGCTGGACCACGCCGGTGACGGTCATGATACCCAGAATCAGCGCCAGCCCGCCCATCGTCGCCTGGGTGAACATCAGGAGTCTGCGCTGGTTGAAATAATCGGCCGCGAGCCCCGTCCACGGCAGCAGCAGCATCTGCGGCCCGAACTGAAGCGCCATGACAATGCCGACGGCCGAGGCGTTCTGATGCGTGAGCTGCGTCAGCACCAGCCAGTCCTGGGCCGTGCGCTGCATCCATGTGCCCACATTGGAGACGAGCGCGCCGGCGGCCCAGACCCTGTAATTGAAGGTCCGGAGCGATCGGAACATGCCCGCCCCCGCGCTCACTCCTTGGCCCCGTTGCGGCGGAACATCGCCATATAGAGCAGGGAGACTGTCAGGCTGGTCAGCAGCGCTCCCATCAGCACGTCGGAGAGGAAATGCCCGCCCAGCGCCATCCGCCACACGCTCGTCGCCACGGTGAGGAGGATCGACGCGCCGATGGCCAGCGCCCGCACCGGCGCCGGCGCCACCAGAGCAGGCGCCAGGGTCCACATGGAGGCGGAAGCCTCGCCGGAGACGAAGGAGCAATTACTCTGGCATTGCCCGTCAAACCGGTACCAGGGCCGGAAGTCCCATGTGCCGTAAGGATTGACCTCCTTGACATGGAACGGCCGCGGCCGGTGCGACACCTCTTTCAGAATGCCGTTGACCAGCAGGCCGGGACCGAGCGCCAGGCTGATCAGCATGAAGCCGATGGCCCGGCTCGAGGGCACCGGCCATTTCGGCGCATGCCAGCGCGCCGCCAGCCAGATCAGCAGAATACCGCCGCCCAGCACCAGCGGCAGGGCGTAGAAAATGCTGCGCAGCAAATAGCCCGTGGGCGAGACGCCGTAAAACAATTTGTCGCTGCGGACGAACAATCGCGCGGCCTCGACATCGATCTGCGGCCAGATGCCGAGAACGACAGCGGTCAGCACGAGTGCGGCAAGCTGGAGGAGAATGGTCCGTTTGGTGATGAGGGTTTGCATGTCCGGCCGCTCATAGAACGTTTTCGGCGGCGGTGCGACCTGATAGTTTGCCACGCATGAAGCTCTCAGGTGACGAAATCGAACGCTATGCCCGCCACATTGTCCTGCGCGACATCGGCGGGCCGGGTCAGCAGAAATTGAAGGCGGCGCGGGTTTTCGTCGTCGGGGCCGGCGGGCTGGGCGCGCCTTTGCTGCAATATCTGGCCGCCGCCGGCGTCGGCACCATCGGCATCGTCGATGATGACACGGTGTCGCTGTCCAACCTGCAGCGCCAGATCATCCACGGCACGCCCGACATCGGCCGGCCCAAGCTCGACAGCGCCCGCGACGCCATCGGCAGGCTCAACCCACATGTTGAGATCGTCGCGCATCCGCTGCGCCTGATGGCCGACAATGCGCGCCAGATCATTCGCGATTACGATGTGATCGCCGACGGGTCCGACAATTTCGACACGCGCTATGTGGTGTCGGACGCCTGCTTTCATGAGCGCAAGCCGCTGGTCACCGCCGCCGTCGGCGTCTTCGATGGCTCGCTGACGACCTTGCGTCCGTTCGAGACAGCAGCCGACGGCAAGCCCAACCCGACCTATCGCTGCCTGTTTCCCGAAGCGCCCCCGGCCGGCACCGTGCCGACATGTTCGGAGGCCGGCATTCTCGGCGCGCTGACCGGCATCATGGGGACGATGATGGCGGTCGAAGTCATCCGCCAGATCGTCGGTTTCGGCGAAGGCCTCATCGGCCGCATGCTGCTGGTCGACGCCTTCTCCATGCGCTTCGAGACCATGCATTACGACTGGGATCCGGCGAACCCGCTGAATGGCGAAGGCAGGTAAAACCTACCGCCGACCGTTGCGCGCGATGGATTTGCCCAGCACATCGAACACGCGTTGATCCGCGCATTGCGAGACGTTGAAGCGCAAAAAATCGGTTGCGGTTTGTGCCAGGCTGAACACATTGCCCGGAGCCAAAACCACTTTTTCTGCAAGGGCTTCCCGCGCAACATCGGCAGCGTCGATGCCGCCTGGCAACCTGCACCACAGGAACAGTCCGGCCTGCGGTTCCAGCCATGGCTCGATGCCGAGCGACTTCAGCTTCACGGTGACTTCGACCATGGCGCGCGACAGGCGCAACCGCAGCGCTTCCATGTGTTTGCGATAGCTGCCGTCGCGCAGCAGGTTGAGCACCAGTTCGGCGGAGAGGCGGCCGCCGCCCAGCGACGTCGCGATCTTCAGGTCGATCAGCCCTTCGATCCAGTCGCGCCGCGCGGCGATGAAACCGCAGCGCGCCGCAGCCGACAGTGTCTTGGAAAAACTGCCGATGTGAATCACGCGATCGAGACCGTCGAAGGCCGCCAGTCGCGGCGAGACCGCATGTTCGAAATCGGCGAAGATATCGTCTTCGATGATGGTGAGGCCGGACTGTTCGGCAAGTTTCAGCACCCTGTGCGCGGTCACGGGCGACAGCACCGCGCCGGTCGGGTTGTGGATCGCCGAATTGGTGACGTAGAGCCGTGGCTTGTGCTCCCGCAGCGCCTGCGCGAACAGCTCCACATCCGGGCCGTTCGGCGTATAGGGAACGCTGATGCAGCGGGCGCGGTGCGCGCGCAGCAGGGCATGGAAATTGAAATAGCAGGGGTCGTCCACCAGCACGGTGTCGCCCGGCTCGAGCAGCAAACGGCAGAGCAGGTCGATCGCCTGCGTGCCTGATTCCGTCAGCATGATCTGATCCGGCGACGCCTCGATCCCGCGCTCGCTCATGCGCCAGGAAATCAACTGACGCAGCGGCGGCAGCCCGAGCGGCGCATCATATTCGGCGAGCGCGGGTCCTGCGGCCCGCGACAGGGTGCGCAGCGCCCGGCGCATGCCGTCGTCCGGCAACCAGGACGGCGGCAGCCAGCCGCATCCCGGCCGAAGATCCACGCTGCGGGCTTCGAGCGACTGGCGCGACACCCAGAACGGATCGATCGCGCGGTCGAGCTTCGGCCCCACTTCCGACAGGGCGAGCGGGGTCGTCTGGCTGGCCACGTAGAAGCCGGACCCGGGCCGCGACTGGATGACCCCTTCGGCGGCGAGCCGGTCATAGGCCTCGACCACGGTGGAGGCAGACACCTGCAGCGTGCCCGCGAGCGCGCGGATCGACGGCAGTTTGTCGCCGAACGTGAGGCTGCGGCCCGCAATCCGCTGCCGGATGGCCGCCATGACCATGGAAACCCGCGTGCCACCTCGATTATCGTCCGCCATCTGTACTGGACCCGATATCATAACAGTTCTGGCAAATTGTACTGGACTGTCTCTGGAAACGCCAGCCGGCCGGTCGGATAAAGCTCCCGGCAAAGGAGCTTGAGATGGATCGGACGGCGAGCGGATGGATCAGTGGATTCATCGGCGTGGTGATCTTCAGCGGGTCGCTGGTGGCGACCCGCATGGCGGTGATGCAGTTCGACCCGGTGTTTTTGACGGTCGCCCGCGGCGCCATCGCCGGACTGCTGGCCGTCTGCCTGCTGCTGGCCTTCCGGGAAAAGCGGCCCCTGCGCGCCGACCTGCTCTCGCTCGTCATCGTCGCCTGCGGCGTCGTGGTCGGTTTTCCGCTGCTGACGGCGCTGGCGCTGCAGCACGTCACCTCGGCCCATTCCATTGTCTTCGTCGGCCTGCTGCCGGCCTCGACCGCCATCTTCGGCGTGCTGCGCGGCGGCGAGCGGCCCAGGCCCGCCTTCTGGCTGTTCGCCGCGCTCGGCAGCGCCCTGATGGCGGGCTTTGCTGTCGCGCAGGGGCTCGAGGCCTCGCCTATCGGCGATGCCTTGATGCTTGCGGCCATCGTGGTCTGCGGTCTTGGTTATGCCGAAGGCGCCACACTGTCGCGCCGGTTGGGTGGCTGGCAGGTGATCTCCTGGGCGCTGGTGCTGTCGCTGCCGGTGATGATCGCGCTGACGATCATCTATCGGCCGCCGAGTTTCTCCGGCATCGCATTGCCGGCCTGGCTCGGCCTTGGTTACGTGTCGCTCTTCAGCATGCTGATCGGCTTCATCTTCTGGTATCGCGGCCTGGCGCTGGGCGGCATTGCCGCCGTTGGGCAATTGCAATTGCTGCAGCCGTTCTTCGGCCTGGCGCTTGCGGCAGCGCTGCTGCACGAACAGGTGACGTGGATGATGCTGGCGGTGACTGTCGCCGTCGTTCTCTGCGTGGCGGGTTCGCGAAAGTTCGCCAGATAAAACAGAACAGCCGCAACGCTTGCGCATTGCGGCTGTAGGAATTCGTCGGTCGAGTCGCTTACTTGGCCAAATTATTTACTTGGCAGCGACGACCATGATTTCAACTTTGTATTCCGGCGCAGCGAGTTTCGCTTCCACCGTGGCGCGAGCCGGCGTCTCGCCGGCGACGATCCAGGTGTCCCATTGGGCGTTCATCTCGGCGAAGGTCGAGATGTCCGCCAGCCAGATGTTGGCCGACAGCAGTTTCGTCTTGTCGGTGCCGGCCTTGGCCAGCAGGCCGTCGATGATCGACAGGATTTCCTTGGTCTGCTCGCCGACGCTCTTGCCCTTGGCGGCATCCGCGACCTGGCCCGCCAGATAGACGGTGTTGCCGTGCACGACGGCCTTGCTCATGCGCGGGCCGGCTTCGATACGCTGAATCGACATTCTGCTTCCTCTGTTGCTGTCTTGAATCAATCTCAGGTCAGTTGCGTCATGCGCGGAATCGGTCCCATGAAATCGCGCTTGCCGCAATCGATGCCGCGGGCGCGCAGGATGTCATAGGCCGTCGTGACATGAAAATAGAACTGCGGCAGCGCCTGGTGCAGCAGGAAATCCTTGCCCTGCATTTTGCGGGTTCCGCCGCCGGCCGGATAGACGATGTCCCTGGTCTCGCCGCCGTTCACCGCCTCGGGGCTGATCGAAGAGATGAAATCCACGGTGCGCTTGATGCGCGCCTGCCAATCGGCGACGGTCTTCTCGTCATTGGCGTTCTTCGGCGCCTCGACACCGGCCAGCCAGGCGGTGGTGTTGCTCGCCCAGTCGCACATGGCCTGCACCTGGCGCGCATAGACGAACATGTTGGGATAGAGCCGTTCGCTCAGGAACAGGGCGGAATCGATCTTCTTGGCGGCGGCCTGCTCGCTGAGCTTGTCCATCAGGGACGAGACGCCGGTCAGCAATTGGACAAAAACCGGGACCGAGGCTTCGTGAAGCGAAATCGACATGTTTTCCCCCTCTGGCAAAGCGCTAGCCATATTAGAACGGGGTTCCCGCATCAACTGCGATGACGCCGCAAAAGCGCGTCAGCCATGCCTGTGGGCAGCTTGTGCGTAAGCTTGTCGAAAAGCAGTGGACTGGAGGCGTTAAGTGACTGATTTATCGAGCGGCAGTCGGCAATAGGCAGTCGGCGATAGGGACTGCGCTTTCATCGACTGCCGACGGCCTATTGCCGGCTGCCCCTTGCATCCGCCACCCAAATGCGCGACGAGCAGGCGCAGACCGATTGCCGCCAATACGGGAGGAAAATCATGACAAAAGACGAAGCCAAGCAGAAGCTGATCGACGCCGGACTTGTTCTCGAAGCCAACGGCCTCGCCGATTTCACCCGCGGCCATGTGTCGGTGCGCGTGCCGGGCGAGCCCAACCTGTTCTACATGAAGCCGCACAGCTTCGGTTTCGATGAAATCACGATGGACAACATCGTCACCTGCAATCTCGAAGGCGAGAAAGTCGCCGGCGGCGGCCCGCGCCACAGCGAGGTCTACATCCATTCGGAAATCTTCCGCGTCCGCCCGGACGTGAACTCGGTCATCCATGCTCATCCGACCCATGCGGTCGCCGTCTCCGCCACCGACCGGCCGCTGCGCATGCTGAGCCAGCCGAGCGCCGCCTTCGCTGACGGCATCGGCGTCTATCGCGATACCATCGATCTCATCCGCTCCAAGGAAATGGGCGCAGGCGTCGCCAAGGCGCTGGGCAGCCACAAGGCCGCCTTCCTGAAGAACCACGGCGTCGCCACCACCGGCGGCACGATCGAGGAATGCGTCATCCTCACCATCATGCTGGAGAACGCGGCGCAGATTCAGATCCTCGCCGAATCCACCGGCGCCGTCGGCGACGAATTCCCGCCTTCCGACATCCAGAAGCTGAACGACAAGATCGGCCGCCCGGAGCAGCACAAGATCAACTTCGACTATCTGGTCCGCAAGGTCCGCCGCCAGATGCGTGCGTAGCGCTTCTTCCTTCTCCCGCCCGCGGCGGGAGAAGGTGGCCCTTGCGCAGCAAGGGTCGGATGAGGGTGGCCTTTGTTGTTCATCGGCCATCTCTCATCATGCGCTGATAAGCCTGTGGCAGAAGCGTTTCTCGCACGCAGCCCTCATCCGACCTTGCTTCGCAAGGCCACCTTCTCCCGTAAACGGGAGAAGGAAGAGCGCTACACTGTCACCACCATATGCCCGGTGCCCGATTGCGTCTCCGCCTCCCGATGCGCGCGCGCCAGCTCGCTCAGCGGCACGGTGCCGGCGATGCGGTGTTGCAGCGCGTTCTCGGCGACAGCGTGGAGAATGCCATCGCACACGGAAATCTTCTGCGCTTCGTTCAGCAGATAGATGAAGATGAAATGGATCGACATGTTGCGCGCGCGACGCGGTGACAGTGTTACAGCCGCCTTCCCCGGAGCCGCCGCGCCGTAGGAGACGATGGCGCCACCCTCTGCGATGATCTGCTCGTCGAACTCGATCGTGTTGCCGAAGTCGACATCGATGATCCGGTCAACGCCGCGATCTCCGGTCTCCTTCAGGAGACGAGCCTTCAGATCGTCGCTCTTGCGGTCGAGAACCACCTCTGCCCCAAGGCTTTTCACAATGTCGAAATTCTTCGCCGCGCCGGTGCTGGCGATGACGCGCGCGCCGCCCCATTTGGCGAACTGGATCGCATAGGCGCCGACCCGGCCGGTTGCGGCCGGCAAATAGACCGTCTGGCCTTTCACCGGGCCGTCGCGGAAGATCGCGTGATAGGCCGTCATTGCCGGAATGCCGAGGCATGCGCCTTCGATGAAGGACACGGCATCCGGCAATGGGCGAACAAGTGATGCAGGCAGCGCGATATATTCCGCCGCCGATCCCATGGCGCGCGCCCATTGCGCGTTGAACATCCACACGCGATCGCCGACATGAAAGCCGGTGACACCGGGGCCGATCGCCTCCACCACGCCCGCACCGTCTGAATGCGGCACCACGCGTGGAAACTCGATGGGCACTTTGACATTGCCGCGCCGCTTGTAGTCGGACGGGTTGATGCCCGACGTATGCACGCGGATCAGCACCTCGCCGTGCCCAGCAACAGGCTTGTCCATCTCACCGGTGCGGATCACTTCATCCGCCGGCCCGCATTGTTCGTACCATCCAGCCAGCATCTGTTTGTCCTTTGCGTGCAACCCTTCGTGGTCCTACGCCGGCACGCGCGTTCCCGCAACATTGGTCCGCCACATCAGGCGGATCTGGTCGGCGGGAAAGTCCTCGCGCGCGTGGATCGACGAGCGGTTGTCCCACATCACCACATCGCCAGGCCGCCACGTGTGATCGTAGATGAACTCCGGCTTCTCCACATGGTCGAAGAGATGTTCGAGCACCGTGTCGCTCTCGGTCTGCGCGATGTCGAGAATGCGATGGGTCATCAGCCGGTCCACATACAGCGCCTTGCGGCCGGTGTCCTCATGGGTGACGACAACGGGATGCACGGCCTCGCTGACCGCCTTCAGCGCCTTGTCGTCATCGCGCGTGGCGCTGTTGTAGCGAAACGTGTTGCGCGCTTTCTTGCCTTTGAGAAAATGTTTCAGGTCGTCCGGCAAGGCGTCATAGGCGGCAAACAGGTTGGAGAAGCGCGTATTGCCGCCGTGCGTCGGAATCTGCACCGAATAGAGAAGCGTCGCCTTGTGCGGCAGCGCGGTGTGGATCATGTCGTGGTGAAACCACATCTCGCCGTCGGGCAGCGCGCCGATCGGCTTGCCGTCCTCGCGGATATTGGTGATGAGCATGATCTGCGCCGGCAGATTGGCCTGGCCGCTCGCCTGCAGCGCCTTGGGGCGGTAGTAATCCGGCACGCTGCCGAAGTTGCGCGTCGCCTCGACCAGCTCTGTCTCGGTCAAGCTCTGGTTGCGGAACAGGATCACGCAGTGATCGACGAATGCCTTGTAGAGTTTGCTTCTGGTCTCGTCGTCGAGGCGGCTTTTGAGATCGACCCCGATGGCTTCAACTCCGGTATGTTTCGACAGCTTGCGAAACTCCAGCATTTCTGTTTCCACTCCTTCCCACTTCCGCGGCATTGCCCTGCCGTCATTGGGCAATCATGCAATTGCCGGCCGACGCTGGCAAGGGGTGTCACCAGAGCGGCGGCACCGTCAGATTGTTGCGTTGATGGGCTACCACGAGCGTATTGTGCATCAGCGTCATGATGGTCATCGGTCCCACTCCGCCGGGAACTGGCGTAAATTGCGCCTGCGACGGGCAGTGCAGAGGCGAAATCAATATCGCCGAGCAGTTTCTTCCTGCCGTCCCGAACCACGCGGGTCGTCCCTACATCGATCACCGTAGCTCCGGGCTTGATCCAGTCTCCCTTGATCATCTCGGCCTGTCCGGAAGCCGCCACGACAATATCAGCCTGTCTCACCTTGTCGGCAAGATTGCGCGTCCGGGAGTGCGCCATCGTCACTGTACAATTTGCGTTCAGTAGGAGCTGCGCCATCGGCTTGCCGACGAGGATGGAACGGCCAACGACGATGGCGTCCAGGCCTGAGAGATCACCGAGCTGATTCTTGAGCAACATCAAGCAGCCAAGGGGTGTGCAGGACACCGGTCCTGAAATCCCGGCGACGAGGCGACCGGCACTTTGCGGGTGAAGGCCATCAACGTCCTTTCCCGGATCAATCGCCGCAATCACAGCCAGTTCATCGAGGTGGCGCGGTAGAGGAAGCTGGACCAGAATACCATCTACCGTATTGTCGGCATTCAGTTTCGCGACGAGGCCTAATAATTCGTCCTGGCTGACAGTCTCCGGCAGGATGTGCTCGAAGCTGGCCATGCCGAGTTCTACTGTCTTGCGCCCCTTGCTGCGGACATAGATTTCGCTTGCGGGATCACTCCCGACCAACACGACTGCCAAGCCCGGCACTCGGCCTGTCTGGGCTTCAAAAGCGGGCACTGCTGACGCAATCCGGCCGGCCAGGCTCTCCGCATAGGCTTTACCATCAATTATTGTCGCGCTCATTACGGGCCCTTCGTGTGAAGGTTGATCGGATAAATCCGACTGCCCAGGCGAGCGGCTTCTTCGGCGCGCTTCCCGATGGTAACCATCTCAATCGCCAGTCACACGCAGGACGATTTTTACAATGACTGGCTCGGTTCATCAAAAATGGGTCTGCACGCCCCGTCGCTTTGCTGTGCGCGCGAAGCCTTGCTAAAGATCGGCCTTTCGTCGGTCTTTCACCAGCCTTGCATCGGTTACCCAGCATAATGTCCTCACCTGGCGACAGGAACATCATTCTCAGCGGCGTTTCGCTCGCACGGCAGGACCGCCCGCTGTTCGACGGCCTGTCGCTTGAGATCGCCGAGCAACGCGTCGGCTTGATTGGCGACAATGGCGCCGGCAAGAGTTCGCTTTTGCGGCTCATCAACGGCCTGCTGCTGCCCGATGCCGGATCGATCACGGTCCATGGGCTCGAGACGAAAGCGCAACGCTCGAGCCTTCCCGGCAAGGTCGGCTTCATCTTCCAGAACCCGGAACATCAGATCGTGTTTCCCACCGGCGCGGAAGAAATCGCCTTCGGCCTGCGCTGCGCCGGCGGGACAGCGAAAGAGGCTGATGCGGCTGCGCGCGCCTTTCTCGCGCAACACAACTGCGCCGATTGGGCCGATGCGGCAATCAGCGAACTGTCGGATGGCCAGAAGCAGCATCTCTGCATTCTGGCGATCCTGGTGATGACGCCATCTCTGGTGCTGCTCGACGAGCCCTTCTCCAGCCTCGACCTGCGCTCGCGCATGAAATTCATGAAAATGATCGCGGCCCTGCCGCAGCAGGTCATCATGGCGAGCCATGATCTCGACGTCTTTGCCAATTTCGATCGCGTCATCTGGATGGAGGGCGGAAAGATCGTTGCCGATGGCGCGCCGGCGCCGGTCATCGCGGCCTATCGTCAGCGCTGTATCGACAGCATCGGACACGCGCCGTGATCGCGCCCTATCTCACCCAGAAGACATGGCTTCATCGCATCGCCGCTGGATACAAATTGCTGGCGCTGGCCGTTATCTCCATTGGCTTCACGCAACTCTCCGATTGGCGCAGCCTGCTCGGCGCCACGCTCGCCGTACTGGCGCTCTATCTGCTGACCATTCTCGGCCATTGGTCGCGGCTGCGGCTTTACACGCCCCTGCTGCCGCTGCTGATCGGCATCGGCGCCCTGCAGGCCTGTGCATCGGGCTGGGAGATGGCAGTTGTTTCCATCACGCGACTTGTGGCGATGATCCTGCTCGCCGATCTCGTCACCGCGACGACGCCGATGCTGGCGATGATGGATGCGCTGGCGCCGCTATTGCGGCCGCTGCGGCGCATCGGCGTGGATGAAAACCAGGTTTCGCTCGCGGTCGCGCTGGTGATCCGCTTCATGCCTGTGCTGCTGAACGAATGGACGCAGCGCGGCGAGGCCTGGCGCGCCCGCACCGGTCGGAGGCCGCCCTTGCGACTGCTGGCGCCATTTGCCGCGGATATCATAAGATTGGCCGACCACGTCGCCGAAGCACTGGATTCGCGTGGTTTCCAGGTCAAGCGAAGCCAGGAAAGAAGTAAGGACTAGCCTGCTCATGTTCGACACCCGCGATATCGTCCGCATCAGCCTGTTCGCGGCCCTGATCGCCGCCATGGGCCTGTTTCCCCGGCTCGATATTCCGGTCGCTGGGGGCGTGCCGATCACCTTGCAGACGCTGGGCGTCATGCTGGCTGGCGCCCTGCTCGGGCCGTGGCGCGGCACCGCCAGCGTCCTCTTGTTTCTGCTGCTGGTCGCGGTCGGCGCGCCGCTGCTGGCGGGCGGACGCGGCGGCCTCGGTGTCTTCTTCGGGCCGACGGCGGGCTATCTGATCGGCTGGGTTCCGGGCGCTTACGCGATCGGCTGGCTCATGCAGAAAACCTGGCCCGGCAATCTGTTCCTGCGCGCCTATGTCGCCGCCCTGATCGGCGGCGTGCTCGTCATCCACGCGGTGGGCTTCTCTTACCTCGCCTGGAAAGTCGGGATGAGCCTGCAGCAGGCTGCGGTCGCCGATTTTGTCTTCGTGCCCGGCGATATTCTGAAAGCGCTCGCCTGCGCCTATGTCGTCAGCATCGCCGGCCCGCGCGGCTTCGGCGCGCCGAAGCATACGTCATGACCATCGGTGCAAAGCTCGGCCGGCATGCGTCGGACAATCCAGACGGCGCTGCGATCGTCTGCGACGACGAGATCATCACGCGGCGGGATCTCGATCATCTGGTATCGATGCTGGCGTTGAAACTTGCCGCTCTCGATGACGACGTGCGCGCGGTCGCGCTGCACCTGCCCAATGGACCTGCCTTCGTGCCGCTGTTCCTGGCCATCGCCCGCGCCGGCTTCGAGGCGCAGGTGCTCGATCCCGCATGGCCGCCATCGCGGACGCAAGCTGTTCTAGCCTTGCTTGATCCCGCGCTGCTCATCACGACCGATGACGCTATCCATCATCGCCGCCGTATCATGCTCGACAGACATGCTCAACGGTTTGACGCTGCGGCGCAGGGCCTGGATGGATTGGTACGGACGACCCGCGCAAACCTGCCTGCCGTCGATGACCTTGCGCCCTTCTATGTCGGCTTCACCTCCGGATCGACCGGCGCACCAAAGGGTTATCGCCGCCATCATCGCTCCTGGACGAAAAGTTTCGAGGCCGATGCGGTGGAATTCGGTATCCATGACAATGACATTCTCCTCGCCCCCGGCGCGATGACGCACTCGCTGTTTCTCTATGCGGCGATGCACGCCATGCACATCGGTGCGACCTTGCTGATGAGCACGTCGTTCCGTCCCGATCGCGCCATCGCGCTTGCGATCAAACATCAAGCCAGCGTCATCTACGGCGTGCCGACGCATTTCCGCCTGATGGTGAACGCGATGCAGGATGCCGGCATCGAGCCTTTCAACACGCCGCGCTGGCTGCTGTCGTCGGGCGCCAAACTGAACGCCGATGAATCCGCGCGGATGAAAGTGGCTTTCCCGCAGGCGCGGATCGCTGAATTCTACGGTGCATCCGAATTGAGTTTCATCGCCGTACGCAAGGAAGGCGATGGCGCGCCGGCAACGTCGGTCGGCAAGCCGTTCTCATCCGTCAATATCAGCATTCGCGATGACGCCGGCAGGGCTTTGGCTGCCGGCGAAACTGGCCATGTCTTCGTCGAAAGCCCGCTGGTGTTCATGGACTATGCCACCGGCGTCGGCTCGCATCTGCTGCGCTTCGGCGATGCCATGTCGATCGGCGACGTCGGGTCGTTTGATGCCCAGGGCTTCCTGCATCTCTCCGGCCGCGCCAATCGCATGATCGTCTCGTCGGGCAAGAACATCTATCCCGAAGAGATCGAGACCGTGCTGCAGGCGCACCCCGCTGTCAGCGCTGCCGCCGTGTTTGCCGCGCCCGATGACGATCGCGGCGAGCGGCTGGTGGCGCTGCTGTCGTTCGCGCCCGGTGCGGCTCTGACGCAGGCGGAGATCATCGCGCACTGCCGCAGGCTGCTGCCGCTTCCCAACATTCCGCGCATCTATCTCAAGGCGCGAGAGTGGTACACCACCGGATCCGGCAAGACCGATTTCCCCGCCATGGCTGCCTTGATGCAGGCCACAGCCATGGAACGCATTCCTTGAGCGGCGCCTGGATCATCGCCGCGCGGCGGACGCCGGTCGCGCCCCGCAACGGCGCGTTCCGGCAGCTCGGCGTCGATGCGCTCGCTGCGCCGGTGTTGCAGATGGTCCTGCGCGACAGCGGGATGGAAGCCGGCGAAGTCGACGAGATCTTTCTCGGCAATGCGCTTTACGGCGGCGGCAATCCGGCGCGTGTCGCGGCTTTGGCCGCTAGCATTCCCGAGACGAAGCCGGCCATCACCCTCGACACGCAATGCTGCTCCGGTCTTGACGCCATCGCCGCTGCGGCTGATCGCATCGCTGCAGGCGCCTGCGATGTCGTGCTCGCCGGCGGTGTCGAAAGCTACAGCCGCTCGCCGCTCCGCTTCACGCGCCCGATACAGCCGAATGAGACGGCGCGGGAATATCAGCGCCCGCCCTTCACGCCGTGGCCGCGGCGCGATCCCGACATGATCGAGGCGGCGGTATTGCTTGCGCAGGAACTGGGCATCACCCGCGAGGCGCAGGAGGTCTTCGCTGTCGAAAGCCATCGCAAGGCGATGCGGACGCGAGATGAACTGCGCGGTGAAATAGTCGCGTTGCAGGACATTGGCGCGGATGCCTTCGCCAGGCGTCTCAGCGAAGCCGCCTGCGCCCGCCTGCCGGCCATTGCCGGCGAAGGTGTGCATGCTGCGACCGCGGCAACGGTCGCGGTGGAAGCCGATGCGGCGGCTGTTGTTCTGATCGTCTCGGATAAAAAGCTGGCGGCCCTGAAAGCAGCGCTGCAGCCGGTCCGCATTGTCGGCCACATCCGCGTCGCCGGCGATCCGGTGCGGCCGGGATTGCTGACGACGGTTGCAGCACAGGCTCTGCTTGCACGCCATGGCCTCGACTCTTCGCAAATCTCCGTCGCTGAAATCATGGAAGCGTTCGCAGCGCAGGCCATGGGCAGCATAGCCGCGCTGGGGCTAGATTCGGGGCGCATCAATCGCGGCGGCGGCGCGCTCTCGCGGGGCCACCCTATCGGCGCATCAGGCGCCATTCTCGCCGTGCGACTGTTTCACGAGTTGCAACGCGAGCGCGATGGTTTCGGCTTGGCGACGATTGCAGCGGCGGGTGGATTGGGGAGCGCGCTGTTGCTGGCGCGCGAACCCTTCTCCCGTGCAACGGGAAAAGGTGGCCCTCGCGAAGCGAGGGTCGGATGAGGGCTGTTATCGAGATACACTGTCGTTGAGAATGACGGGCATTTTATAAACACCTCATCCTACGGAATCAGGCGCGTCTAAGGACGTAGGATACCTCACACATCACCCTCATCCGACCCTTGCTGCGCAAGGGCCACCTTCTCCCGCGAAGCGGAAGAAGGAAGAGTGCCCTTACTTGCCCTTGAACACCGGCTTGCGCTTCTCCGCGAAAGCCTTGCGGCCTTCTGCATGATCCGCGCTGGAAAAACAAGCTGCGATCGTTGAATCGACAAGGCCGTTGTTGCGGTCGGCGTCTGACTTCATCGCCTCGCGGATCGCCACCTTGGAGGCGTAGATCGTCAGCGGCGCATTATCGGCGATCGTCGACGCCAGTTCGCGCACAGTGGCTTCAAGCGCATCGTGCGGCACGACCTTGTTGACGAGCCCCATGTTCAGCGCTTCCGCCGCCGAATAGCGCTTGGCGGTGTAGAGGGTTTCGGTTGCATTGCCCGAGCCGACGATCTCGACGAGCCGACGCACGCTGCGCAGCGGATAGGCAACGCCGAGCCGCCCGGCCGGAATGCCGAACTGCGCTTTCTCCGATGCGATGCGCAGATCGACGGCCAGCGCCGTGCCGACGCCGGCGCCGAGACAAAACCCCTGGATCATCGCGATCGTCGGTTTGCGCAACTGTTCGTAACGTTCGGCGAGGCGTGCCGACACGCTCGACATTTCCTGCTGACGCTCGGCATCCGCCACATAACCATCGAACTGTGAAATATCCGCGCCGGAAATGAATGATTTTTCGCCCGCGCCGCGCAGGACGATCACGCGAATGTCATCGTCACGCTCGAACTCATCGAGAATATCGAGCGTCGCAAGGCGCATTTCATGCGACAGCGCGTTGTGCTGTGTCGGATTGTTGAAGATCAGCCAACCGATCGACCCATCCTTCTTGCCGATCATTTTCTCGGTATGATCTGTCATCCGTCTCCAACTCCTAAAGAAATTCGCGTGCTAGATAACCTTTCTAGTACGCAATGATACAATCGTATCGTCCGTATAGCCGAGATCGCGCAGGATTTCAGCAGAATGTTCTCCCGCATCAGGCGTCACGCGGTCGATGCGCCATTGCGTGCGCGACATGCGGATCGGCTGTCCGACGATCTCGCGCTTGCCGAGCCTTGGATGATCGATGCCCGTCGCGATGCCGAGATGCTTGATCTGCGGATCGGCGAATGTCTGATCGACCTTGTAGATGGGCCCGCACGGCACGCCGCCCGCATTCAATGCGCTCACCCATTCCGAGCTCGTCTTCGTGCGCAGAATCGCGGTGATCTCCTCGTTCAGCGCATCGCGATGCTGCAGACGCGTTTCCGAGTTGCGATATTCGTCGCGCTCGACAAGATGATCCGCGCCGATGGCGATGCACAGGCGCGCCCATGATTTCTGCGTGCCAGAGCCGATGTTGATATAGCCGTCGCTGGTCGGAAACGTTCCCGTCGGAATGAAATAGGGATGGTTGTTGCCGGCCTGACCCGGCACCTTGCCTTCGAACAGCCAGAGCGCCGATTGGAAATCCATCACCGCGATCAGCGCTTCGACCAAGGTCGTCTGTACCCATTGGCCTTTGCCGGAGCTCTCGCGTTCGAGCAACGCAAGCAGAATTCCGATTGACAGATAGAGACCCGCGGTAACGTCGCCGACGGCGGCGCCGGCGCGGATCGGTCCCTGTCCAGGCAGGCCCGTCACCGACATCAACCCGCTCATGCCCTGCGCGATCTGGTCGACACCCGGGCGTTTCGCATAAGGCCCGTCCTGGCCAAAACCGGAGATGCTGCCATAAACGATGCGCGGATTGATCGCGCTGATCGCCTCGTAATCGATGCCGAGCCGGTGCTTCACATCCGGCCGGTAGTTCTCGAGAATGACGTCGGCGTCGGCTGCCAGCTTGTTGAAGATCTCGCGGCCTTCCTCGCTCTTGAGATCGAGCGTCAGGCTGCGCTTGTTGCGATGCAGGTTCTGGAAATCGGCTGAATCGCGGTGGCCGTCGAAACCGCCCCCATCGCCGCCGAGCATCTCGATCTTGATGACATCGGCGCCCCAGTCGGCAAGCTGCCGCGCCGCGGTCGGACCGGCGCGGGCGCGCGTCAGGTCGAGCACTTTGTATTTCGAAAGCGGCAGCGGCGCGTCGATCATGACGGATATCCCTGGATGTTGCCTCGATAGCTTTTATTACAGGGATACTAGAGCATCGCGCGAAAAAGTGGACACCGGTTTTTCGCAAAAAAGCGATGCGGCATCAAAGAATCTAGAGCATCGGGCGAACGCACGATGCTCTAGCGTCCGGCGCCGCGCTGGTGCAATGCAAACCTGCCGCGCCGGCAGCCGGCAGGCGCATTTCCGCTTACGATAATTGCTGCCGCACCTGCCGCGTCGCTTCGACCATGGACTGCAACTTGCCGAAGGCAATGTCGCGGGGGATGTATTTCATGCCGCAATCGGGCGCCACGACGATGCGCTCGGGCGGCACATGCTTGAACACACGGCTGATGCGTTCGACGATGACCTCCGGCGTCTCCACACTCGTGTCGTTGAGGTCGATGACGCCGATGACGATGGTCTTGCCCGGCAATTGTTCCAGCACGGCGAAATCGAGCGACGGCTGCGCCGTCTCGATGGAGATCTGGCTGACGTTGCAGCGCGCCAGTTCCGGCAGGAACGAGTAGCCCGGCGGCTTGTTCTTCACCAGCGCCGCATAGCCGAAGCACAGATGCACGGCAGTGGTGCCGGTCACGCCTTCGACGGCGCGGTTGATCGCATCGACGCCATAGGCGCGCGCCTGGTCTGGCCGCGCCTGCATATAGGGCTCGTCGATCTGCACGATATCGGCGCCGGCGGCGAACAGATCCTTGATCTCCTCGTTGACGGCGGCGGCATAGTCCATCGCGACGGCCGCTTCGTCGTTATAGAAAAAGTCCTTCGCCTGCGCCGACATGGTGAACGGCCCGGGCACGGTGATCTTGATCTTGCGGTTGGTGTTCTTGCGCAGGAATTGCAGATCGCGCAGCTCCACCGCATGCTTGCGGCGCAACTTGCCGATGATGCGCGGCACCAGATCGGGCTTGCCGCTGCGGCTCGGAACCACGGCGGGGTTTTCGATATCGACGCCTTCGAGCGCTGTCGCAAATCTGTTGGAATAGCTCTCGCGCCGCATCTCGCCATCGGTGATGATGTCGACGCCGGCATTTTCCTGATCGCGGATGGCGAGCAGGGTCGCGTCGTCCTGCGCCTGCTCGAGCCATTGCGGATCGATCTGCCAGAGTTCTTGGGCGCGGATGCGCGGCGGCGCGCGCATGCCGAGCTTGGTGCGATCGATCAGCCAGTCCGGCTGCGGATAGGACCCGACGACGGTTGTAGGCAGAAGCATCTGTTTCCCCCGCTGGCAGTGGCTGCGCGTCCCACACTCAATTCGTGGGCAGGAAACAATCGCGTACTTTCCGGCATCTGGCAACGCTGAATCCTTCTCCCGCTGCGGGAGAAGGTGGTCCTTGCGCAGCAAGGGTCGGATGAAGGTAATGTTAGTGTTTTATACGTCTAGGTTGGCCACGCTCAGCGCATTGTCCTGGATGAACTCGCGACGCGGCTCGACGATGTCGCCCATAAGGCGCACGAACACGCTGTCGGCGTCCGAGCCCTCCTTGATACGCACCTGCAGCAGCGAGCGCACATTGCGGTCGAGCGTCGTTTCCCAGAGTTGTTCCGGGTTCATCTCGCCGAGGCCTTTGTAGCGCTGCATCTGGCTGATGCCCTTCTGGCCGGCGGCCATGATGGCATCGACCAGCGCGCTGGGCCCCGCGACCTGGGTTTCCTCGCTGCGGCGCTGGAAGAGCGCCGGCTGCGCATAGATCGCGTGCAGCGAACCGGCATGGTCGTTGAGCCGGCGCGCTTCGGCCGAGGCCAGCAGGCCAGCATCGAGCGTCGATGCCTGACGCACGCCGCGCACTTCGCGGGTGAACACATAGCCGTCGTTCTCGACAAAGCCCTGCCAGCCGCGTTCGGTCTCATCCGACAGCGCGTCGAGCCGATGGGCGATGTCGACGGCGATCTGCGCCGCTTCCGAACCAAGGGTCGCGACAGGCTGCAACGCGCCGGCGATCGCCGTCTGCTCGACGGCAACCCGGTCATAGCGCGAATGCAACTGTCCCAGCACCTGGCGCACCATCCGTGCCTCTTCCACGATGGCGCGCAGGTCTGCAGAGCCACGATCCTCACCGCCGGCAAGCCGCAGCACCGCGCCGTCAAGGCCGTTGTCGAGCAGGTAATCTTCCCGCGCGCGCTCGTCCTTGAGATATTGCTCGGACTGGCCGCGCTTCACTTTGTAGAGCGGCGGCTGGGCGATGTAGAGATGGCCGCGCTCGATCAGGTCCGGCATCTGCCGGAAGAAGAAGGTCAGCAGCAGGGTGCGGATATGGGCGCCGTCGACGTCGGCGTCCGTCATGATGATGATCTTGTGATAGCGCAGCTTGGCGATGTTGAAATCGTCACGGCCGATGCCGGTGCCGAGCGCCGTAATGAGCGTGCCGATTTCCTGCGACGACAGCATTTTGTCGAAGCGGGCGCGTTCCACGTTCAGAATTTTACCGCGCAAGGGCAGTACCGCCTGATATTCGCGGTTGCGTCCCTGCTTGGCTGAGCCGCCGGCGGAATCGCCTTCGACGATGAACAGTTCCGACTTCGCCGGATCGCGTTCCTGGCAATCGGCCAGCTTGCCGGGCAGGTTGGCGACATCGAGCGCGCCCTTGCGCCGTGTCAGCTCGCGCGCCTTGCGCGCCGCCTCGCGCGCCAGCGCGGCTTCGACCACTTTAGTGACGACGGTGCGCGCATCGGCGGGATGTTCCTCGAACCATTGGCCGAGCATGTCGTTGACGAGGCTTTCGACCACCGGGCGCACTTCGGACGAGACGAGCTTGTCCTTCGTCTGCGACGAGAATTTCGGGTCCGGCACTTTGACGGAAAGCACGCAGGTCAGGCCCTCGCGGCAGTCATCGCCGGTGAGATCGACCTTCTCGCGCTTGGTGATGCCGGACTTTTCCGCATAGCCGGTGAGTTGCCGCGTCAATGCGGCGCGGAAGCCGGCCAGATGCGTGCCGCCGTCACGTTGCGGAATGTTGTTGGTGAAGGCCAGCACGTTCTCGTGATAGCTGTCGTTCCACCACAGAGCCACTTCCACGGTGATGCGGTCGCGCTCGCCGCGGATCAGGATCGGCTTGGTGATGAGCGCCTGCTTGGCGCGATCGAGATATTGTACGAAGGCTTCGAGGCCGCCTTCGTAATACAGGTCCTCGCGCTTGACCTCCGCATGCCGCGCATCGGTGAGAATGATGTGTACGCCGGAATTCAGGAACGCCAACTCGCGCAGGCGATGCTCGATCGTGCCATAGTCGAACTCGACCATGGTAAAGGTCTCGCCAGACGGCATGAAGGTCACTTCGGTGCCGCGCTTCGGCTGGCCGTCTTCCAGCGGCGCCGGCCCCACAACCTTCAGTGGCGCGACGACATCGCCATGGGCGAATTCGACGACGTGTTCGTTCTCGTCGCGCCAGATGCGCAGCCTCAGCCATGTCGACAGCGCGTTGACGACGGAGACGCCGACGCCATGCAGGCCGCCGGAGACCTTGTAGGAGTTCTGGTCGAACTTTCCGCCCGCGTGCAGCTGCGTCATGATGACTTCGGCCGCCGACACGCCTTCCTCGGAATGGATGGCGGTGGGAATGCCGCGGCCGTTGTCGGTGACGGTGCAGGAGCCGTCCGGGTTGAGCGTCACCGTGACGAGCGTCGCATAGCCGCCGAGCGCCTCGTCGATCGCATTGTCGACGACCTCGTAGACCATGTGATGCAGGCCCGATCCGTCGTCCGTATCGCCGATATACATGCCCGGCCGTTTGCGCACCGCGTCGAGGCCGCGCAGGACCTTGATGGAGTCGGCATCATAGACGGCAGGTTCGATATCTTCGACGGGTTCGGCCATGAAGCTTAATTCTCTGAAATTTGTTGGAAATCCCAAACAGAAGATGGGGACGATTCGCGCGCGAACAATACCCTGAAACGGGGGGCGAATGCACGCGAAACCGGTGTTTATTCTAGGTGAATATCGGGCACGAAATGAGGCGGAAAACACCCCGTTCAGCGCCCTGCGGCGAATGCCGACAGGGCGTCCAGAAAGGCCGCGCCGTAACGTTCAAGCTTACGCTCGCCGATGCCGTAAATTTCCGCCATTTCGGCCAGCGTCGCCGGCTGCTTCTCGGCCATTTCGATGAGAGTGCGGTCGGCGAACACCATGAAGGCCGGCACGCCCTCCTCGCGGGCGATTTCGCGGCGCCGGGCCCGCAGCGCGGTGAGCGCGTCATTGGCCTCCTGGGGCAGGTCGACGGGCGCGGAGCGGGCCTTGCGCGGCGTCGGGGCTGCCTTTTGCTGCAAGGCCTCGCGCAGCTGGAACGGTTTGCCACCGCGCAGGATGTCGAGCCCGCTCTCCGACAGGGCAAAACCGCCATATTCGTGGCTGGCGTTGACCAGGGCGCCCGCGGCGAACAATTGCCGGATGATCGAGCTCCAGGCCGCCTTGTTGCGCTCAGCGCCGGCGCCGAAAGTCTTTATCGTGTCGTGGCGGTTGCGCTTGATCGCCTCGCTCGCAACGCCGCACAGCACGTCGGCGAGATAGCCGACTCCGAACCGCTGGCCGGTGCGCGCGACTGCAGAGAGCGCCTTCTGCGCCTCGATCGTGCCGTCGGTGAGCTTGATCTCGTTGCGGCAGCAGTCGCAGCGCCCGCACGGCTCGCTCGCCTCCTCGAAATAGGCGAGCAGCGATTGCCGCCGGCACGAGGAAGCCTCGCACAGCATCACCATGGCGTCGAAGCGGCGATGCTCGATGCGCCGCTGTTCAGACGACAATTCGCGCTCATCGATCTGCCGGCGGCGCAGCGCCATATCCTCGAGGCCATAGAGCGTCAGTGTCTCGGCCGGCAGGCCATCGCGTCCGGCGCGGCCCACCTCCTGGTAGTAGGCCTCGACGCTGCCCGGCATGTCCGCATGGGCGACGAAGCGCACGTCCGGCTTGTTGATGCCCATGCCGAAGGCGACGGTGGCCACGGCGACAATGCCGTCTTCCTGCAGGAAGCGATCCTGGTTGCGATTGCGCAGGCTCTGGTCCATGCCGGCGTGATAGGCGACGGCGGTATGCCCCAGCGTGGTGAAATAGGCGGCGAGATCCTCGGTCTTCTTGCGCGAGGCGCAGTAGACGATGCCGCTCTCGCCGCGCCGCTTGGAAAGAAAATCCGCCAACTGCCGGCGCTGCTGGTCCTTCGCCATGAACCGCAATTGCAGGTTCGGCCGGTCGAAACTGTGTAGAAATACTTCTGGCTCAGAGGAAAACAGCCGCGCCGCAATGTCGTCGCGCGTCGCCTTGTCGGCCGTCGCGGTAAAGGCGATCACCTGCGCGATGCCGAGCGTCTGGGCCACATTGCGCAGGTCGCGATAATCGGGCCGGAAATCATGGCCCCATTCGGAAATGCAATGGGCTTCATCGACGGCGATGCGCGCGAAACCGGCGCGCGACAGACGTTCGGCAAGGCCCGGAATGGCAAGCCGCTCGGGCGAGAGAAACAGCAGCCGCAGGCTGCGTGCGCGAATGGCGTTCCATGTTGTGCTGGTCTCGGCCTCGCTGCTCAGTGAGTTGAGCGAGGCAGCCTCGATGCCCAACTGCCGCATCTGCGCCACCTGGTCGCGCATCAGCGCGATCAGCGGCGAGATGACGATGGTGGCGCCACCGTCGAGCAACGCCGGCAATTGGTAGCAGATCGATTTGCCGCTGCCCGTCGGCATCACCGCAAGCACGGATTTGCCGGCGATGACCGCGTCCACCACCTGCTCCTGGCCGGGGCGGAAGGCGTCATAGCCGAAGATCGATTTGAGCAGGTCACGTGGCCGCGCGGGCTCGCTGCGGCGGCTGTTCGCTGACTGACTCATCCGCGCGTCACCCGGCCCGGTGTCACGGTGAGGAATTCGGTGTCGGCCCCGGCGACGTCCTGGAACAGGCCCGGATCGGCGCCGGTGACCCAGACCTGGGCGCCTAGGGCGCGGAGCCGGGCGAACAAGGCCTGGCGCCGGCGCGGGTCAAAATGCGCCGCCACCTCGTCCAGCAGGATAATGGGACAAATCCCACTCATGGTGGCCACCAACTGGGCATGAGCAAGGATGAGACCGATGAGCAGCGCCTTCTGCTCGCCTGTCGAGGCCTTGGCAGCTTCCATATTCTTGGGGCCGTGGCGGACCAGCAGGTCGCAGCTCTGCGGACCGATCAAGGTGCGGCCGGCGGCGGCGTCGCGGCCGCGGTTGTCGCGCAGGATGTCGCGGTAGGCATCTTCGGCCTCTAAGGCTGGGCGTTCGGCGGCAAGGTGCTCGACGACGCCATCGAGCGCCACCTCCGCCCAGGGAAACGGCGAGGCCTCCGATTCATCGGCCATACCAGTATTCCGGCCCAGCAGCGCGCTGAGCCGGGCCACCGTTTCGGTACGCGCGGCAGCCACCGCGACGGCGATCTCGGCGATTTCCTTTTCCGAAGCCTCGAGCCAGGCGCCCTTGCGGATGCCGTCTTCAAGCAGACGGTTGCGGTTGCGCAGCGCCCGCTCCAGCGCATTGACCCGGCTGCCGTGTTCGGCATCGACCGCCAGCACCAGCCGGTCGAGAAAGCGTCGCCGGTCGCCCGGCGGTCCAGCGAAAAGCCCGTCCATACCAGGGGTTTGCCAGACCATGCGGACATGATCGGCAAACCCGCGGATCGACGACACCGGCACCCGGTCGATGCGGTATTTGCGCTGGGTCGAGCCGCCTTCGGCTGCCGGCTCGACCCCGGTGCCGAGCTGGACGGGACCGGTCGGGCCGTCGATTTCGGCCGAGATCGCAAAGCCGCCGGCGCCGCTGTCCCGCGCGAAATCTTCCATGTCGGCGCGCCGCAACCCGCGGCCCGGCGTCAGCAGCGACAGGGACTCGAGAATATTGGTCTTGCCGGCGCCGTTCTCGCCGCACAGCACCACGAGCGACGCCCCGACCTCAAGGTCGAGCGAAGCATAGGAGCGGAAGTCTGTGAGTTTCAGACGTCGCAGCGCCGGCCGTGCCGGCGCATGGCGAATCGCTTTGGCCTCAAGATCGAGCATGGCCTCTGTTTGCCACAAAATCCGGACGGCCGGGGAAATTTGCGGCGAGGCTTTGTGTGGGCGAAAGCCCGTGAATATATCCCACTAATTTAGTGGGCAATTTTCTTCTTGCCTTTTTGTGTGGGACGCCACTAGCCTTTCCATATTCCCGGCAGGCGCGCGTCAGAGCGGTCGCCGGATGAGGTTGAGGGAATGAGGGAGGCGTCAGTGAGCGCTCAGCAGCTTTTGTCGGAGATCAGCGATTTCTGCCGGACGGCGGGACTTGCGGAATCAACTTTTGGACGTGCCGCGATCAATGATGGCAAGCTGGTCAGCCGGCTTCGCAACGGTGGACGCATCACCACCGATACCCTCGATAAGATTCGCGGCTTCATGGTGAATTACACGCCGTCGGGTCGCGCCAAAGGTATCGTGCTCGAGCGCCCGGCGCCTCAGCCTGCCGAGCCCCCGAGCGAAACCCCACCGCCGCCGCCGTCCGGCGACAAGCCGAAAACCGACGCCGACGACGGCCAGCGCAACTTCCGCTTCTACGACAATCGCCAGAAATATCTTCTGTTCGTGAATACGTGCAGCGAGAAATGGGAAGTCGCCAATCGCGTCTCGCTGGAACTCACCAGCGTGCATCCCAAGCCGCCGGCCTTCCGCCTGTTCGACGCCGGCGTCGGCGACGGCAGCGTGCTGGCGCATGTGATGCGCTCCATGCATGACCGTTATCCGACCATGCCCTTCTACGTGGTCGGCAAGGAGATCAGCCTTGAAGACGTACGCCTGTCCTTGCGCCGCATGGTCGACCGCTTTTGCGAACATCCCTCCACCGTTCTGGTGCTGACCAACCTGGCCTATGCCGATGCGCCCTGGCTCACCGTCAAATCGCTGAGCGCCGCCTCGAGCCTCGTGTGGCACGAAGTCCGCCTTACCGGCGACACCGCGCATACGTTCGACAAGCAGATCACCGATCTCGAACCATTCCTGGCGCAGAACTGGAACGCCAGAGTCAGCCCGCGCACCGGCAACTCCGTCTATGATCGTCCGGTGGTGCTGGTGATCTATCGCGACGACCACAAGTTCGCGCTCGATCCGATCATCCCGCGCCTTGGCCAGACACCGGCAGATTATGATCTTGTCATTGCCTCGCAGCCTTATCGTGCCCGTGCCTCGGTCGAATTCAAGGCTAAGCGAGTCATCGCGCCGCTCACCCGCGCACTGCGTCCGGGCGGTCGCTTGATCGGCATTCATTCATGCGGCGGCGATCCCGGCATGGAGATCGTCGACAAGATCTGGCCGAACGACAATCCGTTCGCCACCAACAACCGCCACGAGATTCTCAAGCAAGTGAAGCACGAGCTGGGACCGGCGGCGCGCGATTTCAACTTCAACGCCAATGCCGATACCAAGTCGCACTTCCGCTATCACATGCACACTCTGCCGACGGAGGTCGAAGGGTCCATCGGCACGTCGACGGCCTTCGCGGCCTGGAACGCGGCGATCTATGTGGCCCAGGTCGAGGACGACAGACTGGGGCCGGTCGTCGCCAACGACGCCTATCTGAAAGCGACGAAGGACGTGCTCCAGCGCAACAACGGCCTATGGTTCTACGACGAATCCTACGTTATCTCGCGCCGGCGTGAATAGCATGGCGACACCCGCACCCACCTTGGCGCAGGACGCGACGGTCGAGCAGATCACGAGCTTCATGAGCACGTGTTCGCTGGAGGCGACGCGGCCGTCGGCGGCTGACATCGCGTCGCTCGGCACCAGCCTGAAGCCGGGGACGAATGTCTATCTGACCATGCTGCCGAACCGGCCGCTGGAGGAACTGGTGGCCTCAGCGGTGGCCGTCCGCAAGACCGGTCTCGAACCCGTGCCGCACCTCTCGGCGCGGCATTTTCCCACCATGGACGCGCTGGAGACATTCGTCGGCCGTCTGGTCGATGAATCGGGCGCCCGCACCATGCTGCTGATTGGCGGCGACACCGCCAAGCCCGTCGGCAGCGTCGATACGGCGCTGGCGGTGATCGAAAGCGGACTGTTCCAGCGCCGCGGCGTCAAGTCGGTCGGCCTGCCGGGATTTCCCGATGGCCATCCGGCCATGAACGAGGACGAGATCGAAGCCAATCTCGTCACCAAGCTCGCCGCCGTCCAGAACGCCGGGCTTGACGCCCATATCGTCACGCAATTCTGTTTCGATTCCCGCCCTATCCTGGCCTGGCTCGACTGGCTCGGTGAGCGCGGCATCCACGCGCCGGTGCGCATCGGCCTCGCCGGGCCGACCAGCCTGATGACCTGGCTGAACTATGCGCGCAAATGCGGCGTCAAGGCCTCGGCCGAGGCGCTGGCCTCGCGCAGTGGTCTCGTCAAGCAGGCGTTCAAGTCGGTGACGCCCGATCCGATCATCAGGGCTCTGGCCGCTGCCAAAGCCGCGGGAAAAATCGACAATGTCTCGCCGCATTTCTTCGCCTTCGGCGGCATCGGCGCCACGGCCAAATGGGTGCAGGCGCCGATAGCAGGCACCATCCGCCTCAATAAGGACGGCGGTTTCGATCCGGTGTGACGTTCGAGCTCGGCCCGGAACACTGGCATTCCGGGCTATGTTTGAATAAGGGTGTCCGCTTCAGCGCCTCCGGCGCAGTGGAGTGGCCAGAGTGCACGGATTCAATCTTCTTCCCCGCGGCATCGGCAGAAATGCCGTCACGGCCCTGGTGTTGGTGGCCCTGGTCTATGCGGTGCTCTTCGTTCTGGTGAGCGGCCAAGTCGACGTGCCCTTCCTCTACAGCAATCCGGGCAATTGATCGCGCCATGAACAGGTTGGCGTCTCTCGATCTCTTGCGCGGCGTCGCGGCTCTCTCTGTCGCCATTCCGCATTATGTCATGCTCGGCTCGTCCGACTGGCCGGCCGCCAATGTCATCTCCATTCTGGCGGTGGAGATCTTCTTCGTTCTCAGCGGCTTCGTCCTTGCCCCGCAATTGCTGTTCTGCGTCGAGTCGGTGCGCCGCTCCGATATCTTCACCTTCCTGGTACGCCGCTGGCTGCGTACCATCCCGCCCTATCTCGTCGCGCTCATCGCCATCACGCTCGTAAGCGGCAATCTCGCCGCATCGTCGTTTCCGCAATATCTGTTCTACGTCCAGAATCTGTTCCGTCCGCTCACCGACCAGCAGGATTATTTCGCCGTCGCCTGGAGCTTGTCGGTCGAGGAATGTTTCTACGTTGTCGTCGCCGTCATCGTCTTCGCGGCCAATCTTTTGCGCGCCTCGCGCCGGCAGTTCATCATCTCGATCGCCGTGTTTGCCCTGGCGATCATCGTGTTGCGCACGCTTGCCGGCGATGTCGCCCATTGGGATGCGCAGGTCCGGCGGGTCACTATCTTCCGGCTCGATGCCATCGCCTTCGGCTTCCTGCTCTATTGCGCCATCGACTGGCTCGATAGCTGGTTTACCGAGACCGGCCGCTGGATTTCGGTAGCCGCCGCGGCGCTGGCTTTCGCCGCGGCCTTCGTCTGCGGCTGGCAAGCTACCGTTCATGCCACCGTCCATTCGTCGACGGCCGCGCAGCATGCCTATCCCTTTATCGCCGCCCTGCTCGGCGCCAGCACCATCACCGCGCTCTATGTCTTCCGCGCGCCGTTTAACAACGCCAAAGTGCTCGCCGACGTCTGCTTCTTCCTCGGCAAGGTCTCCTACACGATCTACCTGTTCCACATGCTGGCGATCCTGCTGCTGCGTCCGCAGATCGAACATCTGCCGCTCGTCGTGCAGCTCGCCATCTATGTCGCGCTGCTGATCGCCTTCTGCGCGGTGTTCTTCTTCTCGTTCGAAGCGCCGATCCTGGCGGCGCGGCCTCATTACAGGCCTCGCTCCCTGGTCGAAGCAGCACCCGCGCGCCAGCCGTTGCTGGCGCGGATGAAGCAGCGCGGCTTCCTCGCAGCGCTCGCGGCGACGCTGGCCGTGATTGCAGCAAGTGCGGTGCTGACGCGCTATTTCTTCTTCAATGCCTGGCAATGGCCGTTCTACGGCAGTGTGTTCGTGCTCGTCATCGCGCTGGGTGCACTATTCGTATTGACGCGCCTGTGGCGCTTCGGCGGTGTCCACGCCTCCATACTCGCGCTCGGCTTCTTCGTGCTCGCCCTGCCGCTCGCCGATTATCTGTTCACCCGCACGGCGATCGGCGCGGTGATGACGCGCGCCAATCCGGTCTACTCATTCCGCGACGCCAAGGGCGATCCCGATGCGTTCCGCATGTGGTGGGCGCAATATGTCGCCGAATGGGGGCGCGGCGTGCTCGCGAAAGTCCAGGGCCCGGATCCGTTGAAGCAATTGCCCTTCATCCTGGTGCCGAATTCGCGCGGCAGATTCTTCGATGCCGATGTGCCGATCAACAATCTCGGCTTTCGCGGCGCCGATACGACGGTCGAGAAGAACGGTCGCTACCGGATTTTCATCGTCGGCGAATCGCCCGTGTTCGGCACCATGTTCCGCGCCGGCGAGACCACCTGGCCGGAAGTGTTGCAGGGGCTTTTCGATAAATCGCTACGCTGCGACCGCAAGATCGAGGTCATCAATGCCGGCGTGCCGGCGGCAGGCCTGAGCGACAATATGATCCGCATCGAGCGGTTCATGCTGCCGCTGAAACCCGACATGCTCGTTTCCTATCACGGCTATAACGGGCTCGCGATCGTCGATCCGCAGATCGACCTGATGCCGCGCGCGCCGGTCTATCACAAGCGCGGTTCGCCGCTGCTGAGCGAGGCGAGCTTCCGCGTCGCCATGCAGAACTATGCGAAGCGGCTTGAGGCCTATAACGCCGTGAAGAAGCCGACGGTGTTTTCCGACGCCGCCGACAAGCTCTATTCGCAGCTTGTGGCGCTGGGCCAGAAGCACGGCATCAGGATCGTGCTCGCCAATCTCAGCGCTGTGGTGACGCAATCATCGCCGCAGGAGGTGATCGATTTTTACGGCCGCGTGTTTCAGCCGATCGACCGCCTGCTGCCGGCCATCGCCGAACAGAACCGCATCGTCGAAAACGTGGCGAAGCGCACCGGCACGCCCTTTGTCGATACGCGTCCGGGGCTCGACGGCAAATGGGATGACGATCTCTTCGTCGACATCGTGCACTTCACCCAGAAAGGCTCGAACAGGATCGCGAAGACCATGTTCGACAAGCTTTCCAGCGAGCTGGCGCACGAGCCGACGATGAACTGCAGCCCGGTGGAATAGAATACCCTCATCCGACCCTTGCTGCGCAAGGGCCACCTTCTCCCGCGGAGCGGGCGAAGGGCCGCAGCTTCATCCTTCTCCCATTTCTTCTAACGGGAGAAGGTGCCCCTCGCATCGCGAGGGGCGGATGAGGGAAGATCAAAGGGTGAAAACTTTGCCGCCTACACCCGCATCGGCATCAGCACATACAGTGCTGCGGCCCCATCGCGGTCCTGGATCACCGTCGGCGAGCCGGGGTCGGCGAGTTTGAACAGCGCCGTGTCGCTGTCGAGCTGCGAGGTGATGTCGAGCAGGTAGCGGGCATTGAAGCCGATATCGAGCGCGCTCGAATCGTAGTCGACTTCCAGCTCTTCGGTGGCCGAGCCCGAGTCCGGATTGGTCACCGACAAGGTCAGCTTGCCGTCGGCGATGGCGAGCTTCACGGCACGGCCGCGCTCCGAGGAAATCGTCGACACACGGTCGACGGCCTGGGCGAAGGACCCGCGTTCCACCGTCAGGCGCTTGTCATTGCCCGAGGGGATGACTCTCGCGTAGTCGGGGAAAGTGCCGTCGATCAGTTTCGAGGTCAGCACCACATCGCCGAAGGTGAAGCGCGCCTTCGTCGTCGACATTTCGATGCCGACTTCGGTGTTGGTGTCCTCGATCAGCTTCTGTACCTCGGCGACGGCCTTGCGCGGCACGATGACGCCCGGCATGCCGGCAGCGCCGGCGGGCGCCGGCATTTCAACGCGGGCCAGCCGGTGGCCGTCGGTCGCCACCGCGCGCAGCATGGTGTGGCCGCCGGAATCGGTGGTGTGCATGTAGATGCCGTTGAGATAGTAGCGCGTCTCCTCGGTGGAGATGGCGAACTGGGTCTTCTCGATCAGCTTCTTGAGATCGCCGGCCGAGAGCACGAACTTGTGCGACAGGTCGCCGGCATTGAGATCGGGAAAGTCCGTCTCCGGCAGTGATTGCAGGGTGAAGCGCGAGCGGCCCGAGCGCAGCAGCAACTGCCCGCCGTCGCCGGCCTGCTCGAGCGACACCTGGGCGCCGTCGGGCAGTTTGCGGACGATGTCGTAGAGCGTGTGCGCCGGCAAGGTGGTGGCACCGGCCTGGCCGACGTCGGCCGCCACGGTCTCGGTGATTTCGAGATCGAGATCGGTCGCCTTGAGCAGCAGGGAGCGGCCGTTGGCCTGCAGCAGCACGTTGGACAGGATCGGAATCGTATTCCGCCGTTCGACGACCCTGTGCACATGCCCCAGAGATTTCAGAAGCGCGGCGCGCTCCAGCGTAACCTTCATAGCCGAACCCGATCTCGAACCTTCAGCCCAGACGGCACACCCGTCGCAGCTTGCCCAAAGGGCGCAAACTTTCGCCTTTCGCAAGGCCCAGTGCAAGCACGGCTTCATGCGCCTTGTGGCAGAGTCCCGCCTTTCCCCAGTTTTCACATTGCATTGCGTCATTTTGGCCACGCCAGGCCGCGATGCTTTACCGGCGCTTAATCCCGCCGTTCTACCCTCGCAACTCTGCCGCATTTCTAATCGATGTGCGACAGGACGTAGCGAGGCAGGCCCACGCGGGCCAGGCGTGGAGCGTATGCGCGGCTTATTCGGCAGAAAGGAACCGGTCTTCGATGCGCCGCGGCAGCGCGTCTCGGATCTGCGCGCCGATCCGGCCGATCGTGTCTCCGGTCCACGCAACCGCAAGAGCCGGCCCCGTGATGACGAGGGTGTCGAGGAGCAAAGGCCCTCCAGACGGCGCAAGCGCGGGCTTCTGGGCAGGCTTTTTTTGGGGTCGGACAAGAATTTGGGCAAAAACGCAGTCAAGAACTCCGGCCGCGGCGGCAAAAAACCCCGCAAGCGCCGTTCGGTCCTGGGCACCTTGGTCTACACGTCGCTGGTCCTGGGCATCTGGGGCGGCATCGCACTGGCCGGCCTCATCGCCTATCACGCCGCGCAATTGCCGCCGATCGACCAACTTGCCGTGCCCAAGCGCCCGCCCAATATCGCCATCGTCAGCGAGGATGGCGTGCTGCTGGCCAATCGCGGCGACACCGGCGGACCGGCCATGCACCTGCGCGACCTGCCGCCCTATCTGCCGAAGGCGTTCATCGCCATCGAGGACCGGCGCTTCTATTCCCATTGGGGCATCGACATCCCCGGCATCGCCCGTGCCGTCTTCCGCAATGTCACCGGCCGCGGCGGCATGCAGGGTGGTTCGACCCTGACCCAGCAACTGGCGAAAAATCTGTTCCTGACCCAGGAGCGGACCATGTCGCGCAAGATCCAGGAGGCCATCCTGTCGATCTGGCTTGAGCAGAAATACTCCAAGGACCAGATTCTCGAACTCTATCTCAACCGCGTCTACTTCGGCTCCGGCGCCTATGGCGTCGAGGCGGCGGCGCAGAAATATTTCGGCCACAGCGCCCGCCAGGTCACCTTGCCAGAAGCCGCCATGCTCGCCGGCCTGATGGTGGCGCCGACGCGGCTGGCGCCCAACCGCAATCCCACCGGTGCGTCGGACCGCGCCGCCAAGGTCATTACCGCCATGGCGCAGGAAGGCCATATCACCGAGGCGATGGCGAAGATCGCTTTGGCGCGTCCGGCCCAGGCGGTGCGTGAGAGCGGCTCCAGCTCGATCAACTACGCCGCCGACTTCGTCACCGATATTCTCGACGACACGATCGGCGCCATCGACCAGGACATTGTCGTCACCACGACGCTCAGCTCCGCGCTGCAATCGTCCGCCGAGCGCGCGCTCAGCGATGAGATCGACAAATTCGGCACGCGCTACGGCGTCTCGCAGGGCGCCGTCGTCGCCATCGACCCCAACGGCCAGATCCGCGCCCTGGTCGGCGGCCGCAATTATGCCGACAGCCAGTTCAATCGCGCCGTTGCTGCCAAGCGGCAGCCGGGCTCGGCGTTCAAGCCTTTCGTCTATCTGGCGGCGCTCGAAAACGGCCTGACGCCCGACACCGTTCGCGAGGATGCGCCGATCAACATCAAGGGCTGGAAGCCCGCCAATGCCTCGCGCCAATATTATGGCCCGGTGACGCTGACGCAGGCGCTGTCGATGTCGCTCAATACGGTGGCGGTGCGGCTGGCGCAGGAAGTCGGTCCGAAAGCGGTGGTGTCGACGGCGCAGCGTCTCGGCATCGTCTCCGACCTGCAGCCCAATGCGTCGATCGCGCTCGGCACATCGGAAGTCACGCCGCTTGAACTCGTCACCGCTTATGCGCCGTTCGCCAATGGCGGCATCCGCGTGCAGCCACATGTCATCACCCGCGTGAAGACCGCGGCGGGCAAGCTCATCTATCAGCGCAAGGGCACGAATTTCGGCAGGGTCGTCGAGCCGAAGTACATCGCCATGATGAATGCGATGATGCAGGAGACCTTGTTGACAGGCACCGCGCGCAAGGCCGAGTTGCGCGGCTGGCAGGCGGCCGGCAAGACCGGCACCAGCCAGGATTATCGTGACGCCTGGTTCGTCGGCTACACCAGCAATCTCGTCGCCGGCGTCTGGCTCGGCAATGACGACAATTCGCCGACCAAGAAAGTTTCGGGCGGCAATCTGCCGGTCGATATCTGGAGCCGCTTCATGCGCGAGGCGCAGAAGAACACTGTGCCGCAGCCGCTGCCGTCGGGCACCTGGCGCGACAGCGTGCCGCCACCCGCGGGCATTCCGATGGCGAATGCACCACCCGGCAATATTCCGGTTGCTTCGGCGTCGCCCGATTCCAATCCGCTGTCGGGGCCGCTCAATGCCATCAGCTCGCTGTTCCAGCCGCCGGCTCCTGTGCCGCAACAGCAGCCGCAGCCACGCGCGCCGAACTATGGATCCGGCAACGGACCGATGACGATCAATCAGGCGGGCGATGCTGCATCCCGCAACCAAAGCCGGCCACCATCGATCCGTCGTGATTCTGGAAATTCATTGATACCGCCGGCGGACATCGGCAGTTCGCGCGGCAATGCCCGCAACAATGACCGTACGGGCTCGATCCCCGATCAGGATCGCGGCTTTTTCAGCCGGTTGTTCGGCGGCTGATATCAGCCGCCGACTGACTTCGGGATGTCATTCCCGCCACGTAAAGGGCAAGCGCTTAGTGGACGCTCACCGTCTGCAGCGAATTTTCCCAGGCGTTGGCGATGGCCGCATCCTTCGAATCGGTGAGGATGATCGGCGAACCGTCGGCCGACAGAAGCGCGTAAAGGCTCAGACCCGGCTGGATTTCGCCGATCTGCGGAAACAGGCGCTGCGCGTCTTCCGACTTCATCGGGCGCACGTAAGCGATCAGACCGCCGCCCAGGTGGGCGAGCTGTTCCGGCGTCATCGACGCGGCGGAAACGACTGCGGTGTTCTGTTCATGTTCGGTCATTGCTATGCTCCTTACTCCACTGGCGTCTCTTGCGAGCCCGCACTGATCGCGCCGACGGTCAGTCCCGCGCAGATATGTTGATCTTCTGAACGATCTTCTCCGGTTGCGGCCGGACGAGATCGACAGACAACAGCCCGTTCTTCAGGTCAGCGCCGAGAACCTGCATGCCTTCAGCCAGCAGGAAAGCCCGCTGGAATTGCCGCGCCGCGATGCCACGGTGCAGATAGACCCGTTCTTTGTCGTCGGTCTGCCGGCCGCGGATGACGAGCTGCTGCTCTTCCAGCGTCACGTCGAGCTGGTCCTGGGTGAAGCCTGCGACGGCCAGCGTGATGCGCAGGCGTTCCGGCATATTCTCGCTCTTCGGCAGCCGCTCGATATTGTAGGGGGGATACCCGTCCGCGGCTGTTCGCGAGACCCGATCCAGCGCGCGCTCGATATCATCGAAGCCGAGCAGGAAGGGGGAATTCAGGGTCGGTAATCTGGACATCTTTCAATACTCTCGCGAGGCCCGTGAGGCGCCTCGTTCAGGACCCGCTATGGCGTCCCACGTCCTCTAATATGGACCTGCCCGCGCAGGGTTCAAGATGCCGTTTCAGGAGGTTGACTCAGGATGTGGATCCCGGCGGTGGCGCTTCTTCCAGCACGAACCTATGGAAATCAAAGCCTGTTTCCAGAGTCGGCTTGACGATGCTGAAATAGGGCGAAATGTCGAAATCGCGCGGCGCGAACAGGCTATGATTCTGAATATGAAGGATTTCCCGGTTCCGAGCAGCTTTCGGCGTGTCGTCGCCACGTGACGCCGCCACCGCCTCGGAGATGCCAATAGCCGGCAATATGGGATAGCCGATCGAATGATAGGCCTCGGCGATCAAAGTCGAGCAGATGGCCCGGGTCGGCGAGCCGGCGCCGAAGGCCAGCATGCGCCGCCGCAGATAGGTCGGTACTGGCGGCATTGGTAGGAAATACCGGAACAAGTCCATGAAATTGCTGAGATCATAAGCGTAGCCGATGCGCTCGATGGCGTAGCGGCAGACCTGGTCGATATCGGCCACGCTGACCCCCACCGGGCGGCAGATGCGGGTATGCGCCGCCGCGTATTTGGACGCCGGGATCGAGATCACGCCCTCGTCGAGATCCGCCTCGATCATCACATGCGGCTCGCCATCGGGCTCGGTCCGGCCGGGAATGGCCCCGACGTAAAGTGTCGAATGCGACCATGTCGACTGGGTCAGGTATTTGATCGCCGTGGCGACGCGGGTATTGCCCTCGACGAGCACGATATCGCCTGGCCGCAGAGTGCGGATAAAGGCTTCGGGATTGCCCGTCGCCAACGGCATGAAGCCTTTGAGCGGCTTGCTCAGGTAACCGGCGATCCAGCGTCCCACGGCCTGCAGGGCCCCGTCGAACATGTTTGCACGTCCCTTGGGGCGTTATTGTACAATCTCTTTTCCGCCCCGGTGTAGTTAATCAGCCTTGCCGGGAAACGCCAGTTCACAGACAACGCCAGTTCACAAACGGAGACGATCCTTGGTTCAGCAAACACTTTCCACGCAGGACGCCGAGGAGATCGCCACCCAGGTTTCCCGGGCGATCGAAGCGGTGCCGCCGGCGCGGCAGGTGCTGTTTCTGGTGAAACTGACATTGACCCTGGCCGGCCTCGTCGCCGACCGCCAGAAGATCGCCGACGCCATCAGGCTTGCCGCGCAAGAGGATTGAGAGAGACGATTGCCGTCACTCCGCGCTGGGCAGCACACGGTCCGGCGGCTTGTGCCCATCGAGGAACGTCTTGACGTTGATGATCACCTTCTCGCCCATCTCGATGCGGCTTTCGTAAGTCGCCGAGCCCATGTGCGGCAGCAAGGTCACCTTGCCTTGCTTGGCGAGGCGCAGCAGTTTCGGCGCCACGGCCGGTGCATGTTCGAAGACGTCGAGACCGGCGCCGGCCAGTTCGTTTGCTTCCAGCATGGCGGTCAGCGCTTTCTCGTCGATGATCTCGCCGCGCGCTGTGTTGACCAGGATGGCGGTGGGTTTCATCAGCTTCAGCCGCCGTGCCGACAGCAGATGGAAGGTCGCCGGCGTATGCGGGCAATTGACCGAAACGATGTCCATGCGCGCCAGCATCTGGTCGAGGGAATCCCACCAGGTTGCCTCCAGCGAAGCTTCGACCGCGGGCGCGACGCGGCGGCGGTTGTGGTAGTGGATCGACAGGCCGAAGGCGCGGGCGCGCTTCGCCAGCGCCTGGCCGATGCGGCCCATGCCGACGATACCCAGGCGCTTTCCGTTGATTCGCCGCCCGAGCATCCAGGTCGGCGACCAGCCGGCCCATTCGCCGGCGGGAATTGTCTTGGCACCATCGACGATGCGCCGCGCCACGGCGAGAATCAGCGCCATCGTCATATCGGCCGTATCGTCGGTCAGCACATTGGGTGTGTTGGTGACGGTGATGCCGCGCTTGACGGCGGCGGCGACATCGATGTTGTCGACGCCGTTGCCGAAATTGGCAATGAGCTTGAGCTTCGGCCCCGCCTGTTCGAGCGCCTCCGCATCGAGGCGGTCGGTGATCGTCGGCACCAGAACATCCGCCGTCTGCAGGGCTTTTATGAAGTCTTCGCGGCTGAGCGGCTGGTCGGTGAGATTGAGCTGCGCATCGAACAGCTCGCGCATGCGCGTCTCGACACTGTCGGGCAATTTGCGCGTCACGATCACAAGCTTCTTGCTCGCCATTAAAATCCGCCCGCCTTCAAAACCATTCTCAACACTTGCCGTTGCCGAGCCACATTTGCAAGGCAAGCGGTGTGCCGCGCCCGCCGATTCACCGCGCATTAACTGTAACAGGCGCACATGAGAGACTACCAAATCCGCTGGTTTCAGACACCTGTCCCTTCAGCGAATTCAGATGGAAGATTGAAAATGGCCTGGCCGGCCGTTGCGGGCCGGCTCGGGTCTATTGGCGTGACGATAGGAGATTTCGGAGTGGCCGCAGTGACGTTTGGACGAAGCAGAGACCAGGGTCTGTCCGCTTTCCTACGTTCAAGCCGGCTGCGAACGTTCACGTTCCTTGGCTTCATGTCGGCGTCGTTCGCGATCGCCCCGGCGCAGGCTCAGCAGGTCGGTTCGGTCACCGGTCTGCCGCTGCCGCGTTACGTCAGCCTCAAATCAGACCGCGTCAATCTGCGCGAAGGCCCCTCCAAGGATCATCGCGCCTCCTGGCTGTTCCAGCGCGCCGGCCTGCCGGTGGAAATCACCGCCGAGTTCGACACCTGGCGCAAGGTGCGTGATTCGGAAGGATCGGAAGGCTGGGTGCTGCAGGCTCTGCTGTCAGGCCGCCGCACCGTGATCATTTCGCCCTGGAAGAAGGGGGAGATCCAGCCGCTGCACGCCAAGCCGGTCGATGGTTCCGAGACGGTCGCCAACCTGCAGTCGGGCGTCATCTCCAATATCAAGCGCTGCGACAAGGGCTGGTGCCGCATCTACGGCCAGGGCTACGACGGCTATATTTCCCAGAAGCTGCTTTGGGGCGTCTATCCGGACGAAAAAGTGGAATAAATCCACTTCCCCTCCAGTTTTCCTTGGCGCTTTCAGGCGCATCCCCCCTGTGTTAGGAAGGCGCGCTTCCGCCCCGAAAGGGCTATCCGCGCGCGATCTGGGAAAGTGAGAAAAAATGAGCGAACGGCGCTCCAGTTTTGAATACGAGGACCTTCTGGCCTGCGGCCGGGGCGAACTGTTCGGTCCCGGCAATGCGCAACTGCCACTACCACCCATGCTCATGTTCGATCGCATCGCGGAAATTTCGGAAACCGGCGGCGCCAACGGCAAGGGCCTCATCCGCGCCGAATTCGCGATCAAGCCGGATCTCTGGTTTTTCGGCTGCCATTTCAAGGGCGATCCGGTCATGCCGGGCTGCCTTGGCCTCGATGCCTTGTGGCAGTTGGTCGGCTTCTACCTCGGCTGGCTCGGCTCGCCCGGCCGCGGCCGCGCACTCGGCGTCGGCGAGGTGAAGTTTTCCGATCAGGTCCTCCCCACGGTCAAGCACGTGGTCTACGGCATTGATTTCAAGCGCGTGTTCCGCGGCAAATTGATCCTAGGGATTGCCGACGGCTGGCTGGAAGCCGACGGCAAAAAGATTTACGAAGCCAAGGATCTTCGCGTCGGCCTGTTCCAGGCTGACGCGGCCGTTGCGTAATTGTTGAAGGCGCGGGGCATTGAAGCCCTTACAGCCAATCCGGAGAATGCGTATGAGACGGGTAGTGGTCACCGGAATGGGCATCGTTTCCGCGATCGGGAACGATGCGCCGGAAGTGCTGACGTCGCTGCGCGAGGCCCGGTCCGGTATCGTCAAGGCCGAGAAATATGCCGAGCTGGGTTTCCGTTGCCAGGTGCACGGCGCCCCCACCTTGAAGCCCGAAACCATCGTCGACCGTCGCGCCATGCGCTTCCTCGCCGAGGGCGCCGCCTGGAACCATGTGGCGATGGAACAGGCCATCGCTGATTCGGGGCTGGAGACCGGCGACATCGTCAACGAACGCACCGGCATCATCATGGGCTCGGGTGGTCCCTCCGCCCGCACCATCGTCGAATCCGCCGACACGACCCGCACCAAGGGCCCCAAGCGCGTTGGCCCGTTCGCGGTGCCCAAGGCCATGTCGTCGACCGCATCGGCGACGCTCGCCACCTGGTTCAAGATCAAAGGCGTCAACTATTCGATCTCGTCGGCCTGCGCCACGTCCTCCCATTGCATCGGCAATGCGGCCGAGATGATTCAATACGGCAAGCAGGACGTGATGTTCGCCGGCGGCTGCGAAGAGCTCGACTGGAGCCTCTCGGTTCTGTTCGACGCCATGGGCGCCATGTCGTCCAACTTCAACGCGACGCCTGGTGTCGCGTCCCGCGCCTATGACAAGGACCGCGACGGCTTTGTCATCGCCGGCGGCGCCGGCGTTCTGGTGCTGGAAGAGTACGAGCACGCCAAAGCGCGTGGGGCCAAGATTTATGCCGAGGTTGCGGGCTACGGCCTTTCCTCCGACGGCTACGACATGGTGGCGCCATCGGGCGAAGGCGCCGAGCGCTGCATGCGCATGGCGCTGTCGACCGTGAAGACGCCGATCGATTACATCAACCCGCATGCGACCTCGACGCCGGTCGGCGATCTCAAGGAGATCGAGGCCATCCGCAACGTTTTCGGCTCAGGCGACAAATGCCCGGCGATCTCAGCGACGAAATCCCTGTCGGGTCATTCGCTCGGCGCCGCCGGCGTGCAGGAAGCGATCTATTCGCTGCTGATGATGCAGAGCAATTTCATTGCCGAAAGCGCCAATATCAGCGAACTCGATCCGGCCTTCGCCGACATGCCGATCGCGCAGGCGCGCAAGGACAATGTTCATCTGGGAGCCGTGCTCTCGAATTCATTCGGTTTTGGCGGCACCAATGCCGCCCTTGTCTTCAAGCATATCGATGCGTGAGATGCCGATAGATCACGAACCAAGAAAGACAGAGCGATGCCAGCCGAACTGATGCAGGGCAAACGTGGTCTCGTCATGGGTGTCGCCAACGATCATTCGATCGCCTGGGGGATCGCCCGCATGCTGGCCGCTCATGGCGCCGAACTCGCCTTCACCTACCAGGGTGAAGCGCTCGGCCGCCGCGTCACGCCGCTCGCCAAGAGCCTCGGCGCCACCATCATCGAACCTTGCGATGTGGAAGACATCGCGTCGGTCGATGCGTTGTTCGCCAAGCTGAAGGCGCAATGGGGATCGCTCGATTTCATCGTTCATGCGGTCGGCTTTTCCGACAAGAACGAATTGAAGGGCCGTTACGTCGACGTCACCACGCGCGAGAATTTCACGCGCACCATGGTGATCTCGTGCTTCTCCTTCACCGAGATCGCCCAGCGCGCGGCAGCCATGATGCCGAACGGCGGTTCGCTGCTGACCCTGACCTTCGAAGGCGCGACGCGCGTCATGCCCAACTACAATGTCATGGGCATCGCCAAGGCGGGTCTCGAGGCAAGCGTGCGCTATCTCGCATCTGATCTCGGCCGTCAGGGCATTCGGGTCAACGCCATTTCGGCAGGTCCGATGCGCACACTGGCTGGCTCGGGCATCAGCGAGGCGCGCTCGATGTTCGCCTATCAGACGGCCCACGCGCCGCTGAAGCGTAGCCTGACGCTCGACGACATCGGCGGCGCCGGATTGTATCTGCTATCGTCGCTCTCGACCGGCGTCACCGGCGAAATCCATTTCGTCGATGCCGGCTACAACATCATCTCGATGCCGCGCCCGGAAGACCTGCGCGGCGACGAGACGCCCGCGCGTGACGAGGCGGCGGAGTAAGAGTACACGCTCGTAGAAGCCCTCATCCTGAGAGGCTGTGACTTTATTGATTTCGGCCTTGTGCGACATGAGTCAAATCAAACACTTATGCGGCACCGAAAAGCGATATTTCTAATAAAGTCACAGCCTCTGAGGAGCCTGCGTAGCAGGCGTCTCGAAGGACGGGGGCGTCAGCCTCGATCTTCATTCCTCCCTCGTCCTTCGAGACGCAACGCTAAAGCGTTGCTCCTCAGGATGAGGGCTTGGGATGCGCTGATAAGCTGATGGCCGAATCAGAACCGCACGGTTTGCCGCCTGTCGCTCAGGCTCGACACCGCCAGATACAGGATCCGTTTCTGCTCGACTCTCGAGCGCGCCAGGCTGTCGAGGATGAGGCCGCAGGTCATCATCAAGCCAGACAGCAGCATGAGCCCGGTGCACAGGATCGCCGTCGGCAGGCGGGGCACCAGGCCGGTCGCGAGCCATGTTTCGGCCAGTGGTATCGCCAGCACGATCGAGAGCAGCGCCATGCCGCTCGCCAGCATGCCGAAGAAGAAAGCTGGCCGTGTTTCCTTCAGCAGATAGGCGAAGGTGCGCAGGATGCGTAGCCCGTCGTGTACCGAGCGCAGCTTCGATGACGAGCCTTCCGGCCTTGCGCCATAGGGCGTCGCGATTTCGGCGGAGGGAAGTTTGAGCTGGCTGGCGTGAACGGCGAGTTCCGTTTCGATCTCGAAGCCCGATGATAGCGCCGGAAAGCTTTTGACGAAACGTCGCGAGAAGGCGCGATAGCCCGAGAAGATGTCACCGTAATCGGCGCCGAACAGCGAGCGGTAGATACCGTTGAAAATGCGATTGCCGACCGCATGGCCGGAGCGATGCGCATCCTGCTCGATATTGGCGCGCGCGCCGATCGCCATGTCGAGACGCTGTTCGACGATCATCGCAACAAGCTTCGGCGCCGACGCGGCGTCATATGTGCCGTCGCCATCGACCATGAGATAGACGTCGGCATCGACGTCGGCGAACATGCGGCGCACCACATTGCCCTTGCCGGGCCGCGGCTCATACATCACCTCGGCGCCGGCGGCGCGCGCCGCATCTCCCGTGCCGTCGCTCGAGCGGTTGTCGAACACGACGATGCGCGCATCAGGAAGCGTGGCGCGGAACGCCGCGATCACACCGCCGATGGTTGCTGCTTCATTGTAGCACGGCACGACGACGGCGATGGACGGCTTGGCTGCGTTTTGCGGCTCGCTCGTTGGCAGTTGATCTTGCAGATGCGGGAAGGCCTGCTTCAGCGCTGCCGCCAGGTCTGCGTCGCTGGGGATGGCAGCCGCCGGCCTGTTGTCAGGCTTGAGGCTATAGGACGTACGCGGAACGGCGGACATTGAGACTCCCAGTGGCTGCTGGCGGAGCGGCGAACAGCGGGCTGATGATTGGCGACAATGATTGAAACATCATGAAGCGATTCCGATGTTTACGGCCGTAATTGGGCGCGAAGGCTTATCTTCCGCCGCGTGGAGAATCATTCATCTGCATGGACGAACCTTAATTTGAATGCGCAACGGCCCAGGCGTAGCCTTGCGGTCGCGGGTTTCGCCAAAGGAGACATGTCTATGAAGTTGGGACCTTCCCGTGCTTTCACCGGCCTTCGTGCCAAGACTTTCATGCTTCCTCTCGCACTGGGTGTCGGAGCTTTGCTCGCCTTCCAGGCGGATGCCCAGCAATCACCGCCAACCCCGGCCAATCCGCCGGCCGCGCCCGAAAACGCCGCACCCGCGCCTGGCCCCGATGCCCAGCCGCAAATGCCGCGCTGGCGTGAGGGTCATGGTGGCCGGTGGAACCGTGGAGACCGTCGGGACGGCCCGCAGGCCGGCATGTCGGATCAGGATCGCGCTGCGTTCTTCAGCGCCCGTCTCGCCGCCATCAAGGCCGGATTGCTGCTGACACCGGAGCAGGAAAAGCTCTGGCCGCCGGCCGAGGCCGCTGTGCGTGACATGGTGCGCCAGCGCGCCGAAGCGCGGGAACGCTTCCGCAAGGAGGGCCGTCCCGCCAACCCCATCGACGCCTTGCGTAAAATGGGCGAAGCCCAGGCAGCGCGCGGCGAGACGATGAAGAAGATGGCCGATGCCGTCGGCCCGCTCTATGCGAGCCTCAGCGACGATCAGAAGCGGCGTCTGCGTTTCCTCGCCCGCGGCTTCGGCCGTATGGGCATGGCCGGGGGCCGCGGGTTCCATCATCACATGGGCGCCGGCCACGATTGGGGCAGAGACCGTGACATGCGTCGCAGCCCCGACGGCGATGGTCAGCGCGGCTTTGGCCCGCGCTGGCGTGAGGGCATGAACCAGGGTTCCGATGGCCGGCAGAGCCGCGGCTTCGACCGCAACCGCAGCTTCGAGCGCGATAACGATCGTGGCCAGGGCTTCGATCGCGGCAACGGCATCGAGGACTGGCGCAACGGTCTTTGATGTCGTCCTTGGAGCTTTCAAGCAAGGTATTCTACGCGCGGGCGGCAGGAGCTATTCTGGCCGCCCGTTGCTTTTGGCATCGGTCTCCGCATTCCGTTTAATCGCCCGGCAATGTTTATGGCCGATGGTCGCGTGATCCATCGCGCAAGCGGCATGCGGCAACGGAAAGTCACGTGAATTCTCTGGCGTCATCGGCCTTGAAAGCAGAACCAGCCGCTCCGCCGGCACTCAAGCTGTTGAACTCGACGCCGCTCATGGCACTGCTCGCCACCCTGGCGGTGTCGGCGCTCATGCTGCCGGTCTTCATCGAAGTCTGGAACACGGCGCGCTTCTTCGACACCGATGATGCGATGCGGCTGGTGCAGGTGCGCGATTTCCTCAACGGCCAGGGCTGGTTCGATCTCGTCGCCCACAGGCTCAATCCGCCGGACGCCCTGCTGTCGCACTGGTCGCGGGTGGTCGATGTGCCGCTCGCCGGCCTGATCCTGTTCTTCTCCCTGTTCACCACCCGGGAGACCGCGGAGACGCTGACGCGCCTGGCCTTTCCGCTATTGCTGCAATTCGCCTATTTCGTCGCGCTATTCGCGCTGTTCCGCCGCATGGCCGGGCCGCGCGCGCTCATCGCCGGCATCTTTCTCGCGGTTCTGTGCACGACGACGAATATGCAGTTCATCCCCGGGCGCATCGATCATCATGCGCCGCAGATTCTCCTGCTCGTGCTGATGGCGCTGACATGCGTGCAATGTCTTGCCGCGCCATCGGCGCGCGCGGCGCTGCTGCTTGGGTGTCTGATCCCGCTGTCGATGGCGATCTCCATCGAGAACCTGCCGTTCATCGCGGTGATCCTCGCCGTGCTCGGCTTCGGCTGGATCCTCGCTCATGAGCCGGCGGAACATGCGCTGCGCCCGTTCGGCGCCGCGCTGATCGTCGGATCGCTCGCGGCCTTCGTCGGCACGGTGCCGCCGGCGCGCTATTTCGATCCTGTCGCCGATGCCTTCAGCATCGGTCACGTTGCGATATTCGTCGCGGCAGGCCTTATTCTTATCGTCTGCAGTGTGCTGACGCCGCATCTGCGTGGCCTGACTGCGCGCCTGGCGCTGATGTGTGCCGCGGGCCTCGCACTTGTCGCGGCGCTCGCGCTCTGGTGTCCCTATCTGCTGCACGATCCTCTGTCCGCGCTCGACCCGCTGGTGCGCTCGACCTGGCTCTCCCATGTCCGTGAGGCGCGGCCGTTGTGGCAGGTGTTCTTCAACGCGCCTGTCGCGAATATCCAATACGTCGCACCGCTGCTGCTCGGCATCGCCGCTATCGCCTGGGCCATTCGCGCCACCAGCGGCGCGACGCGTTGGCAATGGATTGCGCTCGGCGCGCTGGCTTTCGTCGGCACCCTGGCTGCGATCTGGCAGGTCAGGGCGCTGACCTCGGTGATGCCGATCGTGCTTGTTGGCGGCACATGGGCGGTGGTGCAGGCGATCAACCGCTTCGAGCCCGAGAAGATGCCGATGGCAATGGTGAAGCCCGCTTGCGTCGCCGTGCTGTTCTGCGTGCAGGTCTGGCAAGGCATCGGCCAATCCGTGGCGCAGTCTCTGGGTCAGGTTTTTCCTGCGCGCGCCGAGATGACGGCCGATGAGAGCACCGCGGCCGACACCTGTTTCGATGCGAAGTCTTTCTCAGCCCTGAAATCCATGCCGGCCACGCGCGTGCTGGCGCCGATCGATCTCGGCCCCTTCATCCTCGTCAATACGCCGCATACGATCGTCGCCGGCCCCTATCATCGCAACAACGCCGGCAACCGCCTGCTCATCGAAACCATGCTGGCGCCACCGGACAAGGCCCGCGCGTTGGCCGAGGCGTCGAAGGCCCAGGTGCTCGCCTTCTGCCCGGCCGGCCGCGAGATCATGCTCCGCTATGCGCAGCTTGCGCCCGATGGCCTGGCCGCCGCCCTCCAGCACGGCCAGATACCGCCATGGTTGTCACGTCTTGGTGATCAAGCCCCGCCGGTGCAGCTTTACGCCATCAAATAACGTGTTTGCGCACAAAGGCAGGCCTCCCATGCATCGGCGGCGGATGCCGGGCATGGTGTTTGCCTGTAAGCAACGGACCTCACAGGACGTTGGTTTTATCCGGCGCATACATTGAGTTAAGCTTCATTGCCCGCGGTTCCGCCCTGTTTCAGGGCCAATCGAACGCCCGGGCTGATCATTTGACCGGAGACGTGATCGGGTGCCGACGACCGGGGAACCGAATATCAGTGCGCCGACAATAGCTGAGCCGAAAGAAACCGGTCTCAAGACGGGCACACCGAAGAACATCGCACCGATCATGTTCGGCCTGATGCTGTCGCTGTTTCTGGCCAATCTCGATCAGACCATCGTGGCGACCTGTCTGTCGGCCATCGCGCACGATCTGAGCGGCTGGGAACTGCTGCCCTGGATCATCTCCGCCTATCTCGTCACTTCCACGGCGACGACGCCGATCTACGGGCGCCTCAGCGATCTCTATGGCCGCAGGCCGGTGCTGCTGGCCTCGATCGGCATCTTCGTCGTCGCCTCGGCGTTCTGCGCGCTCGCCAACACCATGCCGCTTCTGATCGCGGCTCGTGTGCTGCAGGGCATCGGCGGCGGCGGCCTGCGCTCGATCACCCAGGTCGTCATCGCCGACATCATCCCGCCGCGCAATCGCGGCAAGTACCAGGGCTATATGTCGACGACCTTCCTGATCTCGACGGCGCTGGGGCCTGTGCTGGGCGGCTTCTTCGCCGAGCATCTGTCGTGGCAATGGGCGTTCTGGATCAATCTTCCGCTTGGCGCCATCGCCTTCATCGTCATCAACCGGCAATTGCGCGCGCTCAAGATTCCGACCAAGCGGGCGTCGATCGACTGGGCCGGCGCAATCCTGATTCTTGCCGCCGCGGTGCCGCTGATGTTCGGCATCAGCCAGGTCGAGGAAACCGGCGGCTGGCTGAACCAGCACGTGCTTGTGCCCATCGCGCTCGGCCTCATCGCCACAGCGGTGCTGATCTACGTCGAACTGCGCGTCGCTTCACCCATGCTGCCGATGCGGCTGTTCTCCAACAAGATCTTCACGCTCGGCAATATCGCGCTGTTCGCGCCGTCGATGGTGATGACGGCGCTCATCATCATCATTCCGCTCTACTACCAGATCGTCCTCAGGCGGTCGGCCGATACGGCGGGCCTGCAGTTGATCGCGCTGACCGGCGGCATGGCGTTCGGCAGTTTCATCGTCGGCTCCTGCATCGCCAAATTCGGCCGCGCCCGTATCTTTCCCATCATCGGCGCTCTTGTTGCCGCGAGCGTGTGCCTGCTGATCGCCTATGAGGGATTCGGGCCATCGATCATGTTCGATGTGATCTGTACCATCCTGCTTGGCGCCGGCCTCGGCTGGCAGATCAACCCGCTGCTCGTCATCGTGCAGAACGGGCTCGAGATCCGCGATATCGGCACCGGCGTTTCCGGCATGACGTTTTTCCGCTCTCTCGCAGGCGCTTTCGGCGTTGCGATGTTTTCGACGTTCCTGATCGCAAGTATGGGGGCGGGCGCCATGCGCGTGCCTGGCCATGAGAAACTGGGCGACAATCCCGGCATCGGTCTGTTGCGCAGCAATATCGCCAGTCTTTTCGGCGCGGACCAGCAGGCAGCGTTTCAGCGCGTGCTGGAGAACGCCTTCTCGTCGGTGTTCGTCCTGTCGGCCGCCCTTTGCCTGATTACGGCGGTCGTCGTCCTGATCATCCCGGCGCGCAAGCTCCGCGCGGATAGCGGCAAGCTTTGAGACACTAGAGCAAGACATCAAAGCCTACAGGAGCCCTCATCCTTGTATGGGGGTTTGTGTCAAGAAGAGGCGGATTGATTGAGCGCTTCAAGTCATTGGCATTGGAGTCCTGCGATTTGTTGGGTTTTTGGGAAGTGGAAGATACGCGACGCGGAGCA